>Ga0256830_1000157_pt1 | contig 61529 bp, 50 predicted proteins | sample 128326metaG_FD_190537 | JGI IMG/M metagenome (GOLD analysis project Ga0256830, IMG submission 190537) | Hydrothermal vent microbial communities from Lau Basin, Pacific Ocean - 128-326 | ecosystem: Environmental > Aquatic > Marine > Hydrothermal vents | place: Pacific Ocean: Lau Basin | collected... | reverse complement strand
ACAAACCTTTTTTCCAGAAGAGATATATGGGATTGGCTTAATGAACCTTTCCACGCTTCTTCTAATTCACCACCAAAGATCATTCAGCCTGAACTTGACTTTTTCTAATTTGGACAGCTATGATAATTTTTCTATTATTATGTAATTGGTTTTAATTTTATTTTTAAAACCGGCACTTGAATTGTAAATGTAATTAAAAAGTTGTTAACTTTCTGTTTTTACATAACATTTTAAGATTCTAAGATAATTCCATATAAGTCTCCTATAAAATGACATGTTCATCCATTTAGATTTTAATCAGCAATGATACGATAGAAAACAACAAGAAAAAGTAAATATCTAACTTCTGAGATCAAAAAAAAAATATAAAACTAACATTTACCACTAATGTAATATTGAACAAAAGGTATAATAATGGTATAAGATAATTAATCTATCGAACAAGGAGATCAAGAATGAATATTTCAGTTAGTGCTGATATTGCGGGAAAAGATTACGAAAAGTTATTTAGATTATGCGAAGGACTCAATATCAACGAGTTGGTATTATTTTTAAATCAGGAACTTTATGATTTAGAAAATAATATACTTTCTGAAAATTTGCTTAATAAGAAAATACGTATACTAAAAAACGGAGGGCTTAATGTTTCAGTGGTGCAATTTCCTCTTCTGCCTTCAAGGATATTTCTAGATGAAACTTCGGATGAAATAAAAGCATTATGCACTAATATCCGTATTTTGGCAGATCTTGGCATTAAAACTGCTGTTATCTTTCCTTGGCCCGAAGCCTCCGGTAATCCAGAGAGAGACAAAAAACAATGGGATAGATTCATACAGACATATAGTCATCTCGTTAACACTGCAGAAGACAGTGGATTGCGTTTAGCTACTCACGGACATCGACTGCAGAAGTACCTTTTAGCTGACTGTAATAGCTACAAAAATCTTTTTAAAGCTTTACCATCTCTTTCAAATGGCTTTACCTTCTGTATGGGTTGCCTTTACTACACTGGTGATAGTTTTAAAAGATGTATCATGGAATTAAAAGACAGAATATTCTTAGTGCATGTAAGAGACCTAGTAAAAAAGAACGTTAATGAAGAAATCGAAGAAGTTCCGTTGGGAGAAGGAGAAGTTAATATCATAGAAGGTATAAAAGCACTGAAAAATATCAATTATAATGGTCTTTTATTTGTCGAACATATACCCCAAATACCATGGGAAGGGAATAATGAATTGTTAGCCCAGGTTCAAGCAATAGGTTTTATAAAAGCATTATTAAAGGACAAATAACATACTTAGCGTATTTAGTAATAATTAAAACGGAGGTAAAGCAGATGATTGATTTAAATAAGTTTATAACCTGCACTGATAATCTTCAATTCAAAGAGGTATCTGCAGGAGCTTTGCTCGGTAAGTTTAACGATGGAATAACTCCTGAACATGCAAGTTTTCAGTTACTTCTGTTATCAGAAAGCGGATCAATACCGGAACATAGTCACCCAGATAAAGAGGAGTTTCAATATGTAATTTCAGGTAAAGGAGAAGTTTCAATTGCAGGGCGTAGGGCATCGGTACAAGCCGGAAGTATAATATTCATACCTCCTGAAATTAAACATTCAATAAGAAACACAGAAAAAGATCAAATGAAAGTTATGGAAGTTTATGCAAAGTAGAATCATTACTGTATGTTAATTTTCTATATTGATTAAGGAGATAAAAAATGGATAAATGCAAAAGATTCAAAGGTAAAAGCGCTCTTGTTACTGGTGGCGCAGCAGGTTTAGGACGTGCAACAGTGCACAGGCTCGTTGCTGAAGGGTTACAAACAATAATTATTGTTGATAAGGATGGTAAAGGAGCTCAACGAGAAATTCAAAAAGCGAAAGAAGAAGGAGCAAATGGCTTTTTTATCGAATGTGATCTTGCTGATGTGGAAGCTATAAAGCGTATGGGAAACCAAGTGGCAGATCGAATTGATCAATTAGATTTACTTGTTAACTGTGCTGGAATCCCTTCCAGCGGAGGATTAGTAGAACAGGATTTTCTTTTTGCCTTTGAACCAATCATTAATATTCACCTTCGTGCTTGTGGGCTTGTAACTCATGTGCTTTTACCATTATTAAAACGAAGTAAAGGTAACATTGTAAATGTCTCCTCAGAAGGCGGATTAAGGGGACGCCGGGGAGTTTGGATTTATGATGCTGCAAAGGCCGGTATCATTCAGGCAAGTAAATCAATGGCATGTGAATTTGCAAATTATGGAATAAGGGTAAATGCAATTGCTCCGGGCTGGGTAGTAACCGAATTGCACTTCATGAGATCAGAAAATCCGGAAAAACGAAAAAAGGAACTTCTAGAAATGGATACCGATTATTGTCTTATGAGGCGTCTTGCCAGACCGGAAGAGATTGCCGCAGCCATTGCTTTTCTGGGAAGCGATGACGCTTCATATGTGACAGGCACATGCCTATGTGTCGATGGTGGGCGTGTTGGCTTAGATATTCCAAAAAAAGAAAAAGAATAATTTTTAATTATTTAAGTAGATTTTAGCCTAACTGACAATCCTTTCCTAATCTTTGTTCATTTCAGTCCCAGTTGCCAGGTTTGCCTGCAGGACCTTTCATCTGTAATTCCATATCAGTTTCATTCATAACATTTTTCATCCTGAACAAGATATCTTTATCTTCATCACTGAATGGTTTTTGTATGGCATTGAAAAGCTGATCTATCTGTTCTATGGAGTGTGCAGCAGGAACAGTACAGTCCAGATTTTTATCCATCATTACCCACCTTATTGCAGCCTCATATGTACGCTCACTATGGAACCACTCTTTAACATCAGGATGCTTAACCTTTCCTGACCAAACAGCATTGAAAAAGCCATCACCACCACCAAAGGGTTTCATGCCAACTGTTCCTATCCCTTTCTCTTTTGCAAGCTCTAAGAGACCTCTGCCGGCTGCGGGATGTAGTGCACAATATGGCACCATCATTACATCAAAGGCATCCGTTTCAGTAATAGCGTATTTAGCCATTTCAGGAGATTTATGACAGGAGAATCCCAGATAATCACAAAAACCTTGTGACTTCAAGGTATTGAAAGCTGAACAAACCACATCCATTACTTTTTCTTTTGTATTCTCATAAAGCTCCAGAGCCACCCAAAGTAAAATATCAACATGTTGAATACCAAAACGCAATCTGTGTTCATTGCAATAGTCAAGAATATACTTTTCTGTAATCTCTCCACCAAGTTTTGTAACACCATGAAGTGGCCAGGCAACAGAAAACTCATCTTTTCGCGTTTTCATAATTTCTGCTGTTGCAATTTCTTCTGGTTCCCATTGAACATCAAAATAGGTTACACCCAGATCAAGTAAATGATTAAGTTCAGCTACTCGTCTTGGGATATCGTCATGGGCTACAGGACCATTTGTAAAATGTCCCCCCGCTCCGAAACGAGTTACCGTAAGCTCTGTTTTGCCTAATTTCGTTGTTTCAAGCTTATAATTACTTAACATTCGTACCTTCCCTTCTTAAAAACTGCCCATATTCAACTTTACCGTATTGTTGACCAGTAAATCTAATTTTCCTTAAAAGTCCCTTCATTCTTATTTTTATTAAGAAGAGCTTTTATATATCCAATTGCCTGGACATGAGCAAGCAGGTCTCTGTAACCTTCCCAGGGAATTGACGGTATATGTTCCACAAAAAGTAATCCATCATATCCAACCTTATTCAATGTTTCTATTGCACCTGCAATATCTACCTCTCCCTCACCCAGAGCAACCTCTTTTATTTGTGTACCAATATTTTTCTTAATAAGATCTCTTACATGCACAAGGAATATTCTGTTTGCTAACTCTTCTATACACTTCTTTAGATCATCACCTATATAGTACAAACATCCCATACAAAAAGTAAAACCACTTACAGGCGATGGCAATGCATTAAAAAGCCTTTTGTATTCCTCACAGGAATTAAGCAGGTATTTTCTTATTCTATGTCCGTGTGTAGCCACATTTAGGCTATTATTTTCTGCTGTTTTAATAACACGGCTGTAAACTTGTATAAATTTGTTCCATCGCCTTTCATCTTCTGTCCTATTCCCTGTTGTTTCAGGCCAGGGATGAATACAAGCTGTCTTTATCCCCGCGTCTGCTATAATTCGAATACTTTCACACATACCATCTAATTCATCCGGTGCTTCCCCCAGAAAAACCTCGGAGGATGACAGTGGAAATTGAACAGCAGAGACGTTAAGCCCTCCGCTATTTAGTGCTTTTACTCTCTCCTTAAAACTTTTTTCACAAACCCGGTATTTTTCATTATCATACAGTTCATCATCTTCTGTTTCACCCAATAATATCAACACATCTTTTACTCCAAGGCCTTCACATAACCCAAACAATTTGTCAAGATCATTACCCGTAATATCTTCTCTTATCGATATTCTCACTGTTCTTCTACCTCCCATATTGCTATTTTTTTGAACTTTCTGATTCGATTAATCATATTCAATACTTTAGTCCTGATGTAGCTACCCCCTGGACGAAATAGCGCTGAAAGGAGATAAATACTAAAATAGTCGGCAAACTTGCCACAACGGCTACTGCCATTATGCTCCCCCATTCTCTTAAGCCAGATAATGTATACAAATAATAGCTTAATATTACAGGAATAGTCATCATATTTGGATCGCTCATAACTATTAAAGGCCACAGAAAACTATTCCATGTTCCCAGAAAAACAAATATTGCCAGAGAAGACAGTGCTGGCACCGATAAAGGTAAAATGATAGAAAAAAGTATACGCATCCGGCTGCATCCGTCGATTCTGGCACTATCTTCAAGTTCACCCGGGATTGATAGAAAGAACTGGCGTAACAGAAATACCCCAAAAGGACTTATAACTGCTGGCAGAATAAGAGCCTGGTAACTATTTAACCAGTTTAGAGAATTAAATATCAAAAATAGCGATATAAAGGAAACCTGCAAAGGAATCATCATTCCCATTAGAATTAGTAGTAAAAGGAATTTTTTTCCTTTGAATCTCATTCTTGCAAGGGGATAAGCTGCAAAGGAAGATACAAGCAGAGTTAAAATGACCGAGGGTATGGTAACAATTGTACTGTTTACAAGTGCACGACCGACTGTCGTTGTTTCGGTTGTTGTAAAAACATCTATATAGTTCATTAGTGTTGGTCGCTCAGGTATCCATTTCGGAGGATATTTAATTACATCCTCATTTGGAGTTATCGATGATAAAATCATCCATACTACCGGAAGCAAGAAAAGTATTGCAATTACAGTTACAAGTATCCACAATAACAACCTATGTAAATTCCTCGTTTCCCATATTTTTCCAGACATAAAGACTCCTTTCCTAATTTTTAATTATGCTGTTTCTTCCCTGAACAATCTCAACATAATTATTGTTAAAATCAAAACTATAATAAAAATTATTACTGATATTGCTGCAGCCTGGCCCATCTTGAAATAGTAAAAACCTACTTGATATAGATGTAACATCATGACTCTTGTTGAATTAAGTGGACCACCTCCTGTTAACATGTAGATATTTCCGAAAGCCTGAAAAGATCCGATTACCTGCATGATGACTACAAACATAGTAGTATTCTTTAATGAAGGCAGTGTAATATGTAGAAAACGCTGCCAGGCATTACAACCGTCTATCTTTCCAGCATCGTAAAGCTCCTCGGGGATGCCCTGCAGACCGGCCAGATACACTATCGTGTTAAAAGCAATACTCCACCAGATTGTTACAAGAACAACTATCTCCATTGTCCATTTTGGTTCCAGAAGCCACTTCTGTGGGGCAAGCCCAACTTTTTCAAGATAATAATTGAACATACCAAACTGCGGATCAAGAATCCACCTGAAAAGAAGTCCCACAACGGCTGTATTTAGGACAAAAGGTATAAAAATTGCAATACGGTGGAATATTTTGCCCTTCAGGTTTAAGTTTAATAGTATTGCCAGAGCTAGACCAATTATTATCTTTAGGGGAACATTCAAGAATATATAATGTAAAGTTGCTCCTACGCTTCCCCAAAAAAGATAGTCTTTGAAAAAAAGAGTCTTATAATTTGATAAACCTACAAAGGGTTTTTGTGGGTTCATCATATCCCACTCAGTAAGACTCACATAAAAATTTTGTATAAGGGGATAGAGCTGTAGTATAAAGTAAAATGCAAGGAAAGGCAGGAGGTACAAATACGGTGTCATCCTTTTCCTAAGTAGTCCCGGCCTTTTAGTTATTTTTGTCATATTTGTATTTACCTCCATATTTTATGTGACATATATCCCCGGGCTTTCCATCCCGGGGATATTTTTTATATAGCTAATTATAGCCAACTAAGTTATTCTACAGAAACTTATTGTTCTACTGGGCAGCCAATACCTGATCAACCCTTTTAGCTGCATCCGCAAGTATCTTTTCAGAACTACCCTTTCCAGCAAAGGCCTGTCCCATTGCATCCGCAATAATGGAAAACATCTGTGTGGCATCTTTTATAGAAGGCGGAAAGAATATCTGGCTACTTGCCAATGTTCCGGCAATATCGCCAAGCAATGGATCGGTCTTAAGAGCATCGAAAGCTGAAAGACGAGAAGGCATCTCCCCGGCTTCAAGAGCAAAACGCTTCTGAAAATCGGTTCCCATTACCCATTTTACGAATTTCATCGTAGCCTGCCATTTGCCCGCATCTTTACGTAACCCTTTGGGGCTTAAGAAAATATTCATGCTTGACCAGGACATATGTGGGCGTTTGTTAAAAAATGAAGGCATTCTGTTTACACCAAAATTAACCTTACCTTTAAATCCTGACAGGCCGTGAATGAAATCTATACTCATAGCAATTTTCTGTGAAGCGAAAGCAGCGGGAACATTACCCGGTGGTGGTGATATCTTATACTTCCTTATAAAATCGACGTAGAGATCTAAGGCTTCGACACCTTCCTTGCTATCAAATGTCGCTTTGGTATTGTCTTTATTCAGAAGACTTCCACCATTCTGTACCATGAAACTTTCCCAAATCCAGCCTACGAGATTATACCAATCCACCTCCATTGTACCCCACTGATCTATCTTTCCATCACCATCCGTATCTTGGGTAAGTTTTTTTCCATATTCGATAAATTCTGTCCTGTTTGTGGGTGGCTTTGCCGGATCAAGTCCTGCCTTTTGAAAGAGATCTTTGTTATAAAAAAGTCCTATCGGAAAAACGCCTATAGGAATTCCATAGTATTTACCTCCGAAATTGAGTGCCTTCCATGTGGTTTCCAGGTAATCGGAGGTATTTATACCAACTTGCTTCAAATCATCTGCTGTATACGATTCAACATATTTCAGAAACATAGCCGGTGCATATACTGCGACATCGAATATCTCGGGTGCCTTTCCTACCATAATCGATGAACGAATCTTACTGTAATATTCTCCTCCCCATGTCATTATCTGCATTTTAACCTGGACATCCGGATTTGCCTTGTTAAACTCCTTTATCATGTTACCCATAACGGTGCCCAGTGGTGCCCCGTTCCGGCTCCAATAATTAACTACCTGTTTTCCAGCAGCTGCTTCTTTCTTTCCGCCAGCTCCTTGTTTCTCCTGTGTTCCTTTCGCAAACAACATAGATGTACCGGAAATGAACATCAACATAACAATCAACATTAATAATCCCGTTCTTTTGACAACTCTCATTTTTTTCCTCCTGATAAATTTGGTTTTTTTAATTTTATGGTTTCCCATCTTTAATTTAGAATAAACCCTTTACTATCACCTCCTTTCTCCTAAACTTAAGTGCTAGTCGGAGTTTTATTTCCTGCTAAATGTAAGTGATACAATTGAATGAGCAGGAACTGTATAATTTATAATCCCTGTGTTTATCTTTATAAATGACTTTCTTAATTTTACCCTATCCGGATTATCCCACGTATTGTAAGACATAAAGCTTTTACCAGTAAGTAATTGTACATCAACTGTTTCTCTAGGATTAAAATCATGTAATGCTATACTAACTTTTATTGCCTTATCAGGCTCTCTGTTCGTGATAATAACATCAATCTTATCACCTTTTTCATTGATCATTGCAATAGCATCAATATATGGCACATCCATAACGGGGGAGTACCGTCCCGAAGAACGATACATCGGCGAACTAACATTTATTTTTATAGGAATATTACCTGATAGACTGGAATATAATCGTCGTGCATAGTAACCTGCATTTGGGTATACAACCTCGCGTCGTTTGGAGTTTACCAGTTCGCTATGTGTAATCATCCCTATTAGGCCTCCTGATCGTATACTCGCATTGAGAATTCCTGAATAAAATATGGCTTCTGTTAGATTTTTGTTATTTGGCAAATCTATTGTGTTTGTAAAAACATTCAGTTCCGTTATCGCAAACTCCGGTTTATCTACTCTTTCAGCCATTTGGGACCCAAGTTCTTTTAGTAATTGCGGATAATAATATGTGTAAGCCACCAAGGACTTAAAAACCTCCGTAAGATCGGCATATTTCGAAGTACCACCTCCTATAAGGGTATGAATAGACAGAGATCTCAGAATATCAGAATCTTGCTGGATAATAGGTCCGTTCCAGCTTAATCGATCTCTACCATTTGCTATAAGTTTAATACGCGGATCAACAGCAGTCATAGCCTCGTAAAAGTTCCTGTAACGTATCGCATAAACATCGGGTGTTGTATAACCAATCTGCCAGGATCCGTATAACTCATTTCCAATCTCCCAATAGGTAACATTATACGGCTCAGGATGACCATTCTTGGCACGTAAAGCCCCATATTTCGTATCTACACCGCCATTACAGTATTCCACCCACTGCGCCGCTTCTTCAGGTGTTCCATCTCCCGCATTCACTACTATAAGCGGTTCCGCTCCTACCGCTTCACAGAAATCCATAAACTCGTCAATGCCTACATAGTTGTATTCCACCATGTCCCATGGCACATTCATCGTCGTCTTCCTTTTGTCTATTGGCCCAATCCCATCCTTCCAGTGATATCCAGATGCAAAGTTGCCTCCAGGCCACCGTATAATGCTAGGCTTCGATTCCCTGGTAAGCTTAACTACATCCACATCAAACCCTTTCACATTATCTTCAGGAAACAGTGCCATCTGATCCAACCATACCGTCCCTCGCCCGGTTAAACCTATATCAAAAGTCAGTAACCTGCCCTTACTTACATCTTCATCAATCTTCAACTTTACCGTATATTTCTTCCACCTCCATGCCCTTACCTTTATTCTCCGTTCAACAAGCGGCTTCCCTTCCTCTCCTGCCTTCCCTATCACTACGGTTACTGTTACCCCTCCCACACTTCGTGCATAAAAACTAAACTCATATTCCTTCTCCCTGTGAAGTGGAAGATATATCGCCTGCCTTATCCCTCCATACTTCCCCTTTAACGATTTAACCCTAATCTTCTGGCTCATCTCCGAATTATATGAATTCTTATCCAGCTCATATTGTATGTCCCCTTCCCCGTATGCTATCCACCACGGCGCAATATCTCGGTTAAGCCACAAGCTTTCTATATCTTTACTTTCATCCCACTTCGAACCCTTTTTTAAAAATTCCACATAATCTTTATAGCGTCTCTCTATATTCCTTCGATCCCATCCCAAAAAATATTTCCACCCCTCAAACCCAGGGTTGTTTAGTACCTGCGCCCATATCCCACCGTAGATATTTGTGGTAATGTGCTCTATAAATTTGCCATAAAGATAACGGCTAATAGGCTTTGAGGCCTTTTTTTTGGTATAAATATCGAGTTTTGCGGTTTTGCCGGTACTCCGTGTGAAAGTAAAAAGGGTATCAGCCTGAAGTTCTACAATATTAATACAGAAGATATTTAAGGCCACTATTGCAAGCAGAAATGTTGAAAGTTTTTTCATTAAACTTACCTCTCTTTACAATGCATAATACAATAACCAGCTATTTTATACCATTTGAATACCAATGTGTCAAGCTCTTTTTATGTAACTTTTAATCTTTTTTTATGAATTAAGATTTTAGAATCTGAAAATAATAGCAATTTTTTAAGATATCTTTAATAGATTCTGTTGAATGCATCGGTAATATGTTCGCTAATGTCCATTAGCATTCTCTGGTTGAAAACGGTTCATATCTTTACATTGGCTTAGCAGTTGAGGCATAAAAGAATATTAATATTCGGTATTCTAATGGTATTACAAAAATAACAGTCTTGATACTTTTATCGCACCAAATTATCATTCAAACAAATGCTAATAAAACCGACAGAAAAAAGATATATCTCTCAATTTATGGCAGCTGTGGAGTACCTTAACCCGTTAGAAGATAAGTGTCGCATTAGATTAAAATCGTTACTATACCATAAACGATTAAAAAAAATGGAATATTTTTCAAAAGAGAATCAATTCCCGAAAGAATTCGGATTTGTATGTAATGGTGTACTAAGAATGTTTTATATATCCGAAAAAGGAGAAGAATGGAATAAACATTTCTTTATGGATAACAATTTTATTGCAGCAAGCATAGAGCTGGATAAAAAGAGTATATCGAATATTCAGGCACTGACTACGACAAACTTGCTCTGTATTTCGTATTCTGATTTCCTCGAATTACGAAATGAATTCTATCAGTTTAATATTTTCATTCAAAAACTCTTTATTAGTTATCTGAAACAAAAAGAGGAAAAGGAGATAAGATTTCTATCCAACACGACAATTGATAATTATAAGTATTTCAAAACTCAATATCCTAATCTTGAAAATATAATCTCTCATTATCACATTGCAAGCTACCTTGGTATTACACCCACACAACTAAGCAGAATAAGAAAAAAAATGAAAAAATAGTCTTCTTTATCAACATATGTAAATGACTTTTCTCCTATTCTTAAATATTAATAATAAGAAAAACAGGAGGTTCTATAATGATAAATTCTTTGGAAACCATTAATCCTAATAATACATCCTTTCTTCTAATTGAATTTCAAAAAACCTGGACAGAAAAAGGCTTTCTTCACCGGCTTATAAGGAAAGAATATACATCGAGAAAGGTTTTAAAAAATACGGTTAACCTAATTAATCAAGCAAGAAAAAATGGTTTTACGATTATACATGCACCTTTGATACTAGATAAACAAGATAGAGAGAGGTACAAAAGAATTCCTCTACCACCTAAATTGCTTAAAGGATTCACTGCGGGCACATGGAAAGCTGAATTTACAGAAGGAGTTTATAATAAAAGTGATGTTGTAGTCGAAGGTAGATATAGTTTCAACGCCTGCGAGGGAAGTAATCTCGAACAATTGCTTAAAGAAAGAGGAATAAAGAATATTTTCATTTGCGGTTTTACCACAGATCAATGCGTTGAATTAACTTTAAAGGCACTTACACTTAAAGGATACAATTGCTTTCTTGTTTCCGATTGTACCGCAACAAGAAATAGCGGGCTTCAGAGGAAAATAGAAAAAAGGAACACAACTATAACCAGTACAGGTGTGTTAAAACTTCTAAAGTTTACAATACATTAACTTTATGCTTTAGCATTACCAAACGGATCAATTTTCTATTTTACAATTCAGAAAATGTACAAAAGAATATCTTTTTCGGAAAAACTTAAAAAATCTCTAAAAATCGATGGTATAGCTTATACCTGCTGTCAGCTTTACCATATTAAGGAGTGTAAAAACAAATGGTATTAATATCGCCTCTCCAATATTCTGGACATTTTCTTTAACGGGAAATGCAGAAAAGAAGGCATCCAGAGATGAATTCAGGCCTAGTTTGCCAGGCCCGATTTTCCATATTGGTACATTTATTCCTAATGAGACTGCCGGATAAATCTTACCAAGATTAGAAGCCCATATATCTGATTGTTCTTTAGACAACTGAGGTACTCTTGCCATTACGGATCCTCCCATACCCAGATGAAACCAGCCAAGTTTTATCAAACCCATAACAAGCAGGTAGAAATCTTTTTGATTAATACCATAGAAAGAAATCGCCTCTCCGCCAAAACCGATTAATTTTTGCTGAGATACAATTCTTACTCTTGGAACCAAATATCCTCCGGATACAAGGGCACCTGCAATATCACCCATTATTATAATTTTCTCATTCTTTTCAGAAGATACAACTTCTGTGAAAGCAAATGATACGTTAATAATAGCTACAACAAGAAAACAAAAGAGAAGAAAAATCCTCCGCATGGTCATCTCCCTCACTAAATAATAACTTCGTACAATTACCATATATTGTCAATTGTCAATACCTTGTCTTTTTTTGACATACCGCAACAATAAAACAAGCATTACTCCGATCAAACTGACAAACCCGAGCATACTGAATGCCATTCCCCACGCCAATTTTGTATTGAAAATGATTTTTCTCGAAAATGCATCAAGTACTATCCCGAAAACAACAGGTGATGTAGCTGCTATTGAAAAGCCTAATAATGTTTGGACGGCCATCGCAGTTCCCCTAACCGGAACAGGTGCAAGATCTATTACAGTTGTTGATATAACGGCAGAGTCACCGATTACAAGAAATCCATAAACCACACCTGTAAGGATTACAAGAGAAACCGGTAAATTCATGATCCATCCAAATGTAAAAGAGAATAGAGATCCTCCAGCCATGAATATAAGTATTGTTCTTGTTCTTCCCAAGCGGTCTGAGAATCCTCCACCCAACCAAACAAGAAAAGCCCCTGCTGCTATAATAAAACCCGACCAGTTTGCTGCTATACTGACAGTCTGCATTTCACTTCTACCAGGACTTTCTAAAACTTCCGATAGATAGGTTACCAGCCATCCCCTGACACCATAAAGCTCCCACATATGAGCCCCATAGATAGCAATTATAATAATAAGCGGCGCATTACTGAATACACTTTTAATCATACCCATATCATAGGACACACTCTTTTTCTGAGTTATCAAGGGGTACCTTGGCATAAGTCGCCATGCCAGATAGCTTCCCACAAAAACAGCCAAAGAAGCTATAACAAAAATTAAACGCCATCCCATTCGGCTAAGAAGCAAACCAGGCAATGATTGAGAAGCAGCACCACCCAGAACAAGTGCTCCAACAAATAAACCGACCACTCTGCCCCGCTGATCGGCTTGTTTTCCTTCGGATACGGCACGAAGACCAGGCATATAAGTGCCACCAAGACAAAAACCAACAATGCCTCTGAGCCAGAGAGCCTGTGTAAAACTGTTTGCGAATAGGGCAAATGCAATATTTGCAATACCTACTCCCAGAGATGAAATAAAATAAATCTGCCAAGCCGGTACAAAGTCTGTAAGAGCAGTAAGTACAACTGCCGCCAGGACGAAACCTCCCTGTTGGGCAGAAAAAACCGCTCCGGCTTGAGCTGCATTCATACCCCATTCATTTTGCAACAGTGGCATTATAGCGCTGTAATTGAAAGTAACAATCTGGACAAGAAAAGGAATTGAACCTATCTGGAGTATTTGCTTTAGTTGGCTAAAATCATTGTTTTTTCCGTAATTGCCTTTCAAATTCTTTTTTCCATTCTTAAATATTGCCTTGTAATTCAATTGCTATATCAGGCTGGATCGGTTTCTATTTTAAGATTGCAGAAATTTCGAACAGTGCGTTCTATGGCATCTTCGACTGGTACTCTCTCCATGCTTGAAGCACCGACAAAACCTGAAGCACCTGTTTTTTTAAACACCAGTGCCACATCATTAACGGTTAAAAGTGGGCCTCCATGAATCATAAGAATTGCTTCACTTCCCGTATCTCTTACTGCATGAAAAATGGTTTTAATCCGACTAACCGCAGTATCCATTGTAACGCTTAGGTTCTCTGTTACTCCAACACTCCCACCAATAGTTGTTCCCATGTGAGCAATAACCACATCAATCCCCGCATTCCCGGCCAAAGTAGCTTCTTCCGGAGTAAAAACATAGGCCATAGTAAACAAATCGTATTCTTTTGCATCCTTTAGCATTTCAATTTCACGTGCATAACTCAATCCGAGGAATTCTATTTTCCGACGAAAATTGCCGTCAAATACAGCTACCGTAGGGAAATTGATTACTCCAGCAAAGCCTGTATCTTTTATTTTCTTCAGGAAAAGCTTGATATTGCGTGTAGGATCCGTGCCATTTACACCTGCAATGACAGGTGTATCCTTGACTACAGGCAATATGAGCCGTTCTCCCATGTGCATAACAATACCGTTGGCATCGCCATAAGGTAGCATTCCAACCACGGAAGGCAAACCAGACATACGAAAATATCCGGAATTATAAACAACTATAAGGTCTACCCCTCCCCTTTCTTCACACTTGGCTGATATTCCTGTGCCTGCCCCGGCAGCAATGATAGCTTCACCGTTATCAATCTTCTTTTTAAGTCTTGATAATATCTCATCTCTGCTGAACCTTGCAGCCATTTGCATTACCCCTTTCTACCAGAATTATGATTTCCCTGCTTCTTCCATCAGTTTTAAAAAACATTCTGTTGCCTTTTGCGCAAAAATCGGGTCATTGATATGAGTGTCAATTTTAACCAGTTTTATATGCCCTTCTAAATACTTTTCCAATGCTTCTATAAATGCAAGATCGGATTCTTTATCATAAAAAGGTCTGCCAGGTTTGTCGTATTCGGAAAAACCACCAAGAGGGATAATTATCGAAGTTGGCCCTGTCGAAGCGTTAAGCTTCTCCGCCATTAAACGTCCCAATTGAGCACTTTCTTCCTTGTTAATCCTGACAAGAGTTGCATTTGCCGTATGCCTATAAGTCAATCTATCTTTGTAGAGTGGTGGAATTGTCATTTCTGGACCAAAATTAATAACCTCTATTGCTCCGGGACAAACAATCTGCGGCAATCCTTTATCAGCGGCTGCACTTAGACGTCCTGGACCAGCTGAACGTATTCCACCCATCAAGTCATCGGTAAGTTCCGTTGTTGTTATATCCATTACCCCGGCTACATAACCGGAACGAATAAGCTCTTCCATTATTCTGCCTCCTGCACCATTGGCATGAAATACCAACGGGGTAAAGCCTTTGGACTCCAGTATTTTTTTTACTTCGTTGACACATGGAGTTGTGATACCGAACATTGTAAGAGCTATCAGTTTTTTCTTACCCTTAAGAGAAGGCATTACAGCTTTTTCAGCAAGGGAACATATGATTGCAGAAGCATTAGCCAATACGCTGCACAGAATGGGATTCAAACCCGCTATATCAGTTATAGACGGATATAGAATAATATCCCTGCCTTTCAAAAAGCCACTTACATCTCCGTTCAACGCAGTCGAAACCATAACCTTTGGAAATCCCAACGGCAAAACCTGCATTGCTTCTGTAGCCAAGGCTGTCCCGCAACCACCACCCAGCGCCAATACCCCCCTGAAATCTCTTCGGTCCCCATAGAGCCGTGTTAATATCAGGGACAATCCCCTGCTCATGGTCGAGATTGCTTGCGCCCGATCATCAAGAGCGGATAGTACTTCAATTTCGCTTCCCGCTGCTTTAGCGACCTCTTCTCTTTTAATATCCGGTTTAATCATGGGAAGCCCTCTAAAACCAGTATCAATAACCAGTGGCTTGTGTTCATATTCCCGGATTTTTTTTACAATAAACTCAGTTTCCTCACCTTTTGTATCGAGACTGGAGATAATAGCAATTGTACTATGCAGCATTTCTTATACCATCATACTATTTCTTCTGGTCTTACTGCTCTTTTTTCTTTAACTGACTTATAAGCTGCAAAAATTACTTGTAAAGTCTTAAGGTTATCACGGCCACTTGTTTTTGGTTCTCTACCTTCTCGAATAGCCTCCATTAAATCCAACATGGGCCCGGAAAAAGCATCGGGAAACCATTTACCATCCGTTTTGTATTCTTTTACTTCCCCTTCGGGGAGTTTATCGGAGTGCAGAGTTATGGTACCGGAATCAATATCACTCCTTATCCCTCCGCCTGTGCCTTCAATACAAACCGATCTTTCTCCATTATCACAGCGGTTACACCAATCATTAATAAAACAAACCCTTAAAGCGTTATCATATTCCAATGTTATCACGGAGATGTGTTCACCCATTGTTATACTCGTTTCATCACGTGTTGTAACTGCATTTACAAGTTTCGGTTCTCCAAACCATCCGCGAAGCAGATCAAGATAATGCACACCATTCTGTATTATGATGAAAGGGTCCATTTCGGTTTTCCACGTGCCTTTAGGAAATTGTACTCGGAAGCGTTCGCTTATAAGACAGAAATACGGTTTACCAATATAACCATCTTCAATCCAGTCCTTAACCGGAGCAAGCACAGGAATCCATCTAGCCTGCTGGTTAACCGCCAGTAATACACCTGCCTTTTGGGCAGCCTTCACCATTAATTTGGCCTCTTCAAAACTGCGTGAAAAAGGCTTCTGAGCAAGCACATGTTTCCCGGCTTTTACTGCATCCAACACCTGTGGGACCTTTACCATCGGAGGGGTGGTAATATCCACTATTTTAACTTCCGGTAGCATGAGAAGATCATGATAATCCTTAAAGACCTTCTTTATCCCCCACTGTTTACTGGCTTTGGCCAATGCTTCCGTATTAGTGTCAGCCGCAGCAACTACCTTTAAACCAGCCTTTTTATATGCAGGCAAGTGACAATCATTGGCTATCCCTCCCATGCCAATAATACCTATCCCTAAATCCTCTTTACTATTTTTTTCAATCATCTTCCTCTCCTCCTCGTACAAAAAAACAAATATTGATTTTCCGAATTCTCTTACTCAATAAAGTTGTATCTACATCCTCACAGAAATTAATTTTCAAAACTTCTACGGTTTTATTCCAAGATTAAAAAAATCATTTGCATTCTTGAAAAGTAAATTGTAGGCGATTTTTTTTGCTTCAGACAAAGTAATATATTCAATGTCGACTAGATCGGACAATGCTATCGCAATATTGTCACGGGCGATCACCGCATGTGCCCAGGCTCTGTCTGCCATACCTACAAAATCAGATCCATATCCGTGTATCTTTCCATGTGGTACACTGGAGATTGCTTGTTTAATCATATTCTGACAGTAAATTGGATCTATTATATTCGCCCAGCAGAAATCAATCGAAACATTTGGATAGTTCTTGCACATAAACAACAGCTCACCGCTGTATGGCCAATTTGCATGAAATAGATCGAACTGTACATCCCTATGCAATTCAATAATACCTCTTAAGTTCGCAGCATTGGTCTTCACGATATCATTTCGTATTCCCGCCATGTGACCGGTATGAATCTGAACAGGAAGTGCTAAATCACGGGCCATCCTCATAAACTCATGAAAGAGAAAATCATCTAGGGGCTTTATTCCATCCGGATAGGATGCTTTCCTTCTCGGGTCTTCCATAAACCAGTTAAACACCTTTTCGGCTTCTGCTTTCACCGGATTACCATAGGCTAAACTTCTCTGATAGGCGCTCTGATCCTTGAATGCTACCGCTCCATAATTTTTATAGGCTTTAAAAATATCAAAACACAGATCGATATACTCATCTAAACTCGTTATTCGCCTATTCAAAGGAGAAGCAATACGTTCCACATCTTCATAAGTTGATACTGCATGATATGCAGGAAGCGGTATGGTTAATCTACCATACGGACTGAGTTTGTAAGAGCCGTCTGCAATCTGCCTGTAATCTATTTCTAGGATATTTTCGATACGTGCTACAATACGCGCTTCATCAAGTATTTTCTTGAAGGTATCCTCATTTTCAAGATCAAGGAGTTTATCCTTCATGCGCTTGAGTGCATCGAGAGAAATATTATCCTCATTGTAGAACTTTTTCAGAACAAGTTTTGTTACTTTGGCATATCCTGTATAACATGTTCTTTCCCATGCTTTTTTCAGAACAGGCCATCGTTGTTCAAGAGAAAGATTATAGTCATTAATAATCTGTATATCTCTATCCGATGAAGCGCTCTGAATATCACTGACAAAATAGCCATTCACAATAACCTGCACAGGGTCAATATATCTGGGCTTACAGTAATCAGTATGATCATGACAGTCTATAATAGGTATTGCTTCCATATATTCTCTCAGTTCATCATAACAACCTGCATTTCCTCTCATAATCACCCCCCAAACTATTTCTTATAGTTTTAAAAAATATTCTTATACGGTATTTAATTACATGGTACTTATCCTAATAACATTCCAGGATAATTCGGAGAGCGGAACTGTTAGTATTCCATTTTCGATTTTTGCATCCGAAGCCAAGTAAGGAACAACATTATCAGGATGTTCTTTGCTGTTCCTTGCCTTTATATCATTATTTCCAAGAACAATATGTTCAATTATCTTTGAAGAACCTAAATCCCGAAGATCGCATTCCAGAACAAGAGGCTCATTATGACTTCGATTTACAGCAAAAATTGTTAACTGATTGCTCCCCTCGTCATAAGTGGCAACTGATTCAAGATAAGGAACATCACCGTACTCTTTATTACTATAAACGGGCGATTCTACCAACATATCAAGCGCTACTCCACGACCGAAATTCGAAGCATGCATAAAAGGATAAAAAATTGTTTGTCTCCAGGCAGGCCCATCATTTTCCGTCATAATTGGGGCAATCACATTTACAAGCTGTGCTAGACATGCAATTTTTACTCTGTCAGAATGCTTTAACAATGTGATAATCAAACATCCTACCACAAGGGCATCTTCAAAGGTATATATATCTTCTATTTGATGTTGACCCACAGTCCAGGGAACGAAATCATCATCCTTGTTTTTTGAATGGTACCAGACATTCCATTCATCGAAGGAAATATTAATCGTCTTTTTGCTTCGTTTTTTCGCCTTGACAAAATCGCAAGCACTTACCGCACCTTTTATAAATTCATCCATGTCAATAGATTGCGCTAGATAGGTAGGCAGATCATTTTTTTCATTTCCGTAATAAGAATGAAGTGAAATGTAATCAACATTCTCATAACAAAGTTCAAGAACCGTAGCTTCCCACTGAGGAAACAACGGCATATCCCTATTAGAACTACCACAAGCCACTAATTCCAGACTAGGATCAAAGAGCTTCATGGCTTTTCCAACTTCATTTGCTAATCGCCCGTATTCCTCGGCACTTTTCTGCCCTACCTGCCAAGGACCATCCATTTCATTTCCCAGACCCCAAACTTTAAAACCATGAGGATTCTTAACACCATGAGAAATTCTCAAATCACTCCAATACGTGCCGGAAGGATGATTGCAGTATTCAAGCAGACTTCTAGCCGCATCAATACCCCGTGATCCAAGGTTTACAACGATCATCGTTTCTGCACCAGCTTTTTTAACCCACTCTGCAAATTCATTAATACCGATTTCATTCGGTTCCAGGGCACGCCATACAATATCCAACCGTTTTGGCCGCAAAGCGACAGGACCTACACTATCCTCCCACTTGAATGCTGAAACGAAATTTCCTCCCGGATAGCGTATGATAGGCACATCTAGCTCTTTAACCAATGCAAGCACATCTTTACGAAATCCTTGCTCATCAGCTTCGGGATGACTCGGCTCGTATATACCACCATACACAGCCCTTCCCAGATGTTCGATAAAGGATCCATAAATGCGTTTGTCAATTTTTCCAATAATTCGTTCTTTGTCTATTACAGTCTTGGCTTTTAACATGATTATTTTATTCTCCTCACCTTAGTAGTAAAATTAATTTTAAAACATTAACACCTTTATTCACGATTATACCGTGACCGAATTTCATGAACACGACTATACCATTATAGTACCAATATGTCAAATAATATTTTTATAAAAATTCTCTTTTCTAACTTTTTCCCCTGTAATAATTATACACTAAAGGAAATTGTATGATATTTTCAGTAATTAGGCATGATAATTTCTTTAAAAAACAATTGATTTGTCATAGTTAAGCATTTACTTGATTAAATCATCTAATATTGGTATTATATATAAATCTATATATAAAGATATAAAGGAGAAACGAACATCTGTGAAGGCAAAACCATTACTTAAGGATAATTTGACCGAGATTTTGAGAAAACAGTTACTTGCTATCCGTGAAGACAAGCTTATACGTATTTCACCAGAAAGGGTTCTGGCTGAAGAACTCGGCGTTAGTAGATTATCACTACGTGCAGCCCTTAAGGTTCTAATAGACGAAGGTCTTTTAATCCAGAAACAGGGGAGTGGTACGTATATCACTCCGATTTCAGACATCAATTCCATACAGTTGATTATAGCACCAGATATTAAAACAAATGACCCCTTTTTTAAAGCTTTTTTGGCAGAACTTACCACATGGCTTTCACGTGAATCCATACAATTGTCAATTTATGATTTTGACAGAATAAACGGGGCATCCCCTCATATACCTCTAATAATTGTAGGTCTCCTTAATACCCGTATCCTTACAAAAATCAAAAACACTTTTAAATATATAATCGCTGTACAATGTTATCCCGAAGACGAAGATATCTCTCAGATTTATTTCGATGATTATAAGATCGGATACATGGCAGCAAAAAAATTTCTTGAATACAACCACAAGCGCATATTACATATAAGTGGTCCTGCAAAGTATCCCTCATCAAATTACAGAAGAAAGGGATTTTTCGATGCACTTGAAGGTAGCGGGGTAATTGTAAAAGAAATTCCGGGAAAGATGAACTGGAGTTGTGGGTATAATGCCGGAAAAACCATAATCAAAGATTTCAGCAGCAACGAAAGACCAACAGCAATTTTTGCTGCAAACGACTGGATGGCAATCGGTTTAATACAAAGCCTTTCAGAAGAAGGGATAAAGATACCACAGGAAATATCTGTTGTTGGCTGTGATGATATACCCTTAGCCAGAGAAATAGTTCCCGGGCTTACAACATTTAGATTTGATTTTAAATGTCTTATCGGTGAATTAATTTCTGTATTAAATGAAAAATATGTAAATAAACAGAATATAAGTAAAAAAGTTTTGCTTCCCGCCCCTTTCATAAAAAGAGAATCATTGATAAAGATTTAGAACAGGTTTTCAATTTGCTCATTTTATTGTTTTATTTATGTACTATAAGCATGTACTACAAACACAAATCCTTTAGGAAGGGCCCTCTTAGAAGATCGCAACTATTTTCCTTTGGATGCAGGCTACTCACCCTTTGATAATTCCAAAGGTAAAAGAGAAGGGGTAAGCCGTACATACAAACAGTTTGACGGCTATCATCCGATTTTCAGCTATATAAACTGTGAAGGTTACATGCTAAGCTGTGAACTTCGAGAAGGGAGTTACCCGTATACTGGTTTGAAACGGCACAGACTAAAGGGAGGATAAGCTATAGTGATTAGAAAAAAACGATCTCTGGAGCTTTTCATACTGGTAACTGCTCCGGAGAATATTGGCAATTAACGCCTTTGAATATTATAAGAAAACTAAAACTAACTCTTTTTGACTACAGCTTTCCAATTACACGGATTCAGGATATAATAAAGTATATTTCTGGAGATCATCTATGATTAATTCAAAAAGGCAAGGACGCATTTTAATAATTGAATTAAAAAAAGATCTATCTGTTTTAAAAGCTCTCGCCTCTGAAATAAGAATAAGCATAATAGAAGCTCTAATGCATGGAGAAAAAAATATTAACGAACTAGCTAAATATCTCAACCTTCCTCAATCTACTGTCGCAACAAATGTTATGGCATTGGAAAAAGCAGGGCTTATCGAAACGAAAACACATAAAGCATCAAGAGGAAATCAAAAAACATGTTATCCTATTTATGAAGAATATATTATAAAATTCTATGATAACAAAAAAGAAGAAGACAATTTTATTGAAGTTGAAATGCCTGTCGGTCTTTTTATTCAATATGATATTTCCCCTCCTTGTGGTATATGCTCACCTGAAAAAATTATAGGATATCTGGATTATCCTGAGTCCTTTCTCGAACCGGAACGTGTAAAAGCAGGATTGTTATGGTTCGAAAAAGGATTTGTCGAGTACCAATTTCCGAACAATGCACTTTCAAGAAATAAATCTCCTGAAAAGATGGAAATCATCATGGAACTTTCATCTGAAGTTCCCGGGACGAATCCAAACTGGCGTTCCGATATAACAGTATGGGTAAATGAAGTAGAAATTGGCACTTGGACATCCCCCGGAGATTTCGGTGATAGAAGAGGCAATTATACTCCTGAATGGTGGAAACTTAAGGGTTCACAATATGGCCTGCAAAAATGTTGGAGCACCAATAAAGAAGGTTCATTTGTTGATGGAGTTAAAGTCTCCGATATTCGGATAAATGATCTTAATCTGCAAGATCACCACTCAATTCGTGTCAAGATCGGTGTTAAAGAAGATGCAGAAAATATTGGCGGTATAAACATTTTCGGAAGAGGGTTTGGCAATTACAACCACGATATTGTACTCCGCCTTTACTTCTAATTCTCGGGTAGATTCATACCTTAAAAACTTAACCTTCAAAGCGAAGTTATTTAAAAATCCTAGAAGTTTCTCCATTAATATCAAAAATAATGATTAAAATCATTATTTTTGATATTGACGCAATCTTCGGTAAAAATATAATAAAAATAATTAAAAGATTTAATTCAGCAGGGCGGCAGTGCATATAAACCTGATCTATAAAGAATATTATGATCAAGTTCATATAAAGCCCTTTGTTAATAAAAGAGAATACTGGAGTTAAAATGAATATGGATAATTTTGTAATTGGTCTTGATTTCGGTACTGATTCATGTCGTGCCATTATCGTAAACACGGCAGACGGTGAGATCCTAAGTGAATCCGTTGTTAATTATCCAAGGTGGATAAAGGGGGAATTTTGCAATGCAGATATAAATCAATTCAGGCAACACCCCTCTGATTATCTTGAATCAATGGAGAATGCAATATTAAGGGCCTTGCAAGAAATACCCAGCAGAACACATTCCTATATAAGGGGAATCTCGGCTGCTACAACTGGTTCTACAATTGTTCCGGTTAATAAAGAAGGAATTCCATTATCTCTAACTGAGAATTTTTACAACAATCCGGATGCAATGTTCATTTTATGGAAGGATCACACAGCTGTTAAAGAGGCTGAAGAAATAAACACACTGGCTCATTCATGGGGTGGAATCGATTATACAAAATACGAAGGAGGAGTTTATTCCGCAGAATGGTTTTGGGCGAAAATACTTCACATAATAAGAACAAATGAAGAAATCAGCAAAGCAGCATATAGTTGGCTTGAACATTGTGATTGGATTCCTGCAGTGCTGACTGGCAATAGGAATCTGCACAAAATAAAACGAAGCCGCTGTGCAGCCGGTCATAAGGCAATGTGGCATCCCTCTTTTTCAGGACTCCCCTCAGTTGATTTTTTAGAAAGGCTCGATAAGCGTCTCCCCATACTAAGAGAACGATTGTACACAGAAACATATACCGCCGATATACCCGCAGGAACATTATCTCCGAAATGGGCTGCTAAATTAGGACTATCAGAAAATGTTGTTGTAGGAACAGGCGCATTTGATGCACATATGGGTGCTGTCGGAGGTGGTATATCACCCGGCACGCTGGTAAAAGTTATGGGAACATCGAGCTGTGATATGATTGTTGTATCAAAAGATATTCTAAGAGACAGGTTGGTAAAAGGCATATGCGGTCAGGTTGAAGGATCAATTATTCCCAATATGATCGGCCTTGAGGCCGGACAGTCTGCATTCGGAGATATCTATGCTTGGTTTAAAAAAATGCTGGCTTGGCCACTCTCTTTAATGCATAAGATAAGTATCATTGATAAGGAAAAATCCAAAAAAATAAAAAATGAGATTGATGCCATAATAATAGACCAACTCTCCAGGGAAGCTTTAAGGATAAAACCAGGAAGTTCATCTGTACTTGCCCTTGATTGGTTGAATGGACGTAGGTCCCCTTATGCAAATCAATTTTTAAGGGGTGCAATAGCAGGCTTGACACTAGGTAGTGATGCCCCAAGGATTTTTAGAGCTCTTGTGGAAGCAACTGCTTTCGGAACAAGGAGCATTATCGAACGATTCGAAGAAGAAGGTATTCACATAAAAGATGTTATTGGTATAGGTGGAGTTTCCAAGAAATCCCCTTTTGTTGTTCAGGTAGTTTCTGATGTGATTAATAGAAGGATAAGAGTAGCAAGAACAGAACAAACCGTTGCCCTTGGTGCTGCTGAATTTGCAGCCGTTGCTTCTGGTTCCTTTAAGACCATAGAAGATGCTCAGAAAGCAATGGGCAGTGGCTTCGATGCAGAATATGTCCCAAATCCATCTAATACTAAAATATATGATCGTCTCTATACGAAATATAAACTATTAGGAAATCTCATTGAAAAATATACAAAAACAGAGGTTTGAAATGGCAAAATATACGGAACTAAAGCGAGAGGCATATGAAGCGAATATGGAGATTCCTAAACAGAACCTAGCAATTTATACATTCGGTAATGTCAGTGCTTTCGATTCAAGCCTCGGAGTTTTTGCCATAAAACCAAGTGGTGTCCCTTATGCCGAACTAACACCTGATGACATGATTATCGTCAATATAGAAGATAATACTGTTGTTGACGGTAATTTAAAACCATCCTCTGATACAAAAACACATTCGGTTTTGTACAGAGCTTTTAAAGAAATCGGTGGTATTTGTCATACCCATTCTCCATATGCAGTAGCCTGGGCTCAGGCATTAAAACCGATTCCTATCTTGGGCACAACACATGCTGACCATCTTGTTACTGACATACCTTTGACTGATATTCTGGAAGATGATGCAATTAAGAAAGATTATGAAGAAGAAACCGGTAATCAGATTATAAAATGTTTTAAAAATCTCAATTACAAAGAGATCGAGATGGTTCTGGTTGCATGTCACGGTCCTTTTTCATGGGGCAATAACGCTTTAAAAGCAGTGTACAATTCCAGGGTTTTAGAAGAGATAGCAAAGATAGCTTTCTATTCAATCATGATAAATCCGCATGTCCCAACCTTAAAAAATAGTCTAAGGGAAAAGCACTATTTTAGGAAACATGGCTCTGGTGCTTACTACGGACAAAATGGCTAAGATTATTAACAATATTAAAATTAAAAAGGAGTGCCTGATATGATTGATTTGAAAGATTATGAATTCTGGTTCATTACTGGAAGCCAACACCTTTACGGAGAAGAAATTCTCAACATGGTTAAAGAACATTCGGAAAAAATAACAAAGGGCATAGCTGATGCGGTAAGCATTCCAGTCAAATTCGTAAACATGCCTGTTTTAACAAACGCTGGTTCAATTATCAACCTATGTAACGAAGCAAACAAATCAAAAAAATGTGCCGGCCTAATTTTTTGGATGCATACATTTTCTCCGGCCAGGATGTGGATATCCGGATTAAAATTGCTGAAAAAACCCATATTGCATTTGCATACACAGTTTAATCAAGAAATACCGTGGGAAAATATTGACATGGAGTATATGAATTTAAACCAATCCGCACACGGAGGGAGAGAATTCGGACATATTGTTTCTCGCATGGGAATTAACCGTAAAGTTCTTGTGGGATATTGGCAGGAACAGAACTTGTTAAACAAACTAATCATTTGGCTACGAGCGTCTTGTGCCTATCAGGACTCCCATGGATTAAAAATAGCCCGCTTTGGTGATAATATGAGAGATGTTGCGGTAACCGAAGGAGATAAAGTGGAAGCTCAGATCAGGTTTGGTTATAGCGTCAACGGATACGGATTGGGAGATCTTGTTAAATATACAGATCAAATTACCGATAACGAAATAAATAGTTTACTCTTACAATACGAAGAAGAGTATCAATTATCTCCCGAATTACAGAAAAACGGTGAAAGACGTAGCTCATTAATTGAAGCAGCGAAAATAGAACTTGGATTAAAACATTTTTTAGAAGAGGGCGGATTTAAAGGTTTCACCACAACATTTGAAAACCTACACGGACTTTCCCAATTACCTGGACTCGCTGTTCAGCGTCTTATGGAAGCTGGGTATGGATTTGGAGCAGAAGGAGATTGGAAAACAGCTGCTCTTGTTCGAGCGATGAAAGTTATGTCTTCCGGTTTAAATGGCGGTACATCTTTCATGGAAGATTATACTTACCACCTTAAGGGAAAAAACAAAATGGTACTTGGAGCACACATGTTGGAAGTGTGTCCCTCTATTGCCGCCCAAAAACCATCACTAGAAATCCATCCCCTATCTATCGGGGGAAAGGCTGATCCGGTAAGGCTGGTTTTTAATGCAAAGACAGGTAAAGCATTAAATGCATCAATTGTAGATATGGGTAACAGATTTAGAATGATAGTTAATGAGGTTGATGTGGTGGAGCCTCCATTAGAATTAAAAAAACTTCCTGTTGCAAGAGCTGTATGGATCCCAAAACCCGATCTACCTACTGCTGCTAGTGCCTGGATATTGGCCGGTGGTGCACATCATACGGGATTTAGTCAGGCCTTAGATTCAGAGTATCTTGAGGATTTTGCAGATATGTTAGGAATAGAATATTTATTGATCAACGATAAGACCACCCTGGAAGAGTTTAAGAAGGAACTACGCTGGAATGACGTATTTTACTATTTACGAAAGCAAACATAGAAAATCAATTTACGCATACAAAAGTCTTCTAGAACAACAGATTAAGAAAAAATGGAAAAAGAAATCACCAATATAAAGACAATCATTTCTAGAGAAGCACTTAATGAGCTTCCCGACTTCCTTAAGAATAATCTTAACATATCTCATCCCACTTTAATCTGTGACGAAAACACCTTTAAGGCAGGGAGAGAAGTTTTAACAAGACTGGAACGAGAAAGGATTTCGCTTAAAGTTTGCATGCTTAAATGTAAAGAGATATGCAAGGCTGATGAAACCTCTGTTGGCTCTCTCCTTCTAGATATCGACATAAAGGCAGATTGCCTAATAGCACTTGGAACTGGTACGATAACGGATCTTACAAGAATATTGGCATACAAGCTCTCACTCCCATTTGTATCCATACCCACGGGAACTTCGGCGGATGCCTTTGCATCTTCCGTGAGTCCGGTATTTATCAACAACATTAAAAAGACTTTGCAGGCCAAAATGCCAGAAGCAATATTTGCCGATACAACTATACTTAAAAATGCACCCAAGAGAGTCAATGCTGCAGGTTTCGGAGATTTCTTATCAAAGGGAATTCCAAAAACCGACTGGTATATTTCAAATATAGTGAATAATGAAAGTATAAATAATAAGTCGTTGAAAATTATTCAACAACCTCTTAATAGATGCATAAAAAAAATAAATGAACTCGGTGCTTTCCATGAAGAAACAATAAAAACCCTCATGGATGGTCTTATCGTTTCCGGTTTTTCAATTGCACTTGCCGGAAGCTCTCGTCCTGCAAGCGGTTCTGAACATCAAATCTCACATTTTATTGAATATAATATTAATCTGGGTAAAACATCTTTTTTCTTCCACGGGGAGACAGTGGCACTGGGTGCCTACATAATGACTTCTATCTATAATAACTTATTCTCCCTTAGTTACAATGATTTTCATAACCTGCTTGTAAGTAAAAATAAAAAAAAGGAAATCAAAGAATCCAGAGAAGAAATATTCTCTCGTGTTTTTGATGCTGATTCAAAAGGAATTATTGACAACTGGAAAAAGAACAGATCCAATAGAAAACGAATGGAGAAACTCGTTAAATTACTTTCAGTTAACTGGAAATATCTGCAGAAAACTGTAAAAAATAATATCTTTGATATTGATCAGTTCAGGGATTTAATGAATAAATCCGGCGTCCCCTTTGATCCTATAAAAATGGGTTTTTCTCCAACTGAGATATCTGATATGATTATATGTGCAAAAGAAATGAACAACAAGTACACACTTTTAAACTTACTGGACGAGCTTAACCTTCTTGATTATTTTGCAATTCAGCTAACCAGGAACTTACTCACCTTTTCAGAGCCCCAGTGACGTCACCGTTTTTACAAGTACATCGGGGTAGTCTGTCAGTATCCCCCTGATTCCATAGGATATGAACCTCCTGTTGTCACCATCCGTATTTGAATAGTAAACATTTTCCAGGAACCCCAGCTCCCTGATTATTCTTACAAGTCCGGGAGTCACGTCCCTCCTGTGCGGCTGAAGGAAGTTGCATCCAAAATCCTTCATCTCCCTCAAAAGCGACTTATCGTAGACCTTTTTCCTCTCGAGCACACACAGCTCGATATCACTATCAAAAGACCGCACCATCTCAGCCTCCCTGAAGGTACTAACGGTGAAATAGGCGCTCTTATACAAATCACGCTGTCTGAATATCCTGCATGCCTGCCGGATAAGAACTTCATGGGATTCCTTTATCTGAATATTCATACCAATCTCCTGCTTTTTCCTTCTGGCTGACTCAAAAAAATCCAGCACCTCATCAAAGGTATGTATCGGCCTCTTTCCGGCAGAGCACATCTCCCTTATCTCTTTCAATGTAAGGGAATCTATACTGATATTTTCCGCGCAAACCCTCTTTAAGTTACCATCATGAGAGACCACGATTCTTTCATCACGCGTCAATCTTACATCGAACTCTATAAGGTCTGCCCCGGCTTCATAGGCTTTTTCGAATGCCACAATCGTATTTTCAGGGTACCTCCCTGAAAAACCCCTGTGAGCGGTAATGACTATCCTCTTCGGGTCACTGTAAATGTCTTTGATACTCAAAATGCCAATCCCCCTTTACTCAAAGTTTTTTTTATACGGGCCACAAGGAATCTTTTACTTGAAATCAGATCCTCCCATTTCCTGTTTTCTATGACAACTGCCACATCTCTTTCAATAAACCCGGAAAGGTACCGAGAAAAATCAATCTCGCTCTTATCCAGAGCCACATCACCGTGCCTCTTTCCCCTCTTCACCCCACTCAAATGAACATGTACTATCCTTTCAGAGAATTTACCCAGAAAGCTGTCGATATCCTCACCATTCATGCCAAGGTGTGCAAAATCCACGGTAAGCCCCAGACCTGGAAAAGCAGACAAAAGGCTCCCTATCTCTTCCACCTGGTTAAGGAGTTTGTCCCTCTTTCCATCCATGTTCTCTATAGAAAGCGTTAGGTCCGATTCAGGCAGTCTTTCAAACACCCTGCCAAGAGAATCGATAAGCAGTGTACAGGCTGTCTCCCTGGATACCTTCCTTACTCGTCCCGGATGAATAGTTAGCATTTTGATATTTTTTTCAGAAGCAAAGTTATATTCCTTGACTACCTGTTCAATAGCTGCCTCCCTGGAGAAAGGATTTATCGATGCAAGGTTGAAATCAAAGTAATTGGAATGAATGCTTATACCCAGCTTTTCACCTGAAAAGTCGATGCTCTCAATATCGAAACCCGTTGAAAGAATTCCCTGGTGGTAAATATCAAAATAAACCTGATTTATCTCGATCCCATCGAAACCATTATCTAAAAGCACATCTGAAATCTTTGAAAAATCATCTATTTCACCGGAAAGTATACCATCGACAAATGGGCTGAGATTCGAATATATTTTCATCATTACAAGAACCCACCCCCGTTCATATCGGGGGCGGGAACCGATCTTCCGATAACTTCCTGATCAATCCTGGTTTATCTGCTCGAGTATGCTGTCGAAGTTCACTTCCTTCTTGTAATCTTCGAATTTTTTGAGCATTTCATCCAGAGTAAATTCACCAAGCACGTACTTCCAGAAGAGCTGATTCTTCTTATCCTTCATGTCCTTTCTTATTGCATCATACTCGGGAACGGCCTTCGTCGGCTGTTCAAATACCACCCGATCGTCGTACTTCGAGAACCAGGAGCTGAACTGTTGTTCTATCTGCTGTCCCTTCTCTGCCAGAGGTGGAAGCTTATAGGGGAACTTGATACTTGGGTCCATAGGGGCCCTTACTCCCATGTGAATTCCCGATTCCTTAAAGTTGTCCACAAACATTCCATTTACTATCTTGTATGAAACATTGGGGATACCTCTGTAAAGCAGCATCGCACCATCCGGATTGAAGTACAGGGTTTCGATAAATTTATCCCACACAAACTGCGGATCCTTGGCCTTGGATGTTATGCAGAAGGGCCTGTAACCGGGAACAACGGAGAGACCCATAACGTTGCCGGTCTTTGGGTTCTCAATCGGCGGTACAAGGGCAATCTCTGCATTGGGAAAATTCTTTCTGAGCTCTGAAACCATCTCCTGATACCTGTAAACCCACATTATGAGGAAAGCGCCCTTACCGGCATAGAATTTACTACGCGTCTTCGAGGCCTTCTGTGGAAGGGCATGGTCGGGATCCATCAACTTTTCATCGTAGAGCATCTTTATAAACCTTGCATAATCCTTGAACTGAGGCGAATCCCAGCCCTCCCTGTATTTCTTGTCGTTGGGACGCTTTACTATCGGAAGTATCGATACATCGAAGTAGTTACCGATTACAGCAGGGAGGTAACCGTCGTGGTAGGTCTTTGAAATAAGGGGATACATCGGTTTACCGTCGGGACCCTTTAGATTGTCCCGCATCGCCTTCAATGTTGAAACAAACTCGTCCAGAGTCTTTGGCATTGGCAGCCCTAGTTTCTTAAGGAGGTCCGTTCTCACCCACAGACCCCTCTGAGCACCAACCATGGCAGGTATTCCGTAAACAACACCGTTAACGGAATGCGCCTTGAAGGAACTGGGATACATCTCTTTGAGCTTCTTCATCTTCGGGGAGTTCTCTATAAACTTGTCCAGCGGAATGATAAACCCCTGCCTTGCAATGTTGTTCAAGTTATCAGCCCCATATTTTACAACATCGGGAAGCTCGCCTGCCATAAACTGAGCCATCATGAGATCACTGGCATTCTTGGAGCTGACCGTTTTCAACACTACATCCACCCCGGTAATTCGTTTGAACTCTGCTGCCCATGCAGGCAGAACTTCGGGATGGTCATTGTATTCCACGGCAAGGTAAACTATCTTGTCCATGCCGGGTGTTGCCTTCTTCTCTTCCTGACCGCCGGCCCATACCCCGTAGAGAAGCAAGCAGAGTAACATCAGAGAAGCAATTAAGATTTTTTTCATCTCCATCTCCTTTCTTTAAAATATTTATTTTGACCAAAATATTTGATCGCTAAAAAACATACATTAACCCTTAATCGAGCCAAGCATTATTCCCTTGGTGAAATATCGCTGGAGAAAGGGGTACAGCATGAGAATGGGAATCAGCGCAACTATTACCGTGGTGTACTTTATGTTGTCCAGAAGGGTAGTCTCTGCAAATGAAGCTCCCAGGTCTTCCTCCAGGATTATCATAGACCTCAGAATAACCTGAAGTGTGTATTTCATGTGATCCGTTATATAGAGAATCACATTGAAGTACTCGTTCCAGTAGGCGACGAAGTAAAAGAGGAAGATCGTTGCAAGAATAGGCAGGGCTAATGGAAGAACAATCTTAAAGAGTATCTTCATTTCAGAGGCCCCGTCTATCCTTGCAGAATCGAACAATTCATCGGGAATACTCTGGAAATAATTTCTCATCAGAATCAGATTAAAAGAGTTTATTCCGCCGACAAGAATCAAACTCCAATAGGTGTTCATGAGCCTTAAGTCTCTTACAAGTAGGTATTTGGGAAGAAATCCAAGGTTTATCATAATGGTAAGAACAACGAGAAAATTGAAGAATCTTCTGCCGGGAAGCTTCTTGTCAGCCAGGGGGTATGCAAGAATCGAAGTCAGTGTAAGGCTCACAACCGTTCCCAGGACAGAGAGGTATACACTATTAAGCAGCGGACGAAGGAGCAGACCTTGCTGAATGACAAATTTATAGTTGTACAGGGTGAACTTCTTTGGGAGAAGGCGAAAATCAAGATTGGGATCCGCGGAAAAGGTTAACTGTAAAATATAGATAACAGGAATTATCATAGTGAGGGCAAAGAATCCCATTACGAGGTAATTGAAAAAGTTGAATATCTTTTCTCCCTTTGTCGGTTGCATTTCAGAAAACCCCCTCCTCTTTTATCTTCTTTGCCAGCCAGTTGGTAAGAAGAACCAGTGCAAGGCCTACCACTGTTTTGAAGACAGAAACTGCCATTGCATAACCAATCTGCATCTGCTGTATCCCGGTTCTGTATGCGTAAGTCATAAGCACATCACTGGGGCCGCGCACGATTGGGGTAGTTAGAACGAACACCTGCTTAAAGAGGTTCAGGATCTTGCCAATCCTTATAATAAAGAGAATTACTATTACGGAGCGTATGCCTGCAAGTGTGATATGCCAGGTCTGCTGCCACCTGTTGGCACCGTCCATTATCGCAGCTTCGTACAGTGCCGGATCTATCGACATTATGGAAGCCAGATACACGATAGTACCGTATCCCGCATTTCTCCAGATATCCGTTGCAACGAGCAATCCCCGTATATACCTGTCGGATGCCCACCAGAAGATCGGCTTTCTTCCGAGAATCTCTGCAATTTGAGCATTCGGGCTGTTTGCAGGTGCAAGCATTATGTACCAGATAGCTCCGACAACAACCCACGATAGAAAGTGAGGAACATAGATGACTGTCTGGATTCCTCGTTTCAAAAAACTGATGCGCATCTCGTTGAGGAGAAGGGCAAAGATTATGGGAACCGGAAATCCTATCAGTATCTTCAGGAAACTTATGTAAAAGGTATTCCAGAGAGACCGCCTGAACTGGGTGACCCTGAATAGCTTTATGAAGTTGGCAAGCCCCACAAAGGAAACCTGGGAAGGAGGAACCTGCCCTATATTGGTGAAAGCCCAGTAAATCTTTGTCATGGGATAAAACTGGAAGATGGCATACCAGGTCATCCCTATTGCAAGCATAAAGAGAAGCCCCTTTCTCATCCTAAGCTGTTCAATCAGCCTCTCCCTTCTCGTCTTTTCAACAATGCTACTCATTGATTCCCCTTTTCCTTTCTCGCAAATAGTCGATAAACAGGTCCGGCCTGTTCGAGCCAATGGCATCGACACCCATTCCAAGTAACCTGTTGAAAACAGCAGTGTCTTCAACACTTCCCCATGTAACTACCCTTTTCCCGGAAGCATGGACTTCATTGACGATTCGTGTATCTACCATTCTGTAATGTATGTGTAGATTCGAGGCTCTAGCCTGTTCCATCAGAGAGACGGGGTCAACAGGATTCGAACCAACCAGGATTCCCACGGTAGAACTAGGGCAATTCTCCTTTACGTATCTCACCCTCATGTGAAAGAAAGAGGTATAGCTCACCCTCTCTGTAAGACCAAAGGATTCCACAACCGCATGGACAAACTTCTCCGTATCGGGACCTTTAAGTTCAATCTGGATGGCTATATCCTCATCTTTCAGGGCCTCCAACACCTCGGCAAATGTCGGCACAGGCTCCCTGCCACCAACTAAAAATTGCTTAAGCTCCTTAACTGTCAGTTTCGAGACTTCTCCCCTGCCATTTGTCGTACGGTCGATCGTGGCGTCATGCATCAATATCAATTCTTTGTCCGAGGTAAGCCTTACATCCATTTCAACGGCATCACAGCCTATTTCACAGGCTTTCAGGAAACCGGCAATCGTATTTTCAGGGAGCAAACCAGCCACGCCCCGGTGACCTGTAATCTTGACTTCGCCATTTGTAAGGCCATGTGCCCCTCTGTTACCTGCCACGCTCATTCTTTCAAGACTCCCCTCTCCTGGTAGTACCTCATTGCACCGGGATGGAGCGGGATAGAGACGCCCTGGAGTGCATTGTCCAGAGTTACCTTCCTGTCCAGAAGAATGTCCTCCGAATGTTCGAATATCGAGGAAGTTATCTCGTAGACAACGGATTCGGGCGCATCTGCGTGGGTTATCAGAATAGCCGCTACTCCCACGGTATTCACACTTTTACCACTGTCATACTCTATTCCGGACTTGAACCAGTACGGGTGGTCCGTAAGAAGGGCTTTTAGCTTCTCCTCATCTATCGAGAGAACCTTGATCTCTACCTTCTCCTCTATCTCCTCTATTGCACTCGGCTTTCCCGCAGAGAGGAAAAAAACAAGGTCTATCTCCCTGTTCAAAAGCCCGTAGGCCGCATTGGATATGGATAGAAAATACGGCCTGTAGTCACCCTCCCTGTAGCCATAGATCTTAAGGACCGCATCGGCAACGATGCTTGTTTCACCTCCCGTTGCCCCCATTGCAATTCTCTTACCCTTCAACTCCTCCATGGAATCGAAGTCGGTATTCTTTCTGGCGATTATCCAGAGGCCAAGTTCCTGTATCCCGCAAATGGCACGGATGTTCTTATTCTCACCGGAAAAGAGCCCTTCCCCCTTTATGGCCGCATCTGCAATATCAGACTGCGTGAGGCCAAGCATGATCTTTCCCTCGCTCGTGAGTTCAACATTCTCTATTCCCCCGCCTGTAAGTGTTGTATCGATGGATATGTTGCTGTACTTCCTTAAAATCCTGCATATCTCTCTTCCAACGCTATAAAAGCTTCCACCTATCGAACCAGTCCCGAATGTATCGCAGATGAGTCCTATGTTGTCTCTCTCCTCCAGGTTGAAGGAGAGCAGGGATTCGAGAACCCGAAGCGACTCCTCCCGTTCTCCCCGCCTTATTGCCTGGAGCAATCTCAGGTACTCGGGGTAAATCTGATCCGCATGGCCGTTGAAATACCTTACAACCTTGTGATCAGTTACGAGGAGCTTACTCATAAACTCCGTGAACTCTATTAGCAAAGGATTCGCAGAATCCGAAACTATGGAAATGAAGAGCTTTTCTATCATGGAGTTGAGCGAGTTGAAGTCTTTCGATACAAGGGCATTCTTCATTCCCTCCTCGATTAGTTCAAAGCTATAGATTGATTTTTTCCGCCCCAATAAATCCTTCAGCATAGGAAGGAGAACCAGTCGCAGGTTTTCAAGGACATGGTTGTATTTAAAGGGCCTCGTTCGAACGGTAGCATCGAATATCCTTAGATAGTTCTTTACAGAGGGGCTCGATACTATGGTACCGCTCCCATGGTTGATTCTAACCGCCCCAAGAACGACCAGTATCTGAAGGCCCTTTCTTAAGGAGGGAACCGATACCTGTAACTCCCTGGCAAGTTGTTCGTGTGAAGGAAGTTTATCCCCCTCTTTGAGGCCCATTTCCTTTATCTTCGTAAGAATGGCCTCTGCAATCTCGTCTTCGAAACTTCTCTTCTCAATCATCTTTCAATCATCCTGTACAACCCATACAAAATAAATTCATAAATTCATTTTATGAGTTTATGATAAAAGGTTTGGATTGTCAAGATTCTGAGGATTATTCTGTTGTTTTGGTAAGATCAGCCATATTCAGGTGTGATTTATCAGAGTTTCAATCCCATCAAGATTTTGAATTCCTGTACCCTCTCCCTGCTTATCCTTATTCTTTCTCCCGAGGCAAACTGGACAACATACTTCCCCCTTCCCCAGGGAAGGATTCTCTCTATTTTATCGAGATTTACGATTGCATTCCTATGAACCCTGAAAAAATGTTCGGGATTCAACCTCTCTTCCAGTCTTGAGAGGGGAATATCGACAAGATATTTTACATTTCCGATGTACATGAAAACAAGTTTGTCTTCGGCACGAAAAAAATCAATTGAATCGACATTGAAAACCTTGTATTCGAATTTGTTCCTTATCGTAAGCCTATCCAGGTACTTTTTCCCTTCCCGATAGTACCTTATGAGCTGCGAATAGTCACGACCATTTGAATCGTTTCTCTTTAAACCCGAATACACCTTTTCAATCGTCCTGGCCAGACGCTCTTCCGAATAGGGCTTTAGCAGATAATCAAATGCATTTACCTCGAAGGCCTTGATAGCATAATCATCGTATGCAGTAATGAAAACTACAGCAGGCTTGTGCACAAGTCGTTCAAGAACCTCTATGCCATTAAAAACAGGTATCTCTATGTCTAAGAAAATGAGATCCGGCTTTTTACTATCCACTTTCAGGACAGCCTCCCTGCCGTTGACCGCTTCATCTATTACCTCGATAAAATCATACTTACTGAGATTTCTCTTAAGAAGCTCTCTGGCAGGTTCTTCATCTTCAACGATAATTGCCTTGATTTTCATATTTTTCTCCGAAATTAATTTCTTTACTTTACTTTCTCACCATCTCTTATTATTGATTTGTATAGAGGCAACAATGATTATCACGGCCAATACAAAGCTTAAACATGCCCTCGAAGAATATCCCGAATTAAAAGAATTCTTAATACAATTATCCCCTAAATTCAAGAAGTTGAACAACCCTTTCATCTACAGGCTCGTCTCACACAGAGCTACATTCGAAGACATAGCAAGGACAGGAGGTCTGTCACTCTGCGAGCTTCTTAAGAAGGTCAACAGGGAAACGGGTAATGAGAAGGAATTCCTCGAAAAGGTACCCGAGTGCAGGGAAGAGGAAAGAGAAGAAAAAGCAGGAGAAATGCCAGAATGGGTAAAAGACGCAACAGAAATAGTAGAGATGGATGTTAGGAAAAAGGAAGGTTTCTTCCTGCCTGAGATAAAACAAAAACTGAAAAACCTTGAAAAGGGAAAAGTTCTTCTTGTTATCAACGATTTCTACCCTGCACCTCTCATAAAACTTTTGCGAGAAGAGGGCCATACTGTATTCCACGAGGCCAAGATTTCCAGGCTCCAAGCTGACAATAAAAACGGTGTAGCTACAGAGGAACACAGGGTTTACATACAGCCCCTTTAGATGCGCCGTAATGTTGGGATATGCATCTCTACTATCAGTCCCTGCGGATCGTTCCTCCTGAAATGCAGACGACTGTTGTAGAGATTCTTTAGCCTATTATTGACATTTCTTAGACCTGTTCCACCAGATTTCATAATATCATGAGGATTTACCTGTACGCTTCCATAGTCCCTTACACTTATCACAATCATCCTGTTATTTCTCTCCACCTTGACTGTGAGATATACATTTCCCTCCGTATCCTTGCCGTAGCGGATTGCATTTTCAACAAGGGGCTGTATGAGGAGCGGTTGAATCTTGAAAGAGAGAAGCGACGAATCGACATCCAGCCTGTAGTTCAACCTGTCACCATGACGGAGTTTCTCTATTTCAAGGAGCTTCTTCAGCTGTTCGATTTCAAGAAACAGCGGAACCGATTCCTCCCTGGTGGATGAAAGGCTATAGCGAAATAGATCTGCAAGCTTTCCAACTGTTTGAATAGCAGCTTCCCTGTCGGTCTGTATCAACTGAATAATGGTATTCAGTGTGTTGAACATGAAATGAGGATTGATCTGTGCCTTCAAAGCCTTTAATTCCGACTTTGCTGCCTGCCTTTTCAGCTCCTCTATTTCTCTCTTCAATCCATGATATTCGGATACCGGTGAAATATAGATTACAACTCTACTACCTATCATTCTTCCGGAAATGTTTACAAGCACCCTCCTGCCCCGTGTATCTATCAATTCACCTCTGGTGTTTTCAGGTGGCAGGCCGGATGCAGTTTCCTCTGCAGCCTGGATAATGTCATGGAGAAGATAGGATGGGGCAATGTGCTGCAAGGCAGGAACATCCGGGAGGCCCAGCAGTTTCAACATCCTTCTGTTGGCATCCACCGGTTTCGGAGGTTTTGAAGAGTAATCGAAGACAATCAGGGCAGTTCTTGCCCTTAGAATCCTTTTTGGCAGTTGTAAAATCTTCTCCCCGATGATTGTAAGAAAATTCCCGTTTCCAGAAGGCCTTAACCTTTTCCTGTATGGTTTTGCAATGTTGAAGGAGGGGGTCAGCAGGTCCTTGCTTAGCTGATTAAGCTGAAACTTCTCATGGTAGTACTCGTAGGCCTTATTTGCAAACCTGTTTGCCACTATTGCCCCAATCTCCACTATTATAATCAGGATGATACTCATTGCGGCTGCTCTCGGTATGAAACCCTCTTCAACATAGTAGGCTATGTATATTGACATATTCTGCCAGCCAGGCGGGTAGATTGTCAGGGAAGCGGACAGCTCTGTAACGACTTTAAAGAGTAGTATAATAGTGGCAGTAAAGATAAATGGTTTTACCTGCGGAAGAATTATGGTAAGAAATGCCTTCAGCTCTGGCGCGCCAAGGGCAAGTGCCTGTTCTTCCTGGCTCCTGTCCAGGTTGTTCAAACCCGTCTCTATCGTCTTTATTACGAAGGGAAGCCGCCTTATGGTGATTGCGACAATCATGAGAAGAACGAGACCGGTAGTACCAATCTTCAAGAAAGGTATGTTGAAAAAACTTTTTATGAGGCTCACCCCAACTATTACACCCGGAAGGATAAAGGGCACAAGGACTATATGATTGAGGTAGGCACCCTTACCCCTCTGCATGTAGTCGGAAAGAAAAACACCTAAAAAGAGAGCTATAGGGGCAACGGAAACAATCAATATGAGAGTATTCTTAACCGGCGTCAGATCCTTGAATATTCTTCTGTAATTATCAAGTGTAAGGTTTTCAAAGAGGAAGTTGTTTGAAAGGTTAACCTTGAAAGAGCTCCACAGTATAACAACATAGGGCATCAGCAGAATAACGAGAATGAAGAGTGTAACTATCATGCCAATCAGCTTTACCCTTCTGTTTTCATATATCTTTACTTCGGGATAGTACTTTCTCTTCACATTGGTCAATTTGAGCAGGTAATTCGTGAGTATTACCATTGCTGTCGATATGATTATTACCCACGCCCCGAATATCAGTGGGATTCTCTTATCGGCAAGATACGTAACAAAGTTCGAGTATATCTCCAGTGATAGAACCTTGTACCCGCCACCGATTATTAGAGGAGTACCAAGGTCTCCGATCGAGGTAAGAAAGACCATCAAGGCAGACATCAATATATGAGGATAGATATACGGAAGGACTATGGTATATTGAATTCTGAACACCGAGGTGCCCAGTGAGAGAGCTGCCTCCTCATAGTGCAGCGGTACGGTACGGAGACCTGCAGCGGTAAGAAGAATTACATATGGTATCGAGTGAATTGTTTCGGTTATTACGAGGCCAAGTAGTCCGTAAACAGACGGAAGGACTATTCCTATCCCGGAAAGGGGTCCTGATAGAAGACCGTTTTTGCCGAGAAGGATAACCACTGCAAAGCTTGAAATAAATGCAGGACTTATCAGGGGAATAGTGAAAAGGCCACTCCAGAGGTCTGCAAGGTAGACATCAAACTTCACTATGAGAAATGCTATCGGGACACCGATTATAACAGAGAAAAAGGTAGTGAGAAATGCAAGGTTAAGTGTATTAGCTGTTACCTTTAACAGGTATCTCAAAAAACCTTCCGGCAGGGGTTTATTGATACCCAGTATGATCGAAAGAGAATCTTTCAATAGGATAGCCAGCGGAAAGATCAAAAAAACAACGATAAAGGCCAAGGAGATGGCATAGAAACTTCTTAGGGTGACTCGGAACCGCATAATATAAACTTCTACATGGCTTTTCGCTTTTTTACAATAGCAAGGATATCAATCAGGAAAGGTATCAATCTGTACCTTTTATCGTATCTCCTACTATGATATTCTCGGGAGAAATGGAGTATGAAACAGTATCATCCACCTTTACATCAAGCTCTTCTGTACTTGAATGACTGAGTTCGAACTCCATTACCAGGCCGCTTTCAAGCTTGAGCTCCCCCTTGGTATATGAACCCAGGTATTCGATATAATTCACCCTTGCAACTCCCCTGTTGAGGTTTCCATTAATTCTGTTATCATTGTCATTTACAGAAGAAGAATCGCCATTCCTCCTCACCGAGAGGAAATGCGGCCTTATCGAAACCCAGACATCCCTATCGATTTCTATGTCCCTATCAACTCCATACTTTCCTCTTGAAACATTGAAAAAGCTGCCGTCGATTCCCACTTTATAATAATTTTCATCCGCATCGACGACCTTTCCATAGAAGATATTTGACTTGCCAATGAAATTTGCAACGAAATCATTCTTTGGGTTGTTGTATATTTCCCTAGGACTGCCTCCCTGCATCAGTATACCGCGCCTCATGACATATATCTTGTCAGCAATGGAAAGTGCCTCTTCCTGGTCGTGTGTTACAAAGATCGCAGTTATTCCAAGTTTTCTCTGTATCTTCTTTATCTCTTTCCTTATGCGAAGCCTTAAGGCTGCATCGAGATTGGAAAGGGGTTCATCGAGTAAAAGCAAGTCAGGGTTGGTAACAAGTGCTCTGGCTAGGGCTACACGCTGCTGCTGGCCTCCACTCAACTGTGATGGCATCCGCTTCTCGTATCCAGTCAGCCCAACGAGTGCAAGATATTCCATTACCCTTGAGTTGATCTCTTCCCTGGGCAGTTTCTTTATTCTCAATCCATAGGCAACATTGTCAAATACATTCATTATCGGGAAAACCGCATAGTCCTGAAAGACTATCCCTATGTTACGTTTCTGTGGAGGTACATCGTTTATCACCTTCCCCCTCAGTACAATATCACCCGATGTGGGTTTTTCAAAACCGGCAATAAGACGAAGTAACGTTGTCTTACCACACCCGGAAGGTCCAAGCAGTGCCACCAGTTTTCCCTTTTCTATCTCGATATTAAAGTCGTTGACCGCCGTGGTAGATCCGAATTTCTTTACCAGGTTCACAATCCTTATGTCATACCGTTCCTCATGCATACTTTTCTAAATCCCTCCTGGATAGATGATTGGATATTGCAGTACCGACACCGACTATCAGAATAAGTATTATACTCATGGCTGCTGCCCTTGAAATAAAGCCCTCACTCACATAGTAAGCTATGTAGAGTGACATATTCTGCCAGCCAGGCGGATATATGATAAGAGCCGATGAAAGTTCCGTAACCACCTTAACTATTCCTATTATTATTGCCGAATAGACCGAGGGCTTTATCTGAGGATATACGACACTCAAGAACGTCTTTAAATCCTTTGCCCCCAGGCTTCTTGCTGCCTCCTCCTGGCTCGTATCTATCTTCGAAAAACCCGCCTCTATAGTCTTAAGCACAAATGGCAAGCGTCTAACTGCTATGGCGATTATAAGTATCACAACGGAAGAGACAAGGTCCTTCCCCAGGATTCTCACCTTCGAGTATGTCTGTAAAAGACTCACCCCGATAACAACGCCGGGTAATACGAATGGCATTAGAGTGAAGTAGTTGAACCATTTGAACCACCTTGTGGTCCTGAACATCTGACCAAATATTATGCCAAGAAAAACAATGGTGGGAGTGACGGTAAATATCAATATGAGAGTATTCTTGATCGGTCCCGTATCCTTTATGACTGTCCTGTAATTCTTTAAGGTGAAGCTCTTGGGAAGCCACGTGTTTGCCCATATAGTCCCGAATGAATGGATTACTGTAACGACATAGGGCAGAAGAAACAGAATTGTAATGAAGGCGACTACAAAGGTTCCCCAGCGCTTAACCGGTTTTATGTCGTATTTCATGATGCCTGTTTCAAACTTGTGTTTGACATTGGTTAGCTTCATCAGATAGTTGAGACCAAAAACGAGTACGACCGAAATTATTATTATCCATGTGCTGAATATAAGGGGAATACGTTCATCACCAAGGAAGGATATGAAGTTAGAGTATATTTCCATGGCGATGACCTTGTAACTGCCACCTATGATGAGTGGTGCACCCACATCACCTATCGAGGTAAGAAATACCATCAATCCGGCCATGAGGATATGCGGGTAAATATAGGGAATCACTATTGTGTACTGCACCTTGAGCACACTGCTCCCCATGGACTGTGCTACCTCTTCTATATGTCTCGGAATCGTCTGGAGTCCTGCAATAATTATCAAAAGGGCATATGGAATCGTGTGAAGAATCTGTGTAATTACCAGCCCCAAGAGACCGTAGATCGAGGGAAACTGTATCCCTATCAGTTTTAAGGCCTTGGTGATTATACCTGTTCTTCCCAAAAGGATTATCGTTGCAAAGCTCGAGATAAACGCAGGTGTTATTAGTGGTACTGTAAGGAGGGCAATCCATAGAGAAGGCATGCTCACCCCGAACTTTGTTATCAACAATGCAAGGGGGATCGCTATTCCCACAGTTATGAGAGTCGTCAGAATTCCCAGAAGAATCGTATTCCAGGTTACCTTCATCATGTACCCGAAAAAATCAGGAGGCAGCGGTCTCGTTGTTTCGAAAAATATTGAGACAGAGGAGATTATGAGAGTAAAGATGGGGATCACGAGAAACATGGTAACAAAGACGATGGCTGCCAAATAAAAGAGATGGACAATAGAAAGATTTGAGAGAACAGAGCTTGAGCCAATAGAGGTCAGGGTTTCATTGATACCACCCAGACTTTTACTGCCATGCTTTGTTTCATTATTGCTTTTCCCTGATTCCACGCTTCTTCTCCAAGAATATGTATTCAATCAGTCTTCAAATATCAAAGTCGCATCAATCTGAAAACACCAATCTAAAAAGGCTGCCCGACTTGTTAGCTGTCATAGCTTTTCACAGTATCCATGCGGGCAGCCAGTTTTTTTAAATTATTTTGCTCTTATGTACTTTGCAAATTGCTCCTGAACGATAGGTCTTACCTTGTCAGCTACCTTGGCATCTGGAATAAGAATCTTCTTTATCTTCTTGCTTATGCTCTCCAAAGAGTATGGAGAACTTGGGTCCAGTGCACCACTCTTTACAGGAATATAGAGGAACTGGGCACCATACTTCTGCATGGCATCGCTTAAGATGAAATCGATGAATTTCTTTGCAAGCTCAGGGTGCTTCGCTCCCTTTACTATTCCCATGCTGTTGTCTGCAACCATGCTTCCGTCTTCCGGGAAAACGAAATCTACAGGATACCCATCATTCTTTGCAACGAAGACCGGCCGGCTTAAACAAATTGCAATCGCAAATTCCCCCTTCTTTGTAAGTGTATATATCTTCGAACTGCTGTTTGAGTAGTATGGAATGTTCTTGTTTATTCCATCCCATATATCCCAGGATGCATCGCCGTAAGATTCATATATAGCCATGACATTTGTGAAAGCAGTGGAAGATTTAAGCGGATTTGCAGAAATAATCTGTCCCTTGTAAACGGGGTTCGTCAAATCCTTGTATGATCTTGGAACAGGAAGGCCTTTTTCTTTAAGAATATCTGTATTTATCATAAGACCGGAAAACATCATATTGAATACATGGTAATAGCCTTCCGGGTCACTCAGGTTGAGTGTCTTACCACCAATTTCTATCGAAGGCTTAAAACCTTCCACCTTGGGGAAATACGGCTGAAGCAGCCCCTTGCTCTTAGCATAGGCATAGTTCAACGAACTTCCCGAATGCATTATATCGGCCTGGGGATTTGCACTTTCTGCCTCTATTTTCTTTATCATGGCCTCGGTCCCGCCGGGGTTAATAACATTCACCGTTACACCCGGATTTTCCTTTTCAAAGAGCGTTTTCATGGTTTCTGCATATTTTGCAAAAATCGTGCTGTAAACAACCAGCTCCTTTTCCTGGGTACTCTTCTCCTGCTTTCCGCCGGCAAACAGTAAACCTGCAGTTACCAGGAGAAGTACAAGAATTACAAGAACCTTGTTTTTCATTTAATGACACCTCCTAAAAATTTTAGATATATTTCCTTAACATTCTATTTGAAAAATCTTTAAGAAAAAGAAAAATCGTCCGAACGGTTATATTTCGCATCCAAAGTGCGAAATACAGGTGATGAAACGTTATGTAGTCTGCATGCAAGATTTGGAATATATTTTTATCTCAGTGCCCTCAATATTCTTTTCGGGGTGGCCGGAATAGAGGTGATCCACACACCAAGTGCATCGTGAATGGCACTTATAACAGCCGGCGCTATAGCGGAAATCGGAAGTTCAGCCATCCCCTTTGCCCCATAGGGCCCATCTTCATGCGGATTTTCAACAATAATGGATTCGATTTCAGGTGTACTCTTTATCCGTTGTAAACCAAGACGGCCATAGGTGCCTGTTACTATATTACCATTCTCCACTATGAATTCTTCGGATAAAGCATAACCCAGGCCCATCATAATACCACCCTCTATCTGACCCTCCACGGCCGCGGGATTTATCGCTCTTCCCGTGTCACTTGCAGAGATTACCTTGATAACATTTACAACACCGGTTTTTTCGTTTACTTCGAGTATCACTGCCTGAGCGGAAAAACAGTAAGCTGCATGGAGCCTGTCTTCACCGGGCTTGTACCCTTCCGGAGGCTCTTTTAAGCTGAAGTAGGTCTTCGGTGCCACGTACCTGTATTCTTCGAACAACCTTTTATTATCAGCCTTAAGAATTTCAGACAGTTCCGTAAGCGAAACAACGGGTTTCTCTCTCTTAACCTCATATACTTCGCCATTCTTGATTTCAAGCTCCCTCTCTTCCAATCGGTACCTATTCCCCACGTATGCAAGGATTTTTGCCTTCAACCGGCTAGCCATTTCCTTTACAGCATTACCGGAAACAAAGGTTTGACGGGAAGCCGTTGTCATTCCTGCCCGTGGATCTCTGTCCGAATCGGCCGATTGAACCACTATCTTCGAATACGGCCAGCCGAGAGTTTCCGAGGCAATTTGAGCCATAACGGTATCGGAACCCTGACCCATATCCACGCTGCCTATTCTTAGGAGGAGTTTTCCGTTTTCCAAAATTTCACCGTAAGCCCCGCCATAGTCTTCCATCCCTATTCCCAGGCCCACATTCTTGTAGGACGAGGCAATTCCTACTCCCACCTTCCAGTCTTTCCGACTCTGTGGTATCTCCGTCCTCTCCAATGCCTCTTTCACGGCAAGCAGGCACTCCCTTGCCCCTACGCTGGACTTTATCCTCTCTCCGGTAAGAGAGGGCAAACCCTCCTCTAATATGTTTTTAAGGCGAATCTCGAAGGGATCCATTCCAAGCTTCTCGGCAATCCTGTTCAACTGAACCTCAGCGGCAAAGGTTACCGGGGGATTCCCGAATCCCCTCATCGCGCATGTAGGAGGATTGTTTGTATACACTGCATCTGCCCTTACATCGGCATTTTCTATAGTATACGGGCCGGCTGCAAAGCTAACAGAGCGTAAGATAACCGCTTCCTCTGCCGAAGCATAGGCACCTCCGTCTGCAAGTATCCTCGCCTGCAGAGCGGTAATCTTTCCGTTTTTCTTTACTCCCGTTTTGTATCTTAGAATCTGAGCATTTCTCTTACCACTTGATGCAATAGATTCCCTTCTTGTATACGTGTATTTCACCGGTCGACCCGTTTTCATGGCCCCCAGGGCGATTATAATCTGTACACTGATATCTTCCTTGCCACCAAAGCCACCTCCCATGGGAAGGTGGGCAATGTGGATTTTATCCTCCGGGATATTTAGCACAGCAGCAATCTGTTTAATGTCGTCCTCAGGCCCCTGGCTCCCCACATAGACCGTTATTCTTCCGTCATCCTCCGGAACAGCGATACCCGATTCAGGTTCCAGATAGGCATGTTCAACAAATTGTGTTCTATACTCGTCCTCCAGAATCAGTTCGGCTTCCAGGAAACCCTTTTGGACATCCCCCCTGCCAGATTCCATGTGAGATGCTAGATTTCGTGCAATGGACCATTCGAGACTAGAACTTTCTTGCAAAACGGTCTCATGCAGCAGGGGAGCGCCTGCAGTTATAGCCTCCTCTGCATTACCAACTACCGGTAGCGGCCTCATTTCTACCTTTATCCTGGAAACAGCCTCAGTTGCCGCCTCCGGAGTCTCTGCATAAACGGCAGCGATGGCATCTCCCACATAGCGCACCCTTCTTTCTGCAAATACGGGTTGATCAGAGGTAATCAACCCAAAACTATTCCTACCTGGGATATCTTTTGCAGTCAGCACCGATACAACGCCATCTACCTTCAAAGCATCACTTGTATCAACACTTATGATCTCTCCATGGGGAATACCACTTCTCAGCGCCTTCGTATAGAGCATGTTTTCAAAGGTAATATCATCTGCAAACTTCAGCTCACCGGTGGCCTTACCTAAAGCATCGACCCGGGGAACAGGCCTACCAAGAGGATTTGATATATCGGGATAAATCTCCGAGCGATCAAACCAAATCCTCTTTTCCCTTATCATTGCAGCAGCATTCTGTACAGACTCTATAATCTTCTTGTAACCGGTACACCTGCAAAGATTGGGCTGGAGAGCTCTTTTTATTTCATCCACACTCGGATTCGGGTTCTCCTCCAACAATGCCTTTGTGGACATGAGAAAACCGGGAGTACAAAATCCGCATTGGATAGCCCCCATGACAATGTAAGAATAGGGAATGGCATGAATCTTCTCCGGTGTGCTTAGAGACTCCGGAGTAATAATTTCCGCATTGTCAAGATCTTTCAATCGGGTCATACATGAACGCCTGGCTTTTCCGTTTATTATCACGGTACATGCACCGCATGATCCGTTATCACAACCCATCTTCGCCGCCGTTAATCCAAGCTTATTTCTCAAATAGGATAGCAGCGTTGTATTTCCCTCTGCAGAATCGCAAGAGTATCTTTTTCCGTTTATTTGAAAGCTTATCTTCATCTCTCAATCACCTGCATATTTTTTCTATAATAGATGAGTATACATCAACCGAGCTCTTGAGTTCCTCTATATTCATCTTTTCCTCGTTGGTATGACAGAGTGCCGCATCACCGGGGCCATACTGAATTGTAGGAATTCCCAAATCGTTTACCAGGAAATCCATCTCGTTGTATCCATCTGTGAAATACACAATTGGTTTTTCTCCTGTAATTTCTTCGTGGGCTTCCCTTGCCACGGTAACTATACGAGAATCAAGAGGTGTCAATGCCGGCCTCAGCCCGCGCTTCTTTATAGGTTCCCAATTCCAATCAGGCCTTGCCACCTCTACCTTGATCTTTATGTTATTTATTTTGTTGTACCTTGATGCAATCCCTTTAATAGCTTCAACCGCGTCATCCGGATTCTCACCCGGAATCAATCTTCTGTCAAACCACAGCACACATTCATCGGGGACTATGTTGTAAGCAACCCCTCCCTGAATTATTCCAAGATTTATCGTTGCACTCGTTTTGCCAAGATTTACAGGATCCTCCAGATTGCCCATCCCGTAGATCTCCATTACAGGCAGCTCGCTATCAATCACATCCCTTGCTATCCGCATGGCATACTCTATTGCATTCTTACCAAGCCATGGTCTGCACCCGTGACTCGATTTGCCATGTACCGTTACCCTTACAGGCACGGTACCCTTGCACCCCACACCAACTTTTAGACCGGAGGGTTCCGTAACAACTGCATAACCTGCACCTATTCCCATCTCCTTCATTGCCATGCTGCCTCTGTGTTCCGATTCTTCGTCGATAACACCGATAAAACCTATACGTTTTCCCGATTCACGCAAACGCTTCATTCTTTTGGAGTCTGATGCAAGCTTTTGAAAAGTCCCGATAACCGCAGCTATCCCCCCCTTTTGATCCACGGAACCTCTTCCCCATAGATACCCCTCAGTTACAACAGGTTCAAAGGGTTTTTTCATCTTATACGGTGGAACAGTATCCATGTGGGCATGGAAGAGAAGGCAAAGATTTCTGGCATAGCTGTCTCCATCACTCTTCCCATCCCCCGGAAGCACCGCAAAAACATTGTACCGGTTTTTAGACACTTGGAATAGTTCAGCCATGCAGCCTAGTTCTCTAAAACGGTTAAAGATATATCTGCCTATATCACCTTCATTTCCTGTTACACTGGGTATCGATACCAATCTTTTAAGTTCATCTACAACATCCATACCAATCGGCTACTTTCTCCTCTTGTCCCAGACTTCACCATTTACAATAAAATCAGGGAAGGCTCCTTCCAGGACATCAATCACACCCTTTACAACGGCAACTCCCATTTTCATCTTTCCCTCGTCGGTAAAGCTGCTTAAATGGGGTGTTACAATGGTATTATCCAATTTAAAGAGAGGATTATTCGGATCGGGCGGCTCGTTTTCGAATACATCAAGTCCGGCAGATTGTATTTCACCACTCTTCAGTGCATCCACCAAGGCCTTTTCATCGATTACCTTTCCACGAGAAGTGTTGATAAAAATGGCGTTACTTTTCATCTTTTTAAATTCTTCTCTGCCAATGAACTTCTCCGTTTCTTTCTTATAGGGTATATGAATCGAAACAACATCGGATTTTTCAAGAAGTTCATCCAACTCCTGAACCAGCAGGTATTCTCCGTTAAGAAAATTCTCACTTCCATTAAAGTAAGGATCGTAGATAAGAATATTCATCCCAAGCCCCTGCCTTGCAATTTCTGCAACCCGTTTCCCAATTCTGCCTGCACCAACCAGACCCAGTATTTTCCCCTGTAGCTCCATTCCCGTTACCCTTGTCCTGATGCCGAAATCGCCATTTTCCCTTAGAGCCTTTTCCACTATATTCATCTTCTTTGCAAGCGCTATCATGAATCCGATTACATGCTCCGCAACTGATTCGGTAGGGCCATCCGGAGCATACACTACAGGAATCCCCACCTCCGTAGCATACTCCACATCCACACTGTCATAGCCCACGCCGGGTCTCCCGATTACCTTAAGATTACCGGAAAGCGATATCATTTCAGGGGTCATTTTTAGGGCAGCAGAACATATCACGCCGTCTACAATGGTAAGGGCATTCTTTAGAGCATCGAGGTTATCATCGTATATCTTGATTACCTCGGCGTAATCCTCCAGCATTTTCAGGGCTTTCGGATGTAAGGGTCTGTCAATCAGTATTTTTCTCATTCTTGTCTCTTTTCTCCTTGTTGTAATAATATTCGAGATACACTTGCCTGGTGTGTTTCAACAGTGCAAGCATTGCATCCCTGGCACCAATGGGATCACGGTTCTTAATCTTCTCCAACACCACCTTGTGAAGATTTACTCCTTTAAGCGTGTGCTTTATTTCCTTGATAAAATTCTCAAGTGAGGCATGTAAAACATATGAAAACTTTTCGAGGAAGGGATTCTTTGTACTCTTGACAAGAGCGGAATGAAACTCCAGGTCATAGGTGTAGTAATCGGGGGTTTTCTCTCGTACAGATCTTTCAAGGGACCTAAGACATTCTTCCATCCTTTCAATGTCCTCTCTATCTGCTTTTTTTGAAGACAGTACCGCCACACCTACATCGAGTACCTCTCTAGCTTCCATAAGATCTCTTATATTGGTTTCCGTATATATTGAGAGGTTGATAAACTTGGATAACGGGACGGAGGGACTGTCTGTGATATAGGTACCCATCCCTTGCCTTATCGCAACAAAACCCATTGCCTGGAGTATCTGTAACCCTTCACGCACGGATGAAATACCAACGTTCAAACGTTTGGCAAGTTCCCTCTGAGAGTACAGCCTCTGCCCCCATTGGAGCTCACCCTTAGCAAGCATATCCAGTATTTTTTCTGCAACGGCATCTGCCACTGTTAGTGTTTTTATGGGATCTATCAATTTGACATTCTCCTTATCTTACATTTTACAATATTTTCAAGGCTCTCTTTGCAATAAACTCAGCAGAAATCTCATACATGTGAAAGAGCTCTTTCAACCCCCCGGAAGTGCCGAATCTGTCATCTATACCTACCATGTCAAAGGGTAACTTAGAGAGATTATCCACAGTTTCCCTTTCGGTGGCCAATATCCCTGCTACAATATTACCGAAACCACCCCGCTGATGTTCCTCGCAGGTAATTATCTTGCCGGTCTCTCTTGCAGCCCGTAGTATCGCATCCTTATCCATTGGCTTAACCGTATGCATGTTTATGATTCTCGATTCAATACTATACTCTTCTTTTAAAATATATGCAGCTCTCATAACTTCCGTTAATATCGGGCCACAGGTTACAAATGTAATATCCTCCTCCTCGTTATTGTAATCATCAGAAAGGGCTATGGTAAATGCATCTTTGAAATTCAAGGCTTCTCCCCTATACCTGATAATATTAGCCTTCCCGAATACAAATGGAGTACCTTTATCAGTGACTACAGGGGTTGGTTCTCTTGCCAGTCTCAAATAACAGGGACCCTCAATCTCCTCTATGAAACACTTTATCATCTTCCTTGCCTCTTCCGAATCACAGGGAACACCCACATGCATGTTGGGAAGAATCGTTACCAGGGAAATGTCTTCAAGGGCCTGGTGTGTACATCCGTCGGGACCCACGGAAATACCTCCATGTGCCCCTACAATCTTTACATTAAGATTGTCATTACAAACGGTATTTCTAATCTGATCCCATGGCCTACCCGCTGCAAAAACCCCGTAGGTTCCCGTAACCGGAATCCATCCCTCCAAAGCAAAGCCCGCCGCCATGGTTATCATGTTCTGCTCCGCGATACCTGCATTGACCACGCGTTTTTTCCTCTCCGGATCAGCCTTTTCAAAATCAGATATCCTTATGGAATCCGAGATATCGGCGTGAATAGTCATTACTCTCTTATCCTCACCAACTTCAGCGAGACCTTTACCAAATCCGACTCTATTAGGTTCAAGCTGAACCCGCATCATCCCGGAATCCCGCCACCAGTAGTCCCTTGAAAAAACCGGTACCTTCTTCTCTATTTCCGATAGTTGCAAAGCATTATAGTTTCTTGATTTTTCAAGCAGTTCCTTCAGATAATCCAAGGATATTGGTTTATCGAGAGTCGAGTTAAGCTCCTCTACAGCCTTAAAGAATTCTTCCTCCCTTTGGGGAGCCTTTCCGTGCCATTCCGCCCTGTCTTCCATATAGGAAACACCCTTACCCTTTATCGTATTTGCAATTATCACTACAGGCTTCCCCCCCCATTCACACGCGTCCTTGAAAGCACCTAAGATTTCATCCATGTTATGACCATCAATTTCAATAGTCCGCCATCCAAATGATTGATACTTTTCGGCAATGGGGGATATATCCATAATTGCATTGACCCTTCCGTCGATCTGTAGCTTGTTTCTATCTATTATGGCCACCAGATTATCCAACCTATAGTTCCCTGCAGCCATTACCGCTTCCCAGACACTCCCCTCCTGCTGTTCTCCGTCTCCCATGATACAGAATACCCTGTAATTGCTTCCCCTCATCTTACCTGAAAGGGCAATACCACTTGCAATACTCATCCCCTGACCCAATGAACCTGTGGAAACCTCTATTCCCGGCAGCAGTGAAGCATGGGGATGTCCTTGAAAGGGACTGTTTATTTTTCTAAGCGTAACCATCTCTTCTATATCAAAGAAACCAGCCATCCCAAGGCCAGCGTACTGGGCAGGTGCCTTGTGCCCTGCAGAAAAAATAATCCTGTCACGCTCCGGCATCGAAGGATTTTTTGGGTCTATGTTAGCAACATTCAAATAGAGTGCAGCCGTTATATCCATTACAGAGAAGGATCCCCCCGGATGCCCGGAGCCTGCTGCAAAAATACTCGTCAAGGCATATATTCGCATTTTTGTAGCTGCTTCCCTCAACTGTTCAACAGTTAATCGGACTCTCATTCTAAAAACCCCCTTCTTAAAAAACCCTTTCTATTGATACATTAAAATCCATTAAATCTCACCTGAAAGAAATTGCATCCACCGGACAAACACTTTCACACAATCCGCAACCTACACATAGATCGCTTTTAACCGTATAAACCGACCCTGTTTTTTCTATTGCAAGTGAATAGCAGACACGTCTACAGAAATCACACCCGTTACAAAGCTCGATATCTATAAATGCCTTCAACGAAACAGACACCTCACGAGCCGCAACTCTCCTGTGGGTCAAACCCTTGAGTTTCCCTATATCATCTATTCCCCTTGCTACCAGGTATTCTTCCATATCTTTTTCAACCTTGTCGAATACTTTCAATCCCTTCAAAAGCGGTTCCGATACCATACCCACACCGGTAGCTCCCGCCATTATCATCTGCAAAGCAGACTTGTAATCCGTTACCCCGCCAACCCCTACAACAGGAAGGTTGGTGAACCTCGATATCTCGTATATGTACTTCAATGTTACGGGCAGTATGTAACGCCCCGAAAGATAGCCACTTCCGTCTTCACTACCCATAACCGGTTCACCGGTCTCGATATCAATCGAGAGAACTGGCCCTATCGAATCCATTGCGGCAATGGCATCTACCCCTGCTTTAACCAGAGCCTTCAACAGCTTCTCCAATTCACCAAGAAAAGGAGGGAGCTTAACCATTATTGGTACCTTTAACCTTGGCCTTGCAATACTTACCGTTTTAACAAGCTCCGAAGGATTGTAATCTACAAATGAAACTATCTTTGAACCTGCCTTTACAAGTTTTTCAGCCATTTCAACTGCCACATCCGGAGTCACATAGTTCTTTGCTATGCTTGTGACCACGGGAATTTCCAGCCTCAGGTTTTCAATGGTATCAAGCCATTCATCCAGGCCGATACAGGACCAGTCGGCATTTATCAGGCTCCTCTCGTATTTCCTGATATACGGTACCGGAGAGTGGGCAGGTTTTGGCCTTATTCCCTTTGTAAAGATGAGCCCTATCCTGAAATTTGCAGCCCTTTCCAGCAGCTCTTTCGTACCGGAGAGGGGTCCCTCTGTCAACATGAGAGGATTTCTTAGTTTAAATCCCAGAAAATCAACTGAAAGCACTTTCTACCTCTTTGGTTTCCTTAATAAACAGCAGTTTTTTCTTACCTTATGCTCAACGCCTTTTCCGGACAGGCGGGAACACATGCACCACACTGATCACACATAAGGGCTTTGTCCCCTTCCGGAGAAATGAATACCCTGTTACATACCTTCGCACATTCACCACAGCCGTTGCATATCTCATAATTCACCCGTATTCCTTTCTCGTCATGTATAATGGCATTCTCGGGACATGCTTCGACACAGACAGGTTTCCTGCACTGAACGCAGACAAGATACTGGAATTTGATCACATTCCGCCTGTATATCCTTATTCTGCTTCTTGCACGGTTCAATACGCCTTCCTTTGCGATGGAGCATACGGATTCGCAGATTCTACAACCGGTACAGAGAGATCTATCAATATGCAGATACTTCAATTTCAAAGCCAATCTTCTATCTCCAATCTTCTGATAGTGGAATCAAGAGGTAAACCATCTTTTGACCATCCCCTGTATTCATAGTATCTGTCGAGCATGTAGTTCTGTTTCGACTTACTGATCTTTTTGCCCTTTAGCGGACCCTTCTTTATCCCCTCCCTTGCAAACTTTTCCGGAAGATAATCATCTTTCCTGTCGATTCCTTCTCTCATATTGAAAATCCTGGAAAGGTTCCAGATTCTCTCACCGGCAAGTTTCATCTTTTCAATCGTCCAATCTTCACCCGTAGAGATACTCACCATTTCGGCAAGAATCTCATTCAACAGGCCAATGCCATAGGCAAACTGACAAACAATGATACTCTCCTCCGCTGCCTTTTCATCTTGCTGTTCCTTGACAAACCTTATCCTGCCATCCACATCATCCTCTTCCCACATGCCGGCAAGTTCCCTTCCTAGCGGCCAGGATCTCAGATGACAGGCTCCCCTGTCTGCTGTCATATAAACCAGTGCGGTACCGTCGGAGCATCGGGGATCGTATGCCGGTATTCCCATTCCCTTTATCTGCGGCATGTGATATGAAATGCCCAGTTCCTCCCCGGTTCTAATAAGACCCTCGGCAAGGATATCACCGAGATTCTTCCTGAAGGTAATATCCCCAAGCAGCTCTATCACTGTTTCTCTTATCGATGATGAACCGGATGTTTTCACCTTACCAGTTCCAATAACGGCACCTATAAGGGAACCCGCCGATATCGTATCCATCCCGTATTCATTGCAGTAATAGTTGAACTCGGCAATGGTATCCGGCTCCAGAACTCCTATATTCGGGCCAAAAAGGCCAATTGTTTCATACTCAGGACCTTCAAGTTCAATCTTTCCCCTGCCATAACCCTTTGCACATGCCACAGGACATTCACCGCAGGAAAGCCTTTGAACGGTAAGTCTTTCAAAGGTTTCTGCATCGATGGAATCTACATTCGGAACCTGGCCCTCTGTAAAGTTATTCACCGGCAACAGGCCGTTTGTATTCACCGGAACCACTCCCCTGGGAGTTCCGTACTGCCTCTGTTCGGGAACCCACGGATTTTCAAATATTATCTTATTCGCCCTTTTTACCGCTTTTCTCAAACCTTTAAGATCGACGACAGGAATATCCTTTGTCCCTCTTACGGCAATTGCCTTTACCCTTTTCGATCCGAGAACCGCCCCGCTTCCGCCACGTGCCGCATTTCTCGAATAATCGTTCGAGATACTTGCGAATCTAACCAGGTTTTCTCCGGCCGGACCTATAGACATAATCCTTATACCCGGATCTCCGAGTTTTTCCCTTATTGCCGTTTCAGTCTGGTAAACCGTTGTACCCCAGAGTTCCGATGCATCGATAAATGAAACTTTTTTATTATTTATATAGATTATAACCGGTTTCCTAGACACACCTTCAATGATGACAAGATCATTTCCCGTAGCTTTAAGTTCATTGGCAAAATGACCGCCCGAATTACAATCCAAATAGATTCCCGTTAGGGGCGATTTTGTAACTATCTCAATTCGAGACGAGGCAGGGGCAATTGTACCGTTAAGGGGGCCTGTAGAAATTATCAACTTGTTCTCGGGGCCCAAGGGATCAATTCCCCTTTCCAGTTCCTTTACCAGATAAGCGGTACCTATTCCCTTGCCACCAAGGAACTTGTTCTCATACTCAGGCGGTATCTTCTCCCTGACATACGACTGGGATTCAAGATCGATCCTGATCAGTTTATGAAAACGTGCCATTAATTAAAACCCCCATATGAGCAAGCACCAGCCATCGACAGTGACCCACATTCAACTATGACCTCCATGATGCACCACCCTCGGGCCACCCTTTATGAAGCAACCTGTCAACATCATCCCCCGCTTTCAGGAAAAGGTCTTCTCTCATCTTATCCGCATTATCAATCACCCTCTCCTCGTCGAGAAAAAGAACCTCTCTGTTTTCCATTACCAACCTACCGTCAATTATACTCGTCACCACATCACTTCCCCCTGCACCGTAGACAATCTTTGGCACAGGCCTCCCGCCGCTCATGATATGCGGGACCCTGTAATTGACAAGTATTATGTCTGCCCTCTTTCCCACTTCGAGCGAACCTGTCTTATCCTCCAAACCTAGAACCTTAGCTCCCTCAATTGTCATCATCTCCAGAGCCTTCTCCGCAGTAACAGCCTCGGCATCCAATTTAGAGGCCTTTTGAAGCATCGATGCCACTTTCCCTATCTCAAACATGTCATACGTATAACTCGCAGCACCGTCACTGCCCAGGCCAACGGTTACTCCCTGGCTAATCATCTCCGTTACCGGCGCAATACCATAGCCAAGATGCATGTTGGCAACAGGATTATGAACAACCTTCACCCCGGATTCCGAAACAAGTTTTATCTCATGGGGTGATAACCAGGTACCATGTATCAGAATATTGTTCTCACTGCCGAAACCCAATGAATCTGCATATTCGAAATCCCGCATTCCATATTTCCCGAGGGAGCGAGAAACAATTTCAATCCAACCCGAAATATGAGTCACCACTGAAAGGCCCATCTCTTTACCCAGTGAAATTATCTTCTTGAACATCTCCCTGCTTACATCTTCCGTCGAGCCGGGCCCAAGTGCCACCGTCGTCCTGTTTTTTCCGTTCCACCTTTCCGCAAAATTCCTGGCTTTCTCGAGCAGTAGCTCTTCACGCTGAACCATCGTCATTTCACTCTTTTCACCCTTCTCTCCGGCAAAGCTTTCACTCAAAAACCCAAACACGCAATGGCTGCGAAGCCCCGACATATCATACACCTTCGCCACCTCTTCGATGTTCTCAAAATCCGTATGGAGATACCAGTGATCGGAAAAAGTCGTGGTACCGGATTTTATCATCTCCAATGCGGCAAGCTCCGCACTTGCCCTTGAATGTTCTGGATTGATATTTGCCACCAAGGGAGCAAGGTACTTGATATTCCATGGATGAAAATGCATATCATAACCGACACCCTCGATAAGTGCCTGATACACATGGGTATGGCAATTTATCAGGCCAGGAAGAGCATAGCAGTAACTTGCATCAATCATCTTTTTTGCATCCCCCGGAACTGAGTTGCCGATCGCCCGAATCATGCCATCCTCGATACCGATGGAACAGTCCTCTATTATTCTCCTCTTGCTGTCCATCGTTACGGCAGTTGCATTTTTTATCAGAATATCAAACACCGGATTAATACCTCATTCAATCTTTAAAGTAAGGTTTCCCATTTGCAGCAGGCCCCACTGCCTTCTTTCCTATCAAACCGGCAAGTGCTATCAATGTAAGCAAATAGGGCAGTGTAAGGAGGAGGTCAGGTGGAATTGGCACACCGGCAGCCTGTGCCGATGCCTGGAATGCATCTGCAAAGGCAAATATAAGGCAGGCAACAAGTGCACCGAAAGGTCTCCACCTACCGAATATCATGGCAGCCAGGCCGATGAAACCCCGACCGGCTGTCATTGCCTGTGAGAACTGGGACTGGTAGGCAACCGACAGAAATGCTCCGCCAAAACCTGCAAGCAAGCCACTTACGGTTACGGCAATGTAGCGCATAAGTGCCACATTAATGCCAACCGTATCAGCCGCTTTGGGATGTTCCCCAACTGCCCTTATCCTTAGCCCAAGCCTTGTCTTGAAGAGTACATAATGGACTACAGGCACCAGCAGGAAGGCAATATAGACAATGGGATTGAGGTTGCCTATTATCGGTCCCAATACAGGGATATCGGCTATTACAGGTATCTGTATGCTCTTTATAACCGGTACCACAGGTGTCATGGCATAATGTCCCTTCCACAGTACCGGAACTATGAGGTTAGGAAATCCGAGAGCGAATATGTTTATGGCTGTGGCACTTATTATCTGGTTGGCCTTCACAGTGACACTCATGAATGCATGGAGCAGCCCCATAATTCCACCAACGAATATACCAAAGAGGACACCAAGCCATGGCCCCCAAAAATAGGAACCAACGGCTGCGGCGAAAGCACCCATCAACATCATCCCCTCAAGACCGATATTGATTACACCGGAACGCTCAGTCATGCACCCTCCGAGCGCAGCAAATAGAATCGGGGTGGTGATTCTTAACGTAGAAGTAAAGATGGCAAGATTCAGTATATTAAACAGAATTCCCATACAACTTCCTCAACAGTTTATCTTTTATAAAATTGCCAACAGGATCACTCATTCCCATGAAGAATATTATTACACCCGTTATAACCGAAATCATATCCTTGCTCACACCTGCTATAGCCTGCATTAGTATCGAACCACTTCTTAGGAATCCGAAAAGAAATGCAGAACCAATAATACCTATCGGGCTCAACAATCCAAGCAGAGACACGGCTATCGCATCCCAGCCATAACCGGGTGAAAAAGCAGCAAATAATCTGTAGTGAATACCCAGTATTTCAACTCCTCCCGCAATTCCACCAAAGAGTCCGCTCAAGACCATGGCAAGAATCATATATCGAGGAACATTTATACCTCCCGCCTCCGCTGCAAACTGGTTCTTGCCTACTGCACGAAGCTTATAACCAATTCTTGTTCGAAAAAGCAGAAACCAAACGACAAATGAAAAGAAGATTGCAAGGAATATTCCCCAGTGTAATCGTGTCCCCTTCCAGATTCTGATTATTTTCGCAGAATCGTGGATAAAAGGTGAGGCAGGCATATCGGTTAGCCTATCCTTCATTGGCCCGTGAGTCGATACTAGGTATGAACTTACGTCAAATGCAATATAGTTCATCATTATGGTTCCAATGACCTCATGAATGCCAAAACGTGCCTTCAAGAATCCCGGCCCCAACCCCCAGAGAGCACCTCCCGCTGCTGCTCCTATTATACAGATAGTAATGTGAATAAACGGTGGCAGCCCCGGTATCGTATAACCCAGGTAGGCAGCAACTATCCCCCCTATTGCAATTTGTCCCTCGAGTCCCATATTGAATAAACCGCACTGGAAGGCAAGGATAAACCCCAGGCTTCCGAAAATAAGTGGTGTCGTAGAAATCAGAGTCTCTGCGAAACCTCTCTTGCTCCCGAAAGCCCCCTTGATGAGTGACCCGTATGCTACAACCGGATCATATCCCATTATATATAAAACTATGTAACCGAATAAAAAGGCGAGAAAGATTGCTACTAATACCTTGAATGCTGTCAACACACTTTCATTGATATTACGTGACATTTAAACGTGACCTCCGGCCATAACAAGTCCTATCTCACTTTCTGTTGTTTTCTTTGGATCAAATTCAGCCTGTATTTTACCCTCATAGATTACCAGAATCCTATCACTGAGATTCATAACTTCACTTAATTCCAGTGAAACAAGTAAGACAGCCTTTCCTTCTGCTTTTACCCTCATTATCTGATTGTGCACGAACTCAGTGGCTCCTACGTCCAGTCCTCTCGAGGGCTGTGATGCAACTAACAATTTTATATTACGTGAAAATTCCCTCGCTATTACGACCTTCTGCTGATTACCTCCTGACAGGGATCCTGCATTAACATCTATGTCACGGGGACGAATATCAAAATCCTCTACGAGCTCCGAAGACCACTCTTTGACTCTCTTCAGATCCAGGATGACTCCTCGCCTGAATGGCTTATTATCCTGAAACCCAAGTATCAGGTTTTCATACAGATGAAAATCCAAGATGAGCCCTCTCAAGCGTCTGTCTTCCGGAATATGGGCGATACCCATGTCTATTAATTCCTTGGGAGTAAAATTGGTAATATCCCTGTCGTAGAGAGATATTTTTCCCCTGTCGATTTTCCTTAGACCCGATAAAACCTCCACAAGTTCTGTTTGACCATTTCCGTCTATTCCCGCTATACCGACAACCTCCCCTTCTGCGACATCGAGGCTTACCCCATTCAAGGCCGGCAACCCCCTCTGGTTTCTTGCATGGAGGTTCTCTATTTTCAGCACCCTCTTACCGATCCTAACAGAAGGTTTTTCAACCCGAAAAAGAACCTCTCTGCCTACCATCATCCTAGCCAGCTCATGGGGATTAGTTGAAGAGGTATCAATAGTATCGATTACCCTTCCATCCCTTAAAACGGTAACCCTATCCGAGATTTCCATTACCTCCTTCAGCTTGTGGGTGATAAAAATAATCGTTTTGCCATTCTCCCTTAAAAAGTTCATTATTTTATACAACTCATCTACTTCCTGGGGGGTAAGTATCGAGGTGGGTTCGTCAAAAATCATTATCTCAGCTCCACGATAGAGCAATTTCAATATTTCTACCCTCTGTTGCATACCCACCGATATGTTTTCAATATATGCAGTTGGTTCCACATCGAGTTTATACTTCTCGGAAAGGTTGGCGATTTCCTCTCTCGCCTTCTCGAGATCGAGAGAAAATCCTTTCACGGGTTCGGCACCCAGTATCAGGTTTTCAACTACGGTGAATACGGGAATCAACATGAAATCCTGATGAACCATCCCTATACCATTGGCAATCGCATCCGCTGGTCCTCTAAAGCGGACTTCCCTATCCCTTATAAGGATTTTTCCACTATCATGACTGTACAAGCCATAGAGAATATTCATAAGGGTAGATTTTCCTGCTCCATTTTCACCAAGGAGACAGTGAATCTCACCCTCTTCTACCTCGAGGTTTACATGGTCATTTGCCAGAACACTCGGAAATCTTTTGACAATATTCTCCATTCTGATTATGGAAGGCATTTTCCCCTCGTTTCTTCTATTTTCCTAATAGATTATCCGATTATCATCTGTGCCGGAAAACAATTCCGGCACAGCATACAAACAAAACAAACCTCTAACAAACGGCTCTTCCTTTGAATTTAAATCTTAGGCGGTTTGTAACTCTCCAACTCTTTCAGAGTAGCAGGAGGTGTTATTTCACCGGCGATTATCTTGTCTTTGAGCATGTTGACATAATCGAGAACCTCTTTTGGCACATGCTTACTGGTAGTAGGAGCTATCTCGATTCCTCCCTCTTTCAACCCGTAACTGTAGATACCTCCCTTGAATTTTCCATCTACAACCATTTTAATTGCATTGAAAACAGCAATATCAAGTCTTTTGACCATAGAGGACAGTACATTATCCGGTGCAAGATAATTCTGATCCCTGTCAACTCCTATAGCCCATTTGTTGACCTTCTTCGCTGCATTTATAACACCCATTCCCGTTTGTCCCGCTACTTGAAATACAATATCAGCTCCCTGGTTGTATTCAGCCATAGCCATCTCTTCACCTTTTGCGGGATCCGCAAAGGTACCAGCATAGGATACCAATACCTTGACCTTAGGATTCGCAGTCATGACACCGGCACGATAACCAGCTTCGAACCGATTCGTAATTGGAGTCGACATACCTCCGACAAAACCTACTATTCCGCTTTTAGTCATCTTAGCTGCGATAGCACCCATCAGGAAGGCTCCCTGATCTTCACGAAAATGAAGACTTGCAACATTCGGCAGTTTAACGGTACCATCCACAATTCCAAAATGCAGGTCCGGATACATTTCAGCGACCTCTTTTACCGCATCCTGGATCATGAATCCTACCCCCACAATCAAGTCAGCCTTCTGTTCAGCAAGAGTACTCAAGTAAGGCACATACTGAGCCTGTTCTCTCGCTTCCATAACCTTGGGTGTTATGCCTAGTTTCTTCTCAGCCAGTTTGAACCCGGCCCATGTGGCATCGTTGAACGCCTGATCTCCAAGCCCCGACTGATTCGTAACCATGGCCATCACCATTTTCTTTTCCTTCGGGGCACTTGTACCTGTAGTCTTTTCCTGTTTTCCGCCGGCAAAAAGCATGAAACCAGATGCAAGTATCAAAAGCAGTGAAACAAAAAAAACTACAACCCTCTTTTCTCTCATTTTTTACCTCCTATCCTTTCTTTATTTTTTCTCTCTTAACGACATAAAGAGAGGTTTAACACTACGGAAGAGGCCAATTATTCTTTCTCCATAGATCAATTGCCTCTTTTTTACACTTTTCATAGACTTCCGCTTCATCGAGAGAGACAAACTCGCCATTCTTCAGAACAATCTCTCCGTCAATAATAACGGTATCAACATCGGAGCGCTCACAGGTGCCGACGATATAGTTCTCTACATTAGCCTCGAAAATTGGCACTGCACTCCTGTCCCTTACAAAGACAATGTCAGCCTTCTTCCCTGCTTCCAAGGAACCCAACTGATTCTCCTGTAACAGCGCCCTTGCTCCGTTTGTTGTAGCCATGGCCAGGATTTGCGAATCCGGGAGTATCTCCAGATCCTCATACTTTATCCTGTGTATCATCTGAGCCGTTCGCATTATCTCGAACATGGAATGAGTCTGACCATCGGTACCGAGTCCCACGATAACTCCTTCCT
>Ga0256830_1000156_pt1 | contig 61813 bp, 46 predicted proteins | sample 128326metaG_FD_190537 | JGI IMG/M metagenome (GOLD analysis project Ga0256830, IMG submission 190537) | Hydrothermal vent microbial communities from Lau Basin, Pacific Ocean - 128-326 | ecosystem: Environmental > Aquatic > Marine > Hydrothermal vents | place: Pacific Ocean: Lau Basin | collected... | reverse complement strand
TGGAGGTGGCGGTGCGTGTGGAGGGGAGCCGGGAGCTGGGGGGACAGCCGGAGCTCCAGTACGGGGCGGTCGTTTCGTGGGGTGCGCTGGAGGGGGTGAGCGTGAGCCTGGAGTATCTGCACGGGGAGTACGACGAGGGCTTTGGGGTGGACGAGGACGGCAACACCCTGGACAGCCGGGACCTGGTGACCGCCCAGCTCGCCGTGGAGTTCTAATGTCACGCTCCGCAAGGTCGTGCATTTCCCGAGGCGGCGGGGCTGGGGGCCCTTCCTTCGCTGAACGGCCTCGCAGGGGCCGCCTCGGCCGTCGCGCTCCGTCGGAGCCCCCAGCCCCACCGCAGCAATCCGTATCTCTTCTTGCGGAACGGGACATTGGCCACCCAGAGGGCTGAAGATCCAAAAGATGGCGTTGACACGAGGGGTTCACTGGGGCTAGAAGGCTCGAAAATCGAATCTGCCCGCCGGTGCCCCTTGGGGCTGAAAAGGGAAGTGGGGTGCAAGTCCCCCGCGGACCCGCCGCTGTAAGCGAGGACGAAGGGCCACAGATGCCACTGGCCGAGAGGCTGGGAAGGCGGCCCGGAGGATGAATCGCGAGCCAGAAGACCTGCCGGCTGGGCGGCCCACGCGAACCTCCCCGGGCTTTTGGGAGGGTGGGCCCCTGAAGCGGTGCTTCAAAAACGGGAAGCCCGCACGCCGTCCATGGCGTGCGGGCTTTTTTCGTCGCCCCATCCGGGGCTCGGTTTCGAGAGGAGCCGATGGAACGCTGCACGCATCGCCAACGTGTGGGGAGATCCGTCCGGGCCGTCGTGGGGCTGGCCCTGCTGTTGACATTCCGCGCCCACCCCGCGCCTGCCGGTGAGGGCCCCGTGCTCCAGGAGGTGGTGGTCTCTGCCGAAGCGCCGCCACCGGAGCCGACGGAGACCCCGGAACGCACGGCCGCGGTCACGGTGATCCCGGCCAAGAGTTTCCAGGAGAAGGCCACCTCGGTTCCGGAGGTCCTGGAGCAGTCGGTGGGCCTTACGATCCGCCGGTTCGGCGGCCTGGGCGCGTTCTCCACGGCGTCGATCCGCGGGTCCACGGCCCAGCAGGTGGCGGTGCTCCTGGACGGCGTGCCGCTGGCCGGCCCCGGCACCGGTCTGGTGAACCTCGGCGACCTCCCCCTGGGCGACGTGGAGCGGATCGAGGTGTACCGGGGCGCGTCGCCCCTGCGGCTGCGCGCCCCCGCCATCGGGGGTGTGATCAACATCGTGACCCGCAAGGCGAAGCCGGGCTGGAACGCCCGGGCCGACGCCACCTACGGCTCGTTCGACACCCTGGACACGCGGGGCGTGGTCTCGTGGGAGGGCGACCGGCTGGGGCTCCTGGTCTCCGGCAGCTACACCTCGTCCGACGGGGACTTCGAGTTCCCCGACGACAACGGCACCCGGGCCAACCCGGACGACGACGAGACCACCACCCGCCGCAACAACGCCTTCTACGCCCGTAACCTCCTGGCCAAGTTCTCCTGGGAGCCCTCGCCGGTGCTGCGCCTCGAGCTCTCGGACGACTACTTCGACAAACGCGAGGGCGTGCCCGGGATCGGCTCGAACCAATCGGACACGGCGCGGCTTCGCACCTATCGCAACGTGCTGTCGGTGCGGGCCGTGCGCGACGAGTTCCTCTCCGAGAACCTGGGCGCGGAGCTGTTCCTGCACCGGATCGACGAGACCACCGCCTTCCTGGACCCGCTGGGCGAGATCGGGGTGGGCCGCCAGGACAACGTGAACGAGACCGTCGGCTGGGGCGCGGACGGCATGCTCACCTACTACTGGGGCGAGCACCAGGTGCTCACCCTGCTGGGGGCCTACCGGAACGAGCGGGCCGAGTCCCGCGACGAGCTCGCCGAGCCGGCCGAGGGCGACACCCAGGAGCGCACCACCTATCAGGCCGGGGTCGAGGACGAGGTCTACCTCCTGGACGACCGCCTCGTGCTGGTGCCCCAGGTGCTCTACACCTTCCTCGACCACGAGTTCGGCGGCCGGGCGCCGTTCTCCTGGAAGGAGCTCCCCTCCCTGGACGATCAGGGGTACTGGACCTACCGGCTGGGGCTCTCCTACCAACCCCGCCCCTGGGTCAAGGTCCGGGCCAACGCGGCCCGAGCCTACCGGTTCCCCACCCTGACCGAGCTGTTCGGCGATCGCGGCACGGTGATCGGCAACCCCGAGCTGGTGCCCGAGCGCGGGCTCAACTGGGACCTCGGGGTTGCGGTGGATCCGGTCTGGCCGGCCGGCCGGCTCCATCTGGAGGCGGCCTACTTCCAGAGCCGCACCGACGACCTGATCCTGTTCGAGCAGACCTCCCAGCGCACCGTGCGGGCCACCAACGTGTCGAGCGCCTGGGTCTGGGGCCTGGAGACCGCCTGGAGCCTCGAGGTGACCCGGCGGTTGGCCGTGAGCGGCAACTACACCTTCCAGCACACCGAGAACACCAGCGACATCCCCTACTACCGGGGCAACCAGCTCCCGGCCCGGCCCGAGCACGAGCTGTTCAACCGCCTGGAGCTGCTCTTTGGGTGGGGCAAGGTGTTCCACGAACTCTCGTGGACCTCGGGCAACTACCTGGACGCGGCCAACTTCGAGAAGGCCGAGACCCGGCGCATCCATAACCTGGGGCTGTCGGTGCAACCCGGCCGGGGCCTGACCGTCACGTTCGAGCTCAAGAACCTGACCGACGAGCAGGTGTCGGACGCCCTGGGGTTTCCGCTGCCCGGCCGCAGCTACTACGCCACGGTCTCGGCCCAGCTCTGACCCCGTCCCCCCAAGAAGGAGGAGAAGACCATGAGGTACACGATCCAACGCTCTGCGATGTTCCTGGCCGCGGCCTGCCTGCTGCTGGCCGGCTGCGGGGGAAGCTCCGGCGGGTCCGACGCTGCCGCCCCGGCCCTACCCGGCACGGCCTTCGTGGCCACCACCGACTACTCCACGGGAGGGTACGCCACGATCGACCTCGACACCCTCGCGGCCCAGACGTTCCAAGGAAGCGGCATCGTGGAGAGCGACAACGCCGTCACGGCCTACGGCGGCAGGATCTATGTGATCAACCGCTACGGGTTCGACAACATCACGGTGATGGACCCCTCGGATCTGACCGCTCCGGTTGTCCAGTTCACCACCGGCAACGGCACGAACCCCCACGCCATGGCCTTCGTGAGCGACGCCAAGGCCTACGTGAGCCTGTACGGGGCCGACTACCTGCTGATCGTGAACCCTACCACGGGCGAGGAGGTGGGCCGGGTGGACCTGAGCGGGTTTGCCGACGCCGACGGCATCCCCGAGGCCTCGGCCATGGTGATCGTGGACGGGAAGCTGTTCGTGGCCCTCCAGAGGCTGGACCGCAACAGCTGGTTCGCGCCCACCGACGCATCGTACGTGGTGGTGATCGACACGGCCACGAACGAGATCGTGGACGCGGACTCCTCCACGCCCGACACGAAGGACCCGATCGTGCTGACCGGCACGAACCCTCAGTTCCTGACCTACGACAATGCCCTGGGCAAGATCGTGGTCTCGGAGACCGGCAGCTACGGCGCCCAGGACGGCGGTCTGGAGACGGTGGACCCGATCACGTACAGCGCCGAAGGGTTTTTCGTGACCGAGGGGGACCTGGGGGGCGACGTGGGCGCCCTCGCCGTGGTGGACGGCGCCAAGGTCTACGTGGTAGTCACGGACTCGTCGTGGGCCAACGACGTGGCCGTGGTGGAAAAGACCGACGGATCGTGGCAGAAACAGGGCACGCTGGGCCTGCCAGGGGCGTTCATCCCGGGCCTCGCCCTGGACGGCCAGGGACGGCTCCTGGTGCCCGACCGGGACACCACCAGCCCGGGCGTGCGCATCTATGACACCGCGACCGACCAGGAGGTGGAAGGCAGCCCGGTGGACGTGGGCCTGCCGCCGAACTCCATCGCGGTGTTCTGATACCAACTTGCCTTTAAAGCTATTAGGCCCCTGCTCGGAGGGGCAAGGGGCCTGTCGGAGAGCCGGGCGCGGCCCCTTGGCTCGCCGCGTAGCGCTTCCGGCGTTTGGACTGCGAAATGGTACGGATTCCACCGGGTAGCCATGAAGCCAGCTCCGCCGTCCCGTGCCTGCGCGGCGAATCTCAATGCCTGGCTTCGCGCCCGGCCGGAGGCAGGTCCCTTGCCCCGGCTCGGGGGCTCTCGATTTGATCGCAACTCGGTATGAACTCCCCAACTCGGTATGAACTCCCATTGAGCAGCCGAGCCCTTTTCCTGAGGGCGGGCATCCTCGCCCTGATGCTGGCGGCGGGCGCGTCGGCCGCCGGCGCGGCCGTGTGGACCGATGCGCTCGGCCGCCGGGTCGAGGTGCCGGACCGGCCGGGGCGGATCGTGTCGCTGGTGCCCAGCGTGACCGAGGTGCTCTACGCCCTGGGCGTGCAGGACCGGGTGGCCGGGGTCACCCGGTTCTGTACCTTTCCGGCCGAGGCCCAATCCAAGCCCAAGGTGGGCGGCTACGCAGACCCCAGCCTGGAGGCCATCGTGGCCCTGGCCCCGGATCTCGTGTTCGGCTCGGCCGACGCGACCCCTCCCCTGCTGATCGACCGCCTCGAGGGCCTGGGGATCCCGGTGTACGTGGTGTATCCCCGGAGCCTCGCCAGCACCGTGGCGATGCTCCGCCGGGTGGGCCGGGTGGTGGGGGCGGCCCGGGCGGGCGAGCGGCTCGCGGCCGGCCTGGAGCGCACCGTGGCAGAGGTCCGGGACCGGGTGCGGGATCTTCCCCGGCCCCGCGTGCTCCTGTGCGTCATGGTCGAGCCCCTGGTGGTGGCCGGCCCCGGCACCCTGGCCCACGATCTCATCGCGACGGCGGGCGGCCGCAACGTGGTGCCCGCCGGACCGTCGCGGTACCCCACGTGGGGCCCCGAGTCCCTGCTGGCGGCAGATCCGGACGTGGTGGTGGTGTCGCCCCATCCGGGCCAGCCCGCCCCCGGCCGGCTGTTCGACCGGTGGCCCGAGCTCAAGGCCGTGGCCGCCGGCCGGGTGGTCGAGATCCCGGCCGACTGGATCCACCGCCCCGGGCCGCGGCTCGCACGGGGCTTGCGAGCCCTGGCCCGCGCCATCCACCCGGACGCGTTTCCGGAGGAAGGCCCATGACCCCCCAACGGCGCTTGCCCTGGGCGGCCGTGCTGTCCGCCTTGCTCCTCGCCGGCCTGGGGTTCTCGCTGTGGGCCGGGTCGCTGCGGCTCTCGTGGGGCGAGATCGGCGGCATCCTGCTGGGCAACGGCCGCACCGACCCGACACACGTGGCGATCGTGCTCCGGGTGCGGCTGCCCCGGGCGGCCCTGGCCGCCCTGGTGGGGGCGGGGCTGGGCGCGGCCGGCGGGGCGTTCCAGGGCCTGCTGCGCAACCCCCTGGCCGACCCGTACATCCTGGGGGTGTCCGGCGGCGCGGCCCTCGGGGCCGTGGCCGCGCTGTCCCTGGGCCTGACCACCCCCCTGGCCGTGCCCGCGGCCGCGTTCCTGGGCGCGGTGGCAGCCTTGGGGTTCGTGTACGTGGTGGCCCGGGCCCACCGGGGCTCGCCCCACACCCTGATCCTGTCGGGCGTGATGGTGGGCAGCTTCTGCTCGGCCCTGCTCCTGTTCCTGCTGTGGACTTCCCCCTCCGACCCGGTACGAACCGCGATCTTCTGGCTGGCCGGGGACCTGTCGGGGGCGTCGCCCGGGTGGCTTCCGGCGGCCGGGCTGTGGGCCGGGGTCGCGTTCCTGGTTCTCTGGCTCCAGGCCCCGGCCCTGGACCTGCTGACCCAGGGGGAGGAGACCGCGGCCGATCTGGGCCTGGACGTGGGACGGGCGCGGCTGCTGCTGCTCGGAGCGGCCGGGGGGCTGACCGCCGCGGCCGTGGCCCTGGCCGGCCTGGTGGGGTTCGTGGGACTGGTGGTGCCCCACGCCGTGCGTCTGGTGTGGGGCCCAGGGCACCGGCGGCTGCTCCCCGCCTCCGCGCTGCTGGGCGCCGCGTTCCTGCTTGGGGCCGACGCCGTGGCCCGCACGGTGCTCGCGCCAGCCGAGGTCCCGGTGGGCGTGGTCACGGCCTTGGTGGGCGCTCCGTTCTTCCTGTACCTGCTGCGCCAGAAGGACGGACGGGCGTGATCCGGATCGAGGAGCTCACGTTCCGGTTCGGGGACGGCCCGCCGGTGCTCCGCCGGTTGAGCCTGGAGGTGCGCCGGGGCGAGATCCTGGGCGTGCTGGGGCCCAACGGATGCGGCAAGTCCACCCTCCTGCGCCTGATGCGGGGAGCGCTTACGCCCGGGGGCGGGCGGGTTCTGCTCGACGGCCGGCCCGTGCACCGGTACCGGCGGCGGGAGCTGGCCCGCTGGATGGCCGTGGTGCCCCAGGCCACGGCCACGCCGTTTCCATACACGGCGTGGGAGTTCGTGGCCATGGGCCGCTTCGCCCACGCCCCGGGGATCGGAGGACCACGACGAGGCGACCGGGCCGCGGTGGACAAGGCCCTGACCCTGACCGACACCCTCCACCTCGCCCGGCGGCCGGTCACCCGGTTGAGCGGCGGGGAGCTCCAGCGGGTGGTGCTGGCCCGGGCGCTCGCCCAGGAGACCCCGATCTTGCTGCTGGACGAGGCCACCAGCCACCTGGACATCCGCCACCGCCTCGGCATCGCCGAGCTCCTGGTACGGCTCCACCGGGACGAGGACCGGACCATCGTGCACGTGACCCATGACTTCGACCTGGCCGCCGCCATCTCGGACCGGCTGCTGCTGCTCTCTCCCGGGGGAGAACCGTTAGCCGTGGGCACCCCGTGGCAGGTGCTGACGCCGGCGAGGATCCGGGAGGCGTTCTCGGTGATCGTGCGGGTGGAGCCCGATCCGGCCACCGGCCGACCTCGGGTGCTGCCCGTGCTGCCCGCGAGGGACCCGGCCCTGGAGGGGTCTCGATGACCCCCTCGTTGGAGCGGTGGATCGCGGTCTCCCTCGCGATCCATGCCCTGGGTCTTTCGCTGTGGGTCGCCGCCGGGCCAGGCCGCGGGGCCGGCCCTCCTGCCCCGATCCCCGTGCGGGTTCTGCTCCTGGACGCGCCTTCCGGCCCACGGGGAGAGAAGGGGGGGCCGGCCCGGGGGCAGACCATCGAGGCCTCCCGCCCCAAGCCCCGCAGGGCCGTGCGGCGTAAACGGACGGCCAAGATCTCCGCCCCGCCGAAGCGGTCCGGCCGGACCACCGTGGAGATCCGCCGCCGCCAGCCCACCCGACCCGTTCGGCCAACCACCCGCTCCAGGCCCCAACCGGCCGTGCACCGCCCCAGACCCGAGCCCGCGAGAGAAGCCGTCCCCCCTCGGCCCCGGCCGGAGCCGGCGCCGAGGCCCGAGCCGAGGCCACAGGCTCCTCCCACACCGTCCCCAGCATCCCACAAGGCTCCCGAGCCCGAGCCGCCTCCTGCGCCGGTTCGGCCGACGACCCTCCCGGACGCCGTCCTGCCCTCCGAGACACCCGAGGCGGCCGAGGCCCCGCCCCAGGAGCCGGCGGTAGCCCCAAAAACGGACCCTTCTGCACCGGCTCGGACGGGCGGACCTGCGGCTGGCCTGGCAGCCGTCTCCCCTGCCGTGGAGGGGCTCGCCCCCGAAGCACCGCCCATCCCCCCTGCGCCAGGAGGTGCGGCCGGCGGGGCAACGGTCGCGCACCCCCTTTCGGCCGGGAAAGCCCCGGCACCCCCACTCACCACGGGAGCCGACGGCTCCGGAGGGGGCGCCGAGGACCGGGACGCCCAACCCGACTACGCCGCGATCGCGCCGCCCTCCTACCCGCGCCTGGCCCGGCGGCGGGGGTGGCAGGGGGTGGTGCGGCTCCGGGTACGGGTGTCGCCCGACGGCCGGGTGCTCGACGCCTCGGTGGAGCAGAGCTCGGGCTACCGGGTGCTCGACCGGGCCGCCCTCGAGGCGGTGCGGGGCTGGCGGTTCCGTCCGGCGGTGCGCGGTGGCGAGCCCGTGGCGTCCGAGGTGGTGGTACCCGTGCGGTTCTCCCTCAACCGCTCGGGGTGACCTTGCCCCCCGGCCGACGCCAAGGGGAGAATGGGGCCTTCGGCCCGCGGGTCGGCGACAGGCATTTACTAAGGCCTACGAAGGTATTGCCGGGCGCGGGTGGGGGGCTGGCTCCGGCCGGGCGCGAGTGCGGCACCCCTTTCGCCGCGCCTTCGCATGCCGTCGTCAGCCCGGTAGGTCGGGGCGCCGGTGGCGGAAGTTCCGGAACTTCCAAGGCGATTCCTGCTTGGTGAGGGCGCGGCGACGTGAGGGGCCGCGCCCGGCTCTCCACCAGCCGCCCACCCGCTGGTTCCCTTGTGAACGCCGAAGATCTGGCAATACTTCCGTTGGTATTAATACCTGGGTACCAGGAGACCGAAGACCGTCGACCGTAGACCGAAGTTCCATGGAAGCAGGAGCCGAAGCCTTGCGCGTCTGGATTCTGGGGGGAGGACGGTTCGGCACCCGGGCCGCGGCCAAGCTGATCGCGGCCGGGGCCTCGGTGCGGGTGGTGGACCGGGCCTCCGCAGGGCTGGAGGCCGCCCGGCGTCTGGGCGCCGAGACCCGGGTGGCCGACGCGGTGGGGTTCCTCTCCGAGCAAAAGGAGCACGTGCGGGGCCCGGGCGGGGCCGACTGGATCGTGCCGGCCGTGCCGGTGCACCTGGCGGCCCTGTGGTGCCTGGCCGAGCTGGGGCACGACCGGCTGGTCCGCCACCCGATCCCCCCCGAGGTGGAGCGGGCGGTCCCCCACCCCCTGCGGGCCTCGGCCGACGAGATCTACACGAGCCACGCCGACTGGCGATGCCCCCCCGACTGCCCTGAGCCAGCCGACCGGTGCACGGTCACGGGGAAGCCCAGACCGAAGGACCTGTTCCGCCTGCTCGCCGAGCTCGACGTGCCGCCCTTCCGACCGTTCGTCCTGCGAAGCCACCAGCTCGCCCCGGGGGTCGGCGGGTACCGGCCCGAGGAGCTCCTCCACCTGCTGGCCCGGCTCACGGCCCACACCGGCCCGGCGCTGGTGGCCACGGCCTGCCGCTGCCACGGCGTGATCACGGGGGTGCTGCGCACGGACGGATCGACGGGCCTTCGGCCCGCTGGGCGGCCAGACGGCTAGGCCGCGGGGAGGCTCCCGAACCGTCGCCAGGGCCCCGGTGGGCATGGGGCCTGACGGGGCTTCCATGACGAGAACGGCCGGCCCTTTTTGGGGCCGGCCGTTCGATTTCATGCGCGCCTTTTAGCCTCCCAGCCTCCCTCACACCGTCTTCGGAAGCTCGGGCAGGTCCAGTCCGGCCATCTGCTGCAGGAGCCGCATCACCTGGCAGGCGTAACCGAACTCGTTGTCGTACCACACGTAGAGCACCACGTTGCGGCCGTCCGTGCCGTTGACGATGGTGGCCTCGCCGTCCACAACGCCTGCATGGCGCGACCCGATCAGGTCGGAACTCACGATGTCCGGGCTGGTGGTGAAGTCGATCTGGTTCTGCAGGGGGCTGTCCAGAGCGATCCGGCGCAGGTAGTCGTTGACCTCTTGGCGGGTGGTGGGTTTCTGGAGCCGCAGGTTCAGGATGGCCAACGACACGTCCGGGGTGGGCACCCGCACGGCGTTGCCCGTGAGCTTGCCCCTGAGCTGAGGCAGGGCCTTGGCCGCGGCCTCGGCCGCGCCGGTGGAGGTGATCACCATGTTCAGGGCCGCGGCCCGGCCCCGACGGGGCTTGCTGTGGAAGTTGTCGATCAGGTTCTGGTCGTTGGTGTAGGCGTGGCAGGTCTCCACGTGGCCCGACTCGATGCCGTACCGGTCGTGGATCACCTTGAGCACCGGCACGATGGCGTTGGTGGTGCACGAGGCCGCCGACACGATCCGCTCGCCGGGATCCAGGGTGCCGTGGTTCACGCCGTACACGATGTTGGGGATGTCTCCCTTGCCCGGAGCCGTGAGGAGCACGCTCCTCACCCCCTTGGCCTCCAGGTGCTTGCCCAACCCCTTGCGGTCGCGCCACCTGCCGGTGTTGTCCACCACGATGGCGTCCCGGATGCCGTACTGGGTGTAGTCCATGGACGCAGGGTCGTCTGCGTAGAGGATCCGGATCAGGTTGCCGTTGGCCACGATGGCGTTCTCCTCCTCGTCCACCATCGTGGTGCCCTGAAACGGCCCGTGGACCGAGTCCAGGCGGAACAGCGAAGCCCGCTTGCACAGATCGGGCTCCTCGGGCCGGCGCACCACCGCGGCCCGCACCCGCAGCTTGTCGCCCTTACCGGTCTTGTCCACCAGGATCCGGGCCAGCAACCGGCCGATCCGGCCGAACCCATACAGCACCACGTCCTGGGGCGGCTCCAGCACCGGCCGCACCCCCGTGGTCACGCCTTCGAGCTCCCGGACCACGAACGCATCCAGATCGCCCCCCTCCTTCTGGTAGCGCACGGTGAGCTTGCCCAGGTCGATGCGGCAGGGCCCCAGGTCCAGCCTGGATACGGCTTGGAGCACAGGGAACGTGTCCTGGACCGTGAGCTCCCGCCCCAGGATCAACCGGGCGTGGCGGTGGACCTTGAGGATCTCCACCGAGCTCACCTTGGCGATGGACCGACCGAACACATGCACCAGCACCCCCCGGTCCACCCGCAGGTCGCTCAGAACCGGGAGCATCTTCGTGGCCAGGGCCTCCGACTCGTTCCACAACTGGAAGTACCGTTCGTTTTTGCTCCCACCCATGGTGACCACCTCCCTCCTTCCAGTAACTTCCGCTAGGACGCTGGGAGGCTGGGACGCTCGGAGGCTTGAAAACCGGCCCATTTCCAAGCGTTCTAAGCATCACCGCGCCTCCTTGACATCACCTCACGGCCCGGGGGCGGGGGGCCTGTTGGAGCGCCGGGCGTGGCTCCGACAGTCGCTGCATCCGGCACTCAGCCACCGCGTGCCCGGTCGGCTTCGCTTCCCGCCCGTCTCCCCATCAGATCCGCTGAAACGCTTTGTTCCCCGGGCTGAGTGACGGATGCAGCGTAAATCGGATGCTGCACTCGCGCACGGCCGGAAACAGGCCCCCCGCCCCCGCGGGAGGGCGTCCGGTTACGCCGCACTTTAGTAGGGCCCCGCAAGGGCCTGAGGGTGTTTCCCTGGAGGATCGGTTTCCCCCAAACGGGGCGGCGGGAAGATACCACGCCGGGTTGGTCCGGCGAAACCCCCGCCCGCCTGACCGGCACCAGGAGCTCCTGCTTCGCGGGCAGTCCGCGACGCGGCCTGCCGATGCCCCCCTCCCCACGGCACGGCAGGGGCCCCGGCTGAAACGAGGGTTTCTTTGCGCCAAACACGCGCTATACTGTGCCCATCCACGCCCTTTGTTGGCTCTCTCAAAATATGTTTCTTGACATCAAACCCTTTCCCGGGATAGGCTTCTTGCCGTTCCGCACACCGGAGGAGACCCCCCATGGCCAAACGCATCGACCCCGAACTGGAAGACCTGGGCATCGGCCAGAAGATCCGGGAGCTTCGCCAACGCCGGCGGTACACGCTCCAGGACCTCTCGGCCAAGACCGGCCTGTCGAAGCCCCTCCTCTCCCAGGTGGAGAACGGCCACGTCATGCCCCCGGTGGCCACGCTGCTCAAGATCGCCCGGGCCCTGGACGTGAACATCTCCTACTTCTTCCAGGAGGAGGAGCAGGAGGAGAAGATCGCGGTGACCCGTGCTCCGGAGCGCCGCCGGTTCACCCGCCGGTCCCACCAGGACGCGAGCGAGGTGGGGTACCTGTACGAGTCCCTTGAGCTCCACAAGTCCCGCAAGCACATGGAGCCCTTGCTGGTGACATTCCCGCCCCTGGAGAAAAAGGACATGGTGTTCTACTCCCACGAAGGGGAGGAGTTCGTCCACGTGATCGAGGGCGAGATCGAGTTCCGCACCCCGGACGAAGTGCGCACCCTGAAGCCCGGCGACAGCCTGTACTTCGAGTCGGACGTGTCCCACGCCTTCCGGGCCCTGGGCAACAGGGAGGCCCGGGCCCTGGTGGTGGTCTACACCGGCGAACGGGGGTGAGCCGTGGTTGAGATCCGGTTCCACGGACGGGGGGGGCAGGGCGCGGTGGTGGCGAGCAACATCTTGGCCGCCGCGTGTTTCATCGAAGGGAAGTACGTCCAGGCGTTCCCCGCCTTCGGGGTGGAGCGGCGGGGGGCCCCCGTGGAGGCGTACATCCGGATCGACGACCGGAAGATCCATCTGCGCACCAACGTGTACACCCCCGATCATGTGGTGGTGCTCGATCCCACCCTGATCGAGGTGGTGGACGTGACCCGTGGTCTCAAACCCGGAGCCACCCTCCTGCTGAACACCGATAAGCTCCCCAACGCATACCCCCGGTTCACCTCGTTCCGGGTGGCCACGGTGGACGCGAGCCGCATCGCCTTGCGCCATCGGCTCGGATCTCGAACCCATCCCATCGTGAACACCGCCATCCTGGGGGCCTTCGCCAGGGTCACCGGTCTGGTGTCGGTGGACGCGGTGTGCGAGGCCATCCAGGAGGAGGTACCGTCCCACCACGAGGCCAATATCGCCGCCGCCAGGGAGGCCTACGAGACGGTCGTGCTCCCGGAGGCGCCAGCGGAGGCTGCCCCATGAGCCCAGTGACGTTCCGCTCGGTCCGGGACCTGCCCCCCATGTCCCGCTCGACCGACACCATGCTGTGGAACCGGACCGGGTCCTGGAGGTTCCTCCGGCCCCGCTACCAAGACAAGGTGGCTCCCTGCGCCGAGGGGTGCCCGGCCGCCGAGGACATCGCCCGGATCCAGATCCTGCTGGGCCAGGGGGACTTCGAGGCGGCCTGGCTACGGATCCGGGAGGAGAACCCCCTGCCGGGGGTGTGTGGCCGGGTGTGCTACCACCCCTGCGAGACGGCCTGCAACCGGGGCGAGTATGACGACCCGGTCACGGTCAACTCCCTGGAGCGTTTCCTGGCGGACCACGCGTGGAAGCTGGGTCTTTCCCCCCCGCCCCCCGAGCCGGCTGCCGGCGGTGGCCGGGTGGCCGTGGTGGGGGCCGGGCCCGCAGGGCTGACCGCGGCCTACTTCCTGCTGCGCCTGGGCCACGAGGTGGACCTGTTCGATGCCCGCGAGGAGCCGGGGGGACTGCTCCGGTACGGGATCCCCGAGTATCGGCTGCCCCTGGACGCGCTGGCCTGGGAGGTAGGGCTCATCCTGAACGAGGGGGTGCGGTTCCACGGGAACCGACGCCTGGGCTCGGACCTCACCTGGGACGAGCTCTCGGGCTACGACGCTGTGTTCCTGGCCGTGGGCACCTGGAAGCCGGCACCCCTGGGAGCCGAGGGCGAGGAGCACGCCCAGGACGGGCTGACCCTCCTGGAGGCGATCCGGCAGGGCGAGACCCCCGAGGTCTCGGGGAAGGTGGCCGTGATCGGCGGCGGCAACACGGCCATGGACGTGGCTCGCTCGCTCCTGCGGCTCGGCGCCGAGCCGGCGGTATACTACCGCCGCCGGCTCCAGGACATGCCGGCCCTTCCCGAAGAGATCCAGGAGGCCCGGGAGGAAGGGATCCCGTTCCAGACCCTGCTCGCCCCCAAGCGCATCGAGCCTCTACCCCAAGGCGGGTTTCGGCTCGTGCTCACCACCATGGAGATCCTGGACGAGGACGAGGGGGGACGGCCGAGGGCGGTTCCCTCTGGTCACCCCGACGTGGAGGTGGAGGTGGACGCCGTGGTTACCGCCATCGGCGCCGGGCCGTCCCAGGGGGCGCCGGCCGAGGTGACCGGGGAAGGCCTGGTGGCGGAGGGCCTCCACCTGAAGCGGATCGCGCCCGAGGGCGAGTGGGCCGCCCGGCCGCCCGTGCTCGTGGGTGGCGACCTGGTGAACGACCGCAAGGCCGTGGTCACGGCCATCGCCTCGGGCAAGGAGGCGGCGCTCGTGATCGACACGCGGCTGCGCGGCCGCGACGCGACCTCGATCTGGCCCTCGATCCGGGTCGGCCGCAAGGGCGGGGTGTCGATGAATCGGTATCTAAGCGGCGATCGGGCGGCCCAGCAGGACCACGTGGTGCGCTACGACGAGCTCAACACCATCTACTTCCGGTTCCAAGAGCGCCGGGAGCGGCCCCGCATCACCCTGGAGGAGCGCCGTACCGGCTTCGACGAGGTGAAGATGCGCATCTCGGCCTCGCTGGCCCTCAAGGAGTCGGAGCGGTGCTTCCACTGCGGCCAGTGCGACCAGTGCGACAACTGCTACCTGTTCTGCCCCGACGTGTCGGTGCTGCGGGACCTGCGCGCCGGCACCCGGGAGATCAACTACGACTACTGCAAGGGATGCGGCGTGTGCGTGGTGGAGTGCCCCCGCAACGCCATGATCCTGGAGGAGGAGCCCCGATGAGGCGGGTGCTGGAGGGCAGCCACGCCGTCAGCCACGCCGTGGAGCTGGCCCGGGTGAAGGTGATCAGCGCCTACCCCATCACCCCCCAGACCCACATCGTGGAGCGGCTGGCCGAGCTGGTGGCCGACGGGGTCCTGGACGCCCGGTTCATCCGGGTGGAGAGCGAGCACTCGGCCATGGCCGCCGTGATCGGAGCGGCCTCGGCTGGCGCCCGGTCGTTCACGGCCAGCTCCAGCCACGGTCTGGCCCTGATGCACGAGATGCTCCACTGGGCCGCCGGCGCCCGGCTGCCCGTCGTGATGGCCGAGGTGAACCGGGCCATGGGACCGGGCTGGAACATCTGGGCCGACCAGACCGACAGCCTGTCCCAGCGGGACACCGGCTGGATCCAGCTGTACTGCGAGGACGTGCAGGAGGTGCTCGATACGATCCTTATCGCGTACAAGCTGGCCGAGCGGGTGAGCCTGCCGGCCATGGTGGTGCTGGACGCGTTCTTCCTCTCCCACACCTACGAGCCGGTGGAGGTGCCCGAGCAGGACGAGGTGGACGCGTTCCTGCCGGCCTGGGAACCCACCGAGATCCTCGACCCGGCCGACCCCCACGCCTTCAACCAGCTGGCGAGCCCCGAGTACTATATGGAGTTTCGGTACAAGATCCAGCAGGCCATGGAGGATGCCCTCCGGGCCCACGACGAGATCGACGCCGAGTTCGGCCGACGGTTCGGCCGCTCCTACGGGGCAGTGCACCGGATCCCCTGCAGGGAGGGCGAACGGGCCCCCCTGGCCTTGGTGACCACCGGGTCGGTCACCGGCACGGCCCGGGTGGCCCAGGCGGCGTTGCGGCAGAAGGGCATCGGCGTGGACGTGGTAAAGCTCAAGCTGTTCCGGCCGTTCCCCCACGAGGAGATCCGGAGGGTGCTGGGTCCCTATGACCGGGTGATCGTGCTGGATCGGAACATCTCGTTCGGATCCGGTGGCATCTTCGCCAGCGAGATCCGAGCGGCCCTCGCGCTTCGGGGCGAGCAGCCGGCCGTGTACCCCTTCGTTGCGGGCCTTGGGGGCCGGGACATCACGCCCCAGACCATCGAGTCCGTCGTGGCCCGGGCCCTGGGGGACGAGCCCCCCTCCGACATCCTGTGGGAAGGGCTCAAGCTCTAGCGGAGATCGCCATGCCCATCGAACTTCCCGTGCACGAGCGGATGTACTCGGGCCACCTGGCCTGCCCCGGATGCGGCGCGGCCATCGCCATGCGGTTCCTGTTGAAGGGGCTGGGGGAGAAGGCGGTCCTGTCGATCCCGGCGTGCTGCTGGTCGATCATCGGCGGCCCGTTCCCCTACACCGCCCTTCAGGTGCCGGTGCTCCACACCGCGTTCGAGACCGGCGGGGCCGTGGCCAGCGGCATCCGGGCCGCGTTGGACGCCCGGGGCGACACCGAGACCCAGGTGGTGACCTGGGCCGGCGACGGCGGCACCTTCGACATCGGGCTCCAGTCCCTCTCGGGGGCAGCCGAGCGCAACGAGAACATCCTGTACGTGTGCTACGACAACGAGGCGTACATGAACACCGGGGTCCAGAGTTCCGGTGCCACCCCGACCGGCGCCTGGACCACTACCACGCCCACCGGCTCGCCCAAGCCCACCCGCAAGAAGGACATCATGCAGATCATGGCGGCCCACCGGATCCCTTATGCCGCCACGGCCTCCATCGCCTACCCCGAGGACATGGTCCGCAAGGTCCAGAAAGCGGTGTCCCTGAAGGGCACGAAGTTCCTCCACGTATACGCCCCGTGTCCCACCGGCTGGAAGGTGCCCAGCGAGATCAGTGTGAAGCTCGCCCGGCTGGCGGTGCAGACCCGGATCTTCCCCCTGTACGAGGTGGAGGAGGGGGTGCGCTACACCATCAACCTGGAGCCGGTGGGCTACCTGGTGGACGAGTACTACCGCACGCAGGGCCGGTTCAAGCACCTGACCCGGGAGGACCTGGACCGGATCCAGGCCCAGGTGGACGAGAGCTGGGACCGGCTGAAGGCCCTGGCCCGGATCGGGTAAGTGCGGGCCTTCGGCCCGCTGGACCCGAAGGCTGGACAGTTAGAAAGCTGGAAGCCCCCTTCGGCCGCCGCGCGACCCTACGGTTCAGGAACCAGGGATCAGAGGACAGAGGACACGGGTTTCTGACCTCTGACCCCTGGCACCTGAATCGCAGCCCCCCTGCCCGCGGGTCGGTGGCGGCGGCCCCTGAGGCGGAGGCGACCAGGCACGGCGATGCCTCGAACCCATTGAAATCCGGGAGGGTTTGAGCCTTCCAGCCCTCTAGCCTTCCAGCCTTCTAGCCTTTGAACCCCCTAGCGGGCCGAAGGCCCCAGACCGGCGACCGAATCCCAGGGCTTGCCCCGGGTCCCTCCCTCCGCCTACCCTGTAGGCCATCCTCGAAACGACGAGGCTCTCCATGCGCATCGTCCGGTATGAAGACATGCGGGGGAACGTCTGGTACGGCCGGGAAGATCCGCCCGGCGTGGTGGAGGAGCTGGAGGGCGACCCGTTTACCGGGCTCTCCCCCACCTTCCGCACCGCCGACGTTCTGCGGTTCCTGGCGCCGGTGGAGCCGGTGAACATCTTCTGCGTGGGCCTCAACTACCGGGCCCACGCCCAGGAGGCCGGGCTCCCCATCCCCGACGACCCGGTGCTGTTCATGAAGCCCACCACCGCGGTGGTGGGACCGGACCAAACGATCCGGATCCCGGCCTGCTGCGAGCGGGGGCCCGAGGTGGACTACGAGGGGGAGCTCGCAGTGGTGATCGGCCGCAAGGCCCGGGACGTACCCGAGGAGCGGGCCATGGACTTCGTGCTGGGCTACACCGTGGCCAACGACGTGTCGGCCCGACGGTGGCAGAAGCACAACGGGGGCCAGTGGATCCGGGGCAAGTCCTTCGACACCTTCTGCCCCCTGGGGCCGGCCCTGGTCACCCGGGACGATATTCCCGACCCCCAGGCCCTGAGGATCCGCACGGCCCTGAACGGAGAGCTGGTGCAGGACGGGGGCACCGACGACATGATCTTCCCCGTGGCCCGGCTGGTGAGCTTCCTGAGCCGGGACACCACCCTGCTGCCAGGCACGGTGATCCTCACCGGCACCCCCCCGGGGGTCGGGTTCGCCCGAACCCCACCGGTGTTCTTGAAACCCGGGGACCTGGTCTCGGTGGAGATCGAGGGCATCGGCCGGCTGACCAACCGGGTCACCGGCCCCGACGGGGCCTAAACCTTCTGTCAGGAGATCCAACGTGAGCGAAGAGCGGAGCAACGAAGGACCGGTGCAGGTGGAGGTGAACAAGGCCAACCTGTTCCGGGAGGAGATGTTCACCGACCTGCGGGCCGCCACGATCCGACGGCTCGTTCCGGTGCGGGCCGACGGGTCCGACGACCCGGACCGGCAGCCCCTATACATGGGTGAGACCCAGATCCTGACCCCGGCCGGCCTGCTGCCCGTGCAGGCGCCGATCGACGCGGCCACCCTGGAGGAGGCCTGCGACAAGTTCCCCCAAGCTATCAACGAGGCCGTCCAACGCCTGGTGCGGGAGGTTCGCGAGGCCCAGCTGCGCGAGGCCTCCCGTATCGTGACCCCGGCCGAGGCCGGCATGGGGCTCAGCCCCGACCTCACGGCCGGGCTCAAGGGCGGCCCCATGCCCCGGCCGGGGGGCGGGAAGATCAAGCTGCCGTAAAAAGGCTGGGAGGCTCAGGAACTTCGGTCCACGGTCTTCGGTCTTCGGTCTCCTGGCCCCCAGGGCGAGTGGCTCTCGCCAACCCGGCGGCGGGGGGTCTGGTGGAGCGCCGGGCGTGGCTCCGACAGTCGCTGCATCCGGCACTCAGCCGCCGCGTGCCCGGTCGGCTTCGCTTCCGGGAAGTCTCGCAATAAGGTCCGCTGAAACGCTTCGTCCCCCGGGCTGAGTGACGGATGCAGCGTACATCGGATGCTGCACTCACGCACGGCCGGAAGCAGGCCCCCCGCCGCCGCGGGAGGGCGTCCGGTTACACCGCACGTTGCCTGGCCGCCTAGCCAACTAGCCCTGCCGCCGGCGGCGGTAGTCGTCCTGGGCCCGCCAGGGGTCGATCTCCTCCGGCGTGAGGTTCCAGAACGCCTCCAGCCGGTCGTGGAAGTATCCGGCCTCCGCCAAGGCGGCCTCGGCCGCATCGCGGGCAGCCTCTCCCACGATTCCCTTCCCCGCCAGAAACCGGTAGAGCAGGACCAAGGCCTCGCGGATCCGGTCGATCTCGTCGTGGGTGGGGTAGAGGGTGTGCACGACGTACCAGTTGGCCAGGTACTGGCGCACCAGGGTGGGGTCCTCGTCCGCCGGCCCGGTCTCCTTACAGTCCACCACGAAGTCCCGGAGGTACCGGTCGGCCTGGTGGGCCAGCCCCCCTGCCTCCAGGGGCGTCCGTCCCTGATCGTCGCGCAGCCAGGCCGCGAACTCCTGGAGCAGCTCGGAGCACAGGCTGTCGAGGCGCACGAAGTCGTCAGCGCCCCGCAAAAGGAGTTCGTCTCGGTTCATCGCTCGACCAACCCCTTGTCTGCTCGGCTCCGGCACTGAGAAGCCCCCGTCGGCCGCTGCGGGCTAGAGACCAGAAACTAGAGACTAGAAACTGGATTTTGGAGCCGCCCGGCCGCCTAGCTGCCTAGCCGCCCAGCGGGCCGAAGGCCCTCGACCGACGACCAACGACCGAAGTTACTGGGACCCCGGCCTCACCCGCTCAGCAGGTACAGCAGGGTTACGGCCACGCTGAACACGATCAAGATGCCCAGCAGGCTCGGCAACAGGGGGAACCGGTGCCGGCCCAGGGCCGCGGTGATGGTCACCAGGTAGGCGTCCCGGTGGGGGCTCCGGATCATGCGGCGGTGGAACCAGTGGAGGCCGGTCCCCATGGCCAGGCTGGCCAGCCCGAACACCACGGCCACCCAGGCATACCTCCCCTGCTGGGCGATCCCGATCCAGCCCAGGACCAGGAGCGTCACCCCCCCCACGTAAAAGTGGTAGGTGATCAGGCGGCCGTCCAAGAGCGCCCGATCCCTGTGGTTCATCTTGCGGTACCGCTCGAACAGCATCGTCCCCTCCGGGCTCGGGGTTCCGACTTCCCGCCCCGTTCCTATACCCGATCCGGCGGGCCGGTGTCACCCTCCGGGTCCGGGGGGGGTCGGTTCTTGGTCCAGGAGGGGTGCGTGATCCCGTGCTTCTCGATCTTGTAGTGGATGGCCCTCTTGGTGATGCCCAGCAGCCGGGCGGCATCCTTCTGGACCCACCGGGACCGGCGCAGGGCGGCCACCAGGAGCTCTCTCTCGGCCACGTCCAGGGGCACCCCGCCCGAAGGGAAGTAGAACCGAAACGTCTCTCCCTCCCAGTCCTTGGGAACCGGGGGCCCCGCGTCGGGCAACCCCAAGTCCGACGCCGAGATCACCGGTCCCTCGGTGAGGAGCACGGCCCGCTCCACCGCGTTTCGAAGCTCCCGGACGTTCCCGGGCCAGGGGTGACGCCGCAGGGTCTCCAGGGCGTCGTCGCCGAACTCCACGGGCGGCCGCTTGAACTCGGTGCAGAACTGCCCGGCGAAGTGGCGGGCCAGCAGGATCACGTCGTCCCCCCGCTCCCGCAAGGGGGGCAGCCGGATGGTGACCACGTTCAGCCGGTAGAACAGGTCCTCTCGGAACCTGCCCTGGCGCACCATCTCCAACAGGTCCCGGTGGGTGGCCGCGATGATCCGGACGTCCACCTCCAGGGGAGCCTCCCCCCCCAGCCGTTCGATGCGGCCGTCCTCGATGGCCCGCAGGATCTTGGCCTGGGTGACCAGGCTCATGTCACCGATCTCGTCCAGGAACAGGGTGCCCCCGTGGGCCCGCTCGAACCGGCCCACCCGGCGCCGGGCCGCACCGGTGAACGCGCCGCGCTCGTACCCGAACAGCTCGCTCTCCAGCAGGGTGTCGGGCACGGCCGCACAGTTCACCGCCACGAACTCCCCCTCCCGCCGGGGCCCCATGGCGTGAATCGCGCCAGCAACCAGCTCCTTGCCGGTGCCGGTCTCTCCGGTGATCAGCACGGTGGTGGGGGCCGGGGCCACCTTCCGGGCCAGATCCAGGGCGGCCCGGATGCCCGGGCTGTCGCCCACAATGTTCTCGGGCCGGTAGGGCTCGAGCAGGTGCTCGCGCAGGCCCCGCACGGTCTCGGCCAGGTCCCCCTGCTGTAGGGCCCGTTCGATCCGGGCCTCCATCTCGTCGATGTCGAACGGCTTCTCGATGAAGTCCAGGGCCCCCAACCGTAGCGCCCGTACCGCCGCCTCCATGGATCCGTGGGCGGTCATCACGATCACGGGCGTGCGGGGCTGGCGGGCCCGCGCAGCCTCGAGCACGGCGAACCCGTCGGCCCCGGGCAGCTTGAGATCGGTCACCACCAGGTCGAACGAGCGGCTCCCCAGCACCCGGACCGCCGCGTCCCCCCGGTCGACCGTGACCACCCGGTGGCCCCGGGCGCCGGCCGCGATGGCCAGGGCGTCCCGAAGGGCCGCGTGATCCTCCACGATCAGTATCTCAGCCACGGCTCGTCTCCTCGGTAGCCACCGGCACCCATAGCACGAACCGGGTCCCCCGGCCCGGCTCGGAGGTCACGTCCAGACCCCCGCCGTGGGCGTCCAGGATCTTCTGGGTCGTGGGAACCCCCAGACCTGAGCCGCCTTCCTTGGTGGTGAAGAAGGGGTGAAACACACGCCGCAGCACCTCCGGCTCCATGCCGGGTCCGTCGTCCTCCACCTCGATCCGAAGCCGAGAGGCCGGGTGCTGCTCGAACTGCCGCAACCCGGGGAGCGCCGTCGCTCCTGTTTCGGCCACCAGGGTGGGCACCTCCTCCAACGAGAGCCGAACCCTCACGTTTCCTCCCGGCCCGGTCGCCTCGACCGCGTTGGACAGGACGTTGGACAGGGCGTCCCGCAGCTTCTCCCGGTCGGCCTGGGCCGGGGGGAGGCCGGGCGCCGCCTCCCAGGACAGGCGCGGCGTCTTCCCCTCGAACCGAGCCTCCACCCCCTGCCAGGCCTCCCGGCACAGCGCCTCGGCATCCACCGGCCCGCTCTCGAGCCGAAGCGGCCGCACGAAGGCCAGGATCTCCTCCATCTTCCGGTTCGCCTCCAGGAGCTCCTGATCGGCCCGATCCAGGAACTCGGTGCCCTCGGGGTCGTGGCCCAGGCGCCGTCGAGCCAGGCCCAGGAACAGGCGGATGCCTCCCAGGCGGTTGCGGATCTCATGGGCCAGCTGGGCGGCCACCTCCCCCAGGCTGGCCAGCCGGCCACGCAGGGCTTCGCGCTCCCGCTCCTCCTCGACCACCGTGAGGTCCTTGAAGAACAGGGCCGAGCCCAGCACGGCCCCCTCTCCGGACTCCACCCGGGAAAGGCTGAACCCCACCAGCTCCCGCCCGCCGTCGGGCCGCTTCAGCTCCAGCTCGGCCCGGTCCGGCAGGGTGGTGCGGCCCAGGGCCTCCAGTAGCAGGTGGGCCAGGGCCGGGTATGGGGCGAGCACCTCCCGGCAATGGCGCCCCTCGGTACCCTCCGGCCCGATACCCAGGATCTCGGACGCCGGTAGGTTCCAGAGCATTACCGTGCCCGCGGCGTCCACCGCGATCACGCCGCAGCGCATCGAGGACAGGAGGAGGCTGGCCAACCGCTCGCGCATCGAGATCGGTCCTCGGGGTTAAGGGGGGGCCGGACGGCCGACGGGGCTGTGGGCTCAGATCCGGTGACACTCCTGGCACAGCATCCCGCGGGGCCGGACGAGCAGCCCCTTGTCCTCCGCCTCGTGGGGGGCGTGGCATCCCGTGCACAGGTACTGCTCCCCGTCCATGGGGAACCCTCGTGCCCTGGGAAAGCGCCTCCCCCGGGTCGCATCCACGGTGTGAGCATGCCCGGTCAGGTCGTGGCAATCCAGGCACAGGGCGTTGCCGGGCCTGCGCAGCTGGCGCTCGGCATCCGCACGGTGGGGATCGTGACACACCGTGCACCCCTGGTCCAGGGCAGCGTGCCGCACGGGCTTACCGGTCAGCACCTCGTGGCAGTCCAGGCAGGGGCCGTTGGCATCGGCGCCCCGCAGGAACCCCGGCCGGGTTCCCCGGTGGGGGTCGTGGCACACGAGGCACCCCTCCGCCAGGGCCGGGTGCAGGGCCTGGGCCCCCTGGCGAGGGTCGTCGTGGCACTCCAGGCACAGCTCCGGCGGGGTCTTCGGGAGGAATTGGGGCGAAGTGCCCCCGTGGGGGGCGTCCTCGTGGCAGTTGGTGCAGCTCTCGGCCGCGGGCGGGTGCGCCGGCCGGTCGGCGGCCGGCGCCTGGAGCGCGTGACAGCCCAGGCACAAGCCGGGGCGCCCGTCCTTCAACAGGGCTGCGGATGCGTCGCCGTGGGGGTCATGGCACCCGGAGCACCGGTCCCGCGCCGGGGCGTGGACCCGGGGAGCCCCTCGGGCCGGATCGTCGTGGCAGCCGAGGCACAGCTCCCGCTGGGGCTTCACCAGGTTCGCCCCCCCGAACCCGGCGTGGGGGGTGTGGCACACGAGGCACCCCTCCGCCAGCGCGGGGTGGGGGTCCTCAACCCCCTCGGCCGGATCGTCGTGGCACTCCAGACACGGCTCCGGCGGCTGCGAGGCCAGGTACCGGGCGCCGCCCCGGCCGTGGGGGTCGTGGCAGACCGTGCAGGTCTCGGCCGCGGAGTGGAGCGTGCGGTCCTCGGAGAGATTGGGCACGCCATGGCACTCCTGGCAGGCCGCCCACGGGGTGTCGCCCTTCAGGTACCCCGGCCGGAACCCTTGGTGAGGATCGTGGCACACGAGGCACCCCTCCGCCAGAGCGGGGTGGGGGTCCTCCAGCCCCTCGGTGGGATCGTCGTGGCAGCCGAGGCACAGCCCGGGCGGCCGGGAGCGCAGGAACGCCGGCCCCCGCCCGCCGTGGGCCCCGTGGCAGTCGGTGCAGGTCTCGGCCGCCGGGTGACGCTGCCGGCCGGGCCCCACCCGGGCCTCCTCGTGGCACCGGCCGCACACCCCGGGCTGGGGTCCCCGCAGGAACGCGGGCTCCGACGACATGTGGGGGTCGTGGCAGGCCGTGCACTCGCCCCCGGCCACCGGAGCGTGCACCCTGGCCCCGGCGGCCCGCAGGTCCTTCTCGAACGAGTGGCACATGCGACAGCGGGCCGCGGGGTTCTCGATCCGGACGCTCCGGTCCGCCCCACCGCCGTGGCACACCGTGCACTTGCCCTTGGCCAGAGGGGGATGGAGTCGCCCCCGGACGAGCCGGCTCCCCTGGGCCGCGTGGGCCGGATGGCAGCGCAGACACGCCTCGACCGGGATCGAAAGCCCTCCGTGGAGGGCCCCCAGCTCCTCGTCTCCCTGGAGGTCGTGGCATCTGCCACAGGAGGTCCTGGCCTGCCCCACGCTGTCGTCGGCATGGGGGTCGTGGCAGACCTGGCACCCTTCCTCCAGGGCTGGGTGGACCGTCTGGCCCTGGTCGATCCCCCCGTGGCACTCGAGGCACTTGGGGCTCACCCCGTCCTCGAGCAGCCCCCTGTCGGTGCGGCCGTGGGGGTCGTGGCAGCGGGAGCACTCGGCCAGTGCGTCGCCATGGCCTTGGCCCATGACCCCTTCGTGGCAGCCCAGGCACAGGTCCGGCATCTCCGAGCGCAGGAGGCCAGGCTGGTCGCCGTGGGGATCGTGGCAGGTGGAGCAGGACCGCTCGGCCACCTGGGGCGGGTGGAGGCCCTCCCGCTCCCCCCCGCCCTGATCGTGGCAGTCCTGACACAGGCCGGGTTGGGGCTTGTGGAGGTCGTTGGGGTACCCCGAGTAGTGGGGATCGTGGCACGCCGAGCACCCTTCTTCGGCCAGCACCGGGTGGGATCCGGCCGACACCGTCCGCTCGGGATGGCACGACCGGCACAGGTCCGGGCCGGGCTTGCGGAGCAGCTTGGGGTCCAGGGAGGCATGGGGCTCGTGGCACCGGCCGCACCGCACCACGGCCTTCCGGAAGTGGGGGGTGTCCGTGGCCGGACCCTGGTTGGCGGGGTTCACCGACACGACCACGTGGCAGGCCAGGCACACGCCGGGGTAGCCCCCCTCGAGCAGCTCCATGCTCAGCCGATCGTGGCAGTCGGAGCACCGGGACACGTCGCCCGCGTGCACCTGCACGGGCCGGAACCCCTCGGGCGGCTCTCGGGTCCCGTCGTCGTAGAACACCCGAACCCGTCGGTCGCCGATCCGGAACTCGTTGAGCCCGGGGTCCAGCAGCACGAAGATCTCGAACAGGTCGCCCCAGTCCGCCCGTGCGGAGTCCTCGAGCACGCCCGAGACGCTCCGCACGGACCAGGACACTTGGCTGCCCCGGGGCGCCGTACCCAGGATGAGCAGAGAGTCTTCCTTCACCACCGAGCCGTCCACCGGGGCGAGGATGTCGATCTCCCCGGCTCCTCCGGGACGGGGGAGGAGGAGCGCTCCGCACAGAAAGCCCAGCCCCACCGCCAGGGCCCGAAGCTTCCCGCTGGTAGGGGGGCGTGTGCCGGGGGACGCGTGCATGCGTGTCGGACCTTCCGGATGCGCGGGCGAGCGTTGATCGGCGCCCCAAACGGGTGGGCGGACACCGCCGAAGGGTTTCCCGGGGGAGGGGCCGAAGCGGAGAGGCCTGCTGCCTGACGAAAGGCCTCCCCCAAGAACGGGGCCGCCTCGGACCGTCAAGAAACCGCTTCCGGTTCCGAAAAGAAAAGGACCCTGACTGTAGCATCGAAGCGGACCGGCCGCAACGACCGTGGCCGGGGGCATTTCGCCGGATCATGCGTGATAAGACCCAGTCTCTCGGCCGGCTCCGCCCGAAAGGCGCCTTGGACGCCCGGCATGGTTTGTGCTATCAGACCTCACGCTGCCGTCCCCGATCCAACCCTCCGGAGGAGGCCGTGGCATGGGTGGTTTGCGAAGGATCACAGTGACCCTCTTTCTGGCGACCGCCATGGTCGCCATCCCGGTACGGGGGGACACCGCCATCAAGGTCAGGAAACCCGTCCTGCTGGCCCCCGAGAGTTCACGACCCCGGCCGGCGACGCGTCCGAGAAGGGGCAAGGACGTGTTTGTCGGAACGGTCATCTTCTCCCGAGGGGGGCCGGTGGTGGCCGAGATCCCGGGGGGGGCCAAGCCCCGGGAGTGGATGGTGGTGTTCGGCCAGGGGATGCGCAGGGTGGGCAAGGCGGTGGTCGAGCGGGAGCTGGACAAGGGCGTGTACCTGCTCAAGCCGGCGGGACGGTTCTCGGTGTCCTCCGGCGACCGGCTGGCCCGGGAGTCCGAGCGCGAGGCCGCGGCCCGGGTGATCCGTACCAACCGAGTCCCGACCTACCTGGAGTTCCTCGGGTTCTTCCCCAGGAGCAAGTACCGGCCCCGGATCGCCCGGGAGGTGTTTCGACTGAAGATGAAAGAGAGCTACCCCACGTTCCCGGGCACCACCCTGGAGGGTCGGGTCCGGCTGGCCGAGACCGTGGACCGAGACCTGCCCCTGGGCCAGGTGCTGATCAAGCTCGACCGGTTCGTGATCGCCCGCACCGACGACACCGGCAGGTTCCGAATCGAGGGGATCCCCAAGCTTCCCGTGGCCGTGAAGCTGGACCTCGGCATCAAGGACCCCCGGTTCCAGAAGGCCCGCCAGGTGAAGGTGAAACTCCCGGCCGACTCGTTCGCCGAGGTCCAGGCGGACATCCCCGTCCGGGTCACCCCCACCGTTCTGGTGGGCGAGGTTCGGGACGAGCGGGGGGCGCCGCTGGCGGGGATGGAGGTATGGACCTCGCCCTACACCATGGAGGTGCTGTCCGACGAGGCAGGGGCGTTTCGGATCTCCCGCAGGAAGGTGCTCACACCCGGGGAGGGGGAGCCGGCCGACCGGCCCCTGTTCGGCGGCGATTACCAGGTGTTCGCGTACCGCAAGGGGTACTCGGTGGGGCGGGCCCGGGTGTCGGCCGAGAGCTACCGGGAGAACCGGGTGCCCCCGATCCGGGTGGAGCGGATCGACCTGGCGGGCGAACCGGTTCCGGACCTGGACCTGGACCTGGCCCAACACCTGACCCTGGGCCCCGCCGAGGTGGTCCCACAGGGGGCCGGCCCACGCCTGAACCCATGAAGGGGCCTTCGGCCCGCTGGAAGGCTGGAGTGCTAGGAGGCTAGAAGGCTTGAAGACCCCACGGATTCCCTCGCGTTCTAGGACCCTTCATGCCTCTTTGCCTCCACCTCACGGTTTGGGAGAAAGTTACCCTCCCCGTTGTAGGGCCCCGAGGGGGCCTGGCGGACAAATGGGATAAGGCTCCTGAGATTTTTCTAGTTGCTAGTCTCTAGGTTCCAGTCTCTGGACGGCCCCGAAGGGGCTTCCCTGTAACTTCGGTCGTCGGTCAACGGTCATCAGTTGTTGGTCGTCGGTCGAAAGTTCGGCTCGACTTCGGGTCGGTGCAAGTTCCTTTTTCGCAAACAGGCCGCCCGTGGCCTGCCGGCGCTGACGAGGAACCCCATGAAACAGATCTGGCTGCTGCTGTTGCTCGGCGTGGTCGCGTTCGCCCCCCCATCGCCCCCCTGGGCAGGGGCCGTGGAGGGGGGCTCGTCCCCCGGCTCGGACGAGGTCCTCCAGAACCCGGCCACATACCAGCGGGAGGCGGGAGAGCCTGGGGTGCTGTCGATCCTGTCCCGGCCCGAGGGGGCCCGGGTGTTCGTGGACGGGGAGGAGAAGGGCACCACCCCCCTGTACGTGCGGGACCTGGGTGAGGGAGAGCACGAGGTGATCCTGTACCTGCCGGGCAAGGGTGCGTTCCGCCAGACCCTGGAGGGCCCCGGCGGCCGGATCTTCGTGGACCTGGACGAGGAGGCCGGCATCGGGATCGGGCTCGTGGCCGTGACCACCGACCCGGCCGACGCCCGGGTGGAGGTGGACGGCAAGCCCGTGGGCCTGGCCCCCCTGGAGGTCCCCCTACAGGCCGGCCGCCACGTGATCCGGGCGACCAAGCAGGGGTTCCAGCCCGCCGAGGCCGCCGTGGAGGTGGTCCCCGCCGCCGCCGGCCAGGAGGTCGCCCTCACCCTGGCCCCGGAGGACGGGGCGCTCCTCGTGGTGTCCAGCCCGGACGGCGGGCAGGTGCTCGTGGACGACGAGCCCCGGGGGGCAGCCCAGGGGCCCCTACGGGTGGAGCCGGTGGCCCCCGGGGTGCACCGGGTCCGGGTGGAGCTCGAAGGTTACCGCCCCTGGGAGCGCGACGACGTGGTGGTGACCAACGGCCGTACCACCACCGTGATCGCGGCCCTCGTGCCCGTGCGCAACGACAGCTCGGTGCGGCTCTACACCGACCCCCCCGGCGCCCGGGTGTGGCTGGATGGCCGGGAGATCGGACGGGCCGGCAAGGACGGCCTGGGCTTCCGGGCTCCCAAGGGGCTCCACCGGCTTCGGCTGGTCTTCGACCCGGCCGAGCGGCCAGGGTACACGCCCCTGGAGGTCACGGTGCCGTTCCGGGACGACGTGGAGGACTTCCGGGACCGCCCCTTGCGCATCCCGCCGGTGGACGAGAGCTACGCCAACGCCCAGAAGCTGATCGAGCGGGGGCAGATCGAGGAGGCCCTGGGGTTCCTGGGGCGGGTGCCGCCGGACCACCCCAGCTTCGCCCGGGCCCGAGTCCAGGTGGTGGACCTGCTGGCCCGGGCGGGCCGGGTCCGGGAGATTCCGCCGGTCCTGGCCGAGCTGGTGGCCCGGCCGGAGACGGGCCGAAACCCCGCCCTCAATTTGGCCCTGGGGTACTGGTGCTGGCAGGCCGCCCGGCAGGCCGACCCGGGGGAGGCCGTAGCCCTTCTGCGTCAGGGAGCCAAGGCGTTGGAACGGGCCGTGTCCACCCCGGAGCTTCTACCGGCGGGCCGGCGTCAGCCGCTCCTTCTGAAAGCCTACTACTACCTGGGGGTGACCAGTGAGCGTCTGTTCCAAGAGACCGGAGAGGCCCGGTTCATCCAGAAGGGGGCCCAGGCCTGGCAGGTGTTCTTTGCCCGCCTGGAGCAGGCCCCGGACGCCATGGCGCCGGAGTGGGTCGAGCGAGCCCGGCGCCACCGCCGGAACCTTGAGTACCTGGCGACCAAGCTGGGCGGCTAGCCTGCTCCTCCTGGCCCTGGGGATCGCCTGCACCCAGGCCCCCGAGGGCCGGGCCGGCCAGGCCTCCGGCTCCGACCCCGAGGTGCGCGCCTGCCAGGAGGGGTGGATGGGCCGGTACGCCCGGAAGGATCCGGAGATCGCCCGGCTCCTCTCGGGCGGGGACGGCTGGCGTGCCCTGCGGGACATGCGGCTGTACGACGCGATCCAGGTGTTCTCCGCCGGCCCCCTCGGCCCCGGCCTGGTGCGCACCTACCAGGCGTTCTCCGACCTGTACGGGGCGATGGACGACCTGTTCCTCGAGACGGAGCACCTCTACCTGAGCCGAGCCCCCTCCGGTGACCGGGGCCTCGTGGAGCGCAAGGGCTGGGTGGCCCTCCGGCGGGGGAACCTGGCCGAGGCCCGGGCGGTGTTCGGGGCCCGGAAGGGCCAAGCCGGCAGCTACCCGGCGGCCTTGGCTCGGGCCGGCATCGCGTTTTGGGAGGGGAACATGGACCGGGTCCGGGTGCTTGCCCGGCAGGCTCCCCCTCCCGAGACCGAGACGGACAAGGTCCTGGGCCTGGTGGCCTGCTACCTGTGGGGCGTGCCGTGCCCCACGGGCGACCGCAGCCCCTACGGGCAGGCCCTGGACGCGTTCCGGCAGGGCGACCTGGCCAGCGGCGTGCTCGCCCTGGAGATGATCGACTTCAACCGGGTGGGCGAAGGCCCCGGCGCGGACCTGTTTCTGTACGAGCTCCTGGAACGGGGCTTTGGCGGGCTGGCGGCCAACGGAGCCGCACAGATTCCGTCTCCCTACTGGGGGGGCCGGGGCTTCGAGGCCCAGAACCGTTGGGACGAGGCCGCGTCGAGCTACGTGGCCTCCCCCCCGGCCCGGACGGGACCGGCGCCGTGGCTGTTCAGCCCCGTCCACGGCGCGGCGGAGGCCACGGAGGTGGGCCGGGTCCGGGCCGGAGCGGCCCTGCTCCGGGCGGGTCGGGGGGTCGAGGGCCTGGGCCTGTGGCGCAAGGTGGCCGGCGGCGAGCCCAGCCCCCTGACCCTGGCCGTGCTGGCCGGGCTCCAGGCCGAGCTCGGGCTGTCCGAGCCGCTGGGAGACCCTGTGGAGTCGGCCCGGGCCGCGGTGCGGGCCGTGGAACGGCTGCCCGACCGCCTGCCGCCGGGCCCCGAGTCGGCCGCCGTGGCGGAGCTGTACGCCGTGCGCCGGGCCGAGGTGGCCCGGTGGGCCGCCCGGGCCCTGTGGGCCCGGGGCCTCGACACCGAGGCGCTCCAGGTGCTCGACGCGGCCCAGCAGAAGGGCCAGGGGGCCCATCCGGACTTCCGCAACCCCCCGGCGTTCCTGGCCGATCTGGCTCGGGCCTACGCCCGGGCCGGACAGTTCGCCCCGGCCGTGGCGATCCTGTTCGACCTGACCCGGGAGTACCCGTCGGCCCGCCTGGCCTACGAGAGCATGAAGCGCCTGTACGCGTCCCGGAGCGGAGGAGGGGTCCCGCCCCGGTGAGCCCTCGCCACACGAAGGAGTCTCACACCCCATGATCCGCCACGTCATCGCCCTATTCCTGGTGGTTGGCCTGGCCGCGAACGCCTCGGCCGGGCTGCGGTATGCCGAGAGCACGCCCCCGTCCACCCTGAACCCCTTGCTGGCCCGGGACATGCCCAGCGTGCGCGCGTCGGAGCTGGTGTATGAAGGGCTCCTCACCCCCCCAGACGCGGGGGAGGTGCGCCCCCTGCTGGCCGAGCGGTGGGACGTGGGCCCCGACGGCCGCACCGTGACGTTCTACCTGAAGCGGGGGGTGCGGTGGCACGACGGCAGGCCGTTCACGGCCCGGGACGTGGTGTTCACGGTGGAGGCCGGCCGGAACCCGGCGAACGCCTCGCCCCTGCACAGCCAGTTCGCGGCCTTCGAGTCGGTGGAGGCCCTCGACGACCACACCGTGCGGTTCCGGCTGGCCCACCCCTCGGCCAACCCCGTCCTCCTGTTCGACTTCCGGATCCTTCCGGCCCACCGGTTCCCCGACGGCAGGCTCGCCGGGGGAGACCCGTCGGCCGTGGGCACCGGCCCGTTTCGGTTCCGGGAGTGGGCGCCCTCGGGGGAGATCCGGTTCGAGGCCAACCCCGACTACCACCGGCCGGGCCAGCCGGGCATCCGGGAGGTGGAGGCCTCGCCGGTGCCCGACGACAACATCCGCAACGAGCTGCTGCGGTACGGCGCCGTGGACCTGATCCCTCGGGTCCGGCCCCGGGACATCCCGGTGCTGGAGGAGCTCTCGGGCATCCGCCTGTACCCTTACAGCACACTGTCCTACGCCTTCGTGGGCATCAACTTCCGCAACCCCCTGCTGCGGGACCTGCGGGTCCGCCGGGCCCTGGCCCGGGGCATCGACCGGGAGGCCATGCTCAAGGCCCACTACGGGGGTCGGGGTGTGGTGATCTCCGGGCCGTTCCCGCCGGCCTCGTGGGCGTACAACTTCGACGTCAAGCCCTGGCCCCACGAGCCCGACACCGCGGCTCGGCTGCTGGACGAGGCAGGGCTCACCGACTCCGACGGCGACGGCATCCGGGAGAAGGACGGAGAGCCCGTCCGGCTTCGGCTCGTGTCCCTGGCGGCCAGCGAGGCCCAGAAGGCTGTCGTACTGGACCTCCAGCAGCAGCTGAAGGGCCTGGGCATCGGGGTCGAGGTGAAGTTCCTGGAGCCGTCGGCCTGGCGCAAGGCGGTGTTCCAGGACCACGACTTCGACCTGGTGCTGGCCGAGTGGACCTTTGACCACAGCGTGAACATCTACTCCCTGTTCCACTCGGCCGAGACCGGGCCGGGCCGGAACAACCTGGGTGCCTATGCGAACCCCGAGGTGGACCGGCTTCTGGATCAGACCCGTGGGGCCACCAACTCCGAGTCCCTGCGGGCGGCCTACGGCGAGCTCCACCGCATCCTCCACGACGACCTGCCGTACCTGTTCCTGTGGAGCCTCAACCGGTATGCGGCCGTGTCCACCCGGATCGACAACGTCCGGCTCCACCCGTTCTACTTTTTCTCCTACGTGGGGTCCTGGAAGGAACGGTGACCCCGCGGCCGGCCCTCTCCCTGGCCTGGTGGACCCTGCGCCAGACGGCCGGCGCCCTCCTGGTCCTGCTGGGCACCAGCGCCGTCCTCTACGCCGTGGCACGCCTGGCTCCCCACGCCGGTCCGGACGGCCGGGTGGTGGCCGCCGCTCCGGCCGGGGCCCGGCCGGCCGAGGGCCTGCCCAGCTACTCCGAGTGGCTGGCCGGGGTGGTCCGGGGCGATCTGGGCCGATCCACGGCGGTACAGCAGGGCCGGCCCGTCTCCGACCTGGTCTTTGCCGGGCTGCGTCGCTCCCTGGGCCTGGCGGCCGCGGGCCTGGCCCTCTCCTCCCTTCTCTCGGCCGGGCTCACCCTGATCCGCTCCCGCTGGTCCGATCCGGGACCCGCGTCTGCCCTGTCGGCCGCGGCCCACCTGGTGTCGGCCCTTCCGGTGTTCCTGCTGGTGTACCTGACCACCCTGGCCGGAAACCGCCTCGTGGGGGCCGGGATCCGGGCGGACTGGTGGGACCGGCCCGGGTGGTTCCCGTTCCCGAGCCGGGACGACTGGGTGCCGTGGATTGCGGCCGCCCTGATCCTGGCGGTGGGCGACGGCCTACTGGCAGACCTGTTCCGCCGGACCCAGGCCGAGTGGAGGGCGGCCCGCGCCGTGGAGCACCGCGCCGGCGCGCGGCTGCTCGGCATCCCCGATTGGGAGGTGCGGGTGAGGGAGGCCCTACCCGGCCTGGCGGCCCACCTGTCCCGGCGGGTCTCGTTCGTCCTGGGCTCCACCGTCATCCTCGAGGCGGCTCTGGGGTGGCCGGGGCTGGGATACCTGGCATGGCGCGCCGCGGCCCAGCGGGACCTGCCGCTCCTGCTGGGTGCGGCGGTGCTCATGGCCGTGGTGGTGCGGACGGCCGGGCTTCTGGCCGAGCTGGTGCGGCGCTGGGCCGACCCCCGTACCGGCGGGGAGGCTCCGTGATGGGAAAGCCGACGCGATTCCCCCGGGGCGGCCCTGCCGCGGCCCGCCTGGCCCTGGCGGCCGGAACCGCGTGCCTGATCCCCACCGTGCTTGGGGCCGCTTTGGGGCTGCTGGGTTGGCTCCCCCACGACCCCACCGCCTTCGTGGCCCCGGCCCACGCCCCTCCCGGCCCGGACCTGTGGCTCGGGGCGGACGCACTCGGTCGGGACCTGGCGGCCCGGCTCGCCTGGGCCGCGGCCCGGTTCGCCGGCCCGGCCCTTCTGGCCGTGGCCGTGGGAGGGGTCGCCGGTGTGGCCCTGGGCCTGGCCGAGGGGCTCCTGCCCGGGCCCGGGGACGCCCTGGCCACGGGCCTCGCCCAGGCGGTGGACGGGGTCCCCAAGCTGGTCACGGTGCTCCTGGTGGCCGCGGTGACCCAGAGCGACCTGGACTGGATCATGGCGGCCGTGGGGGTGTCGTTCGCGCCCCAGGTGGCCGAGCCGATCCGGTCGAGCATCGAGAGGCTGCGCTCCCTGGCGTTCATCGAGGCGGCCCGGGGCCTGGGCGTGGGTCCGGGCCGGGTCGTGCTCGTGCATATCCTCTGGGGCCACGCCCGCCGGGTGCTGCTGGCCCAGGCCACCAGCCTGCTCTCGTTCGCCGTGCTGGCCGAGGCCAGCCTCTCGTACCTGGGGGGCGAGCTGGGGGTTCAGGAGCCTGCCGCGAGCTGGGGCAACATGCTCGCGCTGGCCCGCGACGGGGTGTTCCGGGGGCACTGGCTCCCGGCCCTGGCGCCCGCTGTGATGCTGTCGCTGACCCTCCTGGGTCTCAGCCTCCTGGGCCGGGGGCTCCTGGAGGCCGTGGAGGAGCCCCGGTGAGCGCCCCCGTGCTGCTGGGAATTCGCGGCCTGGTCGTGGCCCTGGAGGCCGGCCGGTCACTGCGCCGGGTGCTCGACCGGGTCGACATTGAGGTGCGGGCCGGCGAGCCGTTCGGCCTGCTGGGCGAGTCGGGGTCGGGAAAGACCCTCCTGCTCCACTCGGTGCTTGGCCTGTCCGACGCGGTGCCCGGGGTGGTGGCCGGCACGGCCCGGGTCCTGCACCTGGACCTGTTCGCCGGCCTCAACCGGACGGTGGCCTGGTCCCCCGAATCCCCCGACCGGGCGGCCAAGGACGTGCGCACCTGGAACCGCCGGCTCCGGCGGCGGGTGGCCTCGGTGCTGGGCCGAGAGGTGACCCTGGTCCCCCAGGACCCGGCCACGGCGTTCCCTCCCTACGCCACGGTGGGCGACCTTCTCGTGCGGGCGGTCCGACGGCGGGATCCGGGCCTGACCCGGGCCGAGGCCCTGGAGGCCGGGCTCGATCACCTGGCGCGGGTGGGCATGTACCGGACCCGCGAGGTGGCCCGGCAGCACCCTTACGAGCTTTCGGGCGGCATGGCCCAGAGGGTGGCCCTGGCCCTGGCCCTGGCCCCCGGGCCGGCCCTGCTGGTGGCCGACGAGCCCACCACCGGCCTCGACGCCACCCTACGGGTCCGGGTGCTCCACCTGTTGATCCGAGCGAGGGACGCGGCCGGTACCACCCTGCTGCTGATCACCCACGACACCGAGGCTGCCCGCCTGCTGTGCGAGGGGGTGGCGGTGCTGTGTGGAGGGCGGGTGGTGGAGAACGGGCCGGCAGGCAAGGTCCTCGATCCGGGCGGGACGCCCAAGCACCCGTACACCCGGATGCTGCTGGAGGCCGAGCAGGTGCTGGCAGGCTGGAAGGCTCCGCCTTCGGCCCGCCCCCAGGCCGGCCCGGCCGGCGCCTGCCCCTACGCGGACCGGTGCAGCCGCACCCGGAGCCGGTGCCGGGCCGAGGAGCCGCCCTGGGTCCGGGTGGACCCCGATCACGGGATCGCCTGCTGGGAGGTGAAGGGGTGAGCGGCGTGGGGGTGGAGGTACGTGATCTCCACAAGACGTTTCGGCCGGCCGGAACCGCCCTGGGACGCAGCCCTCCGGTCCCGGCCGTGCGGGGGGTGTCGTTTGCCCTGGAACCCGGCGAGTTCGCCGCACTGGTAGGGGAGTCCGGGTCGGGCAAGACCACCCTCGGCCGGTGTCTGGTGGGGCTCACCCGGTTCGAACGGGGTGGGGTCCGGGTAGGGGGGTACGACCCGGCCCGGCTGGGTTGGGGCCGCCGGGCTGAGTTCGCCCGCACGGCACAGATGGTGTTCCAAAACCCCTACGCCACCCTGAACCCCGCGTTCCGGGTTCGGTTCCTCCTGGCCGAGGCCGTGCGGATCCACCGACGCCTGCCCCGGTCCGCCGTGCGGGCCGAGGTGGAGCGGCTGGCCGAAACGGTCCACCTTCCCCCTGAACGCCTCGACGCCTTCCCGCCGGAGCTGTCGGGTGGGGAGCGGCGACGCGTGGCGTTTGCCCGAGCCCTGGCCACTCGGCCCCGGTTCGTGGTGGCCGACGAGCCCGTGGCCGGGCTGGACCCCCCGATCCAGGAGCAGCTGGTGGCCCTGCTGCGCCGAATCCACCGGCGCAGGGGCCTGACCGTGCTCCTGGTGACCCACGACCTCCGGGTGGTGCGCACCTTGGTCGACCGGGTGCTGGTGCTGTTCCGGGGCCGGCTCGTCGAGGACGCCCCGGCCCGGGTCTTCTTCGGAGGCGGCGCCCTCCACCCGTACTCCCGGGAGCTCCTGACGAGTGCCTTCGGGGTGGCAGAGGCCGTGGCAGGCCCGACCCGGCCGTTCTCCGAGCCCCCCCTGACTGGGTGCCCGTTCTCCAGCCGGTGCGCCGAGGCCCTCGCGGAACCCGACGGGCCGTGTGCTAGAATGCCCCCCACTCTTCGGGCGGTGGGTTCGGCCCACCGAGTGGCCTGTCACCGCAGAACCTCCGGGAGCGAGAACCCACGGTGAGTTCGACCCAGCGATCGTCGTTCGCCCGCAAGGCCAAGCTCGGCCTTTGGGCCGGGCTCGTGATGCTTCTGGCCCTGCCGGCCTGGGCAGGCTACACGGCCGCCCTCGACCAGGCCCTGTTCTACCTGAGCCGCGGCAGCACTTACGGTCCGGACGCGGTGCGGAGCCTGCGGCAGGCCGAGGCCGAGGACCCCACCCGGGCCTGGTCCGACCCCCGGTGGCTCGAGGCGGCGGCCCGCGCCTACGTCCAGACCGGCCGCCACACCGAGGCCTACTGGGCCCTGGAGCGCCTGGAGGCGCAGGGAGCCCTGGGGCCCGAGGCGGCGGCCCTGCGCGAGCACCTGCTGGAGGCCTCCGGCCTCGGCCGGGTGCGCATGGTCAGCGCGGTGCCCCTGGACCGGGTTCGGCTCCGGATGGCCCCCCTGGACCCTGCCGCCCTGGACCCGGCGGGCCGCCGAGCCGTGGAGCGGCTGTCCGAGCTGTTCGACCGGGGACTGGGGGTGGGGCCCGCCGGCACCGTGCTGTTGGTGCCCGAGGGCCGGTTTCGGGTCGCCTTCGACCCGGCAACACCCCTGGAGGCCCCCAAGGACGCGGTGGATCTGGAGGTGTGGGCCGGCGACGAGGTGGACCTGCGGCTCGTGCCCCGCTATCCTCGGCCGGCCTCTTGGCGGGTGGGAGCGGGCGCGCGCACCGTGGACCTGGCCTGGCCCCCCCTCGTGGGCATGACCTACCGCCTGGTGCGGGAGGTCCCGGACGGCCCGGTGATCGTGTGCGAGGGGTCCGAGCCCTCGTGCCGGGATCAGGGCCTGGCGGTGGGGGTGGATGCCGCCTACCGGCTCGAGGTGCGCACCGCCGACGGGACCCTGGCCGCGGTGGGCCGCGTGACGGCCCGCACCCTGGCCCCGGTGGAGCGGGCCGCGGCCGAGGCCCAGGTGCAGGACGACCTGCGGGTGGCGGTGGCGTGGGTCCTGGGCGACGGAGCCGTGGACGAGGTGCGGGTGATGCGGGAGGGCTCCGAAGGGGACCGGATCGTCCTGCGGCGCCGCAGCCCGGAGCCCTTGCGGGAGGGCCAGGCCGTGGACGGGCCGTTTCTTCCCGAGGCCCGGCCCCGCCCCGTGAGCTACCGGATCGAGGCATGGGTGGCCGGGGCCGAGGCTCCGGCTGCCGCGGCTTGGGCCGAGGTGGAGATCCCGGCCCGGGTGGAGCGGGTCGCCGAGGTGGCGGAGTCGGTGGACCGGGGCCTGGTGGTGGTGTACTGGGAGACCCTGCCCAGGGAGGCGGCGGCCCAGTCCTACCGCATCTACCGCCAGCGGGGCCGGGGCACCCTGGGGGAGCTCGTGGGCGAGATCAGCGACGCGTTCGCCCGAGAGTACTCCTACGAGGTGGCCGACCCCCTCGAGGCGTCCCAGTGGCGTCACTTCGTGATCCCTGTGGTAGGGGGCCGGTGGATCCTGGATCCGGAGTGGATCCGGGCCACCGGCGAGGAACCCGACCAACGGTTTGGGAAACGCCGCCGGATGGGCCAGACCCTCCCCGACCTGGCCCTCTCCTGGGACCCCTGCCGGGGGGCGCGGCTGTACGCCGTGGTCGTGGGGGAGAAGGAGGTGCTCGTGAAGCGGCCCTACGTGGAGGTGGACGGCCTGCAGACCCCGCTTCTGGCCACCCGCCACCCCGTGCGCGTGTACGCCGTGGGCGCGGGGGGCGAGCGCGTGCCCCTGCTGACCGTGGACCTCTCCTACCGGGCCTATCCGCGCCCCGCCAAAAGGGGGGCCCGGCCGTGACCCGGCGCCTCGCGGCCGCCCTGCTCACGGCGGTTCTGCTGCCCGCCGGCGTCCGGGCGGGCTACCGGGTGGAGGCCGTGGAGGCCCTGCCCCTGCCGGGCCTGGACGGCAAGGGCCAGCCCGCGGCCCTGGCCGTCGATCCCCCGGGGGACCACCTGGGGTTCGAGTTCTTGGCGGCGGACGGGGACACCCTCGAGGTGTACCTGACCCGATTGCAGGGGGACGAGGCCCTGCCCGACGGTGCGGCCCCGCCGAGGCCCGCCGTGCCCGCGGCCGGGCCCGACCCGTTCGCCCTCAAACCGGAGCGTCCCTTGAGCGAGGGGCTCAGCTTCGGCCCGCCGAAGCGGGGGCGGCCCCGACTCGTGGTGGCCGCCACCCGGAAGGCCGCGGTTCGGGGCACCGGGGTGGTGAACCTGGACGTGTTCCTTCGGGAGCCCGGCCGCCGGGTGTTCCTGACTGAGCACCCGGAGAACGACGCCCAGCCCGCGTTCGCCCCGGACGGAACCGCGGTGGCGCTCACCTCGGGCCGGACCGGCCAGGGGGACCTGTACGTGTACCGGCTGCGGGGAGAGCCGGCCGGGCTGATGCGCCTGACGTTCGAGGCGGGCGGGTCCGAGCTGTACCCGGCCTGGTCCCCGGACGGGGACCGGCTGGCCTTCGTGGGTCACCTGGGCGCCTCGGACCACGTGTACCTGGTGGACCGGGTGGGAGCCTTGCTCGCCGTGACCGACGAGACCTCGCGCCGGCTCCGGCTGCGGGAGCACCTGCGGGACCTGACGCCCGGGTGGTCCGGAACGTGCCTCGCCCCCAGCTTCTCCCCCGACGGCCGATGGGTGGCCTTCCTGTCTCGGACCAAGGCGGCCCGGCCCGCCGACCTGTACGTGGTGCCGGCCGGGGGAGGTCGGGCCCGCCGGGTGTGCCGGGGGGTGCTGTCCGAGACCCGGGGCGGCCCCCGCTGGACCCCGGACTCTCGGGGGCTCGTGGTGGTGCTGGACGACGCCGACCGCCTGAACCCGCTGGCATGGGTGCCGCGGGAGGGCACCGCGCCACCCCGGCTGCTCCGCACCGGCACCGAGCTGAACGCCGACCCTTGGGTAACGGTGCGGGGGGGTGAGGTGATCGTCTTCTTCACGGCCCAGGGCGGGGTCGGCCGGGCCGAGAAACGGTGGCGGCGGGTGTACGCCGCCCGGTTGAGGAGGGAGGAGAGTCCGTGAGCCCTTTAGACGACACGGTGGCCCGGTACGACCCGTTTGCGGCGCTGGAGGACATCGCCGTGCGCACCGGTCTGGACCTCAAGGTGATCGCCCAGGTCCTGGAGGGAGAGCTGGACTACCTGGGCTGCCTGGGACTCCTGAACGGCGAGATCATGGACGAGGCCACCCGCCGGGAGTTCGAGGAGCTGCGCCGGGAGAACGAGGACCTCCTCGACCGCAACCCCGACGGGTACGACATGGACGTGGCCGTCTCGTTCATCCAGAGGAACCGGGGCATCGAGCGGGACGTGATCGCCCGGGTGCTCCAGGCGAACATGGAGTTCATGGAGCGCCAGGGGCTGCTGGACGAGGAGTGGGAGGAGGACTGGACCTCGCCGTCGCCCGCCAAGCCCCGCCCCTGATCCCCCGCCTTCGCGCCCCACCTCACCCGGCGGCCAGACGGGCACCCCGGGTCTGCGGGGTCCGGGGCACGGGGCCCTGCTTCCGGCCCCTAGACCCTTCAGGAGTGTTCCCGCAGTGCGGGGTGGGGGCCTGGCTCCGGCCGGGCGCGAGTGCGGCATCCGATCGCCGCGCCTTCTCATGCCGTCGTCTACCCGTCGGTCCGGGCGACGATAGCGGAACCCCTGGGATCTGTTGGCGATCCGGACATTCGGGAGCGCGGCGAGCTAAGGGGCCGCACCCGGCACTCCGCCAGACCCCCACCCCGCACCCCTTAGCCCGCCCTCAGCCCCCCCGCCCCACCTCCAGGGCGGCGAGCTCCGCCTCCACCAGGCGGCTCCACCCCCGGTTGGCCCGGGGGCTGGCCGGGCTCGGGTGGCTGATCCGGCCGATCCGCACGCCGGTGCCGGCCAGGGCCGACCGGGCCCGGGCCTCGGCGAACGCCCCGACTCCCACAACCAGCCGGGGCCGGAGCAGCGCCGCCGTGTCCCGCAGGGCCCGGTCGCACGCCGCGAACAAGGCTTTGCGCTCGGCTGCGGGCAGCTTGTCGGGGGTGCGGTTCCGCCCGGTCTCCTCCAGGAACACCAGGGGGCAGTAGTTGGCCACGAAGAACCGGGCGAAGAACCGCTCGGGCGTGCCGAACCGCTCCTCGGCCCACCCCCACAGCCGTGCCCCGCTCACCTCCTCGCGGGGGCACCCGAACCCCAGTACGGGCCGCTTGGGATGCTGGCGGGGGGGCGTGCCCACCGGCGCCTCGATGCCCAGCCACCCCCGGACCCGGCCCACGGCCCCGAACGGCACCCCGGTCTGGGCCATGCCGAACGGGCCGGGGTTCATGCCCAGGAGCACCACCTCCTTGGGCGGGGCGCCGTAGCGCTCCCAGTAAAGGTCGTAGGGGGCCCTGGCGTACTCCAGGGGGTTGTACACGTAGGCCACCGGTGGGGAGAACCGCAGGGCGGCCACGCTGGCCGCGAGCCGGTCGGTGATGTCGCGGTGGGTCACGGAGGGCTCCTTGGAGGGAACTTCGGTCGTCGGTCGGACGGCCCTCGGTCCTCGGTCGGGGGTCCAACGGGGTGCTGCAGGGGGCCTCCTTCCTCCTCCCGGCCCACGGCCGCCTCCGTCACGATCCCGAGCAAGGCGGCCCCGTACCGGGCCAGCTTGGCCCGGCCCAGCCCGGGCACGGCCGCCAGCTCCTCGAGGGTCCGGGGGCGGGCCCGGGCCACCTCCCGGAGGGTGGCGTCGTGGAAGATCACGTAGGGGGGCACGCCCTGGGCCCGGGCCGTCTCCAGGCGCCAGGCCCGCAGCCGCTGGAACAGCGCCTCGTCCGCTCCCCTGAGCTCGGCCGCAGGGGCCTGCGTTCGGGCCGTCCTCCGGCCGGCGGGGTCGCGCCGCAGCCGCACCCGCTCCTCGCCCCGGAGCACCGGCCGGGCCCGGGGCGTGAGCCGCAGGGCCCCGTGGCCGTCGGGGTCGGCCTGGATCATGCCGGCCGCGGCCAGCTGCCGGAACACGCTGCGCCAGGTGCGGGCGTCCAGGTCCTCCCCGATCCCGAAGGTGCTGACCCGGTGGTGCCCCCACCCCCGTACCTTGGGGGTGTCGCGGCCCCGCAGCACGTCCACCAGGTGGCCCACCCCGAACCGCTGCCCGGTCCGGAACACGCACGAGAGGGCCTTCTGGGCCTCCACCGTGGCGTCCCAGGTCTCCACCGGCTCCAGGCAGGTGTCGCAGTTGCCGCAGTCCGCGGCGAGGCGCTCGCCGAAGTACCCCAACAGCACCCGGCGCCGGCACTCGGCGGTCTCGCAGTACCCGAACAGGGCCTCGAGCTTGCGGCGCTCCACCCGGCGGTGGGCCTCGTCCGCGCCGGAGCCCTCCAGCAGCCACGCCAGGGCCGCGATGTCTCCCATGCCGTAGGCCATCCAGGCCTCGGCCGGCAGCCCGTCCCGACCGGCCCGACCCGTCTCCTGGTAGTACGCCTCCAGGCTCTTCGGGGGGTCCAGGTGGGCCACGAACCGCACGTCGGGCTTGTCGATGCCCATGCCGAACGCCACGGTGGCCACCACGACCACCCCCTCGTCCCGCAGGAACCGCTCCTGGTGGGCACGGCGCACGGCCGGGTCCAGGCCTGCGTGGTAGGGCACGGCATCCCACCCCTGCTCCCGCAGCCAGGCGGCCGTGGCCTCGACCCGCTTTCTCGACAGGCAGTACGCGATGCCGGCCTCACCCCGGTGCCCCTCCAGGAACCGGGCCAGCTGCTGCCTCGGCCGCTCCTTGTACACCACCCGGTACCGGATGTTGGACCGGTCGAACCCGGAGACGAACACCCGGGCCGGGCCCAACGCCAGGCGCTCGACGATGTCGGACCGGGTGGGCGCGTCGGCCGTGGCGGTGAGGGCCACCCGGGGAACACCGGGAAACCGATCGGCCAGGACCGACAGCCCCAGGTAGTCGGGCCGGAAGTCGTGCCCCCACTGGCTCACGCAGTGGGCCTCGTCGATGGCAAAGAGCGCCACCCGCACCCGGGACACGAGGTCCAGGAACCGGGGGCTGAGGCACCGCTCGGGCGCCACGTACACCAGGTCCAGATCCCCCCGGGCCAGGGCCTCCTCCACCCGGCGGGCCTCGGCCGGGGTCAGGGACGAGTTGAGCGCGGCGGCCCGCACCCCCAACTGGACCAGGGCATCCACCTGGTCCTTCATCAGGGCGATCAGGGGCGACACCACCACCCCCACCCCCGGCCGCACCAGGGCCGGGATCTGGTAGCACAGGCTCTTGCCCGCGCCCGTGGGCATGACCACCAGGGCGTCGCCCCCCTCCACCAGGTGCCCCACCACGGCCTCCTGCTGCCCGCGGAACCCGGGGTAGCCAAACACCTGTCGCAGGATCTCGAAGGGGTCGGGGATGGAGGGCGGTCCGGTTTCCACGGGATCCTCCCTAGGAGTTCCGCTAGCTCGCCGGGAGGTTAGAGGGCCAAAAAGCCCTTTCATCTCCTATTTATTAACCCGGCGACGATAGAGGCGCGCAGGTGGCCGCAGGGGCGTGGGGCCTGCTTCCGGCCATGCGTGAGGGCGGCATCCGACTTACGCTGCATCCGGCACGCAGCCGGACAGACTGAACCCCTCGGGAATAGGGGGCGTTTTCGGTGTGCCAGAGGCCGGGAAAACGCCACGCGTCGGCGGAATGCCGGATGCAGCGACGGCAGGAGCCACGCCCGGCGCTCCCGTAGGCCCCTCGGCCCCAGGTTGGCGACAGCCACTTGCCGGAGGGCAAGGGGACCGACGCCCGAAGTCAGAGAAGGCGCAGTGTGCCACCCCCCGTCCCTGCCGCACAAGCGCACATCGTTTTGCGCTTGACCCCCGGCGCCGGATTGGTACCCTGGATATTTCCGTGGAACTCCGGAGAGGCCACCCATGCGCAGCCACGAAGAAGTGTTGGAACGGACCGTGTGCGCCGAGCACTGCCGGCTCTTCAAGCCCTGGGACGAGCGGCAGAAGTGCGCGGCGTTTGCGTGGCTCCGGGACCGGGTCACCCCCGGGGCACCGGCCTTCCGGGTGGTGGAGCGGCTTCGGGGAGCGTCCCTGCATTGGAGCAACCAGCACGACGCCCTGTTGCTGCGGGCCGTGTGCATCCGGTGCGAGCTCTACCCCTACCGCTGCCCGTTCCGGCGACCCGACAAGAGGGAGGGGGCCTCCCCCTGCGGCGCCCTGCTGGTGATGGACGCCCTGGTGGACCGCCGGGCCGTGCGGGGCGACGATCTGTTTGCAGGGCCCTGCTCCCGGGAGTACTGAGATGGGTCTGGCCGAGGCCGAACCCGGGGGGGGGCTGGAGCGGATCGTCCGACACCTGCGGGTCGGGTCCGCCTGGGCCGGAAAGACCGTGTACGACGCCGTGAGAACGGCGTTTCCCGACCTGGATCCGCGCGAGGTGTTTCGCAAGGCCCGATCGGGCGAGATCCGCCGGAACGCCCGACGCTGCGGAGCCCTGGACCGGCTAGCCGGGGGGGACACCGTGGCGGTGGAGCTCGTTCGGCCGGCCCGGCCCCGCACCCCCTCGCCCGACCGGGAGCACGAGGAGGTGGGCACCCCGGCCGGGCCGTTTCGGGTGGTCAGGGAGGACCCCCATCTCTTGGTCGTGTCGAAGCCGCCGGGGTGCGCGAGCCACCCGGCCCTGGGCCACGCCGGCGACACCCTGATCGAGCGGGTCCGGGCCTACCTTGGCGTGGTCCCGGCGGACCCGTTCCAGCCCGCCCTGGCCAACCGTCTGGACCTGGAGACCTCCGGGATCGTGCTCGTGGCCAAGACCCGCCCGGCCCAGCGCCGCCTGGGCCGGAACCTTCAGAGGGGTCGGGTCGAGAAGGCGTACCTCACCCTCGTGGCCGGCTGGCCCGAGCCGGCCGAGGGGGAGATCCGGATCCCCCTGCCCCGCCACCCGGACTCCCGGGACCGGGGCCGGCACCCGGCCGGGCACCCCCGCTCCCGGCCCGTGCTCCAGGACGCCCTGACCCGGTACCGCACCCTGGCCCGGTACCCCCAGCCCCTGCGGGCGGCCCTGCTCGAGGTGGACCTGGTAACCGGCCGGACCCACCAGATCCGTCGCCATCTGGCCCTGGCGGAGCATCCCCTGGCCCTCGACCGCCGCTACGGCGACCCGGAGTTCAACGAGCACCTGCGCGCCGTGACTGGGCTGGGACGGATGTTCCTCCACGCCCACCGGGTGCGGCTGCGCCACCCGGCCGGGGGCGGCCCCCTTGACCTCACCGACCCCTTGCCCGAGGATCTGGTGGCCTGTTTGGCCGCGTTCGGCGGCCTCCCGTCCGGCGTGGACGGCCTGGCCGCCCCTCAGGCCACCTGATGCCGCGTTGCGTTCAAACCGAGAACTCTCGTGGGACGGGACAAAGATTTCATTCCAAATTGCGCTCAAACAAAGCTCCTCCGGGGCGGGGCAAGGGGCCTGGTTCCGGCCGTTCGTGAGTGCGCCATCCGACTCACGTTGCCTCCGGCACTCAGCCCGGAGGCTCCTTGAACGCCGGAAAAACGAACGTTGACACCGTGTTTCTCGGATTGCGGCCGGGCAGGCATCGGCTGAGTACCGGAGGCGACGACCGTCGGAGCCACGCCCGGCGCTCCACCAGGCCCCTCTCTCTCAGGGAGCCAATGGCTGCGAACGCAGCTCGATATGAACACCGCTGAACCCCAAGGAGGCGCCCAATGCCCGACACCTTCCGCGTGCTCGTGACCTGCTCCCTGGGCCAGGCGGCCCTGGACCGGTTTGCCGACGAGCCCGGCTTCATGGTCCGGGTCGAGAGCATCAACGATCCACAGGCCCTGGCGCGGGCCGTGCCCGGGTTCCACGCCGTCATCGTTCGAAGCAACGTCCGGGTGACCCGGGAGGTGCTCGAGGCCGGAACCGATCTGCGGGTGGTGGGCCGGGCCGGCATCGGGGTGGACAACATCGACATGGACGCGGCCACCCGCTTGGGGGTAGCGGTGGTGAACGCCCCGGGCGGCAACGTGGTCACCACGGCCGAGCACGCCCTGACCCTCCTGATGAGCGCCGCCCGGAAGGTGCCCCAAGCCTGCGCCGCCCTGAAGGCGGGCCGTTGGGAGAAGAAGCGGTTTGTGGGCCGGGAGCTCCGGGGCAAAACCCTGGGGATCGTGGGTGTGGGCCGGATCGGCTCGGTGGTGGCCGAGCTGGCCCGGGGCATCCGGATGCGGGTGGTCGCCTACGACCCCTACCTCACCGAGGAGCGGGCGGCCCGGCTCGGGATGGAGAAGGTGGATCTGGACCGGCTCCTGGCCGAGTCGGACGCGATCACCGTGCACACCCCGCTCACGCCCGACACCCGGGGGCTGTTGGGGGACGAGGCGTTTGCCAAGGTCAAGCCCGGGGTGATCGTGGTCAACTGCGCCCGGGGGGGCATCGTGGACGAGGAGGCCCTGGACCGGGCCATCGCCGGGGGCCGGGTGGCGGCCGCCGCCCTGGACGTGTTCGAGCAGGAGCCGCCGCCCCCGAAGCCCCTCTACGCCCGGGACGAGGTGGTGGTCACCCCCCACCTGGGTGCCTCCACGGTGGAGGCCCAGGAGAGCGTGGCGTTGGAGGTGGCCGAGAACGTGATCTCGTTCCTGCGCACCGGCGTGGCTCCCAACGCCCTGAACGCCCCCAGCGTGCCCCCGGAGGCCCTGACCCGGCTCGGCCCCTACCTGGACCTGGCCCAAAGGCTGGGGTTGTTCCTGGCGCAGGCCGTGCCGGAGCCACTGAGCCGGGTCGAGGTGGCGGTGCAGGGCCAGGCCTCCGGCCAGGGGGCCGACCTGGTGACGGCCGCCGCCCTGGTGGGGCTGCTCTCCCCCGCCCTCGAGACCCGGGTGAACCTGGTAAACGCCCCGGCCGTGGCCCGGGAGCGGGGTGTGCGGGTGTCCACCCGGGTCACGGCCGAGGCCGGGGACTTCAGCGACCTGGTGGCGATCACCGCGGCCGGCCCCTCGGGAGAGCACCGGGTGGAGGGGACCCTATTCGGCAAGCACGAGCCGCGCCTGGTGCGGTTCAACGACTACCGGCTCGACGCCCTGCCCCGGGGCACCCTGATCCTGATCTACAACCGGGACGTGCCGGGGGTCATCGGGAAGATCGGAACCTGCCTGGGGGACCGGGGGGTGAACATCGCCGGCATGTACAACGGCCGCTCCGCACCCGGAGGCACCGCGATCAGCCTGGTGAACATCGACGGCACGGCCGAGCCCCAGGTGCTCGAGGCCCTGGCGGGCCTGCCCGACATCCTGGAGGCACGGCAGCTATTCCTGTGACCTCACCCACTCGTCGATCCGTTGGGCGTCCTCCTCGGGCAGGTCCAGGAACCGCAGGCCGTAGCCGGGGGGGTGGGGAGAGTCGTGGCGGTAAGGTCGGGTCCACACCACCCGCGCCCGGCACGCGAACTCCCGGTCGAGCCCGGGGAGCCCGAACCGGATCTCGAACTCCTCCCCGGGCTGCCGCACCCGGGGCGAGTTGATGAACAGCCCTCCCCGGCTCACGTTGGTGGCGTACCCGAAGAACACCTCCATGCCCGCGATGCAGCGGGCCTCCCGGACCACCAGCGGGACCCGCGGGTGAACCCGCCGGTCGGCCTCCTGGGGCGGGGGCGGTGGGGAACGCTTCATGGGAGGTCCTCCGCTGTGTACCGGTACACCAGGGCCCGGTTAGGGTACTCCGCCCGGAGCCCCGGAACCGTCGGCGACACGGTCTCCCCGGCCCCCAGCACCAGGACCCCGCCCGGCCGGAGGGCGGCCGCCAGGTTGCGGTGGAGCCGTCCCAGGGTCTCCGGGCCGAAGTAGATCCCTACGTTGCGGCAGAACACCACGTCGAACCCCCTCTCCGGCGGGGGAGCGGTGACCAGGTTATGGCGCCGGAACCGGACCCACCGCCGCACCTCGGGCCGGATGCGGGCCCGGCCGTGGCCGAGGCGGTCAAAGTACCGCGCCCGGGCCTCCCCGTCGAGGCCCCGGTCCAGCTCCCACGGCTCGTACACCCCCTCGCGCGCCCGGTGCAACGCCAGCGGGCTCAGGTCGGTCGCCAGGAGGTCCAGCCGGATCCGCCCCCGGTCCAGTAGGTCTCCCAAGCACATGACGATGCTGTAGGGCTCCTGCCCCGTGCTGCACCCCGCGCTCCAGATCCGCAAGGGGTAGGGCGCAGGGCCCTGGCGCACCAGCTCCGGCACCAGGACCTCGCGCAGGGCCCGAAACGGGCGGCCGTCCCGGAAGAAGGAGGTCTCCAGGGTGAGCACCGCCTGGACCAGCCCGTCCACGGCCCGCGCGCCGGCCCGCAGGATCGCGGCCGGCAGGTCCTCCCAGCGGGAGCATCCCGTCTCACGCAGGAGATTTCCCAGCCGGGACATCACGAAGTACTCCTTGCCCGGCGTCAGACGGATGCCGGTGTGCTCGAACACCAACTGTGCCACGGCTCGAAACGAGGCGGCGTTCAGCTTCGGAAGAGGGCAGCTCTCCGCCACGGGGCCCCTCCGGGAGTTCAGGCCGGCGGCCGATGCGGCCGCCGCGGCTCTCCTCTTCCATCGGCCCGACCGTCCCCCGGCTTGACCCGCGGGTTGCGACGACCCGGAGCCCTGGGGCATCCTGGGAGCCTCGGCAGACTGTTACTAAGACCTGCAAAGGTATTGCCAGGGTGCGGCGGGGTGGGGGCCTGGTTCCGGCCGGGCGCGAGTGCGGCATCCGATCGCCGCGCAGGCACAAAACACGGGAGTCGGTTTCATCACGGGCTCGAGCAATGGGTACCCTTTCGCGGTCCGGACGCCAGAGGCACTGCGCGGCGAGCTGAGGAGCCGCGCCCGGCTCTCCAGCAGGCCCCATGCCCTGCCAAGGGTTTGGCGGCGGCCCAGGAGCCGCCCGGCCGCCTAGCCGCCCAGCGGGCCGAAGGCCCAGACCAACGACCGAAGTTACTGGGAAGAAGACAGAATTCAGAGGACAGGGTTGGGTCCCAGGGGTTCTCCCCGTCCACTGTCCTCTGAGTTCTGGCCCCTGATATGCCGAAGGTCCAAACCGCCGCAAGGAGGTGTGGGTGCGCGTGATCGTGGTGGGTGCGGGCGAGGTGGGGTTCCACACCGCCGAGCGCCTGGCCCTGGAGGGCCACGACGTGGTGGTGGTGGAGCACAGCCGCCAGGCGCTTCGCTCCGTGGAGGAGCGGCTGAACGTCATGGCCCTCGAGGGCAACGGCGCCGAGGCCCGGGTGCTGGAGGAGGCCGGCATCGAGCAGTGCGGCCTGTTCATCGCGGTCACCGACGTGGACGAGGTGAACCTGGTGGCCTGCCTCCTGGCCAAGGAGTACGGGGTGCCGGTGAAGATCGCCCGGGTGCGCTCGGTAGCCTACACCGGTCGGGGAGCGGTGCTCAACGCCGAGAAGCTCGGGATCGAGCTGCTGATCAACCCCTTGGAGGCCGTGGCCCAGGACCTGATCAACATCGCCAGCCATGCCGCCGCCGTGGAGGTGGCCGAGTTCGCGGGCGGCCGGATCCTGTTCGTGGGGTACCCCATCACGGCCGACAGCCCGGTGGCCGGCCTCACCCTGGCCGAGATCGGGGAGCTTCGCACCATGTACCCCTTCGTGGTGGCCGCCATCACCCGCCACGGCCGCACCCTCATCCCCCGGGGCGACGATCGGGTGGAGCCCGACGACCACCTGTTCCTGGTGCTGCGACAGAAGGACCTGGCCGCGGTGCGCTACATGTTCGGGCTGGAGAAGCGGCAGACTCGGCGCATCTTCGTGTTCGGCGGCGGTTCGGTGGGCCAGCGGGTGGCCGAGCACTTCGAGCAGAAGCGAGCCGAGGTGACGATGGTGGAGCCCGACCGGAACCGGTGCGACGAGCTCGCCCGCCGGGCCCACCGGGCCACGGTGATCAACGCCGACATCACCGAGGTGGACGTGCTCCTGTCGGAGGGCATCGGCAAGGCGGACGTGGTGGTGGCCACCACCCCCAATGAGGAGAAGAACATCCTGGCCTCCCTGCTGGCCAAGCGCCACGGTGCCCGGCGGGCCCTGTGCCTGGTGGACCGGCCCGCCTACGTGGGGCTTGTACCGAGCCTGGGCATTGATGCCTGCATCAGCCCCCGGCTGTCCACGGCCAGCGCCATCCTCAAGTACGTGCGGCGGGGCGGGGTGCTCAACGTGGCCACCGTGGAGGAGAACCAGGCCGAGGTGCTCGAGCTTCGCATCCCCGAGGGGTTCACCTGGGCCCGGCGACCCCTGCGGGAGGTCCCGTTCCCCGCCGGCGCCATCGTGGGTGCGGCCCTGCGCGGCGACCGGGCGTTCATCCCCACCGGCGACACCACCCTGGACCCCGGCGACCGCATCGTGGTGTTCGCCCTGCCCGAGGCGGTGGTGGCGGTGGAAGACTTCTTCGGGACCTCATGAACCTGTTCGCCCTCGCCCGCGTCCTGGGCGGCCTGGGCCTGGCCTTGACCGCCGTGCTGCTGGTGCCACTGGCCCTCTCCCTGCTTGACGGAGACGGAGCCCACCCGAGCTTTCTCGCCGCCCTGGCCGCTTCGGGGGGGCTGGGAGGGGGATTGCTGGCCCTGGGCCGGCGGGGGCCGGCCGAGCTCACCCACCGCGAAGGGTTCGCCGTGGTGACCCTGGGCTGGGTGCTGTTCGGGCTGATCGGCGCCCTGCCTTACCGGCTCCACGGCGCCCTGCCCACCATGGTGGACGCGGTGTTCGAGTCCCTGTCCGGGTTCACCACAACCGGGGCCACCGTGCTCACCGACATCGAGGCCCTCCCACGCAGCCTGCTGCTGTGGCGGGCCACCACCCACTGGCTCGGGGGCATGGGGATCATCGTGCTGGGGCTCGCCATCCTGCCCATGCTCGGGGTCGGGGGCATGCAGATGTTCCGGGCCGAGGTGCCGGGCCCCACCGCGGACCGGCTCCGACCGCGCATCCAGGACACGGCCAAGCTCCTGTGGGGCGTGTACGTGGCCCTGACCGCGGTGGAGACCCTGCTCTTGATGCTGGGGGGGCTCGACTGGTTCGAGGCCGTGTGCCACGCGTTCGCCACCATGGCCACCGGCGGGTTCAGCACCCGCAACGCCAGCGTGGCGGGGTTCGGCAGCGCCTACGTGGACGCGGTGATCACGGTGTTCATGTTCCTGGCCGGTGTGAACTTCGCCCTGCACCACGCCGCACTGACCGGGGGGTGGCGTCGCATCCGGCAAAAGGAGGAGCTGAAGGCCTACGGGCTGCTGACCCTGGCGGCGGTGGCGGTGCTGATGGTCTCCAACGCGGCCCGTACCTACCCGAGCCTCTGGGAGAACCTGCGGTACAGTGCGTTCCAGGCCGTGTCGATCCTGACCACCACCGGGTTCGGCACGGCCGATTACGAGACCTGGCCCGTGGTGGGGCAGGTGCTCCTGGTGCTGCTCATGTTCGTGGGGGGGTGCGCCGGCAGCACCGGCGGCGGCATGAAGGTCAGCCGAGTGGTGCTGATCGTCAAACACGCCTGGGCCCAGCTCTGGTCGCTCATCCATCCCCGGGGGGTTCGCCTGGTGAAGATGGACGGCCGGCCCGTGCCCCCCGAGGTGCTCCAGGGGGTGCTGGGATTCTTCGCCCTCTACCTCCTGACCGTCGGCGGGGGCGCGCTGGTCATGGCCGCCCTGGGCGTGGACCCGGTCACGGCCGTGGCCTCGGTGATCGCCTGCGTGGGCAACATCGGCCCCGGCCTCGGCGGGGTGGGCCCGACGGACAACTACGCCCACCTGCCCCAGGCCGGAAAGGCCGTGCTCACCTTTTGCATGCTGGCCGGCCGGCTGGAGCTGTTCACGGTGTTCGTGCTGTTCTTCCCCGGGGCATGGAGAAGGTAGGCGGATCAGATGGATGGCAACTTGGTGTGACACTTCCGGAGACGCGGAATGAACCCCTTTGACCTGTTCGTGCTCGTGCTGGCCGGCCTGCTCCTGCTGGCCGGCGTCTGGAAGGGCGCCGTGCGCCAGATCGCGGGCTTTGCCGGGGTGATCCTGGGCGCCGGGGCCGCGCTTCGCTACCACGGGGATCTGGCCCGCCGGATCCCCTGGGGCGCACCAGCCACCCGGGAGCTGATCGCGTTCTCGGCCCTGTTGGTGGGGGCGATCGTGGCAGCGTTCCTGGTGGGGTGGGCGATCTCAAGGCTCCTGGGGGCAGCCCATCTAGGGTGGATGGACCGGACCCTGGGCGCTGCCCTGGGGCTCGTGAAGGCGATCGTGGTGGCCGCGACCGTCGGATACTTCCTGGCCGCCCTCCTGCCGACGGGCTCGCCCCTGGTCCGCGACTCGGTGGCACTCCCCTACACCTTGCGGATCGCCGAGACCGTCCTGGACCTCCTGCCCCCCGCCTACCGTGGGCCCGTGCGGGAGAGCCGGCAGGCCCTGCGGCGGCTGACCCGTCGGATCTGAGCGGAGGTCCTGACCATGTCCCCAAGCTCTTCCCGCACCGCCCACATTCTCATGCTCGGGCTCCTGCACACCCTGCGCCGGCAACAGGGCCTGCCCACCGAGGTGGAGCTGGAGGTGCCCCCCGACGGCGAGCCCGCGGCCGAGGCGGCCCGGCGGCTCGAGCTGCCGGTGGAGCGGATCGAGGCCGTCATCGTGAACCACCGCACCCGCGACCTCTCCCATCCCATCCGTCCGGGTGACCGCGTCGCGTTCGTGCCCCAGGGCACGCCGGGGCCCCACCGGTACACCCTGGGCATCTACTCCGCCGGGAAAGGGAGCAAGGGCAGACCGTAGTCAGGCGCTCCCCAGGCCCTGGGGACCGGCCCCCTACCCCGGCGCCGCGCCCCCGGGGCTCCTCGCTTCCCGGGCGGCGGGCCGGAGGCGTTCGAGCAGCTCATCCCGGCCCGAGACCTCGACCTTGGCGTAGATGCGGCGGGCGTAGGTCTGGACCGACGAGGGTGAGATACCCAGACGGTCGGCGATGGCCCGGTTGCTCAGCCCCTGGAGCATGCAGGCCGCGACCTCCTGCTCGCGTGAGGAAAGGGGCACCGCGCCGAGCCGGGGCAGCGGCAGCGCACCGGTGGGAGCCTCCTCGGCCGCGGAGCCCCCGGCCCGCGCCGCGCCGGGGACCTCCCCCACCGATACGGCGTAGAGCACGAGCAGCGCGCCGTTGACAAAGAACGCCCCCAGAAGCGGCACCCCGTCCCCGGTCACCCACGGCCCGTGGGCGGCGAGGCACCCCAGCCCCAGCCCCCCGCACACGCTCGCCAGCCCCAGGGCGAAGCCCCGCACCGGATCGGGCTGCCCCAGGCAGTAGGCCAGCACGAAGGCGTCCAGGAACCCCGAGCCCCCCTGCATGAGACCCATGCCGGCGTTCACCCCGGCCACGCTGCCCGCTCGAAACACCGCGAGCGCGGCGAACCCGAACGCCACGCCCAGGACCAGGGCGGGCTTGGCCCGCCCCCCAACCAGGTACACAGCCGCGAGCATCGCCCCAACGTAGGCCGCGAGCTCCGCGCCCGGCAGCCAGGCCACCTGTGCGTAAGCGGGAAACAGCCTCTCGTAGAACACCCCGTTCAGGGCGTAGATGGCCGTCAGGAACCCCAGGTGGGCCCCGTGAAGGAGCCGCGGCGCCGCCGGGGCCGGCGGAGGGGTCACGGGTCTCCACAAAGGGACGAGCACCAACGCAGCCGCGGCCGAAAGCCGCAGCCCCGCCGGGCCGGGGAGCCGCGCGGCCAGGGGCAGCAGCAGATTGGCCGCCACCAGGGCCCAGGCCCCTTCCACAAGGGGCCGGTCGGAGCGGGCCAGGGCCCCGGCTACCCGAACGGACAGGGGCGCGCTCACCGTTCCCAGGAGCGCCAGGACCAGGCCGTGCCCTGCGGTGACAAACGGATACAGGACCGTGAGCCCTGCCGCAGCGACCCCACCAGCCACGGAGGCGGGCATGAGCAGCCGGCGCACCGCCGCGCTCAAGCCGAGCAGCGCCAACACGGCGGCGTGGGGAAGCAGGAACGCGGCGAGCGGCGGAGGGGGGGTGCTCTCCAGGGCGAAGAACGGCCCCTGGAGGGGAAACACCAAAAGCCAGAGCACAAAAGCGGCAAACGGGATCGCCGGTCGGTATCCGGAACGCATGGCTGACACTTTACCCTCAAGAAAACGAGGAATACAAGCAAAGCACGTGAGCCCCCAACACCTCCTGGACGACACCGTGGGCGACACGATTTCCGGCGAGTGACACGGTGGATGACTTTTCGGCCGTCCTCGGCGTCCGATACAGAGTTCCGGTTGGGGGTGCCAGACCCTTCCCGTCCGCCGGCCTGGCCGGCGGCCCCGTCCCGAGGAGAGGAGAGGATCCATGGTGTGGAAACTGCCGACAAGCGGATCGGTGCGGGGGACCCGCGCAGAGCGGGCCGTCCTTTCCCCGCGGATGCGGCTCGGACTGGTCGCCCTGCTCGTCTTGGCCGCCGCCGGGTGTGGGGGCGGAGGCGGGGGGTCAGCAGGAGGAACCCAACCCTCGACGGCGCCCACGGCCGAGAGCGCCCTGACCGTGTCCGGAACGGTCCGGGATCTGTCCAGCGCCGGCGCGGCGCGCCTGGCCCGATCGGACCTCTCGGCCGTGGAGAACGTGGTCGTGCGGGTGTCGGTGGACCTGGACGGGGACGGCCTGTTCGCCCCGGAGACCGAGGTGTTCACCGTGCGCACCGACGAAAGCGGCGGCTTCGTTGTCAGCCTGCCGGCCGAAGCCGCGGGCAAGACGGTGGAGGTCCGGGTGGAGAAGCCCGGGTACAGCACCTTTGTGAAGCGGTACGAGGACGTCGAGGGGTCCATCCTGATGGACCCGGTCTTGTCCGAGGGCGCGGTGGCCGCGGTGGACCTGGGCGGGGTGTCGGCCTCGCCGGCACGCGCGGGTCGGGTGGTGCTCGACACCGACCGCACGGTCACCGTGAGCCTGGTACGCGACCGGGCCACGGGCCGCCGCGCGGCACGGGTGTTCTGGGGCTCCGAGCCCTCGCCCTCTTCCGGCGCCGGCCAGGAGCTCGCCCGGATGTCGTTCAGCCTGCGGGGGTTGGAGCTACCGGCCGGCACCCAGCAACTGTACGCAAGCGTGGCCTACCTGGACACGGCCAACGACCCCGACACCATGCCCGGCGGTTTCAAGGCCGAGGGCTCCGGCGACAGCCCGGTGGAGGTGCTCAGCACCTACGCCGCCTCCGAGATCACCCTATACGACGAGCTCGGCAACAAGCTCCTCACCGACCCCACCGACCGGGACCGGGACATCCGGATCCGGATCGCGATTCCGGCCGAGGCGTACGAGACGCTGGTGGACGAGGATCCCGAGACCCCTGAGGTGGAGATTCCGCTCTTCTACTATGACGAAGCAGCAGGAACCTGGCGACTCCACCGCACGACCGACGGCAGCCCGGCCTACGGCCATATCGAGGACCCGTACGGAAACGTGCTCACCCAGGACGACCTCGCGCGGCTCCGGGCCGGGGACGACACCGACACCCCGGTGTTCGGGGTGGGAACGGTGCACCACTTTACCACCTGGAACTGCGACCGGTCCGGGTACTCGGTCAGCTACCACGCCAGGCTCCGGGACCGGAACGGTAACCGCGTGAGGAACGTCTCGGTGCGCGTGCGCACGAGGCGCGGCGGCCGGACCTCGGACTACAGCAACCGCCCCGACCCCAACCTCCACACCTACCGGGCGGCCACGGCCGACAGCATCATCCGCAGGGTGCTGGACCGGAGCATCTCGGCCGAGGAACGCTCCCGGTACCTGTACGCCGTGATGCACTCCAAGAACCCCGACGCCCTGACCGCCCTTCTGGAGGCCCTACGCCGCTACGAGGAGAACCAGATGGTGGAGATCTCCTCGGAGGAAAGCGAGTTCAAACGGGGACTGATGGAGATCTTCCGGAGCAAGGAGATCAACGACGCCTTCATCAACACCGAGGGGCTGGACTGCTCCAAGACCCCCGACCTCTGCAAGGGGGCCGTGGCGGCCGCGGCCGAGGCGGTGAACCGCTCGTCCAAGGCCAAGCAGGTCACCGCGTTCCTGATGCAGATCGCGGTGGACGCCTACAACCCTACCAACCTGGACTTCGAGTACGCGGCCACCAAGGGCCTGGAGTTCCTGGACGTTGTGGCGAACACCGACGGCGTGGCCCAGGAGCTCGGCGAGATTCCCGGTCAGATCAAGTCGGCCAAGGAGCTGGCCTCCCAGGCCCTTCAAGCCTACCGGGCGTACAAAAAAGGGACGGGAAGCTGGCGCGACTTCTGGAACCTGGCCAAACAGCTCCGGGAGACCATGGAGAACATCAAGAGCCTCGCCAGCACCCTGGGCAGCCGCCTGAACCGGCGTGTGGCCCGGGCGGCGCCGCTCACCGAGCCCGATCCGCAGACCCCCGAGGAGGAGGCGGCCGCGGTGGACGACGTGGCGGACGAGGTGTTGGCCTCGTACGACGAACTGGGCGGGCTCCTGCTCGGGGCGTCGCGCATGCGGCGGTACCAATGGGGCTACTTCGACGACCAGGGCGAGTTCCACCCGGTGGAGGACTGGCCCGGGAAGCCCGAGTACGTGGGCGGGGACGCGGTGGTCATGCTGGAGTACTACGACGGCAGCGACTGGGTGCCGCTGGAGGGCCGGTCGGATCTGGGCGTGGACGCCTCGTTCATCCCTGTTCCGACGGTGACCTCGTTCGGGCCCGGCAGCCCCCAGGCCCCGGCGCTCTACCTGGGCACCTGGACCTTGGACCTGGAGCCCAACGTGACCGTGCAGGGGCTGGTGCAGAGCACGGGGGGCACACCGCTGCCGGACGTGCCGGTGGTGGTGGCCGGCACCGAGCTGCGCACCGGCCCCGACGGGCGGTTCGAGGGCGAGATCTCGTGGTTTGCCGACTCCACGTGGGTGCCGTACCAGCTGCCGTCCTTCGGGCTGGGTGGAAGCGGTACGCTCCAGGAGGGGGCCCTGGACCTGGGAACGATCGAGGTCCAGGACCAGGTGACGGTGGACTACGGGAACGTGCCCTGGCTGACGAGGCTCCGGCGGGGGGAGTCGCTGACCGTTCGCCCGGACGAGTGGGCCGGAAGCGCCACCGGCCGGACGCTCGCGATCTCCTACGCCCTGTACCGGGGTTGGGTGTCCGACGAAGCGGTGCCGATCGAGGAAGGGTCGGGTGAGTCGTTTTCGTTCACGGTGGGAGACGACGTGGACCTGGGCCGGTACACCCTCCGGGTGACCCTGTCCGTGGCGGACGACGACACGGTGCCGCCCCGGGTGGTGGACCTGGGAATCGACGTGCAGAGCACCCCGCCCTCGATCGACGCGCTCACGGTTACGCCGGCGGAAGTGAAGGCCGGCGAATCCGCGGTCGTCACCCTGGAGGCATCAGACCCCGACGGCGACGACACGATCCGCTCCCGCAACATCACCTTGGACTGCTCGGACGAGGCGGGCACCCGCCGCTGGTTGGCCGTGAGGGCCGAGCCCGACGGAACCTGGTCCATCGGCACCGACCCGGCCTACACCCTGCTCGAGGGCACGCTCCGGTGCGTGGTCACCGCCTCGGTGACGGATCGCACGTGGCTCACGGACCGGGAAACCGCCGAGTTCACTGTGGAACCCAACCCGGTTCCGCCGGAAGTGGCGGGCGGCGGGCTCGACGACGAGTACGTGGTGTCCCTGTACCGGGCGTACGATGCGGACACCGACGGATGGCAAGAGCGGGTGGACGTGTGGATGGCCGGGCGGGTCTGGTTCCGAGACCCCAACGGCGACCTGGACCACTTCGAGCTCGACTGCGGCAACGGCGAATCCCCGGCCGAGGCCGCCAGCGTCTGGGACCTCCCCGCGTGCCGCTACACCGACCCCGGGGACTACGCGGTCACCTACAAGGCGGTGGACTCCCGGGGGCTCGAGACGGCCCTCACCACCACGGTGCACGTGCTCTACCCCTTGCGGTTCGAGGTGTCCCTGCCGGAAGACGCGCTTCACCAAGACGAGGACGGCAACACCTGGGTGGAGCTCCCGGCCGGGGACGCCCCCGGCCTGGACGTGACCGTGCAGGTCAAGAGCGACAACGGCCCCGGCGGGTACGAGGAAGGGGGCGGTTCGATCGCGGAAGGCACGTACTCGGTGACCTACCGGTCGGGCAACCGGTGGTGGTGGTCCGAGACGATCGCCTGGAACGCGGAACTCCCCGAGGACGGGGCCATCCCCCTCGTTCTGGACAAGCCGGGCAGCTACACGGTGTCGGTGTGGGCCCAGGATGCCAGGGGGATGAGCGCGTCGCTCTCACGGGTGATCGAGGTCACGGCTCCGTTCGACGGCGAGCTCCGGGTGAACGGCGACCCCCTGGATGCCTTTGCCGCCTCCGGCGGCTGGGTGCTCGTGGGCGACGAGGTGGCGCTCTCGGTGGAGGTGACCACCCAGCCCGACGATGCAGACCTGCGATTCCGGTGGCTCGTGGACGGCGTGGACCAGGGGGAGGGCACGAGCCCAGCGTTCACCTACACCCCGGACACCGAGGGCGAACACACCGTGGGGGTCGAGATTCGAAACGCCCAGGAGACGGCCGAGGCCCACAAGGTGGTGCGGGAGGTGAGCTTCCAGGCCTACTCCCCGGTACTCTTGGAGGTGGGCCGCGCGGACGGGGTGGACGAGCCCACGGCCCGGGCGGGCGACGTGGTGACCCTGGGGGCCGCGGTGCCGGAGGGCGTAGAGGTGGCGGAGGTCCGGTGGAGCGTGGATGGCCCGGAGGGCGGGTTCCGGCCGGTTCCCACGGACGATCCGCTGCAGGCCGCGTGGACCTTTGCGGAGGCCGGCTCCTACACCGTGAGGGTGGAGGCGGAGGACAGCCGGGGGGTCGTGTCCACGGCCACGTACGCCGTGACGGTCACGGCCGACCCGCCGGTGATCCACGCCCTCACGGCCGACCCCGCCTCGGGCCGACCGCCGCTGGAGGTCACGTTTGCTGCGGATGCCGAGGATCCGGACGCCCGGGAGGGCGAGAGCCTGTACTACCGGTGGTTCGTGGACGGTGAGCCCGTGAGCGCCGGCACCGCGAGCACCTTCACCCATGCCTTCGAGGCGGAGGCCACCCACACCGTGCGGGTGGAGGTGACGGATGCGGGCGGGCTCACTGCCTCGTCCTCGGTGCCGGTGCTGGTCCAGGACCGGCCGCCGACGATCGTGTCCGTTCGGGTGGAGCCCGGTTCGGGCGTGGCCCCCCTGGACGTCACGACAACGGCCGAGGCCGACGACGACGGGGAGATCACCGGGTACGCGTGGTACCTGGACGACGAACCGATCGGATCGGGCGCCACCCTATCCCATACCTTCCAGGACCCGGGCACCTACACGCTGACCGCGGAGGTCACCGACGACGCGGGCCAGAGCTCGACCAAGAGCGTCACGGTGTACGTCCTGGATCCGGACGAAGCGGGCGTGGTGTTCCAGTTCAAGGAGGTCCGGTCCGACGGCCTCGGACCGGAGGTGGACTTCGACGCCCTGTCGGACGTGATCGGCCACGGCGGAGGCCTGTGGTTTGCGAGCACTCCGGTGGACGATGCGGCCGTGAACTCGGAGGACCTGCAGGGGCTGAGCTCCCAGCTGACGTTTGCGGGGCCGGCGTTTTACGGGTTCCACGGAGAGAGCTGGGGCAACGTGTCCGACACCCTGGTCCAGATCGAGACCCCCGGCACGTATGAGGTGGGTCTGGACTCCTGGGAGACCGGCTCGTCACGCACGGTCCGGTTCCCTGCGGCCTACAGCTGCGGGCTCCTCCTCCACGGGCAGTGGCCCCGCAACTTCGGGTACTGGGGGTCGAACGTGGATTCCCCGCTGTCCTCCCTGGACATCGAGCCGCTGTGGGGCTTTACGACGTCGGACGGGCGGGTGAACCTGCTCGCTATGCTGGGTCAGTGGAACGACTCCACGTACACCTGCGACTACGAGTACTTCGGGTTCAAGAGCTCCGGGGAGGACGCGTTCTCCCTGGGCGAGGCGGACGCGGTGGCGCTGCGGTCGTTGGAGATCGCCTCGCCCGCCGGCATCCAGGTCGAGCTGTCCGACGTGGCGATCCTCGTCGACGGGATGGAGCTCCGGTTCGGGGAGACCCACGCGCTTCCCCAGGATGACCAGGGCAGGGTCCGGATCCCGGTGGTGCCGGGGGCGGACTACACGTTGGAGTTCGCCGCCGTGCTCGACGACGGCTCCTACTGGACCGTGGAGGTCTCCCTGGACGCGGACACGGTGGGGGCGTCCGACCCCGTGCCCGTGGATCTTTCGGGGCTCGACCCGGAGTCTCCCCTGGGGCTGGAGAACGCGCCCCCAGGCCATCTACGGGCGGAGGTTGTGGGGGCGTCGGGGATCCGGGTGCGGTCCATGCAGAGTGTGTCCGAGGGCGCCGCCGCCACCGGGTCGGTGCTCACGGTGCAGGACGAGAGCACGGTGCACCTGATGTTCGACGGCACGGACCAACGGGACGGGTTCGGGTTCTACCGCTCCTGGGCGCCCGAGGCGCTGCCCGACCCCCTGGACCTCGCCGCGCCGGGCGTGGCCGTGACCGTGTCGGATCCGGAGATCACCGTGGACACCGAGGGCAAGACGGTCACGGTACGCTACCAGGCCTCGAACGCCGACGCCTGCGCGGTGGACGTGGACGTGGAGTTCGACACGAACGGCGACGGGTGGGCCGACCGCACCCGGTCGGAGAACTGCCTGACGGACGGCTCGGTCACCGAGCTCACCCTGGACTACCCCCTGCCCGAGATGACCGTGACCTATGGGGGAGAGGGAAGCACCGACACCCAGACCTACCCCGCCACGGATGCCGTGAGCAAGGTCACGGCCCGGGTCACCTGCATGCGCCTGACGGGCGGCTACGACGCCTTCGTCCGGGAGGTCCTCCGGGAGGGCGGCACCCTCGAGGAGATCTCGTCCTACGGGTGGCAGCCGATCGACCTGATGGAGGTGCCGGCCGTGGAGGAGATGGCGTGGAAACGCACCTCGTGGACCCTCGGCCCCCCGTAAGCCGGAAACCCCATCTGCAAGAAAGGAAGGGCCCCTCGGGGCCCTTCCTTTTTTTTCCCGGGCACGGCCCAAGGAGGCTACGACTCCGCCGAATCCCCGCTGCGGTCCGCCTCCAACCCCGCCAGGAGGGCCCGCACCTCCCCCTCCAGGGGCACGGCCCGGCCGGTCTCGGCCGACACCACCACGAAGGTCACGTCGGCCTCGGCCACCACGGTGTCGGTGCCGGCCAGGCGCACCACCTGGCGCACCACGCCCGAGCGGTTCCCCAGCCCCTTCAGGGAGGTGAGGATCTCCAGCTCGTCGCCCAGGAAGGCGGGCCGGCGGTAGTTGATGTTGATGTTCACCACGGAGAACCCGTACCCCCCCTTCATGAACCCGGCCAGGTCTCCGCGCTCCTCCACCCAGCTCCACCGGCCCTCCTCGAGGAACTCCAGGTACCGGGCGTTGTTGACGTGTCCGTAGAGATCCAGGTGGTACCCCCGGACCTTGATCCTGGTGACGTGGGGCATGGGGCGTTCTCCTTCCCGTTTCGTGGAAAAAAGCGGCCGCGAATGATACCGCGACCCGCCCCCTGGGCCAAACCCCCGGTCACCGGCCCGTCGGGGGCCGCGACAGGAACCCCAGCCAGTCCTTCATGACGGCCAGGTTCTTCTGCAGGTACCACCGGCCGTTGGCGAACACCCCGTAGTCCGCGCCGGCCATGGCCGAGGCGAACCGGGTGGAGTTCGCGTAGAACAGCCACTGCTCCACCCACATCTTCTCGATGGCCTCGTCGAAGGGGTTCCCGCCCTGACCGGGCCCCCGGGCCAGCCCGGACTCCCAGGCCCGCAGCAGGATCTTGGTGGCCTCGAGCGTCAGCGCGTTGGTGGTCCGCACGGTGTTCTCCAGCCGCTCGAAGTGACCCCGAATCCACTGGCCGCTGTGGCACCCCGAGCACACCGAGCGCATCCGGGCCTCCCGCCGGGCCTGCTCGGCCCCGTCGATCAGGAACTCGGCCACCGGCTCCCCGGACAGCTCCGACGGGAGGGAGAGCCCCCCCTTGTTCCGAATCACCGTGGTGTCGCCCGAGCGGGGGTGGGCCGTGGCGTAGGGCAGCCCGAACAGGCGGTGCTTCAGCCGGTCGGCCATCTCGTGGGTGCGAGCCGCGAGCACCTCACCCCCCGGGCTCACGATGAGGCTCGCGTGGCAGGTGGCGCAGGTGGGCGCCGTGAAGTCCCGCCCCACCACCCAGGGAACGGCCTCGAGGTCCCACGAGCCCCTGGACGACTGGTACACGGCGTTGTGCTTGCTCGCCTCGTACACCTTGTAGGCCGGCACGTCCGGCCCCTTGTGGCACTGCTCGCAGGCGTCCGGCTCGCGGGCCTCCTCGATCGAGAACCGGTGGCGGGTGTGGCACGAGGTGCAGGCCCCCTTGGTGCCGTCGGGGTTGATCCGGCCCACCCCCTGGTTGGGCCAGCCCCGGAGCCTCGGGAACTCCATCTCGCCCATGGCCGTGTCGCGGGTCTCCATGCCCTCGACCGTGACTCGGGTTCCGTGGCAGGCGAGGCAGGCGTCGCCGAGCGTCCGCTCGTCGGGGGGGCTCACCACCAACCCCTGCCCGTTGTACGTGGTAGGCCCGGCCGCCGCCGCCACCAACGCCCCGTACAGCGGGTTGCCCATCAGGTTGTCGTGGGCGTTGGCCATGAGGTTGCGGCCGTACTGCTCGCGCTCCTCGGGGTGGCAGGTGGCGCAGTCGGCCGGGGTGACCACGATGTGCACCCGGAACCCGTTGTGGTCGAAGGTGTCGGGGTGGGCGTCGGGGTTGCGGGTGTGACACTCGGCGCAGCCCACCACCACGGTCCGGAGCGCCTCGGGCACGGAGGCTGCCGAGACTCTGCGCTCGAGCTTCGGCCGGTCCAGCGCCTCCCCGGGCGTGGTGTGGGCGTGCCGGCTGCGACGCCAGTCCGCCACGATGCCAGGGGTGACCTCCTCGTGGCATCCGATGCACGCCTCCGTGTCCTCGCTCACCGGTGCCTTTGCGGCCATCGCACCCACCGCCGTCAGGACGAGCACGAGAGCCACGGCCAACGATCTCGACGTTCTCATGATCGCGCTCCTCTCCGGTGCGGAACGATCCGCATCCTCCCCCCGGGGCCGGGTCCGCCGGTACCCCTTACCACAGCCCGGGGGCACCGCAAGCTCTCCGCTCCCTCCGGGCCCTGAACGAGCGAACGCCGCGCCCCCACGGGGACGCGGCGTTGGTCCGGATCGCCCCCCCCGGGGCGCGAGCCGGTCAGGCTGCTCCCTTCTCCTTCAGCTGAGCCGCCATCTTCACGTCCACGTTCATGATGTGTTTGCGCAGCCAGTCCACGACCTTGTTCTGCACCTCGAGGGTGAGCGACAGGCTCCCCGCCCGCTTCCCGTTGTCGGCGGCCAGGGCCTCGAACTCCTTCTTGAACCGGTCGTGGATCGCCTTGTGCTCGGGGTACTTGGGGTAGCCGTACCTCTTCATCAG
>Ga0256830_1000155_pt1 | contig 62076 bp, 90 predicted proteins | sample 128326metaG_FD_190537 | JGI IMG/M metagenome (GOLD analysis project Ga0256830, IMG submission 190537) | Hydrothermal vent microbial communities from Lau Basin, Pacific Ocean - 128-326 | ecosystem: Environmental > Aquatic > Marine > Hydrothermal vents | place: Pacific Ocean: Lau Basin | collected... | reverse complement strand
CTGCGTCCCAACGACCTTGATCAAACCTGCTTGGGATAGGTTTGTTCTCGTACCCATACCACAATTCCGATTCATCCATAGCCACCCAGTTAACCCAGTCAGGTACTTCGTACTCTTTACCATTGATTGTTACGGTTTTCATTTTTCAATATCTCCCAAACCGGATATATTAGGAAATATCCCCATCCTCTTTTCTATCTCACAGGTAAGGCACTGGATGACGGCAACAGGGTCAAAGTCAATCCATTCCATAGTGTATAGATCGTTATAACTGAGCGTGTTGTCATCCGCTTTCTTATGGATCTCGTCATCTTCTGTACAGGCCCTAGCAAATGCGATAGCCAAACAATCAGCTACATCCCGCATAGTAATGCCGTGCACTTCCTGTTTACCGCGTAGTCCTTCATCAGTGTGGATTTGTCCTGTATAGGGTCTATTAGGGTCACAGTTATGTGCGGTAAAACTAAACAGAAGCTCGGCAAAATCTTCCGGGGTTGAGATTACTGTTTTCTCTGCGCGTTTTTCTTCGATATTGGTAATTTTCTCATCACTCATTATCAGCCCTCCACAACCACCGCAGGGATAGCTACGGGTTCCATTAGCTGATCACTGACTACATAAACGACACTGCACCAATCTCCTACTCCTAACTCTTTATCGGCAGACAATGCAAGTATGCTTCCAGCTTCGTGCGCACGGGAACCTTCTAACGCCTCCATCGGCGGCACAGCTACTGTAAGCCAGTAACGACCGTCTGTAGCGACAACGTGAGCACGTGGGAACACCATCCCTAAACTCTTTACTTTATATCCTTGTGTCTCACACCATTCGCGGATTGCTTTACGGGTTTCGCGTTCAAGTTTGGTCATTGTCATGGCCTCGCTCATCGAAAAAGTATTCCGGGGAACATGACACAAAACCTGCCTCTTCGCACAGGCCGAGCCATGCGACGGTATTTCCGTTGTCCTCGACTACCTTCGGCTCACCGAAAGCCGGGCACCAGTCGCCGCATCTACTAACGTGGGGGCTATGCAAGCAGTATTGCACATTCATAACACCTGCCCGCTCAATGTGCAGTGCTCCATTTTTATCAATCTTGATTTTCATTGTCATCCTCCGCAGGGATTTCCTCTTTCTGCTCTCCCCGCTCATCTGCGAAGTCTTCTTCGACCACCCGAAAACTATTTCCGTGGCATAACGCCAGCGTCACATACGGTCTCAGCCCTGCGTCCGGATCACGATCATCAGACCGAAACGGGAAAGTAGTTGGCTCGCCAAAATGCGGGCACCAATCCCCGCAACCCATCCAGAATCCGTTAAACGTATAAGGGCAAGTCTGTTGCCTGTAAACGCCAGCACGTTCAATGTGTAGCCTGCCGTCTTCGTCAATAAGTATTTTCATTGGACGTTTCTCCTCTTTCGTCGTTCATGTGCAAGAGCAGATGCTGACGAATTTCGACGGCCTTGGCTGATGCCACCCTCCAGTGTGTGCTGAATGTGACGTGATCTTTCGCCCGTACGTCGCACCACGCTTCCAATTTCTCAATGCGCCCAAGCAGTTCCTTGGCGAGTTTAGGGCTGATTTCTTTCACTATTTGGTTGCCTCTATTATTTGTTTAATAATCGGCTTCCAGATACGCGACCAATGAAGTGCGCAGGGGTCCATCTTAGAAATACGATCATCATCAAAGCTCATCCAGTCTTTAATGCTGTAATGCTCACAACCAACTGTCATGAATTCTTTTGTTATATTAACTATCCATTTATCTGTTAAGATTGTAATGATCTCACGTCCGTTACCGATGGTGTTACGCAAATCAGCATGGCGCAGATCAGCGCCGCGCAAATCAGCATAGCGCAGATCAGCGCCGCACAAATTAGCGTAGCTTAGATCGGTATCACGCAAATCAGCATGGCGCAGATCAGCGCCGCGCAAATCAGCATGGCGCAGATCAGCGCCGCACAAATTAGCGTAGCTTAGATTGGCATGACGCAGATTAGCATAGTGTAAATTTGTGTCGTATAGACTGGCAAAGCACAGATCAGCATTGTTAAAATTGGCGCAGCTTAGATCGGCATTGCGCAGATTAGACCCACGCAAATTTGCATCACGTAAATTGGCATCACGTAAATTGGCATCGCACAGCTTAGCACCTAGTAGATCAGCACCGCGCAGATCAGTGCCGCGCAGATCAGCTTTTTGCGGCTTAGTCCCACGATGATCATGGGCCATATAGCCTTCTTTGTTGAGCCACGCTTGATGTGACACGTACCAATCAAATTTATATAAATGTTCTAAACTCATTTTTTTACTCACTAAATGGCGGCAACCTGCCGGACTACTTATGCATTCACCCAACGCTGGCGCACTCGGAGCCGGGGTATCCCGGTGCATACCGGCGTGCAACTCCGGTACAGCGTTCCAGACTGAGGGGCCGCGTTTGCGGTTTTCGCCCGGCAGGCTGCCATAAACTCAAATCCTTGGCGTGGGATACTGCATCCACGCCTTCGCTTTGCGAACAGACTCAAACGTGTGTTTGATTATCACGTCACCCGTAGTCCAAACAGTCGCGCCGTCACGATGCGCCCGCGCCTTCTTTCGCTTGTGCCCGTCCTCGATGTAATTGAAGTCTTTGTGTGGCGTTTTGAATTTCATCGTATTTGCCTCTTGGTTAAATGGCGGCAAACTGCCGGTTGATTTTCGCCCCCGGTTGCGATCCGGGTGTACGAGCGAAAACATAGACAGCAGGTTGCTATAAACTGGCGGGCGGTAAGATTCTACGAGGCGGGGGTAGCTCAACACCACTTATTGCTACAAATACCATACACTCAAATGACTTCTTGTGGTGTCAAGGCCATTCTCTTGCGCGTAGAATCTTACTTTTACTTGCGTCTGCATAACGCAAGTGCCCATAAACTGTGGGGGCGGGGAACCCCGTTGGCGGCATTGAGCAGCTCCATGCGGTTGACGACCGCACCCCTAGCGTCTTTGCGCCCTCTCGGGCTAACAGACCGCGCGGCAGAACGCGGTAACGCTGTGCTGTCTTTTGCGGCTAACGGCACGTCACTACCGCTAGCCCTGCCGGTGCTTGGTGCGGGCAGCAGGATTTGAACCTGCGACCACTCTTTCCCAAAACGAGTGCTCTACCAGACTGAGCTATACTCACAATTATAAAGTTCCGATCACCTTGCCCATGTCAACGCGGTCAAGGGTCATGCCCATAAATGTTGCCGAACATCCCTCGAACATAATTGGTGACCACCAATCGTTCTTTTTCCGCGCATTGTCTAAAGCGTCAAACAACTCATCTGCATATTTATCAGGGCACTCAATCACGACAATCCCACCGTTTTGCAGAACCAAGTCAACATATACCATCATTGCTCATATCCTTTTACGTGCTTCATGGCAATCATAAACTGATGCAGCTCCCGCGCCATAGGCGCTGCCGGTCATCGTCTATCAGCGGAATGCCTCCTTTTATGAGGTTCCGCCTCGGTAGCGCCCGATATAAACAGGGCGCGGACTTAAAGGCGGCTGCTCGCCTCTCTATATTGAGTGATTATCAGGCCATCACTCACGGCGCATTTGGCGGACAGGGCCGGGCGCGACTCCGGCGTCTCATCTTTGGCGGCACTGGGCGCATCGGTTTGTCTCGGCTCATCCAATGTCAGCGGTTCCGTGAGATTTTGCCATTTTTATCCCCCATCGTAGATGTGCACCTCTACGCCGATTGGGGTTAGCGTGATGCTCTCCACGCCTCCTGTCCATAAACTTAGTTTTCGTGCTTATCACGTAACTCACCCCACCAGTATTTGCTAGGGTCAGGATAGCTGCACCTGAAATCAGGATACTTGGGGATCTTCGGAACAGGGCCGTACATCATTTTTTTACTGCGACGCTTTTTCGCATAAGTGCTATTGTGTTGCATGTTTTTACTCCTTTTATTTGGTTAATTACCAACTACGTGATCGCCTAGTTGCATCCCCAGTCAGTTTGTTCAGCAGGCGGTACATAAGTTTCCGTATCAACCAAGGCATCAGCCTTTACGTCAATGGTTAGCACAATGACAAACAGTGCCATGCCTATAGCATCATAGATATTGATCATGGTGCTAACCCTCTTGGTACGGTTCCAGCCCGCACTTGACACGTTCCAGTACATCGCCCCATATCTCGCCCGTTCCCCACGGACCACGAAACTGGTGCTCTACTATGTGAGGCGTTGATCCATCCACCCATTGCATGCCATCAGGCGCATCAACGTAGATGGTGTAGTCCTCTGGATCAATGACTACTTCCACCTTGCCGCCAAGTTTTTCAACGTAGCTGGTGACTGATCTTCTAGTAGCCATTTTCCTAGCCCTCTCATTTTTTAACTTACAGCTAAATAACAGCACTTTCACGCGATAATTGCAATACTTTTTATTGTTATAAGTTATTGATTTTATTATTTATATGCAAATATGCAAATAAGGAAATGCTTATATTACAGGTTGTCGTCCGGCCAATGCCCGTTAACAAGCATTTTCCTGATCCGTTGCCCGCGTAGCTTGTGGTAACGACTATGCAATACGCCGATGATCGATGCACGCCGCGCACCGTGGAACTCCCCACGCAACAATGCCTTGACGATTTCTTCGTCCATGGCATCTTTGTCGCTGTGCAAAAACTTAGTCACTGTGCGCCATGACTTTAGTATCGCGCCATAATCTAAATCAGATCCCTTTCCCATTTTGCATACCTCTTTGTCTAGTGCGTTTAGCCAGTGCGTCTAAAAGTGCGCGTTGTGTTGCATCCTTTTGTTCAAGTACCGTCATCACATCCTGATCGACAGAATCCGCCATCATTAAATGATGGACGATTGTTGTGTTTTTCTGCCCTTGTCGCCATACACGTTGTATAAATTGCTCGTAATCTTCAAGATTCCAAGTAAGGCTATAGAATACTACATTACAACCTGATTCCTGTAAGTTTAGACCATGGGCAACTGTGGCGATCTGGCCGAACAATACAGGCAGTTTACCAGCATTCCAATCATCCTCGATCTTGTTTTGTTTTTTACTGTTAACACCCCTGCCAATATACGGTACATCTGGAAAATGGCGTTGCAGGGCTTTCAAATCATGATCAAACTCATAGCCAACAAGGCACGGATCGCCCTGTAGTTCATCGATCAATTCCTTCAAAGCCTCTATTTTTTCTTCATGTATGACTACGATTTTTCCATTTTCATCATAGACACTGCCATTTGCCATTTGTCTTAGTTTCTGGGTCTTGACCCCTGCATTGGACGCTGTAACTGTCTTGTCTTTTATCATCGTTATGAAATGGTTTTCCATTTCGACATATTTTTTACGGGAGGCCTTGGTAAACTCAATATCGACGGTACGCTTTTGCAAAGGCGGCATATCGATCAGATCATGGCCAAAACGTAATACAATAGGCGCAACGCGATCATAAATCTGTTCCTCCGCGCCATCCTGTAGCTTAAATTCATAGCCCATGTACCCTGTTGGGTAAAAATACATATTTCTGTAGTGTGTGATATATCTGCCCAGTGCTTCACCGCCATCTAGGAAAAAGATTTGACCAAACAGATCCAATAAATTGTTAGGTGCCGGTGATCCTGTCAATATATGACGCCGTTTGAATAGCGGCATCATTTTTTTAACCAACTTAAACCGTTGCGTGCGTGTATTCTTGATTTTGCTCGATTCATCCAGCACGATCATATCTATATTCGTGCCTACTTTCTTTTTCACCAATTGTTCATAAAGCCATGGCAAACCTTCATAGTTGATCAGGTAAACATCAGCTTTTTCTTTTAGTAACTTGTCCTTGTCCTTCCCATGCAAGGTGTGTACTTTGTAGTCAAATCCCCATTTACTTATTTCACGTGGCCACGTACTATTTATGATCCGTAACTTGGCCACAATTAGCATGTTTTTAATTATTTTCTCATCGCGCAAAATATCAAATGCCTGCAACGTGCAGATAGTCTTGCCTAGCCCCGGCGCTAAAAATAGTCCACTTGCAGGGTTTTCAAGCAAAAACCTGATCGATTCCTTTTGATAAGGATGTGGCTTAAACAGTTTTTTACGTTTGTTCTCGGCGATCTTTTTCCTTATGGTAGATACGGATCGCCTCTTGGTAGTTGTCCGTGACATAAACGCTATGGCCTCGTTTTCTTAATAACTCATGTATGTGCTTCTGCAAAGGACGTAATTCCTCACCTTTGCGCTTAAATTCTATGTAAAAATGTCTGTTATCAGACATAACAACTTCTCGATCAGGCCAACCACGTTGTCCGTGCCATCCTACTTTTGGGCACAGATCACCCTGTTCTAATACGTACCTGACAAACTTTTGCTCATCGACCTTTTCCAGTTTCTTCATCTGAAAGCTCTTCCAGAATTTTATCGAGCACCATATCCATAATATCGTGAATATCACAGCGCAGTTCTGCTGCTTTCTTGGCATCCTTTGAAATGACGCTCACAACATACATGGTTAACTTAGCCTGATACATGACCAATTGTTGATCCAGTAATCTCTTAAAATCAGTCTCGTCCACGACAATCACCGCCCTTTGATACATGATAATTGCACCATTTACACAATGGTCCCGGCATCGCATCAAAATGTTTTTCGTTCTTTATTTTTTCGACACGTCTCTCCCATACATCGATCATTCTCTGCAACGCACTACGTTCATATTCAAACGTCATCAAATCACCACTATCCAAGTACCAGAATTCGCCACTAACGGATTCTATTGATTCGTCTAAACAAAAGACAGTCGTTGCATACAAATGGCCTTGATCTTTATGATCAGGGTACTTTTTCCCTGTTTTGTAGTCTATGTAGATAGCCGTATTTTCACCTAGCCTTAATAAATCAATATACGCACGTACATAAACGCCATTCCAATCATCGTAACTGGTGTGCGTCCATTCTGGTGTCATGCTGCAATCAAACTCAGTTAGCACGTGGTCAGGTTCTTTTCTTTTCAACGCACGTAGTGTCTTAAATTCATCCTTGTATTTAGCAAGCTCCTTAGGTAATCCTTTTATATGCCCATTTACGTAGCCTTCTGCCAATTTATGAATATGCGTGCCACGTTCAGCAGCAGGGCCGGACGGATCGGGCAATTTATCAATCACCTTTTTCTTGTATTTTAACGGGCATTGCTTGAACAATGCCCACCTACTATAAGACCACTGAAATGGTTTAGGCATCGGCTACTTTCCCCATGGTAATAAACTGATACGCCGCTGAAATTAGACGTGCTTGGTGTTCGGCATCATCTATAGCATTATGTGCCGTACCCATGCGCTCCAAATTCAACGCATCAGCGCCTCCCGGCAAGCTCAATGCCATGTCAATGATAGTACGCATATCGCGGATATTGTAAAACTTCCACGGTATCTGCAATCCCTCCGTGTTATAGGCGTTTTCCAAAATTGATATATCAAACGTCGCACCATTGCCCCATACAACAGGCTGCAACATATCCGTTGTCAAAAATTTAGATAAATTATGCAGCGCATCGTGTATATTGAAAGTCAAATAATCAGGAACATCGCACAATGATTTTCTAGCCTCATCATTTTGCCCTAGCCACCAATTGATTGTAGCTGGATCAATGTCATATCGTTTATGATAGCTGCAATGGCATACACAATAAAACCGCCCAACAATCATGCCTGTGGATGGTGCAAACATCGCCGCACCAATTGCCGTGATATAGGCATTTTGTGCCGTTGAAAATGTTTCAAGATCGATGCTGAAATGTGCGTAATCTTCAAGATTAGATAGCGTTGCGCCCTTCATAGTTGAATGCTCCTGTCTTCAAGTGATATAACTAGTTGATCAAAATCTTCATCTTGTCCAAGTATATCGGCAAGGGCAATCACATCTTCAAGTGGCATGCCATATTCATCTGCCAAACTATGTAAGTAGTCCGTGCGATCTTTGAAACCGTGTTCTTTGTATATATCGTCACCCATAACGTCCGTCCTCCTAATAGTTAACTTTTTCCATCTTCCCCCAACACTTGCCGATCTTGCCATCAGTTAACATAGGCAGATCAAACAATTCATCATATTCCATTGCTTCACGAAAATCCGTCATAAATTTCTTTTTGCATCTTGCAGGGCCGCTGATCATAAACTCGTCATGCACAGTTAGTATGAGCCTAGCGTCATATCCTTTTGTTTCTATCATATCGGATATATTCAATAACGCACGTTTACTATGATCAGCAGCACTGCCCTGTATCAACGTGTTCAACGCAACATATTCAAAACCTTCCTCAAAGTCATACCATCTACCGCCAGCAGTCTTAAACATCTCTCCCCTGCGTGCCAATAACCTTAGCTCATTTTTCAACTCACCTAAACCGACAAGCGCATCACCATGCGCCTTGTATATCTCATCTGCCTGATCATAGGAGATCCCTAAATTTTGTGATAGTGCGTAAACACCGCCACCATAGATGATCAAAAAATTGCACGCTTTGATTGCAGAGCGTCCGTAGTCAATGCCTGTTAGTTCGGTTACTAGATCATTGACAAAACTATGCCCGTCCAATTCCGGATCTTTATTGAATGCGGATAACAGCACACCATCTTCAAAATGCGCAAGGATCCGTACTTCTTGGCCACATTGTCCTGTTATAAATGCGTTGCCACCACGTCTAACAATAACCGTTCCTTGCGGCATAGTGACACAATACATATAGCCATCATATTCAACAAAATCCTTGCTAAACATTTTTGTATCAACGGCGTGCTTAACAGTCATATATAACAAACCGCAGCATTTTCTAACCTCATCGCGTTTCATGTACTTCAATACTGATTTGACACCCGTTATGACGCACATTTCTTGCAGTAAATCAAAACTAGCTAAATTTGTATTGAAGTATTGCCAACTTTCACCAATGATTGATCCATCCCAATATCCAAGCTCTTTCAAAAACAGCAGCCTGTTTTCATAAGAAAGTTTTAGCAGACTACGCTTAAACTGTTTTGTGCCTGTATCAAGAATTTTGTTGACGTCATCAGGCATGTAAAAAAGGAAACTGAAAAAGCCTTTTTTACTTACCATTGCTTTTTTTATGTAAGGAATATCGAGCGCATTTAACAATGCTTCAAGCCGTTTTATTTTCCTTTCCTTTTTCAAATAGAAAGAAATTTTTACGCCGGTATTTTGAAAAAGTATTTTGCCGTCGGCTTGTATTGCTACAGATAATTTTAACAAGTCAATTGAAATATCAATGGACTGTTTATTTTTAACTATGCCTGATACAACTTGCTTATAATGACCAAGCCTATAACCTACGGCACGTATTTTCACAGGCCGGTTATTGTAGTCCAGTTGCAGGCATTGGTGATCTGGACTCACCAACATATTACAACTTTTGGGACTATGTATATGCACCATTTTACCTGTAAATCTTTCTTTTTGATAAGCAAGCGGTTTGGCATAACTGATAACACCATTTTTATACTGAGCGACTAGCTCATTTTTACCTAAATCTTTGAATAACATCCAACCACGATCTGTTAAAACTTCTGTATCATCAGAAAAACAAAAATCACGGTTAAATAGCACGTGCGATTTTTTATCTGCTATAACGTAGTTGCGCAGGAATGGTAAACCTTTTAGTGATACGTCCTCGACGCGACGCGGCACCTGTTGAAAATTAGAACTGAACCTGCCTGTATAGGTACCACGATCATTTTCCCCCTTTATCGTGTTATACCATGGGTAGAAATACCCGTTGTTCTTCAATGCAGACGCCAGCCAAGGCTGCATATAGGTGCCTATGATCTTGGTGTACTTGCTATATATGTTCAAATCCTTGACAAGTTTTTTATCCGTACACACGCGCATCAGTGAGTCTATACTTGTCTTTGGGTTTCCTTTGTCAGTGTACTCCCATTCAGACACCAAACCCCTGCTTTCAAATGCTTCTATTTTTTGCTTGGGGCTGTTAAGATTTATCTCACCCAATTTTTTGTAAACGTTCCTTTCGGCAGTAGCCAGTTTTTTCTTGGCGGTTTCAAGATCAGGTGCCAGATTATCAACGTCTATACGCACACCGCTGCGCGACATTTCCAGTGCCTTAATAGAAACACGATGTTCAACATCCCACTGTTCCATCATGCCTAGTTTTTTGATCTTGGGCATGAAAAGATTGTGAAGTTTCTTAGTGCGCACCACGTCGCCCTTGGCGTATCTGCCCACCAAGTCACCGGGTGCATAGCCTATGAACCCACCGGCTTGTGACGGCGGTATGGCATACAGCCCTTTTGGTCTGTGATCCCATATTTTTATGCTGCCCTTGCCACTTTTTTGACTTGTAAAAACATGACTCAGGATCCATTCGTGCAATCGCTGTTCTTCAACAGGCGGCATACCCAGCAGGTTATCCGCCAGATTTTTCAATTTCATATCAGGGAAACGCGGGTTGTACAAAAATGCTTCAAGCATCGTGTCACAAAACCCATGTGGCGGCACTAGCGGCAGATCAAAAAACTTTTCAGCGACTTCAAGATCAAAAACGGCATTGTGCATAACGACACAATACCTTTCATAAATCCGATGCAAAGTTTTGTAAGCATCATCGAAAGTACAGTTATTTTTCAAAGGGTGTCCCCATGCCAAGTACACAGGGCGCTTACCGGGCTCCAACACAGCTAGGCCCACTGGTTCTGGTGGGTAATCAGGGCGCGGCTCAATGCGCAGCGTCTCAAAGTCTATAACAGCTAACGGTATTTTTGGCATGCCTGACCTTCAAATATAAAAATGCCCCGACACCGCCGGGGCATGGATCGTGCAAGCAAATCAGGAAAACTTGCTTGCACGTTTCTTGCTGGTTTTCTTTTTCGTCGTTTTTTTCTTGCCACGCGCACGACCGGGCGGCTTATAGTTCGCCTTGTCATAAGGCTGTTCCAGCAGTTTTTCCGCATCAGGCCACTTGGACACCAATGCGTTGAGCGCCTTGTCGGACGTGATCTCGTTCATAAACTCAAACAAGATCGGCGGCACCGCCTGTTTGCTTTCAGGATCGAAGTAGATATTGCAGGCCGCCTGTACAAGCTCCAAGTCACCACGGGCCTCAAGTTCCGCCACGTAGGATCGGAAATTGTTAATGCTGGTAGGCGCTAACCGCAGACCCTTGACTTCGATCTCGCTGGCGTTGGCCTTGGTATCATCGCCGTGGACCACGGCCAAGCGGAAGCGATTACCGCACGCCTTACCACGCCCTTCCTCTGATGATCCCCATTGGTTCTTTTCGCACTCTTCGCACGTCTCAGCTTGCGGCACAGGGCTATCGGGGTGAGGGGCTAGATCCTCCTCATCATACGCGATAGCGAAACATGCAGGGCAGGAAGGTTCGCCTTCGACAAACTTTGAATCGAACCATGAGTTTTCATATACCGCACCAATCACAACGGCGGGGAAGCTGTCACCGATGATCCTGTCACCGATAGAGAACTTGCCGCCCTTAGTGCTGATATACTCGCCACCAGCGGCCTTGATACGTCCCTTGGCACTCATTTTACTGGCCTTGGCGGCCAGTTCCTTGCGCCAGTCAACGCTCAGGGCCTTACTGGTCTTTTTCTTTGCAGCCATATAAATAGCCTCCTGTTAGTCGTTGCGATCAGTCATCGCCGCTAGCGGCTTCGATAGCGGCCAGTTTGTCCATATCGCTGCGGATCGCCCTGATGGACTTGATAAACGTGGAAAGCTCTGCACGCATTTCACTTACATCCACATCATTGCCACCATAATCCTTGGTCACAGCCGCCAGCATGGATAGCAGGGTTTTCTTGGCTGCGGCAGCAGTGGTCTTGTTGTCCTTGATACGTGCTTTTACGTTGTTGGGATCGATCTTTCTCGGCATTATAATTGCTCCTGTTGTTGATATGGGCTACTGCCCGGTTAATTAAACCTTTTCACGTCGCCGTGATCGGTTCAGTTTTTCCCGCGTGTAAACCTCCACGCCGGGGATCTTTTCACCTTCCTCAACGCGATCAAAGTAAGCCTTGTCACTTACACGGCGTTGCAGAAGATCGAATGCCTTGTGCTTGTGGATATACTCATAGTATTTTTTCCAATCTTTCACGTTGGCATGTTTGGTGATGCTGATACTGACCTTGCCCATTTTACCACCGGCATCGGTCGCGTTTTCAGTGTGCAAGTGCTTGATTATATCAGCTTCCAGTTCAGCACGTTTTGATTTCAGTTCTTTCAATTCTTTTTCACGTTCTGAGATTGTTTCGCTCATGGCAAACAGGTGATCAATCTTGGTACCGATTTTTTTAGGCTTGGCAGCCATGATAGCCCTCCTTACAATGGCCAGTTTGGCGGGGCGACGTAATGCGCATGCCCCATGTGTTCTATGACGTAGGGTTTGGGTGGTTTGCGCCCATGCTCGCATTCATACATTACATGATGCAGATGTGACAGGAATAGCTTAACCGCATAACGCTTGGCACGCTGGTCGATATGCGCAGGCGGCAGCTTACCCTCAGCATAATGCTTGTAGGCATCCGTGTCCTTGCCGATGTTAAACTTCTCCAGTTTTTCCTTCGCCTGATCGGCAAATTCAAGCCTGTCATTGCGTTGTATTTCCAGTGCCTTACGCTCAGCATAGACCTTGCCGTAAACGTCCGAATCACGGTTCTGTACCTTGCAAAATGATTCACCCGCTTTCCAACAAGCCGTTTTAAGCCGCGCGTTAAACGGACGCTTACAACCTTTCTTCCATTCCAGTGTTGGATCCAACCCGGCGAACCGCCAGAATCCGCCCGCTGTTTCTGATTTTGTCACGTCAAGATGGGCAAGAAAATTGGCCGCCAACACAGGGCCTATGCCCGTGATTGACAATAGCCATTGACCGGGCTTTGTGGTCTCACAAAATGCTTTCAGGGATCGGCTGATCTGGCTTTCGATCAGTTTGAACTGGCTGAACAGCCAGTCACTGATCTCATGCGGTTCATTGGATTCAGTCAATGCAAATATCTGATTACCCAGTGCGATCCGCATCTTTTGTACTTGGTAATAGGCATCCACAAGGAACCGGATTTCTTCACGGCTACAAGTACCGCGTTCCTTGATTTGCTTGATCGTGCTATTGGCGATCCGGCTGGCACTTTCTAGTTCATTGGCTGTAGTCATTTTTCACCTCCCGCAATTTGCGCCAGCCACTAAGGTAAGTATTTGCATCCTTGTCGGCAATGGCGTATTCAGCGATTTCCTTGTCACCATTTAGCCGCACACAAATGCGCACGGCTTGTGAAATATCTTGCGTACTACGCATGACACGTTTTTCTTCCACGTTATAAACAACATATCGTTGTGAATCCACGTCCAAACGTGGATCAAAAGGCGGTTTTAGATCAGTGTATTTTGTCATTTGCATACCTTTATTAATTTTTTGCTATGTATGAAACGACCAAAATTGGCCATAAAACCACTGCCAATAAAAAAATTATTGGTAATAAAAGAACAGGTGTTCCAGTTTTATATACTGCAACTAAAGATTCGTAAACCCCAAAAACTGCACCTATTGCTAAATACCAGTCCCAATAAGTCATAATAAATTCAATAAATGGCATTTTTATCTCCGTTTTTTATATGCAGGTATGTACGAGCGATAACTTTTTCAAGTTTGTGATCAGAATACGTAAAATTTTTGCTCTTGATTGAAAAATTGCCGTTACTCCATGTTAGTGTGGCGCTAACACTAGTCCACAATGCTTGTAACATTGTGATCTGCCGTGACGGGGCTGCATAGTTAAAACTTGGGAGACGTAACCAATCACCAAAATCAAGTACCGGGTCGTCATACAAAACCCGGTTCCGCACGTACTCGTCATAAGCACCCATAGCAATAGCCACGTGCCGATTTAAGTCTATATCGTCCATTATCTTGTCTGTTTTTGGCCGTCTTTATTTTAGATTGTTATAAAAACGACGCTTCCCTGCGCCTATTATCAGCCGTCATGCAGCGGTTTTAAGGTCTTTCATCTGCATGGCCATCTCCCACAGCGCCTTGTTCAGCTTAATGTCGCGGTCAATGCTGCGCACCTCGCGGGTAGTGCTATGGCGCACCTTGCCGTTAGACACCTTGGCAGTGCGCACACCGCCACGGATCACCTTCTCCTGCAACACGTTGTAGGTAGTCCACAAGTCAGTGCCGTTATCATCGCGGCGGCGCGGAGCCAACATCTGCGACAGGATGCTGTCCTGTTGCGTGATCATCCGCTGCCCTTCCTTCAACTCAGGCGCGACCAGCTTGTAAGCAGCATCGGCGAAGATACGGCGCTCGGGCTGGGTCAAATCAATGCGCTGCATTTCCTCCACCTCGGCGGCGATCTTGGGCACCTCATCTATGACATGGTAACTGCCCTCGATGATTTCCTTGGCCGCGTCGCCGCTGTGGCGCACCTTGATCTTCGCCAGCGTGCTATCCGCGATCACGATGCCATTGGCACAGGCCATGCGAAAGACACCGGCATGCAGGGAGAAGGCACTGGCGCGGTCGTGTGAATTGGTCAGTAACAGTTCCATGACCGAATCGCCGATCTGAATATCATCACCCAAGCGGCGGAACCGCACCAAGTGCTTGGTGAACTCCCGGCGATCTTTCAAGCGCACGCGCTTCTGACTGGCGTCAACAGGCAACCAGCCCTCGCCGCGCAAGGCGTCGATGATGTTGATCGTGGGTACGAAGGCATAGCGGTCGCTTACTTCGTGGTAGGGTTGCGTAGCAAATACGCTGGGTGCGTTGCGCCGGATCAGATCGTCCGGCATCGGGGTGGAATGGGTTTGTGTCATCTCGTACATAATCTAGCCCTCTTGGTTAACTTACAGATATTAGACTACAAAGCAAAAAAGATTGCAACAATTATTTTAATTGCAAATATATTAGCATATAGTTACATGCTGTTAGTGCCATCGGCCAGCGCATGATCCCCGTACCATTCTGCAATAATGGTATTTACTTTTTCGAGCAAATCACGGCGCTTGAACCAGATGTGCATGTTGCCATTAGCGAATGCTTTGATCTTGAAATAATCGTCCTCAAAGTCTTGGCCTGCCTTGGACGCCTCATTGATCTTGGCTTCCAGTTCGCGCGGGTGGTGCTGCTTGCCGTCCAAGGTCTTGAATACGCGATCAATATCGTTGATCTGATCAGAGGCGTGGCCATAGTTGAGCGACGGGTAGCCGACCCAGCTACTGAACATGCCGCGCATGATGCACTTTTTGCCGACCACAAAAGGATCCTTACTGTTGGCCTTGTATTCATTTGACAGGTATTTGAACACGTTGACGATGCCGCGCTTGAACATGGCTTCTGAATCCTGCGCGGCGCTTAGGAAGATAGAACGTATATTGTCCTCGTTGAATTCAGGCGGATCGTTCTCAAGCGTTTGGTTAAATTCTTTCTGTGCCTGTGCATCCATGATCTGCGCATAGCCCGTCAGATCAAACGCACGCCGCCATAAGCGTATGTCCACCTCCTGCATAATACGCTTGGGAGATTCTCTCAGGCTGGCGGTATAGGGCAGATCATAGGGCAAGATCCCCTTGACCGCTTCGGTTGCGTGATTGATACAAGCCTGTGCTTCGTTGATCCATTTGTTGACTTCAACACGTGCCTTGCAAAAATCCTGCAAGTTCTTTGGTATTGCTATGTTATTGAACATATTGCTACCCCGCTGGTCTGCGCAACATGATAACGCCTAGACACAGTTTGCCTGACCATAGTGCCACGTAGCCCTTTTTTGGGTAAACGCATAGTTCGGCATCATCGAAACCGGGTATGGCGATCAAATCATTCAGGTATCCATAATTGATCGATATGCGTTCATCACCTATCAACCGCTTCGGGAACTTGTAAACATCGACCATTTTTGAACTACCAGCCGCCAACTGTTCTTTATTGATCTCAAGATCGTCAACAGTAAATTTTACCCCGCCCTTTTTGCTTGCCGGGATCACGCTCTCGACCTGTGGGTAAGTAGCGAAGTCAGGCGGTTCAGCCAAGACAATACCCTGTCCCCCGGCAGGCGACGGCAGGTAGTAACCGGGTTCGAGATTATTGTCATTGTGGACACGATGCAGATGATGGCCGTTTGAACCAATGACCCATTCCTTATCGACGTACACATAGTTCAAATAAAAGCGCACGTCCTTGTCCCCAATCGCAGTGGCTACCCACTGTTCGGGCGTTTTCTTGGCCTTGGGGATCGGTGGCATGAAAAACTTGTATAACTCGGCCAGATTTTGATCAGTAAGTTCCTCGCCGTTGATCAAATCAATGATGTGGCGCACACAAGTATCTTTTTTGGGTTTTTCATGACATGCGCCATGGTTGCAATCTGTTGTATTTTGCTTTTTTCCATCTTGATTATCCCCGGTAGCAGTCAATACACAGGCAAGACGTTAATTTGTTCTTGGTTATGCCGTTGCCCATGACGTAGAAGGTCATGGTTTCGATCACCGGCCCATTACGCAAGCAATGCTCGCAAGTGCCGAAAGAACTATACTCTTCGACACCATGTGTCGCGGCAACTGCGCCCTCGCCGTAACAGATCGGGCACAGTTCATTGTCATCTTCCGGATCGGTACCCGTGCGGTCACAGAACGTGCAATCAACGTATTCCATTTTCTAGCCCTCTTGGTTTTGGTTCTCAAATCCTCCAAGGATAAAATCAACGGCGGTCATAAACGCCACGTACTCACCAGCACGATCAGCTACCGCCTGCAATGCTTCATATTCGTCCATGAGGCGATTGTACTCTTGGGCGGCTTCTGTACCCTTGAAACTGCAATCCCATTGCATGTTTTCGTCAGCTAGGCGCTTTGCACGAAACTGCAAATCCGCCGCCTGTTTGGCGATAAGTCTGATACCAGTGTTTACCTTGTTACTCATTTTCATAGCCCTCTTGGTTGTCGCCGTCCTTGACGCGGTTGATTAAATAACTTTGTAAGGTTTGTCGTAGCGTCCGACAGAAATGCGGATATACCAACCTACGTCAAAGTAGTCGGTCATGGGATTGCTGTTATTGTGGTTCTTGACCTCAGCGCCCTTGCCGTTCATGGCATCCTTCAACTCATTAAGGAAGTCACGGATTTCACCAGCATGGTTATCGTCAATCCAGTAAGGATTAACGTCCATATACCAGCTAGCAGCGTACTTGCCTTTTTCTTCGGCGATCTTGTTGTACTCAGCGATAATATCAAACGGCCCTTCTCTCAGGGTAACGACCAGCGTTGAATGGTGGGATACGGAGATCGTGGCTTTGACCCCGTACTTTTTAAGCACCGCCTTGATTTGCGGCGCAAGCATTTTCTTTTTCTCTTGACTCATGTAAGCCATTTGCCTAGCCCTCTTGGTTGTTGGTTTTTCAAACTACAATTACAGTTTACACCACCGGGCGGAAAATGCAAGGGTTTTTATTACATTTTAACAATTATTTTTAACAATTAAAATCAATAACTTACAAAACCCAGTATTATTAAATACTTATATACGCAATTTTTTGAAAATAATCCTTGCAATATATTTCATAGCGTCTATACTTACCTTGAACCAACAAAAAAGAGGGCTAGGAAAATGAGCAATTTCAACATGACCAACTTTGTTTTTGACGGGTACTGCCTCATGTACCGTAGCGAAAACGGTGAGCGCCAGTTTGTCGCACGCTTCAAGTATCGCAAGGGCAGCATGAGGAAATTCGCAAGGTTCCTCGCCAAAAACTTCACGGTCGAGGAATACTTTGAACGCCGGGCCAAGGAAGCGCCGTTTGAGATCGCAAGTTCAAAAGGATTTGCGTTTTAATATAAAGACAAACCAGCGCCAAGGATGGCGCATTAACCAAGAGGGCTAGGAAAATGGAATATGTACTCGTAGCTTTTTGTGTTTTGGCTGGCGTTGCAATCAACGTAGCACAGGCCAAGGTAGAGCGCACCGCCGCGCGGATCAAGGTTTACCGACAGGGTGAGGTGTAGCATGAACCTGTACGCCAAAACCTTGGAACAGCGAGATTCCACCGGATTTAAGAATGAGCGCAACGACTGCTCTGTTGTCGCCGTATCGCTGGTGTGTGGCGTTAGCTATGCGGAGGCGCACCTCATTTTGAAAAAATTGGGGCGGCGTAATCGTTGCAGCACAGACATAAAGATCATCATGCAGGCAGTTGCGGAGTTTGGTTGCAGTTATTACAACATCGCTGCAAAGCCACCTGTCTGCTCGTCCAATCTTTACAAGCGTTTTTATAAGCCAAACTGTTCAAGCAGCTACACGCCGAAAACAATCACCGCCGCACTAAGCAAGGGCGAAAAATATATCTGTTTCACCGTTGATCACTGCTTCGCAGTAATAGGCGGTAATGTGCAGGATTGGGCAAAAGATCGCAGGTTGCGGATCACGCAAGTTTTCAAAGTCAATAAAAAACCCGGCTGAGATTAAGCCGGGTTTGATCTGCCCTTTCCCCAGAGTACCAACAGGGTGCGGCCTGTTGTTGCCGGGTTGTCCACGCCAGCCGCAAAGCGCACTGTCGTAAGCAGACATGACTGCCGTTTTGTTTACAGGTCAGGCAATAGACCTATGCCGTGTTACTACTCCGCCGCTCAACTACCCCAGTTCGCCGCTAAACGACCTGAGTGCGTGTCCTGACGAAGTTCCCTCAGCTTGCGGCCTTGGGAACCCTGTGTTGCCATAAGGCCACAGGATTAGGTCACTTTCATAACACGCTGATCGGCGTCTTTGCATTTTACATATTCCCACAATATGCGCGTTAGGCTGGATTTGAACCAGCGACACCATCCTTTCAGGGGATGCGCTCTACCAACTGAGCTACATACGCTACCAACCAAGACGTGCGCCGATCAGTGGTGCCGTATCCGTGAAGATACAGTATGCCACACGCCTCGTACCTTTCCCGTGCCCGGTAATCGGCTGTCTTCAACGACCATTGTGATCCTTCGACCACGACCGTATTGACTGGCCATCGCCCTTGCGTGCCCGCTCGGACTTCCGACCTACCCTTTGTCCTATCCCGACTCGCTTTCGTGCTGCGCCTCACCTCACGATGAGGCATGGCCTTTGATTATTACGCCTAACACAGCCCTAATCACTCGCCGCTATCCCCCGTCAGGAACGGAGGCCGGGGCATGCCCCGCGGACTCGGCTTGCTCGGGCTTACTTCGTGAGAAGCGGGACTATGTTGGCTTCGCCCCTTGCACCGTGTTGCCACGGCTTTCTGCCCCGAGCACGGGCGCAATTATACATACCGTGGAAAGCCTTGCAAGTCCACGGCCAAAAATCCGTATATTAGCATATTCTAATATAAGTATTTTAATGGAAAAATTTTTGAAAAAATGCAATAAAAAACCTTGCAATCCTGATTCCAGCCGCTATACTGTAAGTGAAGGTTAAATAAACACCACAACAAAGAGGGCTAGGAAAATGAGCAACTACTACGCAAAGGGCAAGACCGTTAACGTAGGCTGGACTGACCAACTGGTACCCGGCACCATTCTCGACTACGGCAAGGATTACTACGGCGAACTGGTTGTTGAGGTTGAACTTGGCAACGGCGAAACCGCCATGATCGATCCCAGCGACGCCGCAGTTTATTGCGAAGTTTGACACCACTGCGCCAAGGATGGCGCACTGACCAAGAGGGCTAGGAAAATGAGCGCATTTATTGTTACGGACATGACGATCAAGGCAATCGTCGTCAACTATATCAACATGGGCTTGCAAGGTGAGTACCCTGATCCCCTGCAAACGGCAAACTACCTGTCAGATGTTCTGACGGATCAGAATTATGCCAGTGTGTGCGCACGCTACCCCGGACGCGCTGAGGAGTATTTTGGCGGCTATGAACGGGTGGTGATCACTGAGGATGATCTTAAATTCCGTCGCGTGCCCAAGATGGGTGCTGTTGAACTTCTAAAACTGGTCCAGTGCCTCGATTACCAATCCTGTGAAACCAAGAATTATGAAAACTCACGGGCCTATAAACTGATGAACAAGATCAAGGATCGCTTCATCACGATGTTGCCCGGCTACACTGATGCCAAGTGGGGGCTGTAATGACTATCGCGCTAAGGACGGCGCACTAACATAGAGGACATATCATGGAAATCCATATTGAAAAAGAGATCCTTACGGGCAACGGTACCGGATCCATCGAATATGACGTTATCCACAATGCCATGCCAAGTGATGCGCAGTTTTACACCAAGGCATTTATCGAGCAGTCCGTGATCACCGCGCCGGTCGGTAAACAGGATTACAAGATCCTTTCAATCGCAATCATTGAATAACAGGGTATTGAAATGTACAAGGTAAAGACGTATGTCAACAACATAGAAGTTGGTGAATATGAGGCTAGCATGTGGGATACTGTTATATCTTATGTACGTGGATTTTTACGCGGACGATACGACATACTTGAAACCCCGCCCGATGCAATTGCACGCACTCTCAAGGGTCGCCGTGTTTTGCAGGTGTTTCAAGATCGCGATCATAGCGGGGTCTATGTTGTTGTAATGGGGACAGGCCGATGAGATCAACACAACATATCAAAGCCATTGCCAAGCTGGCACAGGAAATCAAGGCGCATGCCAGCACTGTGCTGGACGAGGAAACGGCTTACTACAGCGACGTGGATGCTATTGAGGAAATGCTGGATTATGCCAAGCAGGTTGAGGCGCTGGCGCTTGAAACGGTCGATGCTGATCCATTTGACAAGGGTTAATCAAATGTGATCAGTTCCACGCCTAGCTGGGTCTGCATCTTGTGATCAGGGATCACGTACTTGATCGGGATCCTGTGCTCACGCGCCAGCTTCATCTCAAACTCAAGCCCCGGCGAGCAGGACCAGCCGGGCAGGGCCAACACGATTAACCTGTTGGCGGCCAATAGCATAGCCCTGTTCACAGGCCGCCAGATCGCCCCACCTTCCGGCAGGTTGTGTTCTACAGCCGCATTGTGGAAGTGCACGATAGGGGAATAGACTATCTCCCCGGCACGTGTCTTGGCAGCCACAAATGACAATGCAAACTCATAGCGATTCTGCCGCACCGCCTCATCCTCATGGCTGTACGGTTGGCCGATGTACCCATAACCCATAAATAGCACTCCCCATATCCGTTGCAATAACTGGTGGTGGTTCGATCAGCGATAGTGGTGCAATTTGCCTTTTTGTCTCAATCGTCGTTTCTGATACTGTCTTTTCCACTGTTTCAATCGTATTCGGTGGTGCACTATCTTTCTGCGTTTCAATTCGGGATTGTGATGCTATCGGATTTTTTGTTTCAATCTTCGCGCCTGTCGTTATCGGGGCACCTGTTTCAATCATAAACTGTGTCACTATCTAAACGGTTGTTTAGCTCAATTCACGTGTTCCAATCGCTTTCAAAGGCTCGATCATATTCAACGGCACGCTATCTTTTTTTGCCTCGATCATTGCCATTGTTACCATACATCTTCGCGACTCGATTATCTGTTCCGGTACACTCAGACACCCTGCCTGATCATTAGCCTAGTCTCCGCCGATCTCCTGCTCATAGACCGGCGCACTATTGGCCTTGACGGACCATTCCATTTCATAGCCCACGATCCGCACGCCGCGCACAGAAGGCTCGTTTTGCGACTTGATCGACCATGCTATCGCCATGGCCTGATCATAGGTCAACATCCTGTGATGCTTCATCAGCGGGTGGTTGTCATTACAGGATGCAACGCTACTGGGGATCACAGGCACCATATAGCTGGGGTTCCTCACGTCCTCCCACACGTTGTACGGGTTCTTGATCTCCACAGTGTAAACGGTTCGCGTTTGTGTTTCTGAAAATAACGTACTTTCCGCAGTCTCGGCATTCTTTTTTCTACGCATCTTGGTACCTCTTTCAAGTTAATAGATAGCATATTTTTCTACCACAATTGCAAGGCGGGGCTATCGTGTCATCAGGCAATCCGTGTTTTTTATAGAACTGCTTCAATTCACGATAATACCCGGCTTTTTCTTTCCTAGTTCCGAAATAAACGCACTTCTCCCACTTGCAACAGATCGCGTGGAACTGCACTAACAGGCAATCTGGCGCGTGTTGGTCAATTATGGGATCAACGTGCATATCTCAAAATTCCTCTGTTGCTTTGCTACTGTCAAAGTGTATGGGTCGATCTCAGTATCCGAACTATCAAAGGACGTGTCTCAATCAACCAACGTGTTGCTATCGTGTACAGTGTTTCAATCAAGCACCGTGTTACTGTTATGTACTCCGTTTCAATCAAGCAGCATGTTACTATCGTTAATTATGTTTCAATCCACCTCGATGGTACGCTGCGCATAGGTGTTTCGATCACAGTTAGTGTTACTGACAATAAGGGTGTCTCAATCTCGTGGCGTGTCACTATAATAGAACATGGTTCGATCATCACCACTGTTACTATAAATCGGCTTGTCTCGATACATTTCTTTGTCCCTGTCAACGGACCTGTCTCACTCCCGCTTATTGGCACATTCGGCAAAGTGGATCGCTCGATCCTGACGTTACTTTCTCACTACATGGCACGATCTTAATAGGTGATAATATCAAATACTATGTCTGATCTTTTTTCTTGTTTTTATTCCCGTTTTTCTCATTGATCGGCGTGCGCCGTGTATCAAGATCATGGACCTTGGATTGTTCATAATGTTCGGCCCATTTAGCGGACTTGCATTTCATCCACTTGTCCCTGTTGCGTATAGGGATCAATTTTTCGCGTTTACCGTTATCAAACCTGATTTGTTTGTAGAATAACTGGTATTTTTTCAGCGCCTTGCCAAGCGCATGCAGCGTCACGTTCTTTTTACCCAAAGGATCGTATATCTTTAGCAATTGCGCCGTTGTATAAATATCCCGATCAAACGTCTTGCCGGTTATGTGCAGCGCCGCGTCAGGATCATTAGCCAGTTGCCAAGCCCATTGTTCCAGATCGGACCGCCCCGCTTCGCGCATCATTTCCTTGGAAAATGAATCCTTGGCCTCGCCCTTGGGGTTGAAATCAGATACATCGACTTCGGTTAACAGGTAATGCATCAGTGCGGATCGGCCTTTTTGACCATTGCCAAACCGGAAACGATCTACCCATTTGCCTAAATTGGGCGGGACGGATTTTGCCATGATGGTATGCACATAAAAGCGCCGGTCAAACTCCTCCAAGTACAGCGCATCGGGGTGGTTGGACGTTAACAGGTAATTGATACAGTCTTTTACTTCGTAAATGGGCTTGTATTTTTCGTTTATGCTGATCGTTTCGCGCGTGATCATGTTCTTTATCTTATCTGAGCTACGTCTTTTATTGAACGCATCCGCTGTGATCTCATCACCCAGTACAAACTGCTTGTTACGTGCCCATGAGTTAAAACTTTCAAATAGACTGCCTGCATCTACGTTACTGAAATTACCGCCGTATATATCACCTAGTATTAACCCTAGTGAACTTTTGCCCGATCCCTGTAACGGGCTCTGGATCATAAAGGATGTGGTCAGTTTGGTGCCCGGATACTGGATCGGGTATGCCGCCCACTTCAAAAAATTTTCACGTTGATCCGGATCATCACCGAACACGTAATCCAATAGCCTGTTGAAATCATCCAAGTTGCCCGGCTCAGGGTAAGCGCCCCAACCACGCCACAAGTTCAATTCATTGTCGTCTGTTATCAACGGGAATTCAAACGGCTCATAGATTGGCATCGGTTCATATACCAGCCTTTTATGGGTGCGGCGCATCTTGGATTTTAACCATAAGGCAGCGACGTTATGCTCACGATCTGTCTCAGGATCGATGATAACGCGGTTGGCATACCCCATATCCACCAAGGCGGGTTTAGTTTTGTACCACGTCCCTGTTTTTATATTATAAAATGCGTTTACGTTTTTTATATAGGCTAGCTCGTTGTTGAGTTCCAATACTTCCTTGCATTGTTCATAAGCGTCAAAGGGCAGTTGTTCATAATCTGTCAACTGCGCACCAGCGGCAAAAAAATCGTCCAAGCCGATTTTGTCATAGTCGTCAGGTAACCAGCGGAACAGGACTACCGCACCTTCGCGATAGAGTTCCTTGGCAAATCGCCGCAGTTCCCGCATCACATCTTCATTGGTGCGGAAATCTGAATCAAAACAAATTTCAACGCGGCGATCCTTTAGCGTGATCAGTTTGAAGTCATCTATTAACCGTTGCCCTAATCGTTTGCAGCTAAATGATGATACACCACCTAGGGCAATAGTAGGCAATCCTTCCACGCAGGCTTTAGCGGCTTTCTTCTCGCCTTCTGTGAACACAATAAATTGGCTTGGATCATTTAGTATTGTTGCCCATTTTTTTGGAGTATAGACAGGTGGGAAATAAAGCCTCGGTGTTGTACCGCTGCGTTGCATGTACTTGACGATTTTCCCCTTGCTATTAGCCACCTCCTCCATGAAACGATAGCGATGGTACCCTGTATCTTCCCCTGTGATTGGATCGATGTAAGGGATACGGTATGACCAGTTAGGCCAATCAAATTCAGATAGTGAGTCTTGCGGGGTTAGAACTTCATAGCGAAGTTTTTTGAGATGGGATGCGATCAGACCACTACGGGCCAGATCATCGCGCATGGCTTTTTGAAATTGTTGGATCTCGCGCTTCGTTGGCGCGGCAGGTTCCGTTTCTGATCCAAACCCCATAAACCAATCCCCATAAAAAAAGCCCCAAGCACACAGTAGGTGCAAGGGGCTTTTCATAGCACAGCACATACTGCGAGGGCTAGTCAACAGATGGTTGGTGCTACAAAACCTATTGTAAACCAAACCATGTGTTGTAACTAGCCCATGGGTGCAACCATAGCGCGATTCAAATTGGCTTGCAACTTGTCACCAATTTTTTTTGGCAAAGTGTGAAAAAACGCCAAACTAGATTTTTTCTAGCAGTATGGCCAAAATGGCCGAAAACCCACTTTTTCACACTTTTGGCCATTTGGCACCCGTTTTTCGGGTGCCACGCATTTTTGAAAAATCGTATTTTGCTTTTTAATTCATAGTGTTGCGGCTGTCACCCTTTTTTCCCAAAAACAGCACAAACTTTAATATAGACGAGGATCAGGGATCCCCTACTATCCCTATCCCCTATTTTTTATATATTTTTTATTTAGTATAAAACGGGTGACTGGGTGATTAACTATATTTTTCAGTACGTTACGACAAAAAAATTGGGTGATTAAATGGGTGACGGTTTTTAACTGGTGACGCTTGTAAGTCATTGATTTTTCGTGGCTGCGGCACAGCCCGTCAGGCCGCCTGACAGCCGTTGTGGGGCGTTATTGTCACGGGTAGGCAACGGGCAGGGGCAGGTGCCATACTTGGCGCAGGCGTTGTGACAAGTTGGAGGATTATATGCCTGATGGTTGGGTAAAGAAGGTAGTTTGTATTGACTGTGGTCAATCAAGATATGTGCGCAAGGATTCTAATCCTCTTAGATGCAAACATTGTTCAAGTTCTATAGGAGGCAAGGCCCCAAAACCTAGACGGGCAGAGTTTGTCACTTTTAATTGTATGTATTGCGGTAAATTAAACGAAAGATACAAAAAACAAATAAATGCAAGAAATTTTTGCAATAAGGATTGTTATAAAAAATTTAATGAAATGAAAAAAGTTTTAAGACAATGTAAAAATTGTAAATCTGAATTTTATGTACAAAAAAGCAGGTTGACAGGTAAAACAAACAGTTCTGGAAATTTTTGTTGTCGCAAATGCTATAATGAATGGTTATGTGATACTAAGAGAACTAGAAATTATGGTAGTCGGTGGAAATCAATACGTGATTCTGTAATTAGTAATTTTCCTTTTTGTGCTTTATGCGGAACTACAAAAAATTTACAAGTACATCATATTGTCCCTTATAGGATTACTAAGGATAATGGCTTAGATAATCTTATACCGCTTTGTGTAAAGCATCATAAAGTAATTGAAAATATAACGCTTGAACTTGTTAATGCAGGCTGTAAAGAGGATATAAAAAGATACTTTGGTACTAATTTAAGACAATTTCAAGAAATTGTGCTTACAAAAGTAAGGAGGATGGTTTGTGGACATTGTTGAGATTATGATAGATAAGATAAAGCCATATTCTAAGAATCCGCGTAAAAATGACAGTGCGGTTGAAATTGTTGTTAGAAGTATAAGGGATTATGGTTTTGTAAATCCTATCATTGTTGACAAAAAACACGTTATTATTGCGGGACATACGAGGTATTTAGCAGCTAAGGAGCTTGGGTTAGAAAAAGTGCCTGTAATAATTGCAGATCATTTACCACCTAAAAAGGTGCGTGCTTATAGAATTCTTGATAACAAGTCATCTGAGTACAGTGAATGGGATTGGGACTTGTTGAAAGGTGAATTAGATGCGCTTGGAAATCTGGATACGGTTTTTACGGGGTTTGACGAGGATGAATTGAAAAGTATTTTAGGTGATGTTGATTCAACTGGTTTCCCTGATTTGAACGATGGCGGAAAGGGTGAATTTGAACAGATCACTTTTACTTTGCACAGTGATCAGGCGGAAGTTGTCAGGGATGCTATTGATAAAATTCTTGATGATGGTGTTGACGATAGCTTGAACGATAATAAAAATGGCAATGCGATATATGAAATTTGTCTAAACTATCTAAAACATTTGGATAATTAAAAGATTTTTGTCGGTTTTATGGGCGCAAAAGATTTGAAAATAGTTCCTATTTCTGCAACTGATGCAAACAAGTTTGTAAGACGGCATCATTATAGCGGCAAGGTAGTGCCCAACAGTCAACTGCATTTTGGTGTTTTTTGGGAAGGCAGGTTAGAAGGTGTTATGCAATATGGGCCGTCTATGCGAAAAGATTTGATTGTGAAATTAGTTGACGACACTAAATGGAATGGCTTTATTGAACTTAATCGTATGGCGTTTAGTGATAAATTGCCAAAAAATAGCGAAAGCCGGGCTATTGCAGTGTCGATAAAACTTATTAAAAAACACTATCCACATATTAAATGGATCATTAGCTTTGCAGATGGGACACAATGTGGTGATGGGACTATTTATAGGGCTAGTGGTTTTGTACTAACCGGGATAAAAGAGAACAAAACTTTACGTGTTGATCCTGATACTGGTGAAGTTATGCAGCAGATGCAAGCCCATCATAAGATGCTGTCAAAAGAATTTAGTAAATGGAAACCACTTGAAGGCTATCAGTTACGGTATATTTATTTTATTGATAAAACATACAGGGATAAACTAACGGTGCCTGAGATACCTTTTTCAAAAATAGCTGAAATGGGTATAGGCATGTATAAAGGTAAAAAAGTTTCACGGCGTCCGAAGCAGGCGATGGCTGATCCAACAGCACAGCGGCAGTGCAACACTGACCCGGACGCTCCATAAATTTCTTCACACACTATGACTAATCAAACTACAGAGAAAAAAACGGCTAAGAAAAAAGCTAAAAAGAAATCGGTTACCAAGAAAAAAGTTAACCGAACCAAGATACCGCGTGCCGATGTTTTGAATGGCAAAGTTTTTAAGGTTACGCCAGAAGATCCTAACAAGCACCCGGCAGGTAGAAAATCGAAAGAATACAACATTGAGCAGGTACGCCAGCTTGCCATGCTGCAATGCACCGATGAAGAAATAGCTGCGGTGCTTGGTATGTCATACAGGCTACTTCAAACAGCTAAAAAGAATAATCCTGAATTAAAGGAAGTTATTTTGCGTGGCCGTGAGGAAGGCAAGGCGTCACTGCGCCGTGCACAATGGATCAACGCAACACAGCGCCATAGTACGCAGATGCAGATCCATTTAGGTAAAAACTACCTAGGCCAAAAGGACAAGGTTGAATTGGAAGGCAGCCTTGAAATGAAACAGCCTGTTATCAATGTAACCATGCCAAAGGTTGAACAGGATTATAATGTCATTGATGGTGAAGTAGTTGATGACGGTGATGATGATGGCGAAAAAGAACAAGAATGAAGATAACGTAGTTGAATTATTTGAAGATTATTGTTTCCAATGTAGTTGTGGATCGTTTTCTTTTTACCTGTTTGTTGATTTGCGAGATCACAGATATGTAAGCCGTATCAAATGCACGGAATGCGGCAAGTATTTATTTGTCACTAAAGAATCGGACGAGTGATATGGATCTTTCATTTCATCCAAAGCAAGCCTACGTTTTCAACTCCCCCGCAACTGAAATCCTCTTCGGCGGAAGCGCAGGCCCCGGAAAAGGGCAGAGATTTGATGATTTTATCTTAACGCCGTTTGGGTGGAGAAAATTTAGGGATGTAAAGGTAGGCGACGCAATTTGTGCAACTGATGGAACAGTGCAAAAAATTATTGGCTATTACCCGAAAGGCAAGCAAAAAGTTTACAAGTTAACGTGGTCCGATGGTAGTGAAACCATTGTTGATAGCGATCATATTTGGCTTGCTTGGACGACAGGTAAAAGCAGGAAGATAGGTAATGTGCCTGTTAATGGTGAAGCATCGGCGCGTAAATGGACAACAAAAGAAATTTACGAGTTTTACCAGCGCAACACAAAACGCAAAAACAGGATCGCGATCCCTGTTATATCTGAGCCATGTGCATTTAACGTACATGGAGAGAATGCAGGACCAAAAAAACACGTTAAGCGATCCGTAGAACCGTATTTGCTTGGCGTGTTGTTAGGAGATGGGTGCTTGCGTAGTGGCGTTACTACTTTTTGTACGCCTGATCGTGAGATAGTTGATAACATAAATAACATTTTATCAGATTTTTACAACTATGATAAAAAGCTAAATCCTGTCGGCAAAAACAATAACAACAAAGCCAAGTCATATACGGTACCGAAAAAACTTGTTTATGATGACTTGGTTGATCTTGGTGTTTACGGATGTTTGGCAAATAGTAAGTTTATTCCGCGCATTTACTTGTTTGGCGGCGTTGAAGATCGATGGTCTTTACTACAGGGTCTAATGGACACAGACGGGACTGTTGATAAGGATGGTGATTGCTATTTTACAACGGTATCAAAGCAATTGGCTGATGACGTAAGGCACTTGGCAAGATCGTTAGGCGCTATTGTTTCATTAAAATCAAAAATACCGAATTATGTGTATAAAGGTGAAAAAAGAAAAGGGCAAAAAGCCTATACGCTCAGGATAAAGATCCGTGAACCACAAAGGATGTTCCGTGTTAAGCGCAAAGCCGAGAGATGCAATAGTAAACAACATCAGTCAATGGGGCTTTATCTTGATAAGATAGAACCCGCCGGGCATTGTGAAACTGTCTGTATTTCTGTTTCTCACCCAAACAATTTATACATAACAAATGATTTTATCGTTACGCATAATAGTCACCTTATGCGCATAGCTGCGATCATGTGGTGTGCGGAAATCCCCGGTTTACAGGTTTATTTGTTTCGCCGCACATACCCTGAACTGTGGAAGAACCACATGGAGGGACCAAAGGGATTTTTTAACCTGTTATCAGATTGGATCGATGAAGGGCATGCAAAAATAAATACGGGTAAGGGCATTATCACATTCTGGAACAATAGCAAGATTTTTTTGTGCCATTGCCAGCATGAAAAAGATCGCATGAACTACCACGGTTCTGAAATACATTTATTGTTAGTAGATGAATTGACTATGTTCACAAAAACGATTTACGCCTATTTGCGATCACGTGTCCGTGCGCCGGGTCTGGTGTTACCTGATAAATACAAAGATCGCTTTCCAAGGATCATAAATAGCAGTAACCCCGGTGGCATAGGTCATAACTGGGTAAAGGCGGATTTTGTAAACATTGCACAACCAAACACGATAATCAGGATGCCAAAAAAGGAAGGCGGTATGTTGCGCCAGTTCATCCCCGCGTTCCTTAGTGATAATCCGACCATGATGATTGATGATCCTGACTATAAGGACAGGTTGAGCGGCCTTGGCGATCCTGAACTGGTCCGTGCCATGTTGGAGGGTGATTGGGACATTGTTAGCGGCGGCATGTTCGATGATGTATGGGATCGTAGTGTGCATGTGATTGAGCCGTTTAAGATCCCTGATAGCTGGTACATAGATCGATCATTTGACTGGGGCAGTAGCAGACCGTTTTCGGTAGGCTGGTGGGCGGAAAGCGATGGTACGGAAGCCATATTGCGCGACGGCACTAAAAGAGCGTGGCCTGCAAAAACATTGTTCCGCATCGGTGAATGGTACGGATGGAAAAAAGGCGAACCTAATGTTGGTTTGAAAATGAATGCCAAGGATATTGCTAAGGGGATCATAGAGCGGGAAAAGATGATGGGCATATACGGTCGCGTAAAACCGGGTCCAGCGGATAGCTCTATTTATGACAATCAGAATGACAACTGTATTGCAGATGATATGCGTGCAGTAGGTGTTAAATGGACAGAAGCTAATAAATCGTCAGGATCGCGCGTATCGGGATGGGAACTATTGCGTACACGGTTAGCAGCATCCTTGGAATTGCCTATGGAAGAGCCGGGATTATTCGTGTTTAATACTTGTAATGATGGGTTTATACGTACTGTGCCGGTATTGCCACGGGCGGAAAAGAACCGCGAGGATGTGGACACGGATGCTGAGGATCATTGTTTTCACGGTGATGAGGAGATAGCAACTGATAAAGGATTCATTCCTATAAAATCATTGTGCAATAGCGGTGCAAAGATTTTGACAATTGACGGCTATAAAAAGTTTGAAAATTGCAGGATGATTGAAAGCAATGCTGATACTATAAAAGTATTTTTTGAAGATGGGTCTTGTGTTTGTTGTACACCAGATCATTTATTTTTTACAGATCAAGGATGGGTAGAAGCACGGCACTTAAAAAATGTAGGGCACTGTATTTTTGTTGCAGGGGTAAATGAGGAACATAAAAAATGTACGTTAAAGAAATTAGCAGCACAATCCAAGAATTTTGTGGCGAAAGGTATTATTTATGTGGCAGCTATTTTCAGAAAAATGGTAAAAGGTTGCATAGGGTTGTATGGGAAAAATACCACGGCAAAATACCCAATGGATACCACGTACACCATATTGACGGTAACAGGGCAAACAATGACATTGATAATTTGGAAGTCATTGAGGCTGATAAGCATTTACGCATTCATGGGATGTGCGAGAAAAATAAGGAACGTCTTAAAAGAAATCAAAAAAACGCTTGTAAGCAAGCTAAGAAATGGCATAGCTCAGAAGAAGGAAGAAAATGGCATAAGGAACAGTACGAAAAAAACTGTGCCAGTGCACTTAATAGAGAGATTGAAAAAGAGTGTGTCATGTGCGGTAAAAAATATATGGTTAAAATTGCCGGTAAGAAAACATCGAAATTCTGTTCCAATGCTTGCAAAACAAGGTATAGGGTTAGATCAGGCGTCGATAACGTTGAAAGAATATGCGCAGTATGTGGTAATAGATTCATTGTTAACAAATATCAAAAAACTAGATGCTGTAGCAGGCCATGTAGTGCGCGTTGGGGTCGTAAGAATAGAGAGATCAGGCAAGCATGATGTGTATTGTTTAACTGTACCTGATGCGCATCATTTTATTTTACGTAGCGGTGCGATTGTTCATAATTGTGGTGACGAAACTAGATACCGCCTACTTGGCAAAAAACCTGCTACAGTTAAAGAAATCAAGGTACTTGGGACTTAGGGGTGAGATATGGCGGTTACACATAATCATAGAGAATATGAGCAGCGTATCGATCAGTGGCGGAGGTGCCGGGATTGCGCTGATGGGACTGATGCGGTAAAGCGCCGTGGTGCAGTGTATTTGCCTAGGCTTAGTGCGCAGACGGTTGAGGAATATGATGCGTACAAAAATCGTGCATTATTTTACGGTGCAACTGGCAGGACGATCCAAGGCATGTCTGGGCTTGTGTTCCGTAAACCGCCGTCATTTGAGATCATGGATGCTTACCTGCATTTCACTGAAAAAGTTACAAATGATTGCGTAGATTTATTGCAATTTTCAAAATCTACAGTTGATGAGATTTTGAAGGTTGGGCGTATAGGGCTGTTGGTTGATCATCCTAGCGAAGAGGTCACTGAGCCGCGGCCTTATGTTGCTGTTTACTTGGCAGAAGCGATCATTAACTGGCGTACTGCGGTTATAGATGGCATGAAAATGCTAACAATGGTTGTTTTGCGCGAAGAGTATGAGAAACTTAAAGGCAGTGACGCATTTGAAATGGAGACTAAAACACAGTACCGCGTACTGTCATTAAAATTTGAAAATGGGCAGCGTTATTACACACAAGACGTTTACCGAGAAGTTAAGACGCAATCAGGCGCAATTACATGGGGAATAGATCCAAACCTTTCTGTCATACCGTTGCGCAATGGTCAGCGTATAGATCATATCCCTTTCTTTTTCATAAATTCTAACTCACTAACTGACGGCACTGTTAAACCGCCACTATTGGATTTGGTTGATGTGAACTTGTCACATTACCGCACTAGTGCTGATTTGGAACACGGGGCGCACTATACAGCATTACCTACTCCATACGCAGCAGGGTTTGACTCAGAAAGTGAATTGCGTATCGGTGCTGGTATTGCTTGGGTAACTGAAAATGCAGATGCGAGAGTAGGGTACCTCGAATTTTCAGGCCAAGGATTGGATGCACTTAGTAATTTGAAAAAAGACAAAGAATCACTGATGGCAATACTTGGAGCGCGTTTGCTTGAACAACAGAAGAAACAGGCTGAAACCGCTGAGACAATGCGCATACGCCAAGGTGGTGACGCAGGAAGTTTACAAACCATAGTAGGATCGGTATCGCGTGGTATAGAGATGGTGCTACGTGAAATGGTTTGGTGGGCCGGGGGAGATGAGAACACGGTTAAGGGAACGACTTTTTTGTTAAATGATGACTTCATATCGGCACGCATGGAGCCTAATGAACTTATTGCGCTAATGAAGGCATGGCAAAGTAATGCTATTAGCCAAGACACGTTTTTGTGGAATCTGCGCCAAGGTGAGATCATACCTGCAAATACTGGAATAGAAGATGAGAAAGACAAGATTGATATGGAAGTAGGCACCAGCATTGAGGATAATGTAGGCGTAGCAAGAGTAGGAAGGTCTTTTGACATACGTGATGAAAATGGAAACATTGTGAACATTACTGAGAGGTAGGTGTTATTAGGTCTTTTTGGTGTTGTGGTATTGGTTACGCCCTTTATAGACAAGTTGTGATCTACTCATTTATTTATTGATGAGGGCGGATCATTATTGCCAGTATTAACGATGTACATAAGGCACAGTATTAATGCCGGTGCAAGTATTATGCAATCTATAACTGGCGATCCAGAATCTTCTGTAACGGTGACAAGTGTACAGGTGGTGCCATGCCTATAACCAATATGGAAGTAAAAAGGGAAGTAGGCAACGTTAGTGGAAAGGAAGTCATATTTTACAGGGTATCAATGCTTGTTGTTGATACTTGTGGTGAAAGATTAATAGAGTTTTCGCTAAACGAAAATAGCGCACTACGTGATATTTCAAGGCAGTTTGATTTAGTAGCTAGAAAACTGGTAAACACAAATGCCCGTTAAAAATAGAGCGTTAACACTAGCAATACGTGGCCTGTTGATAGGTGTTGCAATATCTATTGCAATGCATGGACTGATACAGCAGCCAAGCAGCGCATCTATTAACGTATTAGATGGTCAGCACCTGCACACAGCGGACAGTGAGCAAATTTTTCAATTGCATAATTTGACCGTAGCAGGTGTGGTTCACAGGCACGTAGCTGAAAGCAACGATTTTTATAAGTCACCTAAGTTAGTCGTCACTCCGCTGCGTAAAATAGGCGGTGGCGTTGGAGATTTTGGCGATGTAGCTGCGTTTATTGAATACAGAGTCCAGTATCGTCATTACCCTATGTTGAGTACACTGATCCAGTTATATACGCAATGCAGCTTTGATGGGTAGTATGTAAGTATATACCAATCAGGAAACAGGTTTTTATATTGTCGTGGCAGGATCGATAAGTAGTGTAGGTTTGGTTTGACAGGTAGCACATTGGTAAAATTAGATACAGGATCAGTTTCTACGTTATCGCATGCAAGTACGTTGCAATTAATTGCATCAGGTAAACCCATTAATCAATTGCTTGTAAATGAAAGCTATGTGAAAGATACGACAATTGATAAAGTGCTTGATATTGATGTTGCGACTATCATAGCTGCGATTGATGCAATAATAGATAACGAGGTTTGAGCATGCCTGCTAGACGTGTTGCCGATCCTAAAAAACGTGGCCGTGGATGTTAGCAGTGAGGATTCACTGGCAGAGTATGCTGCGATTGCGGTGTTAAAGTGTGTGCACAGTTGCAAGGGGACACGATAGAGACTAATAGAGATAGTAGAAGACAAAATGGCCGCCAATGTAACAGATGATATTGTTAATCTTTTGACAAGGCATGATATAAATTTAATGCGCCTTGAAGCCGGTTTGCGCAGGAAAATTATCAAACTGATAAACGGTATGGGGAACGACATTTTGAAGATTTTACAAAGTGTCGATCCTGCAAGTCCTGTCTCCATGCTGATTAGAAATAAACGGCTTACAAGTGTAATGACTATTGCACAGGAGACACTTGATCGTTATTACAAGATCATTGAAAAAGAAATAATCAGCGATCTGAAACGTGTTTCAATAATAGAGTCTAACAATATCATAGATACGACAAATTCAGCGTTGCATTTTGAATTGCTTTCAAAAAGATTAAATAACCAAGTGCTAAGATCATTGGCAAACGATACTTTGATCCAAGGTGCGCCTACTAGGGAATGGTTAATAAACAACAAGAAAAGATATTTGACACAATTAAGACGGACGTTGCGAGACGGGATCGTAGTAGGGCGCTCAATACAGGATATGACGCAACGTGTGCGTGGATTTATGCCAAGTACACGCAGGGAGGCCACTGCGATAGTTAGATCCAGTGTGCAGGCAGTGGCGCAGGAAGCGAGATATGAGACTTACAAGGCAAACAGCGATGTGATAAAGGGGCAGCAGTGGATGTCCACACTGGATGGCAGGACAACGCCGATCTGCCAATCACTAGATGGGCAGGCTTGGACATTGGAAGGCGAAGCACTTGAAGGTACAACAGCAGCATGGCAGGGGCCGCCGCCTGCACACTGGAATTGCCGCAGTACACTGGTCCCAGTGTTAAAGTCATTTGGTGATTTAACAAAGGATCCGCAGGTAAAAAGGAAGATCAAGAAACTTGACGACAGGGAACGTAAGCGGCTAAAGGCCACGGCTCTAGGTAAGCCGGGTGGCAGACTCACTTATGAACGCTGGCTTAGACAGCAGACGCCAGCTATGCAAAAAGACATATTAGGGCCTACGCGATACAGGATGTGGCGTAGAAAACAAATCACTACCCGCGATCTGATTGATCAGACTAACAGGCCGCTAACTATTGAGGAACTTGAAGCCAAGATCAGGCGCAGGCATAAATTCAAATCCGCATCTGACTGGTACAACAGATTTGCAGAAAAAGGGTTGACTGAGCAAGCGATACTTGCCGAGTTTGGTGATGACGTGCGAAAGAAAATGGATGAGATAATTGCACGCATTGAAAAACGTAAGCCAACTAACAAAATTTACTTTAAGAATGGTAAATGGGATGAGGAACGTACCAAGATCCATGAGGACATTATCAAAAAATTCCTTAACCCTAAATCAATGCGCAAAGCTAAACCGCCAAAAGGCGTAAAACCAAAATACGTGATGTTCGGTGGGCGCGGTGGATCGGGCAAAGGATCCTTTACACGTGCTAGGAAAAATGGTGGTGTGGAAGTGATCAACAAGGATGAGTTCATAATCTTAGATACTGACGAGATAAAAAAGATGCTGCCTGAGTACCAAGGTTGGAATGCGTTTGAAGTGCATGAGGAATCTAGCTATATCTTTGACTTGATCACTGAGCGGGCTAGGCAGCGTGGGCTTAATATTGTCCATGACATGACCCTGAAAACAGGTTCATCGGCCATAGCACGCGCCAAGGGGTTCATAGAATCAGGCTATGAACTAGAGGGGTACTACATGTTCCTGCCGCCGCAGGACGCCGCCAAACGGGCTGTGAAGCGGTTTATGGGGCCTACAAACAGGTATGTGCCGCTGGAAGTCATACTGGCTAATACCCGCAATGAGGCCAATTTTGACGATTTACTGCAATTTTTTTCAAGGTGGGAATTTTATGATAATCAAGGACTTGGGCCGGAGTTGATCGCCAAGGGATAGTTGACAGTTGCAAGATTTTGTATTACAATTATGGGTGCAGAATAGTTTGCCCTTACGGGCAGGAGGTGCCTATTGGCTAAATATGCTGAATACAACGGCAAGCGTATCAAGGATGCGGACGGTGATCCGATCCTTGCCGGTGCGTTTGAAAACGATCCTAGCGGCCCTATGCGCAAGGTTGCCAAGCGTGATGTGCGCAAAGAAAGTGAGCGTGACTTCTACTTGCGCCTTGGGTTCAGTGAAAAGGAGGTTAACAAAATGCTTGAGTAACCTTACAGCGTTTGCAGTAACGGTAAACCGTGGTGCTGTTGTGCCACGGTTTTTTTATGCGTAAAACAAAGGTACTAAAAAATGCAGGATAGAGAATTTGCTTTGCCTGAGCATGTAAGACCTTATAGTGTGAATTTTAATAAACAGCCGCGTATTAAATTCGTTAACCCTAACGTAGATAACTATAAACGCAATATAGAACATGCCAGCGATCTGCACAGAAACCACGGTTATGGCATGATCCAGAAGGATATGCTAAAGGGCAAAGCTGCGGTGATCTGCGGCAGTGGTAACACATTGGGCGATGAAGATGTTTTAGACGCTATACGCAAGAGACAGGAAAACGGAGCATTGCTTGTAGCCTGTAAACAGGCGATTAAGTTTTTGCATGACAAGGGGTTCAAAATTGACTATGCCGTAAGCATGGATCCCGGTGCGCACATAGCTTGCCCTGAAAAAATCTACAAAGCGCCCGGTGTAAAACACATCATTGCATCCAGTAGTGATCCCAAGCTATTTGACTACCTGAAAGATGAAGAAGTGTTGATATTCCATTCAGCGTGTGGCGTTGAAAATGAAGTGAAGTTGTACCAAGATTTGTTTGATAACCCTGATTGCATGGGCGGTGGGTACAACGTGATCAACCGTGCCTTATCAGCATTTTTGTATATGGGGTGCCTGCCTATCACACTGGCAGGTGTGGACAGCGGTTGGCGGGCAGGGCAGTCTTTTTACGTGGACGGCACCAATAACCGCCCCGGCGTGGATATGTGCGACAATGGCCGTGTGGAGATGACACAGGCTGAGCAAACGCTATACAGGGCACTATCGGAAAAGGCGGCTAATAAGCATGATTTGGATGAAGACGAAGTAGCATTACTAGGTAACTTGCAATTAAAAGTTTGGCATACACGGCCTGATATGTTGGCCAGCGCGGTTGCCTTGGCGCAGGTGGCCAAGCAGTATAGTGAACAGGATTTTGAGATACTTGGCAAAGTGCTGCCGCATAGTCTAAGATACAAGGATGAAGCGTTTTTGAAAGAATGTGTGAGTTTTCAATAACGTGCTATATTTAACTAACAAGATGAAAGAGGTGATCCAAACATGGCTATAAAGGTCGTTGTTAATTCGCTAGACGAAGTGCCGGAGGCATTGCATTCCTTTTACACGAAAATCGGTGATGAGTACGTACTGGATGCAGACGACAAGGACTTTAAGAGCAAACTTTCAGAGTTCCGCAATAACAATATCGAGCTTAAAAAGAAGCTAAGCGATTCTGAGCAGATGCAGCAGAAAATCGCTGAAATGCAGGAACAGCTAAAGAACTATGACGGTATCGACGCTGAAAAAGCACGTGAGGCGCTTGAGAAACTTCAAAACATTGAAGATCAAAAGCTGATCGATGCTGGCAAACTGGATGAACTTCTGCACCAGCGTACCGAGCGTATGCGCGGTGATTTTCAAGGTCAGATCGAGGCGCTTACCAAGTCACTTGAGGAAGCCAACAATTCTGCAAAGAACTACAGGCAGCGCCTTGAAGAAGTAGTGATTGATAATTCCTTGCAGCAGGCGGTTTCGCAGGTTGCTACGGTAAGGAAGGGTGCCATGCAGGACATTCTTGCCAGAGGCAGGGGTGTGTGGGCACTGGACGATAACGGTTCTCCCGTACCCATCGACTCCGAAGGGAACACAATGTATGGGAAAGATGGTGAGAAGCCGATCTCCATGAGTGAGTGGGCGCAGGCTTTGGTACAGGAAGCCCCGTATCTGTTTGAGGGTAATGTTGGCGGTGGTGCTGGCGGTGGCTCAGGTGGTAATGAAGGTGCGGGGCAGGTCAGTGCCAAAGATCAGGATTCCATTAACTCAAACATTGAGGCCATTGCAGCCGGTAAGATTGAGGTAAGTGGCCTTGGCGGCTGATCGGTGATTGGCCTACATACTCGGTGAGTATCCCCAATTTGAACATGAGCATGAACATGAGCATGAATAGGAGTATGTAGATATGGCTAATAGTCTCGACAACATCATGCCGAAGATTCTGGCGCGTGGGCTGCTTGCATTGCGTGAGCAGGCTGTCATGCCGCGTCTGGTCAACGGTGATTATTCAACGGAAGCGGCACAGAAAGGTAAGACGATTGACGTGCCGATCCCTTCCGCACAGCAGGCATCCGATGTAACCCCGGCACCTGTATATTCGTCCGCGCCCAACAGTGCGCCGGGCGTGGTACAGGTCCAGCTTAACAACTGGAAAAAGTCTAATTTCTACCTGACTGACAAGGAAATGGTGGAGATTGACCGTAATGCGCACTTTATGCCTATGCAGGTAAGTGAGGCAGTGCGTGCGCTCGCCAATGTTGTTAACGAGGACATTCTTGACGAGTACAAGGGTGTCTATGGTTTTGCTGGCACGGAAGGTGTGACGCCGTTTGCATCCACGGTTACGGGTGCTACGGATTCACGTAAGGTGCTAAACCAGCAGCGTGCGCCGCGTACTAACCGCCGTGGTGTGCTGGACTATGATGCTGAGGCAAATGCACTGGCACTGTCACCTTTCAGTGATGCTGAAAAGGTTATGTCAGCACAGGTCAAGATCGAAGGTGAGATTGGTCGTAAGTTCGGCCTTGACTGGGTAGCTGATGATGCTGTGCCTACGCATACGGCAGGATCATTGTCTGCAACGGGTGCCGTAGTGGCTTCCGCTGCGCTGGCAGGTGCGTCCAGTATCAAGATTTCTTCTGCCTCAGCGCAGGGCAATATCTTGAAGGGTGATATTTTCACCATTGCCGGTGATACGCAGACCTATGTGGTACAGCAGACGGTTTCGGCGATAACGTCAGGTGCGCAGTTTGCGATTTCCTTTGATCCGCCTCTAAAGGCCAATGTGTCCAATGAGGCGATCACGATAAAGGGTACACATGTTGTAAACCTTGTGTTCCACCGTGATGCGTTTGCATTTGCTAACCGTCCGCTGGTCCAGTCCACACAGGATATGGCACTGGGTAGCCGTATCATGTCCATGACTGACCCGCAGACTGGTATTACCCTACGTCTGGAAGTTTCCCGCCAGTACAAGCAGGTTACGTGGGAGTTTGACATTTTGTGGGGTGCTAAACTGGTTCGTCCCGAACTTGCCGCGCGACTGGCAGGTTGATCCACGGGACTTTTGCCCCGCCTACCCACTGGGCGGGGCTTTTTTATAATTGGAGGACGGTATGAAAACTGAGGTGGTACGTATCTTTGACAAAAAGAAGAAAAGAACACTTACTGTCAATGCTGTTGACTATGCACGTAGTAGCATGATCACCAATGATCGTTTTGTTATCGTTACTGGTGAATTGCATGATGGCAGTAAATTGGAACTTGTTAGTGATAACACAAATCAGGAACAGGAGACTACAAATGAAGCATCCCAAGGGCAAGAAGAAGCGCCCGTCACCGATGGGGAAAAGGAAGAAACCAATGGTAGCGTGACGGCAACGGATAATAGTGAACAGCAGCCTGTTAAGCGTGGTCGTGGCAGACCGCGTAAAAATCCGCAATGAAGGTCAAGCTAATACATAGGATTAAACGACGTGAGTTGATCCTTGATGAATCGGAGTACAGAGAAAATAAATCCCTGTACTCCATGTTTGATTTTGTTTGTAATTTGACAGGAGGTGAGGCAGATCAAGGATCAGGAGAGATACAGGAAAAAAAGGAAGTCAAATTATCTGAGAATGAATCGTCAACGCGCAACACGCGATCAAAAAAGAAAACAACTAGAAAAACTTACGGAGATCAGTAAATGATTGTCACGTCATTTAGTCAAAAAGGTTATCATCTATACGGCAAAAAATTCATAGAAACATTTTTAGAACATACCAATGATCATAAATTGACGATATTTTATGAGAATAGCACACCATCTAATAGACCTGATGATGATCGCTTAATTTATGAAAATCTTGTTTCCTATGACGAGTTTGTAGAATTTTGCAAAACGATACAAAACTCAGATCCGTTGTTTCGTGGTCTTGTCCGCAATCTTGAGGATAAGAATGCGAAAGACCCCATATATAATTTCAGGTTCGATGCTTTCAGATTTTTCAGGAAGGTATTTTCAATAAAAACCGCTGATCAAATGACGGACGATCCACACTTAATTTGGATCGATGCTGATGTGTATTTCCATTCAAACTTGCCTGATGATTTTTTTGAAACTGTGCTAGATGGGAAATACTTGGCTTATTTAGGCAGGCCGGGGATTTTCAGTGAGTGCGGTTTCATGGCATTTAATCGAAGTTATGAAGTCCACAAACAATTTATGCGTCTGTATTGGGATGCGTACAGCACAGGCGCGTTCCGCATGCTTGGGCAATGGCATGATTGTTACGTGTTTGACTTTATCCGTGAACTGCTAAATGTGCCGTCTAATAACTTGGCAAAAGGCCACTCATCAGATCATCCATTTGTCGATTCTGTTTTAGGTAAGTACATGGACCACTTAAAAGGGCCTGACAGGAAAGAAATGGGCCGTAGCCCTGAACTTGAAAACAGGTTGATGCGCAGGGAGGCGGTGTAATGGAAAATTTACAGAATACGGGTGAGCGACAGGTTGGCAAAAATTTAGGACAGATCGCCAATGATCACGTAAAACGGTATGAATGGGCAGCTAAGGTACTAAGCGATCTCGGTGTTGAGCGTGTTGTTGATCTTGCTTGTGGTGTAGGGTACGGCGCTAATATCATGGCTAATGCTGGGGTCAAGGTGTTGGCTGTTGACATAGACTCTGCATCTATTGAGTTTGGCAAGTTTTATTATGATCATGAAAACATAACTTGGCTATGCCATGATGCAGGTAGTTTTCTTGATGTTGGTGGTTTGCCTAATGTGGTAGTTTCGTTTGAAACTATCGAACACGTTAAAGATCACTATAGTTTGATGAACGTGTTTAAGGGATTCGCAGATACATTGATTTGCAGTGTCCCTAATCAGGATGTTGTGCCGTTTACAGGTGAGACACATCCATTTCACTATAGGCATTACACACCTAAAGAATTTTTAGGCTTGGTTAAAAGTGCCGGGTACTACGTCGATAAAATATGTACACAGTATGACAAGCATGAAGGCACGGTGTTTGAAGATGCGGATGACGGTAAAACTTTAGTCATTCTTGCACATAGGAGTGCATAGCGATGAAAATAATCGTATTTGTGCCTAGCACCAATCAAATGCACATCACTGCATTGAATAGTTTTTACAATGGATTGATGGCGTCTGGTGAAAAAGATATTATGCTTGCGCCAATAGAGACGTATAAAACTGGATGCTGTGATGTAGCGGTAATTTTTGGCATAGGCAAAAAAGACGTGCCGATCAGCTATCCTAGAAAACACGTTATGCAAGGGCAGCGTGCATCTGGTGGTGTTACCGTTGTCGTTGAACGTGGTTATATAAAGCGTGACAGGTATTATGCGGTTGGTCTGAACGGGCTAAACGGCAGGGCCAACTTCAATAATCTTTTCGTACCTAGTGACAGGTTCCAAAATCTTGACGTGGAGATGAAGGAGTGGAGGGACAAAGGTGACCACATAATTGTAGCCGGTCAAGTTCCGTCTGATGCCAGCGTGCAAAATGTGGATATTATTAATTGGTGCGTGACAGTTATTAATATATTGAAAGAAATAACTGACAGGGAAATTATTTTCAGACCACATCCCCTTGCACCGATGAACAAGTTTTTTTCAATACTTGGTGCAAAAACTTCTATCAGACGTTTGGAGGATGATTTTGAAAACTCACATGCCGTTGTTTGTTACAACTCAAACATTGGCGTGGACGCTGTATTGAACGGTGTACCTGTCTTTGCTTTTGATATTGGGTCAATGGTATGGGATATCGCCAATAAAAGTTTGGCTGATATAGAAAATCCTGTGATGTATGAAAGGGATGAGTGGGCAAACAGGATCGCATACGCTCAATGGAATTTAGATGAAATTAGCAATGGTCTTGCATGGCTGCATATTAAAAGTGCGGTAAACCTTTACTTAAATGACGATAAGAGGATGGTACAGTGATTGATAAAAGTGTACGACCCGGTGAAGTTGTTAAAATTTTCATTGGTTTTGATCAAGTTGAGGCTGTTGCGTATCACGTGCTATCTCATTCGATCATTTCACGTGCCAGTGTGCCTGTTGCCATATACCCAGTAAAACGATCTATGCTAAAAGCAATCCATGATCGTCCAATTGACGATAAACAAAGCAATGAATTTAGCTTTACCCGTTTTCTGGTCCCATATCTTAGTGGCTATAAAGGCGTGTCTATTTTCATGGATTGTGACATGCTGGTGCGTTGCGATATTAAGGAACTGATCGATCAGGTCGATTTGTTTGGTACTGCGGTAAGTGTAGTTAAGCACCAATATACGCCACGCGATGAAATAAAATACTTGGGCACAGTGCAATACAAGTACGAGCGTAAAAACTGGTCATCTGTAATAGTGTTCAATAACTCTCATTCTGCCTGCAAAAGATTAACGCCTGAATATGTAAATACTGCATCGGGTCTTGAATTGCACCAGTTCAAATGGTGTAAGGATGAACAAATTGGTGAACTTGGGCCTGAATGGAATCACTTGGTTAGCGAATACCCGCCTAACCCTGATGCCAAGATTGTGCACTATACTGTAGGTACACCATGCTTTAACGAGTTCAGAAATTGTGAGTTTGGTGATGAATGGTATGAAGAACGTCAACTGATGTTGCATGCTTTGCAAATTGAAGATATTGAAATAGTCGTATAATGGAGGTGCTGCATGGCCGTTATATTTGATACAACTATTGGTGGCAGTAGTGCAAATTCTTATGTAACGGTCGCTGATGCTGATGATTATTGGGCTACGCGCATTTACAAGGATACGTGGGACGCTGCTACTAATGCCGATAAGCAAAATGCATTAATGTTTGCTACCCGTTTACTGGATATATGGGTGGATTGGAAGGGCTATATTACCAAGGAAGATCAGGCACTACGTTGGCCACGTTATGATGTTTATACCCGTGATGGTTGGGCTATTGATAGTGATGTTATCCCTGACGATATTAAAAACGCAACATCTGAGCTTGCAGGTTACTTGTTGCAAGTTGATTCAACAGGGCAGCCAGATACGCTAGGCTTTAGTCGTTTGAAGGTAGGCGATTTAGAACTTGAGATCGATAAATTGGATCGTGATAAATACGGCGCACTGCCTGATTCAGTTATAGCGTTTGTAGAGCCTTATGGCCAGCTAAGAAAACGTGGAGGCAGTAAGACCGTTGACTTGGTGAGGGCATGATAAGTGGCATTTGCAGCAGTAAAGCTACTGGGTACGTCCAATCTTTTTGGTACTGTAAGCAGTACCATACCAGTAGTTATATCGTCCTCAAATACCAACAGAATGTTGGTCATTTCAAATCTTTCAAAAGACAACTCATCCCAACCTGACAATGGTACAGCGTCAATACAAGTAGATCCGCCCGGTGTAAACAGCGGCATAGGTAGTGGCGTTAATCAAGTCGGCACTTTGATACGTGCTGAAGAAAGTCCTTATTCGTCTGTTTCAGATGTTTACGTTGTATATGGCAGCGCATTGCCAAGTACAACGGCGGCTTCTACAGTAATTGATATAGTCGTCAATAATGACGGTGCGTGTCAAAGGCATATTTGGCAGGTCCATGAAGTAACAAATGTAAAACAGGCTGATCCATCTATCTTCGTCCAAAAAGCGGATACTAGCAATTATTCATCGTCGCAAATTATGTCTGCTACTGTTACTAGCCCCGTTGCTAGTGTGTTGGTGGTTGATTACTTTGGCATTAGCTGGACTGGAAAATCTACAGGCGCATTAGCGCAGGGGTCGGCGCAAACTGAAATAGCGGATTTTGGCGGTACCTATGGCGGGACAGTTTCAAGTTATAAATCGTCAATCGTATCTGGCCTTATTGAAATGCAGGAATGGTCAGAAAATACGACTGTATCCAGATTTGCCGCTACTGTAATAGCGTTTGAGGCTTTTACGGCAGGAGACAGTGCTGCTTTCCTCGATGTTAAATCTGCCAAGCATTTACAAAAAGCAGATAGCAACAAAATTTTACAGACGCATAATTTAACTGTCACTAGTGCCAAGCATTTACAAAAAGCAGATAATAATGCACTAAACCAGACGCATGAGTTAAGCGTAAATAGCGCCAAGCATTTACAAAAAGCAGATCAGAATGATTTAGTACAAACTCACAATCTGTTTAATGATAGCGCCAAGCATTTACAAAAAGCAGATCAGAATGCAATATCACAGGTACATAATCTTTCTGTAAACAGTGCCAAGCATTTACATAAGGCAGATAACATAGGCATAGAGGTTCTTGGTGATCTGCGCATACAAAGTGCCAAGCATTTGCACAAGGCTGATTCAAATACGCTAAACCAGACACATGAACTGGGCATAAGCAGTGCTAGGCACAGACATACAGCAGATATAGTTTATCTGTCGTACTATGCTAATCTATCTGTAAAAAGCGCCAAGCATGTTCATATATCAGACGCCAATGATATTGGGCAAACCCACTACCTAAAAAGCAGTTCAGCCAAGCATCTCATAAAATCTGACAGTGTTTTATTGACACAACTGCATAAAATGCAGTTACTGTCAGCTAGGCACAGGCATACAGTAGATTTTATTACTTGGCAACCGCCTGTGCCGTTTATACCACACCCTGATCTTACGTGGATGGTTGGATCAGAGAACATGGTCTATAATACTGGAATTGGAATGGGTACTTATACAGTGTCAGCCAATAGTTTTACATATATCAGGAGGTAGGAAATGGCCAGATCACAAAATGACTTGATGCTAGATGCAGCACTTAACTGGGTGAAGGACAACACTGAAAAAATGTTCATTATGAGCAGTGGTGTCCATCCCATGACTTATGCCAGTGCAAAAGCACATGCTCTGGCCTCTATTGCAATCGCCTCTACTGTATTTACCTTGGCAGATGGTGACGTTAGCGGCAGGAAGATGACCGTGGCAATTGTTTCAGGTATTTCAGTAACGACAACGGGATCTGCAACGCACACGGCACTGGTCAATTCCACAAGTGCTTTTGTATGTTACCTAGTGCCTACCAGTACACAGGTAGTGACAGCAGGCAATAGCTTGAACACCACGGCCTTCGATATTGAGATCGAGGATAGCGCGGCACCGTAACCATGAGCAGCATAAAAGTTGATTCAGACGGCGTACCGTACTGGAATGTGCTGCCCGGCACACGATTCGCGCCTACAGTTGAATGGTCTGCTTTCTTGGCAGAAGTTAGTGATACTATTGCAAGTGCGGTATGGTCAGTAACGCCAAGTGCCTTATCTATTTCATCATCGAAAGTGAACGGCACTAAAACTGTTATATGGGTAGAGCCTAGTGTCGGCAATGCAAATACAAGTTACACATTAACCAGTAAAATTTTCACGCCTGCACCTAATAGCAGGCGATGGAAACAAAAACTTCGTATTAAGGTAGGTCCCTGATGGGATTGGCTGATACATTGCGCAACGCAGCCAAGACGGTTTTTAACGCCGTTGGCGATATACCAAAGGACTTTAGTTACTACGCTAAAGTTTCTACGGTGTACAATGTATCGGCTGGCGCAGTCAACGATCAAAACAGTGTTTATGCAGTCAGCGGTATTTTTTCAAAATACAAATCATTTCAGATTGATAATGAGAAGATACTGCCAACTGATTTGAAACTTTTGTTTCCACAATCCAGTTTGCCGGTAGTACCGGAACTGCATGATCGTATAGAACTGGTTGAAGCTGGCGCTAGTGTTGCTTATGCTGTTGTCGATATTAAGCAAGATCCAGTAGGTGCTATTTGGGATCTGCAACTTAGGAAGTCATAACATGGTTATGCGCATAACCAACAAAAAGGAATTTTCTGCCAAGATCAAGGAATTTGCTAAACTGGCGTCAATTAACGTCGGCACAGTTGCCAAGTTAACTGCATTTAAGGCTTTTGAAAGTGTTGTAGAAAAAACGCCGGTTGATACGGGTTGGGCACGGGCTAGCTGGAACATTACTGCAAATGAGATCGATTCTAGTTACCCTGATAAGCCGCCCAAAGGTACGCGCTTGCCTGATCCGCCTGCGCCACCAGTGTCATTAGGCGCGGGTGATGACCTACCCAAGTTTTTTGTTACAAATAATCTGCCGTACATAGTTTACTTGGAATACCCGCGTGAAGGGATCACGTTCAAACAACCTGACAAGGGGGAAATGGTGCAACGTACTATGAACGTGATACGATTGTACCTCGATGACGCAATAGGTGCATTGAAATGAGCTTTGCTACAGCGCGTAGAGACATAGAAAAACGTCTGGATAGCAATTGGGCGCTAACGCAAATTGCGTATGATAACGTGCCGTTTACGCCACCTAAAGATCAATCGTGGATCAGTTTACGCATATTCGAGGATGACGTGCGGCGCGTCAATATAGGCAATCCCGGTGTGCATCGCGTTAGCGGCACAATATCAATTTCTTTGTATTCACCAGAAAATACAGGTACCAAGGAAATAAGGGAAAACGCTGATTTATTGGCTGATATTTTCCGTGATAAACAATTCAACGGCATCACTTGCAGGGAGGCGTCACTTAGCACAGGGATCCTGAAAGATGGGTGGTATATGATGATCCTTAGCATCCCATTTTACTGGGACGGTGTTTACAGTGCATGAAACCCGCTACACGTGTATTGCATGAGACGTTGATCCGCCTTTTCAAAGGCATGATCAAGGCATGGGAAACTTGGCTTGAAAAACAGGATGATGAAAAGGATCAACCTTGACAGTAGTCATATAGTGCATATACTTACAAAAACCGGGCACGCTGGTTAGCCTCGCTCAAACGCCTCGCACCAATCGCCTCCCCCGGACATACTGACTTTTCAGGGGGAGCACAATGTCAAATTTTGCAGATTCAAACCGTACACAAGTTTCTTTTGTAGAAGAGACGACTTGGGGCACCACGCCGTCCGGCCCCAATATGAAAGTATTGCCTATTACATCTGAAAGCCTTAAATCAGACATTAATACCGTCACGTCTGAAACGATCCGCGCTGATCGCAATGTAGAGGACATTATCAAAGTAGGTGGCGGTGCCAGCGGTGACATTGGCTTTGAGATGCGGTTTTCAGACTGGGATGCGTTCATAGAGGGTGCGCTACAGGATACGTTTACCAATACCATAGTTAGCACAAACGTCGCCTCAGCGCGGTTCTCAGGCGCACACATCCAAGCAGATAATTCGGCACTTGTGGCACTAGTGTCAGGTCAGTTTATCCGTGTCAAAAACGCTACCACATCTTCAAATGACGGTGATTACCGTGTCACTCATGTAAGTTCCCTAGGTGGTGGCGGCTATGTTGCGTTTTTGGCGGATGCTAGCAGCGGCAATGCAGCATCATTTACCAGTGAGGTGTTTGCTGCTTCTACACGTATGCAAGGAAAGATGGCACGCAATGGTACCACACCAAAAAGCTACACGATTGAGAAACAGTTTCAGGACGTGGCAAGTGCGGTACACCAATTCCCCGGTATGCGTGTTGGCAGTATGTCGCTCAATATCGAATCACGTGCGATCCTGACTGGTAGTTTCTCGTTTACGGGTAAAGGCATCACTGTTACCAGTGCAACCATAGCCAGCACTACTACCCCGGCTAGTAACAACAGCGTGATGAATGCTAGCGGCAACGTAGGCAGGATATGGGAAGGTGGTGAAACGATCAGTGGTATCGTGTTCAAAAGCATCTCTATTGAACTTGCCAATAACCCACGTGAACAGGACAAGGTTGGCAGTGATCAACTGGCTGGTGTTGCAACAGGTCGTTGTGAAGTTACTGGATCGCTATCAGCGTACTTTGAAAACAATGATGTGCTTAATAAATTTGTGAACGGCACTAGCACACTTTTGCGTTTCCAAGTTGATGACGCTGATGGACAGAGTATTATTATCACAATCCCTAATGTCCGACTAACAGAAGGCAACGTTGCGGCTGGTGGAGGTAATGCAGATATTATGCAGGACTTTAGCTGGGGTGCTTACATTGACGATACCGGCACCTATGCTATTCAATTCGATATTCTAGATTAACATAAGAGGTAGTTATGGATCTTTCAGATTTCAAAACCAATAGAAAACTAGAAGAGGAGGGTACTTGGGTAGAAGTTGGAAATGGTACGCAACTAAAATTGGCAAGACTTGGCAATAGTGCATACCGTAACCATCTCAAGATTTTGATGAAGCCTTACAAGGCTATGATCCGTAACAACACGCTAAGTGATGAGGTTGTCGAGGAACTGCTAAACAAGGCCATTGCAAAATCTGTGTTACTGGGTTGGAGTGGCCTTGAGGAAAATGGTGAACCCGTGCCTTATAGCGAGGAACGGGCTTACCAGATCCTTTCAGATCCGTCCTACAAGGATTTCAGGGAGCTTGTCGTATCACTTGCGTCTGATATGGAGGTCTATCAACAGGAAGAACTGGAGGAATCGGCAAAAAACTAGCTAACTTCGTCCGTTGGGTGGCGCAATGGGGGGAGCATATAGAATTTCTTGAAGGCATCTATGAGGATACCGGAAAAATGCCACAAGCATTGCAGGACAAGCCTGAATACTTTGAAGATTTGTCCTATATCGTCGATGCTTTCAATATATTGTCATGTAGTAGGGCGGATAGTTTTTCTTACATACCACTGACGGAGATCAAGGCTTATTGTGATTTGTACGGCATTGACGATGTAGAAGAATTTGTATTCCTACTGCGTAAAATGGATCATGCGTTTGTCGATGAGAACGTAAATCAACATAAAGCCAAGTTGAAAAATGGCAACAGAAATAGCTGAACTTGGCATTGAGATCGATCCCAAGCGATCTGAAAGCGGCATAAGGCGCATAGAGGATCGCTTGAATCGCATGGCGACACGCGCCGAGCAGTCTGTTGGCCGTGCTAGCACAGCATTTGATCGTCTTAAAAAATCCCTTTTCTCAGTAAGAACATTAATCGGTAGTTTGGGTGCCGGTCTAATACTGCGCGATTCTATAAACACGGTAATAGGATTTGAAAAATCTATTTCAAATCTATCAGCTATAACTGGAGCTACTGGTAGGGATCTGGAGTTTCTGCGCGATGCTGCGCGTGAAATGGGCGCGGCTACTACATTATCTGCATCGCAGGCTGCGGAAGCATTTAAGTTAATCGCCAGTGCTAAACCTGATCTGCTTGAAAACGTTGAAGCACTAAGACAAGTAACACAAAGCGCCGTTACCTTGGCTGAGGCCGCTGGCATATCATTACCTGATGCTGCTAGGGCATTGGGCGGTGCACTAAATCAATTTGGCGCTGGTGCTGAACAGGCAAATCGTTTTATAAATGTTATGGCAGAAGGTGCTAGGCTGGGTGCGTCTGAGATAACTGAAACGGCAGAGGCTATGCGCTTGGCTGGTACGGTAGCCGCGTCAATGGGCATATCTTTTGAAGAGACAAATTCCATTATTCAACAACTTGCAAAGATCGCAATAAAAGGCAGTGACGCTGGCACTGGCCTAAGAAACGTATTGTTGCGTCTTGAATCATCTACTAACAAAAATTTGAAGCCGTCAGTAGTAGGGCTAACAAAGGCGCTGCAAAATTTACGTGCCATGAATTTATCTGTCGATGAGCTTAATAAAATGTTTGGTTTGCGTGCCGTTGTTGTTGCGCAACAACTTGTAGCAGAAGCAGACTCAGTAGCAGAGCTTGCCGAACAGTTAGAAGGCACAAACACTGCATTTGTACAGGCACAAACAAATTTTGACAATCTTGAAGGCGATTTGAAACGACTAGGCAGCGCATTAGAAGAGTTGAAGATTGAGATATTTGGTGACACTGACGCACTACGTGGATTTGTGCAGTCTATTAGCAAACTGACATTTGTAATAAAAGATAACATAGGACTTATAGGCAGTGCCTTAAAAGCCTTGTTGGCTTTCAGTGCTGCACGTTTCTTAGGTCCATTAATAGCTTCTATTGGCACATCGTTCTTGATCGCTGGCAGGAATGCCCTACTGTTTGCTACGCGCCTTACAGCAGCACAGCAGCGTGCGTCAATACTGCGTGCCTCACTGGTAGGATTGCGTGGCCTGTTAGCGTTCTTGGGCGGCCCCGGTGGGCTGGTACTGCTAGGCGCTACGGCATTGTTCTCATTTGGAGACAGTGCCGATGCAGCACAGCGGTCAGTAAAAGACTTAAATACCAGATTGCTTGAATTGCAGGGCAATCAGCAGGCGTTGCAACTAAACGCCGCTACCGAAGAATTAAAGGAACTTACTGATCAATACAAGGAACTTTCCACTGAGCTTGAAGAAGCGGCTATACGCATGAACAGGTTGCAGGCTGCAGGTGATGTGTCACAGGCTTCCGTAGCACAGTCAAGGTTCCAAAAATTAGCAGAAGAAGCACGATTGCTTGTATCTGTCATTGATGAACTTAAAAAGAAAATAGAAGATTTACAGAAGCCCAAGTCAGCGCCCGGTGCCGCCGTACCCGGTGCGCCTGATGAGGCAGGTGGTGGGGGTGCGCTCGATCCTAAAGAGGAACTGCGACTATCAGAAGAACGTGATCGCTTGATCCTTGAAACACGGCGGATGTTCCTTACCGATCTGGAAAAATTGGAACTGGACTACCGTAATCGCCGCATGGAGCTTGAGAATATCACTGCCGAGGGCACCATGGCGCAGGCTATGGCGGCCAATGAGGCTATGCTTTTGCTTGAGGAAGAATTTTTGAAGCAGCGGGAGGAACTTGAACTAAGGCACCAAGCTAGATTAGGTCACTTGGAAGCACAGGGGATCCTGCAACGGCGTAAATTTGAAGAGCTTAACTTACGCCAGAAAAGTAAATTTATCATTGGCGAACTAACGTCACTAACGTCAGGTATTGCTAGGTACAACAAAACCGCGTTCGAGATAAACAAAGCGGCCAGTATTGCCAATGCTATTATCAGCACTTATGAAGGCATGAACAAAGCATGGGAACTAGGACCGATCATAGGCCCGCCTATGGCAGCACTGGTAGCCGCCGCCGGGTTTGCCAATGTCAATGCTATAAAATCGCAGTCCTTTGGTGGTGGTGCCGTGCCATCCTTGGTCACATCCGCCGCGCCACCTGTTACCCAAGTACCTAACCAGCCGCTAGCCCCGCAAAATGTGCAGGCGCAGCAGCAGACACAAGTTAGCGTCAATCTTGGCGATGATGATGAACTGATCTCAAAAGCCGCTGTGCGCAATTTGATCAGGCGGATCAATGAAGAGATCGGTGATGGCGTGGAGATCAGGGTATGAGCACACCACGTTTCGGTTATCACAATATCTACACCAGTGCCGTTGTATCTGCATCGGCTGAATCTGTCGCTGGTCCTAAAGAAAACGCCTATGACTGGGCACCTTATGATTTTTGGCAGCCTGCCAGCACTGGCACGCAGAATTTACAGGCATATATTAGCGGCGGTGTAACGTGTTCCTATGGTGCTATTTTCAGGCACAATCTGGGCAGTAAGGGATCACGTGTTACCTTCCAATATGGATCGACAGGTACAGATTGGACTAATGCCACATCTACGATCACGCCTGATACGGATGATCCGGTTATTTTCAAAGTATGGTCGTCAACGATACAACCTTACTGGCGGATCAGTATAGCCAGTTGCACGGTTTCAACCTTTTTGACCTGTGTATCAATAGGTAACGTTTTATCTATACCACGTGGCCTTGATAAAGGCTTTGTGCCGCCGGGTATGGCAGGGGGATCGCGGTACAATACTAATATCAGTGATACGGGCTTGTTGCTTGGTAGATCAGTCAAGTACCAAGCACTAGAGACACGGATCGGATTGCAGTTATTAGATCCTGATTGGGTGCGTAATACCTTAAACCCGTTTTTTGAGCACGCTGAGACAAAACCGTTTTTCTTTTCATGGGATATGGAGAATTACCCGGCTGAATCCGCGTTTTGCTGGATCGAAGGACGGCGCGGGATCAGGCCGCCGCGCTATAGTGATACAACTTTGATGCGTGCTGATTTGAATGTAAGGATGTTGGACAAGTAAATGGCGCACGATGTACTTAATAAAAAAATAGGCAGGCAGCCGTTTACCATTTTTGAAATGGCGCTTGATCGTTGCAGTAATGTTTATGGAAAAATACCGTGCAACGCATCACTGGCAGCAGGCAGTGAGTGCTACAATACGCGCAACACCTGTCAAGATACGGCCAACTACAATATATTTGCTATAGGCTGTAACGGATCATCGAGCTATGCCTACGTTTCGTCTATGTCGGCTATCGTGTCCGGTGTTGTGACTGTCGAGGCTTGGGTTAATATCAACCAGCACAAGGACAGTAACTATGTCGTGGCCTACAATGAATCAGGTAATGGGTTTCTGCTCTATTGTGATTCAAGCAGTCACGCAAAATTTGCTATTGTCAGCGCAGGCGTTGCATCAGCAGTAACCGCATCTGCGCATCCCGGTGATCATTTGATCAAATACCACTGGCACCATGTAGTAGGCGTCTATGACGGATCTACCATGCGTTGTTTTGTAAACGGCAAGCACGGCGGATCGCGTACTTTTGCAGGCAGGCAATTTTCTAAAAATGGCAGACTTGAAATCAGTGCGCAGGCATCGGCTAATACGATGAACGGCCTGATAGACGGTGTAAAAATTTATGCCACTGCATTGACTACAACAGAAGTCAATACGCTTTATCACCAAAAATTTATAGGCAGTGCAATAACGTCAACATTGATCGGTAACTGGACTTTTCACCGTGTATCGTCAATGGTCTATGATGATTATTCAGGCAATGCCAACCATGCAACCGCAGTTGATACGACCGTTGAACGCGGTGTACCCAAGATATATCGCTTTTGTTCAAATCAATCCAATGTACCGGGCGGGTTCGAGATGTTTCCCGCTATACAAGGTTTGCCAAGTTTCACGCCTACGCGGATCAAACCGGGTAAAGGATTATCGGAGCGCGGTGCGTTCAGTATCCAATTAAGTGATTTTGTACACCATGATCGTGGCATCGATCCTTACGCATCGACGCGCACTTATGACACAAGCCAAGGTACATTTTTTGGTAAATTATTGGCACGTAACCCTTACTATGTTGGCCGGATCATGCGTGTGCGTACCGGGTACATCGATCCAGATCAAGGATTCTCATTGTATGACTTCCATAATCGCCACTACACGATAGACAAAATAAAAGGGCCTGATAGCCGTGGCAGAGTAACGGTTATGGGCAAGGATATTTTGAACTTGGCGGACAAGGATCGTGCGCGGATCCCGTTACCTAGTGATGGTGTTTTATATGCGGCGGTAAGCGCCAATGCTTCCACATTGTACGTCAATACATCGTCAATTTTTGGTGTCTATGGGTCGGCTGGCAGGATACGCATTGAGGATGAGCTTGTTGATTATGTCAGTGCTGAATCTTCCACGGCATACGGTATCTTCAAAAACTGCACACGTGGTGTAGGTGGTACAACGGCCATAGACCATGATATATCCACACTGGTACAAGATTGCGTTGTTTACAGCAGTGTCAATGTTGTTGATGCGTTATATGATATTTTGATCAACTATACGGATATACCACGTGGGTTTATAGATAAGAACCAATGGGATTTAGTACGCGATAGGTGGGCTACGCAAAACCTGTCGGGCACGATCCATGAGCCGGAAGGTGTCGTTGATATTATAAAAGAGATAACTGAACATTTTATGATCGATCTTTGGTGGGATGATACAAACCAGTTGATCAAAATAAACGTACTGGCACCAGCTACGCGATCTGAAACTGTTAACGACATTGTGCGCAATCGGCACGTATTGCTTGATAGCTTGGTCATTGATGATAACGATAGTGAGCGCATATCTCAGATATGGATATACCATGGAAAACGTAACTTGGTCGATGACGATAGCTCAGATAATTACAAGTTTATATACGTACAAACTGAACTTGGTAAGGAAGGCAAGGATCAGTTTGGGGTAAAGCGTGTGCGCGAGATACGATCACGTTGGTTAACCAGCCAAGCCCAAGCGATCTCACTGGGTAGCAGGATCATACGCAACTATGAGAACGGCGCTAAAACCATCACTTTTGAGGTCGATGACAAGGATGATAATATCGAATTATCGTCTATATTTAATATTGAGACAGGTGAACAGGACGTGACCGGATCGGCCAAGTTACAGCAAGTACAGGCTATTGAGGCTTTTGAGATCGTTGACAGGGAGAAACATCGTATCCGGGCACAGGTACTGAATTTCAGTGGACGCTACGCCTTTATAGGGCCTAGTACAATGGTGGACTACTCATCGGCGACGACAGAGGAAAAGGAACGGTACAGCTATATCATTGCATCAGCCAATGCTTCGTTTGCAGATGGCAGTGGCGCGTACAAGATAATTTGAGGACACTATGGCAGTTACTTACACACCTATACCAGACAGTGACGTTGATTCAGAAAGCCCCGTAACAACGTCATTGATAACGCTATTGCGTGATAATCCTATTGCGATGTTTGAAAAAGCATCGGGCGCACCCGTACTTGCAGATAATTATATTGTCCAAGCTATGATTGGTTCTGGGCAGGTAGGACAGGGTGAACTTAAAACGACTACTGGAACTGTTAGCGTTACAGGTGTGGGTGCAAGTGCTGATCTTGCTTTACCGGGAGGTAGTTACGGTTTCTATCCTCAAATTTATTCTGATTCTGGGACGTATATTTATTGGGGCTATGACGATGCTGGCGTTGGCTATGATTATGCGGCAAGACAATTCAGCACTTCACCCAAAGCTGGTATCATACTATATAGCCCTTCGTCTGGTTCAGGATATGCTAGGCAAAGATACATTCAAGCCTCTCCGCCTTACAATCACGGCGATGGGACGGTGGGCTTGTATATGTTTGCCGTAGTCTCTGGTAGCCCTATAAAAATACATTCTACCTATGTAGCCCCAGAAGCGCCATGGCACTATAACGGGCCTACTAATGTTGCCGCGAAGTATGTCCGCGATGGTATCCCGAGGCGCATGGAGAAAGGCGGTTCCGCCGGATTGTTGCAAGGTATCTGGACGCCCGACCAAATCGCCGCTGATCCTGTGGCGAGAAAAGAATTTCTTGACGCGCAGAAAACAATGGTGGAGCTTGAGATCACGCAGGAAATCAAACACAGGGACATGCCGTTGATCCCACATCCTTTTCAGATGGACAACTATCCGCCAGATGCAAAGGTCATCATGCTGGACCCGGTATGTGATTGCAATTTTGAATTATTGGAAATGCACGATGCTGGGTTAGAGGTCAGCGACATGATCCGCCAATACATCAAGATCGGAAACCAGAAACTGAAACGCGGCGGCCCGCCGGTGGATATAGTAGGAATTTCTTGGAGGTAAGCATGTTATTTGCATTATCAGCAGGTCACCACCCCAAAGCAAAAGGTGCGCAGTACAATGGCTTTAATGAGCATGACGAGGCTGTACTATGGGTCGATGAATTGGCCATGCAACTTGGATCGGATGCGTTGATTGTGCCTACCGGCTTATTGCGTGAAAAAGTTGCGTTTATAAATTCACATAACTGTGATGCAGCTATAGAGGTGCACTTTAATAGCGCAATTATTGACGGTAAACCTGTTGGGCGTGGCTGTGAAACGCTGTACTACCCTAAGAGCAGTAAAGGTAAGCACTTGGCACAGATCATACAACGATCCATAGCGCCGATGTACTTCCCAAACAGGGGCATAAAGGAAGGATGGTATCGTATGGACGTGCCGGGGCGCGTTGACTACCATGGTGACGTGGAGGGCGATGAAAAGCCTGATTATTTTCTGGCAAAAACAAAATGCCCGGCAGTGATCATTGAACCTGATTTTGTACATAACTCAGGCGCTATCAGGAAGCATAGAAAAGCAGCCTGTGAAGCTATTGCAAACGCATTGAAGGGGTGGCGTTATGGCGGGTGATCTTGATCGTGATATGGCTGTCCTGCAGGCCAAGACTGAATTTTTGGAAGCGCAGTTGATTACTGCGGTTGACAGCTATAAAAGCATGACAACGAAACTTGATAATAAACTTGAACGTTTATTTGAAAAGATAGAGGAATTTCACGGGCATATAGACAGGTGCAAGATTGAGATACGCCGGGAAATGGAACGTGATTTTATGACGGCTACTGAAGGCGAAAAAATACGTGGTGATATAAAGTCCTTCCGTATGTCTATGCGCGTAGGGTTTAGCATTATGACGCTGATTGTTGCACTAGTCCAAATTGGTTTGACTATATGGATATGAAACGGCTTGTTGAACTGGCTTCTGGAGCCCGCACCCTCCTGTTACTCGCCGTCATGGTCGGGGCTGTCGCCCTGTGGGCGCTGGATACCCGATATGTGACATGGGAACAGATGGGTAGTGTTCAGAAGCAACAGCAGTACCTGTTCTTGTCCTACCGACTAAAAGAGATCGAGGTCAGAATCGCCAACAACGAGGACACTAAGAGCGACCGTGTTTTGCAGGCGATCTATCAACGTGAACTGGAGGCCCTGAATGAATGACAGATGGAAGAATCGTAGGCGTATGGCGTGGCTTGCCATGCTGGCTGGGTTGATTTACCCATTGATTCCAATGTCAGAGCAAATGGCGGCTGTGTTGACAGCACCATTCTATTTCTTTGTTGGATCGATAGTAGGCTCTTATGTTGGTTTCTCAACTGTGGACGACAAATGGCAGAGGAATGAAGATGAATAAACTACTTGATAAGATCGTGATCACGTTTCGGTGGACTATATCCCAGCCACTAGGCCGGTATGGTTTGACTTTTATAGCTGGCATGGTGCTGGTCCTTATGGTTCAGTGCTCCGTGACAAAAGCGGGGGAAGTTATGATCGGCTATGATCTGCGCTTCAATGACTGGACCATAGAAGTCTGCAACTCAGGAACGTGTGCCGGGTATGATGTGACCGACAATCTCTACTATCTGGCGCGGCAGTCTGAAAATAACGGATTGCGTGTGTCTGGTGGGATCGGGTACCAGCCGCATACTGATTCCATTGTGGGGCGCATCGTCGGATCAGTATCAGGCGATGAAACTACGGGGGAACTATGGGCAAAGGGCTTGTTGTTTGAGAACTATGTCGAAGGGAGTTATGGGGTTGGGCTTAGATATATCGAGGACAACGATCCGGCACCTGTTGTCCCTGTAGTTACACCTGCCCCGCCCAAAAAGCCGCACCATGGAGATCACAGGGAGCATCACCATGAAAACTAGTGCATTGATCTATATCGCCATTACAATTTTCGTGGCTGGTTTCACATTAGGCTGGTCGGCACATGTTCAATGGGTAGCAGGCGATAACATGGAAACTATTGAGGACGCTAATGCTGAACGGGAAGCATTGGGCGAAGGTATAACGGATATTGCTATCGGCACTGAACGGGACACGGGCGAAGTCCAGATCGTTTACAAGACCATCGAAAAAGAGGTAATTAGATATGTCGAAACTCCTACCGCTGATCGTACTTGTCTCGATCCTGCCGCTGTCGGCCTGCTCAACCAAGCCGCTGGTGGTGCAAACGTACCCGTCGATCCCTGATAACCTGCAAATCCGTTGCCCCGATACCCTGCCGCCTGTCGAAGACGGCAAGGCGGGCACACTACTGGCTACTGCGGTTGAATGGGCGCGGATCTATCACCGTTGCCGTGTTATCCATAATGGACTGGTCACGGCCACACAGCGCATTGAAGCGCAGTCCCGTAAAAAGGACTAGCCTAATAACCAATAAAAGATAGCGCCGTACAGGGCCGCTGTCACTGTTATATAGGTTATCCAGAATTTTGTATCCGGCATTGTGCTTTTCCTTTCATTAAAAAAGCCGATCCCTGTAACGGGGATCGGCGAAGGCCGGTTTACTACCGGCGGGCCAGTTGATCTTACAGGCTCAGATAAAGACCCGTGCATTTTTCAAACAGTTCTTTCAACTGATCGTTGTAAATGCCTTCCAGTTTTTCGATAACCTTGTAGTCCATACCCCAGATCCTGCCAAACTCAACATCATAGGTGTCCATGGCGTTCAAGGTGATCTTGATATAGTTGGGCTGTCTTGCGCCCTTGTTGGCAAACTTGAAAGAAATGCCGCTGTAGTTGTTGTGTACGACGAAGTTCTTAGCGCCGACCATTGCTTTTAAGCGTCCCATGCCATTGTTGGACATGGTAAGCTGGTTCATGATCTCATACGGTACTGATTCATTCACTTCCCTAGCCCTCTTGGTTGTTTTGGTTGTGCGCCATCCTTGGCGCTTGGTGATTATTTACCTTCCAAAATATCGAAGATGGTGTTAACACCTTCTTCACTCAGCCAAAAAATATCGTCCTCTTCATCCATGACACCCATGCCTTTTTCTTGCAGGCTGGTGATCAGCCCTCCAGCAGCTTTCATGTTGCCGTCAAACAGTTCAACGGCAAATTCTTGTGCTCCGCCGTTTGAGTAATTATCCTCCAACTGTGCTTCGCGGGTTTCATAGTTGAGGCAAATTTTCAGCGCTTCTACTTCGTTTTTGGTCAGTTTCATTTTCCTAGCCCTCTTGGTTGGTTTTGTCTGCGTTCAAGGTAAGTATAGCGGCTCGGCGTCAGATTGCAAGGTTTTTTCTTGCGTTTTTCAAGAATTTTTTATCCTTGTAAATCAATGACTTACAAAACGGCCTGTATCGATCAAAAATGCGCTAAGTTATTGATTTATATAGGCAGGTATGCCTAGATATGGCTTTTTCGAGATCGGGGCTGGGATCGCCCCAGATTTAGCCCACGGCCCGGATTTTCAGGGTTTCAGGGCCGCACGGCGGGGTTTCACGGGGTGCGCAGCCACCAGAACAGTGCCAACAGGGCAAAACCCCACAAAAATTGTCCAATTAGCATCCCCTCAACGGCCTGTAGCAGCCCGTCCCGGCCACCTTGCGTCGTGGCCATGTAACCGGCGATCAGGATCTTGATCGGCACCACAGCCAACAGACCGGCCATGTAAGGGGATTCACCACTGACCCACCAAATCAGGGTAACTACTAACAAAGATAAGATCAGGCTAATCATAGTTACACAATGTTAGTTAATGTCAAAGTGGCTGAGGACTGTAAATTCTTCTAATAAAGTAGAAATAATAGTGCTATGTTAAAAAGGTTTAGCATAAAGAGAATCCACAAAACACGCTTGCCATGTTTATCATCATCGTAAAACTTCATTTCTTTTTGCTTACCTTAGATAAAATCCTGTCAAACGGTATCAAATAAACAAACCCGCCACATCTAATACTGGCGCACTTTTTATTGTGATCGATGCGTATGATCTCGCCAACCGCCTTAACAGGTCTGGATGCACCTGCGATAAATTCAAACTGCACAAGGTCATTAATAGAAAAACAACTTTCACGCATGCACACAGCCCTCGCAGTATTGTTGCAGGTATAAAATTGGGGAGGGTTTTACCCCTCCCCGTATAATGGCCTTACTTCTGGACGATATATTCAGGGTGATCGGCCAATTCACACTGAGATACCTCGAAGGCATAGCCTTCACCCGGACGGCTCACCGTCACATAGGGGGCCTTTTCACAGGCGGGAAAATCCTGCCCGATAGTGCTGCCTACGTACTGATTGCTGCCCATGAACGCGACGGCAAAAATTACACCAGTAACCATTTCCATCTTACTTTCTCCTTGCAGGGATCTCCTGCGGTTGTGTGTTGCGGGATTGCAACGCTTAAAATTTGTACGGACTCATTTATTCAGCACGCTTTATCCTGTTATCTGCCTTGTAAAGTGCATCAAGAACGCAGTATTTGCAAAAATCACCGGCATTCCATGTTGAACCTATACCTACCATAACTTCTATTACTAACGTACCTCTTTCCCCTTCCAGAGACGATCTTAGCCGCCCTATATGTGAAGAAGCATTTATCACATTCTTATCGGTGATTTCATCACCGCAGCAGTCGCAATAACGTGTGATCATTTTTTCACCTCAATCACCTTCAAATAAACGTCATACATGCTGAGATAGTGATCCAACATCTCCCGATATTTTTGATCACCCGGCCCCATGATCAGGGCACAGGCCGGGTGCTTGCCGGTCATCAGGGCATACCACCGGGCCTGTGCGATACACTCTTTCCAGCCGTCGGCAAAATCAAATTCAACGGCAAACCGGGCTGTGACGCAATCCACCCGACCGCCACGCACACGGACTTCCATCTTGCCGCCATTAGCGTTGCACCAGCGTTCTTGGTAATGGCGCTCATTGGCGGCCTGCACTGGCGCGATATAGGACACTGCAATCAGTGATAGTGCGAAGGCGGTACCCAATACTGACAGCGTGATCTCTTTCATATTTTTACCTTCCACAAACTGTTTTCCCAATTTGAAGAGCCTTTTGACGTAGTAATATAGAACGCTACGTTATCATTATGGTTGTGAATACTCCACACGTGTTCTTTCTTATCAGGCTTATTCTTGTAACCGTACCATTCACCATCCTCGTCCATTGCGATCCAATTGACCCATTCAGGTACGTCATATAGCTCTTCAAATATCTCTACCTTCACGCTGAATTTACGCAATGGACAATAGCACCAGCGCCATGATTCAGAAATAGATCCTTGGTAAATTAATTCACCACGCCGCTCAACCAATTCAAGCCACCGGCAATCATTATTGCCAACACGTACCGGACGCCATGCGAACCATTTATGCCAGTTTTGCAGACGTTCAATTTTTTCGGCGCGTTTCTGCGCCCTTGTTTTGCCACAACTGAATTTCATCCTTCCCCTCCAACGGTCGAAAGGTACATGGCCACATCGCGGGCCTGCTCGTCGTTCATGATCCGCGCATCCCGCCGGGCAGCATCGTATTCAGCATACTCGTACCATGACAGGCTGTGCGGCGCGTAGATACGCCATGCTGACCCGTCGCCACCGCGATAGTGTGCCGCCTTGACAGCCTCAACGATTGATCCCTTTTCAAGCGCACTCATTTTTTCGGCTCCTCCAACTTGTTGTACTTGGCCACGGCTTCCTCAATTAACTGGGAGGCCGGGCGGTCCTGTTCACGCAGCCACCGTACAATCCACGGAGCCAGCTTGTATGATACGGCGATCTTCCGCTCGCCGGGCGGCAGCTTAGGGCGGGGCATGGTTATACCTCGCCGTTTAGCGTCTGCCACAGCGCCCACGCCTCGGGGCTGATAAACTTTGAAAAACCAAAGTATCCCCCGGCGCGTCTCGATGTGCAGACCTCGCACTTGTGTTCGCTGGGCAGCAGGTCATAGAAGTCTGCCTT
>Ga0256830_1000154_pt1 | contig 62130 bp, 53 predicted proteins | sample 128326metaG_FD_190537 | JGI IMG/M metagenome (GOLD analysis project Ga0256830, IMG submission 190537) | Hydrothermal vent microbial communities from Lau Basin, Pacific Ocean - 128-326 | ecosystem: Environmental > Aquatic > Marine > Hydrothermal vents | place: Pacific Ocean: Lau Basin | collected... | reverse complement strand
CGGAGGGACTTGAACTTTGCAGAACTTATATTCATGGTGAGTGCAGCGATATCGTGGAGAGATGTGAGAAGGGAGTTGGCGTCCCCAACGGGATTCGAACCCGTGTTACCGCCTTGAAAGGGCGATGTCCTAGGCCAGGCTAGACGATGGGGACGCATAGCATGCACAACAGGCCACGCTTCCCGGCGATACGAGCCCTGATGCCGGCTTTGGTGAGCCGCCCGGGGCTCGAACCCGGCACACCCGCCTTAAAAGGGCGGTGCTCTTCCGACTGAGCTAGCGGCCCTGAAGTCTTATAGTGTACAAATAAACGGCCTTCACTGTCAATCTCGGCGCCCCGGGCCGCCCTCTCATGCATTGGGTCGAGGGCCCGCCGGGTGCTGGGGCCGCTACCACAAAAGGATAAAAATGTTATAATTATCAGTAAAATCCAGGGAAGGCCGGACAGGTGTAATTTCAATGCAAAGTGGCTCCAGAAACAGGCACCGGCGCGTGATGAGCGAGATAAACGTCACCCCTCTTGTGGATGTGATGCTCGTCCTGCTGATAATCTTCATGGTGACGGCCCCGCTCATGAAGCAGGGCCTCGACGTGGACCTGCCGAAGGCCGGGGGCAAGGCCCTGCCGGCCCAGGAGAGGATAACCGTCACCCTCCGCAAGGACGGGAAGATATACCTGAACAGCAAGGCGGTCTCCTTCCAGGAGATGAGGAGGAGGCTCAAGGCCATAAGCAAGCTGAACCCGAACCTCTACCTGAAGGCGGACAGGCGCGTCCCCTACGGTAAGGTCATGAGGGTGATGGCCGAGATAAAGGATGCCGGGATCGAAAAGGTCGGCCTGATAACAGAGCCGAGGGCGCGGGTCAGGTGAGGGAGCCATCCTTAAGAGAGACGGCCGTACTGTCGCTCGTCCTTCACGCCCTCGTCTTCGTCACGGCCCTCCTGTTCATGAAGAAGGCGTCCCACGTAACGCTCCCCTCGCCCTACGTGGTCAGGCTCGTCAGTCCGGCAACGGTTGCTCCGAAGAAGTCGAAGGCTCCGGCCGTGAAGGTCCGGTCCCGCAAGCAGGTCAAGCCGAAGGCCGCCGAAAAGCCCAAGCGCAAGGCTGCCGTAAAGAGCAGCCGTGCCAGGGCTGCAAAGAAGAAGGCCGTGACCCTGAAGGAGGCCTCCCGGGCACCTGACACCGTCACGATCGAGGAGCGGATAGCCGCCATTAGGGCGAAGAAGAGGATCGAGAAGGTCGTGGCGTTAAGGAAGGCCGTGCTCTCGGTCAAGAGGGAGGAGCAGCCCGCCGCCCCGGTGACGCCTGCAGGCGGTGAGGGGCCGCTGCTGGCCGGTTATTATTCACTCGTTCAGGAGAGGGTCTGGAGCGAGTGGGTCTTCCCCGGACTCCGGACCGAGGAGGGGCTCGAGACAGTGGTGGACATAAAGATACTGAAGGACGGCAAGGTGAAGGTAGAGGGCGTGAAAAAGTCGTCGGGCAACACCCTCTTCGACCGCTCCGTGCTCAGGGCCATCGCCAAGGCCTCTCCGCTTCCGCCGCCGCCCTATGAACTGGAAATCTCGATCAGGTTCACCCCATGAGAGGAGCAGTGATGGACGCCAAGAGGACCGCGCTCTACGGCAGGCTGCTGCTTACGCTGGCAGTGATAGCCGCATCCTTTCTGCCGGCCCTGCACTCCCCTGCAGAGGCGCGGGTCTACATAGACATCACCTCTCCGGGCTTCCGGCAGATTCCCGTCGCGATCTACAGGCTCTCCGGGGCAGGGGCCGGAGCGGAGATATCGGATATCATAAGGGACGACCTTCAGTTCTCCGGCGTATTCGCGTATGTCGACAGGGATGCCTACATAGAGACCCCCCTTCCGGTGTTCGACCCCAGTAACTGGTCTCCCCTCGGTGTCGAGATAGTGGTCAAGGGCTCGGTGTCGGTGGACGGCGACAGATTGTCTGCGACGATATATCTATACGATGTGGTCGAGGCGAAGAGGCTCTTTCAGAAGCAGTACAAGGCCGCCCTCAGACACCTCAGGCCCCTTGCCCACACGATATCGAACGATATCTACGCGGCTGTGACGGGCGCAAGCGGTGTCTTCAGGACGAAGATCGCGTTCATCGGCCAGAGGGACGGAAGGAAGGGCATCTACATAATGGACTGGGACGGCAAGAGGCTCCAGGACACCGGGGTCGGCGGAGACCTGATACTATCGCCCCACTGGTCGGCTGACGGAAAGCGTCTCATCTACTCAGCGGCGCGCGGCAGGCGCTGGTACATCTTCCTGCTCGACTTCAAGGAGAGGAAGGAGCGGCTCCTCGTGCGCTCGGCCGGGACGAACATCGCGGGGGATTTCCTGCCCGACGGCAGCGGCTTTCTGTTCTCGTCCTCAAAGGCCGGCACGCCGGACATCTACCTCTTCGACCTGCGCACCTCGAGGCAGAGGAGGCTGACCCGGTGGAGGGGCATAGAGGTCTCGCCATCGGTCTCGCCCGACGGCAAGCGGGTCGCCTTCGTCTCTGACCACGGCGGCTCCCCGCAGGTCTACGTCATGGACATCGGCGGCGGCAACGTGAGGAGGATCACCTTCAGCGGAAACTACAACACATCGCCGGCATGGTCGCCGCAGGGCGACAGGATAGCCTACAGCGGCCGCGTCTACGGCAAGAACCAGATATTCACCGTTGCTCCCGACGGCTCAGACCCCTTGCAGCTGACCGACAGGGGCAACAACGAGGAGCCCTCGTTCTCACCCGACGGCAGGTACATAACCTTCACATCAGACCGCGACGGCGCCAGGGGAGTATATATAATGAGGGCCAACGGAGAGGCTCAAAAGAGGATAACGGCCAGAGACATCCGGGCCTTCGGCCCGAGATGGTCACCAAAAAAAATCTTTTAGGAGGAGTTTTATCATGAAGAGGTTTCTGTTTTTGTTGCTGGTCATAGGGCTTACGTTTTCGTGTGCACAGCGGAAGGTGACGACGTCAAAGCCCGGAGAGGCGCAGCCTCCCGGCGGGGTGACGGCGGAGCAGCCGGCCGAGGAGACGCCCGGCCTCGTGAAGGAGCCCGAGGTCTCGGAGATCGAGACCACAGAGGTCGCCGAGGCACCTGCAGAGATGAAGGTCCCCGAGGAGGAGAAGAAGGAAGTCCTGAGGGACATACACTTCGACTTCGACAGGTACGACGTCAAGGACGAAGACAAGCCCGTGCTGCGCGCCATAGCCGACTGGATGATCGACAACCCCGGCACGAGGCTCCTTATCGAAGGCCACTGCGACGAGAGGGGCACGAGCGAGTACAATCTCGGTCTCGGCGACAGGAGGGCCAAGGCGGCGAAGGACTACCTCGTGACACTCGGCGTTCCGGCGGACAGGCTGCAGACGGTCAGCTACGGCGAGGAGAAGCCGCTCTGCACCGAGAGCACCGAGGAGTGCTGGGCCAAGAACAGGAGGGCGCACTTCGTGGTGCTGAAACAGGAGGCCGGTGAATGAGACCGAGGGAGCACACGAGGAGGGGACTTGCCTCAGCCCTCAACCTCTGCGTCGTGGTCCTCCTCTTGTCAGGCTGCGTCACTGCAGGCAGCTTCGAGTCCCTCCGCAGGGACATGAACGAGCTCAAGCGGGAGGTCTACGCGCAGAGACGCGAGGTCGCTGCCATCAAGCAGGGCCTCGGCAGCCTCGAGGGAAAGACCGAGAAGATCGCCAACAAGGAGACCCTAACGGCCATAAGGAGCAGCCAGGAGATGATCTACGACCAGCTGACAGGGCTGAACAGGGACATACAGCTGCTGCAGGGAAAGTTCGACGAGAACAGCTATGCCGTGGAGAAGGCCCTCTCGGAGCAGGAGACCGAGGTGACGGCCCTGAAGACGAGGGTGGAGGAGATGGCGGGCGAGCTCAGGCAGCTCGAGGCGAAGCTGCAGGCATTGGAGAAGAGGGTCGACCTCGTCTCGAAGGGAAAGCCGCCCGTGAAGAAAGCGGAAAAGAAGAAGGCCGCACCGGTCACCGAGGAAGGCATCTACCAGAACGCCCTGAAGACGTTGCGTGGCGGCAAGTACAAGGAGGCGAGAAAGGAGTTCGAGGGTTTTCTCAGGAGATACCCGGAGTCTGACCTCGCGGACAACGCCCAGTTCTGGATCGCCGAATCCTACTACAAGGAGGGTCTCTACGAGGATGCCATACTCGCCTACGAGACCCTGATACGGAAGTACCCGAAGAGCGACAAGGTGCCCGGCGCAATGCTGAAGCAGGCCTACTCGTTTCTCGAGCTGGGCGACAAGAACACCACCAGGGTGATCCTCGCCACACTGAAGGAGCGGTTCCCGAAGTCGAAAGAGGCCGAGCTCGCGGAGAAGAAGCTCCGCTCACTCGGCAAGGGGCCCCAGAAGGAGAAGGCCCGGTGACAGGCGTCAGATGAGCCTATCGGACCGTTACCATAGGGTCGTAGACTACATGAGGGTCTCGGTCACCGACAGGTGCAACCTCAGGTGCCTCTACTGTCTGCCACGCGGCGGCGCTGAGGCGGTCTACGGCGACATCCTCTCCTACGAGGAGATAGAGCGTATCGTCACCGTGGCCGCAGGGCTCGGCGTGCGGAAGGTGAGGCTCACGGGCGGCGAGCCGCTTGCAAGAAAGAACGTACAGTACCTGGTGGGCAGGCTGGCCCGCATCGAGGGACTCGAGGACATAAGCCTCACAACGAACGGCCTCCTGCTGTCGAGGTACGCCGGAGAGCTCAAGGAGGCCGGCCTTGCCAGGGTGAACGTCAGTCTCGACTCCATGCGGCCTCAGCGTTACAGGGAGATGACCGGTGGAGGAGACTTTGAACGCGTCCTGCAGGGAATCGAGGCGGCCCATGCCGCCGGGCTCAGACCGGTCAAGATAAACGTGGTGGTCATCCGCGGGTTGAACGACGACGAGGTGGAGGACTTTGCCCGCCTCACGCTCGCCACGCCCTACCACGTCAGGTTCATAGAGTTCATGCCCGGTTCACAGAACCGCTGGAGCAGGGACAAGTGCATCCCCGTCGGTGAGATAAAGGAACGTATAGAGTGCATAGCCCCCCTGACCCCGGTCAGGATCAGGAGGCACGGGCCTGCGAGGTACTACAGGCTTGCCGGTGCAGAGGGCGTGCTCGGGTTCATAAGCGCGGTCACACACCACTTCTGCTCCGACTGCAACCGCCTGCGGCTCTCTGCAGACGGGATGATACGGCCCTGCCTGTTCTCCGGCACCGCGATAGACCTCCGGAGCGCCATCAGGATGGGTGCTTCCGACGCTGAGATCGAGCGGCTCCTGAGGCTGTCGGTCGAGGTAAAGCCGGAGGGGCACAGGATAGACCGGGGGGCACACAGGGGCTTCATCCGGTCCATGTCTAAGATAGGGGGTTAGCAGGGGCATGTGGCACCTGCTGAGAAAAGAGCTCCTCCACATGATCCGGGACACTGGGCTCGTGATATTCATACTCTATGCATTCACGCTCGACATCTACATGGCGGCCAAGGGCTTCAACCTCATCCCGGAGATGATATCCATAAGCGTCCACGACGAGGACAACTCGCCCGCGAGCCGAGAACTGACCGACAGGCTCAGGCCTCCCGCCTTCCGCACACCCCGCATGATCAGCAGCCCGGAGGAGACGGACAGGCTGCTGAACGCATCGGATACGGTGCTCGTCCTGAACATCCCCGCGGGTTTTCAGCGCGACGTCTACAGGCAGGGCGCCACCGTGCAGGTCCTGGTGGACGGCACTCAGAGCACGGCTGCATACCTGAGCTCCGCCTATCTCGGCGCAGTCATAGACCGGTATTCTGCAGAGAGACTGAGGGCCGCGGGCCGCGGGCTCCAAGGGGCGGGCGGCCTGCCGTACGTGGATATAAAGAGCAGGGTCTACTTCAATCCATCCGTCAGGGACGACATATTCGAGGGGCTCAACGAGTTCTTCCTGGTCGTCACCCTGATCGGCATGATACTGCCTGCCGCAGTTCTGATAAGGGAGATCGAGTACGGGACGATCGAGCAGATACTGATCTCTCCATTCAGCGTCAGGAAGCTGCTGATGGTGAAGGTGATCGCCTCTTCCGCCTTCCTGCTCGCGATGATCGGCCTGAGCTACGAGTTCGTGCTCAGGCTGTGGCTCGGGTTTCCCCTCAAGGGCACGGTCGCCGGGTTTCTCTTCATAAGCCTCGTCTACGGCCTTGCCACCACGGGGCTGTCGTTCATAATCGCCTCGATCGCCAGGAGGTTCAGCCAGATCGGGATGCTGACCATCGTATTCTTCGCCCCGATGCTCCTGCTCTCAGGCGGCTGGGTGCCGCCCGAGGCACTTCCCGAGTGGCTCCGGGCCGTCACCTTCGTCTCCCCGCTCAAGTATTACATGGAACTCGGCATAGGCCTCCTGATCAGGGGGGCCGGCATGGAACTGCTCCTTCCGAGCATGCTCAAGCTTTCGGCACTTGCGGCCCTGTTGATGGGTGCAGGATACGGCCTCTACAACCACAGGATACTGAAAGGAGTGTCATGAAGAACCTGCTCCTGTACATCGCGGCGGCAGCCTTCATCGCGGGGTGCGCCTTCAGCCAGGAACTCCACCCGTTTCCGAAGGAGGCCGCCGTGATGATCGAAAGCGAGAACTGCGACTGCGAGGTGATCGAGTTCGCCGGTGAGGAGGCGGAGACCGTCTTCGTCACGGGCCGCGTGGAGGAGAGGACCGAGGGCCGGGTGCTGAAGAAGGGCGCCGCCCCCATGCCCTACCACTTCACAAAAGGCCCACTGTACGTGGATGAAGACAAGGCCCTCCTGAGCAGGAGGGGCTCTGTCAGCAAGGGCAGGGACCTCTCTACAGGAAAGACTTCGCTCTCTGCCGAAACACCCTTCGCGTTCACGGCCCTGAGACAGGCAGCCGAGCTCCTGAACCCGTTCGACGGCGCTACTTACAGGCTCACCGGGACTCTTCTCGATGGCGGGGTCAGGGTGGCCGTCGAGCGGCTCTCCGTGGAGGGGCCGCGGGTCGTCGGAGAGACGGTTTCGGCCTACTCCGGCTCCATGTACGGACACGACTACCGGCTGAGGATCGTCCGCCGATGGAAGGCCGCCACCGAGGAGGAGTCGGCCGAGAGGGAGTTCGTCTGGCATCACTACCCCGACGGCGCCTATATCGTCATCTCGAACGACGAAGGGGTCGAGGTCAAGGTCTTCGAGGGAGCAAACCCGAGGCGCACCCTCGGGCTCGAGGCCTTCAGCGGCTACAGGTCCATCGTGTTCGTGCCGAAGGGGACGACTGAAGGGCTGAAGCGTGACGTCTTCCTCTTCTACTACGCAAGCGCCCTCGCGAGGGATATCGCTGCTGATGCCAGGATGCTCCCCACCTGCCTGAAGAGTAAGGACGAGCCGCCCGACGACGAAGAGGGGTGCCCGCCGAGCATAGTGGTCAAGTGACGACTCTTGACGTCACCGGACCGAGACGACTCTTGACGTCACCGGACCGATTTGCTTAGAATCCTCTTACGGATACTACTTTCCGCCGATTTCTGCCGGAGAAGTACAGGCGGCCTTTGTGGATATCTTTCGGCCCAGACGTCGAGGAAAACAACCGCCCCTGAACCTCTCGGTTAAGAAGTACAGGAGGCCATGATATGAGCTTTTTCGATCTCTTCAAACCCGTACCGTCCATTACGCCGGAGGAGGTACGCGAATACATCGAGAAGACCCCTCCTGCCGACTACTGCCTGCTCGACGTCCGCCAGCCCGCCGAGTACGAGCAGGGACACCTGCCCGGTGCGATACTGATGCCCCTGCACGAGCTTCCGGCGAGGGTCACGGAGCTCGAGCCCGGCAGGACGACCATAGTCTACTGCCGGAGCGGCAACCGCAGCCGTTCGGCGGCAGGGCTGCTCTTGAGCGCAGGGATCAAGAACGTCCTGAACATGGAGGGCGGCATCCTCCGCTACAACGGCATCGTCGCGAGCGGACCTCCGGAGTCGGGGATGTTCTGCTTTCCCGAAACCCTGACGCCGGGCCAACTCGCTGCAGTGGCCTGGTTCCTCGAGGACGGAACCATCCGGTTTCTCGAACAGGTCAAGGATGGCTTCGGTCCGGGCGGCGGCGAGGCGGTCATCAGTGAGCTGATCGCTGAGAAGAAGGCCCACAAGTCCGCGCTCGAGAGACTCTATGCCGAACTGACCGGCGAGTCCCCTTCCGGGGATTTCCCCCGCGGCGTCATCGACACGCCGGACGACGCGGTCATGGTCGGCTGCATCAAGGTGGCCGAGGCCCTCAGGTGGAGCGAGGGCAAGACCCCGACCGACGTGATGGAGCTCCTCGTCACCCTCTGCGCGAACTCCTACGACCTCTACCTGAAGCTCGGCCGTAAAGTGGGTTCAGAGGAGGCACGCAGGGTATTCAGCCTCCTCGCCGACGAAGACAGGAGGACCATCGGCAAGCTCTCCGCGGCCTTCGAAAGGACGCTCTGAGCCCTCCGCGCCAGGGCACAGGACTCGAACGAGGCGGCGGGTTCTCAGGCATCATCGCGGCGGCGTGGCTTCGTGAGGACGTCGAGGAGCTCCTCGGAAAAATCCTCCATCTCCACGGTCATCCTTCCCGCCATGCTGAGGTAGTAGTTGTATCCGATGACAGCGGGTATGGCTGCGGCAAGGCCCATCGCCGTTGCGATGAGGGCCTCTGCAATGCCCGGGGCAACGACTGCAAGAGACGCCGAGCCGGCGGCTCCTATGCCCTTGAATGCACTCATTATACCCCAGACCGTACCGAACAGGCCGATAAATGGGGTTGTCGAACCGGTTGTGGCGAGGAAGTTCAGGTAGCGCTCGAGCCTCGCGACCTCGAGGGCCTCGTAACGCCGCAGCGCCCTCTTTATCTCGTCCCTCTCGGTCCTGCCCTCCGAGTAGACGGCCATGAAGACCCTCGACAGCGGGCTTATCATCAACAGCCGGCTCGTCTGCAGCAGGGCCTTGAGGTCCCTGCTGCCGCGGAACGCCCTCATGAAGGCCGCCGTCTCCTTCTTCGCCTTTGCAAAGAAGCGCCACTTGTAGAATATGATAGCCCAGGAGACCACGGAGAAGAACAGGAGGATTACGAGCACCCCCTTCACAACGAGTCCGGCCTGCAGAATGAGTTCGAGTATCGCGTTTTCCATTATATGTCTATGTTCCTCGCCTCGAGCGCGTGTTTGACGATGAACTCCTTCCTCGGCTCTACGTGATCACCCATCAGTATGGTGAAGACCTCGTCGGCCTGAACAGAGTCTTCCACGGTCACCTGTAGGAGGGTCCTCTTCTCCAGGTCCATGGTTGTCTCCCAGAGCTGCTGGGGGTTCATCTCGCCGAGCCCCTTGTAGCGCTGTATGTAGAGCCCCTTCCTGGCGGTCTCGAGAACGAACTCGAGGACCTCCCTGATGGACTGGAATTCGCGCTCCCCTGCCTTGGTCGAGACCGCGAAGGGCTCGGGCTGCAGTTCACGGACTATGCTGAAGAGGCTCTCCAGCTCCTTGTAGTCAGGAGAGGTGAGGAAGTCCATGCTCAGCTTCACCCTCCTTCCGAGCCTCCTGATCTCGAGACTGTAACTTCCGTGCTCCTCGTCGAACACCATATCGGAGACCCTCACGTTGGTGAACTTCGCCTTCACCTCGTCGCAGAGGGCCTGAAGCCCGGCCCTGTCCTTGAGCCACTCCGTGCCCACACCCTTCTGGAGCAGATACTCGAGGACGTTGGTGTCGACCCTCCTGAGGCCGAACCAGTCGAGGAGCCTGACATAGTCCGAGATCCTCTGCAGGTAGGGAATGAGGCCTCTTCCCCTGATCCACCGGCCGTCGGTCCTGAGCTGCACCTCTTCGGCGGCGAGTTCGAAGAGCATGCCCTGCAGTTCCGTCTCGTTCTGTATGTACTTCTCGGTACGGCCCTTCTTCACCCTGTAGAGCGGCGGCTGGGCGATGTAGAGGTAGCCGTTCTCTATGATCTCGGGCATCTGCCTGAAGAAGAAGGTGAGCAGCAGGGTCCTTATGTGGGCGCCGTCAACGTCGGCGTCGGTCATGAGTATGATCCTGTGGTAGCGTATCCTCGAGACATCGAACTCAGGCCCTATGCCCGTGCCGAGGGCCGTGATCAGCACCTTTATCTCCTCTGAGGAGAGCATCTTGTCGAAACGTGCCTTCTCCACGTTCAGTATCTTGCCCCTGAGCGGCAGTATGGCCTGAAACCTCCTGTCGCGGCCCTGCTTTGCAGATCCTCCGGCAGAGTCGCCCTCGACTATGAAGAGCTCGCTCGCGGACGGGTCCTTCTCCGAGCAGTCCGCCAGCTTGCCGGGCAGGCCCGAGTCCTCGAGCGCGCCCTTGCGTCTTGCCAGTTCGCGGGCCTTGCGTGCGGCGTCCCTCGCCCTCGATGCCTGGAGCGCCTTGTCTATGATCTTTCTGGCATAGGCCGGGTGCTCCTCGAAGTATCTGCCGAGGTGCTCGTTCACGATCGACTCCACTATGCCCTTGACCTCGGTGTTGCCCAGCTTCATCTTCGTCTGGCCCTCGAACTGCGGGTCCGGAAGTTTCACGCTGATTACGGCGGTCAGTCCCTCGCGGATGTCGTCACCCGAAAGGGAGCCCTTGCCGTTCTTGAGCATGCCGGAGGAGAGGGCGTACTGGTTGGCCGTCCTCGTCAGGGCGGACTTGAACCCTATAAGGTGGGTGCCGCCTTCGCGCGTGTTTATGTTGTTGGCGAAGGTGTAGATGGTCTCGGTGTAGCTGTCGTTGTACTGTAGGGCTATCTCCACCGTGATGCCGTCACGCTCACCGGATATGTAGACCGGCTTGGGATGGAGCACGGTCTTGTTCTTGTTCAGGTGCTCGACGAAGGAGACTATGCCGCCCTCGTAGTGGAACTCCCGCTTCTTTCCGCTCCGCTCATCCGTGATGTTTATCCTGAGCCCCCTGTTGAGGAAGGCGAGTTCCCTGAGCCTCTGGCTCAGTACGTCGTAGCTGAACTCCGTCGTCTCGAATATCTCGGGATCTGGCTTGAAAGTGACCTTCGTGCCCGTGCTCTTCGTCTTGCCCACCAGCTGCAGCGGTGTCACGGGCACCCCGCGCTCGTACCTCTGCTGAAAGACCTTTCCATCACGCTTTATCTCGAGCTCGAGCCATTCAGAGAGCGCGTTCACAACAGACACGCCCACACCGTGCAGGCCGCCCGAGACCTTGTAGGCCTTTGCCTCGAACTTGCCGCCGGCGTGAAGCTCGGTCATCACGATCTCGGCAGCCGTCCTGCCATCGGGGTCTCCGGGATGCGGGTCCGTGGGTATGCCCCTCCCGTCGTCAATCACGGTGCAGCTGCCGTCATAGTGGAGAACGACCTCTATGTTGCTGCAGAAGCCCGCAAGGGCCTCGTCCACGCTGTTGTCCACGACCTCGTAGACGAGATGATACAGCCCCTCGGCACCCGTCGATCCTATGTACATGGCAGGGCGTTTCCTGACGGCAGACAGGCCCTTCAGGATCTTTATCGCTTCGGCGCTGTAATCCCTAAGATTCTTTTCCATTCCCTTTTCGTCCTCCGTCATCGATCTCCGGCCGGCCCCCTGCTCCACGGGATCACATCCTCATGGGCATTATCACGCACTGGTAGTTCTCGTCGCCCTCTTCCCTCATGAGTGTCGTGCTCAGGGGCTCCTGGAGCTCGAATATCACCCTCTCGGCAGACAGTGCATTCAGTGCATCGAGCAGATAACGCGCGTTGAACCCGAGGGTGATCTCCACGCCGTCATACTCTATCCCGATCTCGTCCATTGCCTCTCCGATATCGGGATTGGAGGCGGTTATGGTGAGTCTGCCCGGTGAAACGTCTATCTTCACGGCATTGCTATGATCCCTGCTTATAACCGAGACCCTCCTCAGTGACTTTATGAACTCCTCCCTCGATATGCCGAGTATCTTGTCGTTGCCCTTGGGAATGACCTGCTCGTAGTTCGGGTAGGTGCCCTCGATCAGCCTCACGAGGAACTGCACCTCGCCGACATGGAAGGCCACGTGGTTTGCGGCTATATCCATCCTTATCCCGCCTTCCTCCTGTGAGAGGAACTTTCTCAGTTCAGAGGCTGACTTTCTCGGCACTATGACCTTCATCTCCTCGCCGGCATCCACACCGATGGTGTCTTTGACGGCCGAAAGCCTGTGACCGTCGGTCCCGACGACCGTGAGGGTCTTCTCCTCGGGCTTGATGTGGAAGAGCAGGCTGTTGAGCGTGTACCTCGAATCACTCTCGCCGGCTGAATAAAGGGTCTTCTCTATCATGCCGAGGAGCCTCGACGCCTCGATCTCCATGACGACCTTGTCGGAAAGCGCGGGCCACTTCGGGAAGTCCTCGGGGTTCATGCACGCAAGCCTGAAGCTGCTCCTGCCGGCCTTGAGCCTCAGCCACTCCGTGCCCTCGCTCTCCATGACGATGTCGCCTTCGACCTCCCTCACTATTTCGTAGAGCTTCCTGGCCGGGATGCAGAGATTTCCCCCTTCCCGGACCTCCTCGAGTGTCACCGGCTCTTTTATGGCAGTCTCAAGGTCTGTAGCTGAAACAGACGGGCTTTCACCCGCGCTCAGCAGGAAGTGCCCGAGTATCGGCATGGTCGTCTTTTTGTCGACAACGCTCTGAATGTCCGCAAGTCTCTTCTGAAGCTCATCCCTTGAGATAACAACATTCATAAAATCGCCTCCCTTTGGCCGGCGACCTCCGAGAAGAACAACCACCGGCTGATTTTTAACCCTTTATCTTGTTAACCAGGCTCTCTATTATACGATTAAACGACTCATCCGTGTTCTTTCTCTTCTCTATCTGCCTGCAGGCGTATATGACGGTGGCATGATCCTTGCCGCCGAAGTTCTTACCGATGTCGTTGAGGGACAGGTCCGTGTGTTCGCGGCTCAGATACATGGCAATCTGTCTCGGCAGGGCGATCTCCTTCGTCCTCTTCTTGGTCTTGAGTTCCTGGAACCTTATGCCGTAGAAGTCCGCGACCGCCTTCTGGATCAGCTCGACCGTCAGGGGTCTCTCCTCGTCGTACAGAAAGTCCTTCAGGACTTCCTTCGCCATATCGAGCGTTATCGGCGTGCCTGTCAGCGAGGAGTGCGCAGCCAGCTTTATCAGGCAGCCCTCGAGTTCCCTGATGTTCGACTTCACCTTCACGGCGAGCCAGTAGGCGACGTCCTGCGGTATCTCGATCCTCTGATACTCCGCCTTCTTGAAGAGAATGGCCATCTTGGTCTCGACGGACGGAAGCTGTATGTCCGCGATGAGGCCCATCGTGAATCTCGACTTCAGCCTGTCGGTTATGTCGGATATGTCCCTCGGAGGCCTGTCGCTCGATATGACGATCTGCTTCTGCTGCTCGTACAGGGCGTTGAACGTGTGGAAGAACTCCTCCTGTGTCTGCGTCTTGTTGGCGATGAACTGGACGTCGTCGAGGAGCAGCAGGTCGACGTTCCTGTACTTCTCCTTCAGCTCCCCCATCTTGTCGTGCCTGATGGCGGCCACCACCTCGTTGGTGAACTGCTCGGACGGTACGTACAGGACCCTGAAATTCGGCAGGGTGTCTATGACCCTGTTGCCTATGGCGTTTATGAGGTGGGTCTTTCCGAGTCCGACTCCGCCGTACACGAAGAGCGGATTGTATGCCTTGCCGGGCGATTCGGTGACCTTCATGGCCGCGGCATGGGCGAACTGGTTGCTCGGCCCCGCTATGAACTCTTCAAACGTGTACTTCGGGTTGAGAAATACACCCTTGTTCCTCAAGGCCCGGCGCCTGCTGTTTATCTGGGCGTCGAACTTCTTTATCTCCTTGTCCAGCTTGTCGGCTATCTTGTACTTGACCGAGACCTCCCTGCCCGTCTGCTCCCTGATGGCGTTCCTGATTATCTCCGAGTAGTTCTCCTCTATCCACTCCTTGTAGAACCTGTTGGGTATCTCGACCACGACATGATCGTCCTTTATCTGCTTCAGCTTGATCGGCTTGAACCAGAGCTCAAATACGCTGCTGCCCACCTTCTCTTCGATCGACCTGAGACACCGCTCCCATATCTCCGCTGTTTCCATTAAATCCCCTTAATGTTTCAATACCTTATCAACAATCTATCAACAAATGTTGATAACTGGCACAGACATTATAAATCATCTGTTGGTTCAAAGCAAGAAAACCATGATACAAATATGTCGGCATAATGTTGATTTTTTCCACCATGCTGCCGTATGTTCAGGCGGTAGAAAAAGTCACTCTCGAACCGATAGTTTTACCAACCTGCAAAGTACCTGATTTCAATGAAAAAACAGCCTGTTTCAACATTTCAACACCACCTACTACAACTACTGCTGAAAGGATTTTTAAATAAACAGTAAAAGAAGAGGAGGGTCGATCATGCCCCTACCGGCCTCTTTGCCTTCATCTTCAGATAGGCACGTATGAATTCGTCTATCTCTCCATCCAGCACGGCATCCACGTTTCCCTTCTCCAACCCGGTCCTGTGGTCCTTTATCATCCTGTAGGGGTGAAGCACGCAAGACCTTATCTGGTTGCCCCAGGCTATCTCTTTCTTGCTCCCGATTATATCCTCCATCTTCTTCTCCTGCTCGCTCAGCTTCAGATCGTAGAGCCTCGCCTTCAGTATCTTCATGGCAGTGGCCCTGTTCTTGTGCTGTGACCTGTCGCTCTGGCAACTCACCACGATTCCGGTCGGTATGTGTGTGATCCTGACCGCTGAGGAGACCTTGTTCACGTGCTGTCCGCCCGCGCCCGAGGCCCTGAAGGTGTCTATCCTCAGGTCTTCGTCCCTCACCTCTATATCAATGTCGTCCTCGATCTCCGGATAGACCATGACGGCTACGAAGGAGGTGTGCCTCCTGCTGTTTGCATCAAACGGGGATATCCGCACGAGCCTGTGTACCCCGGCCTCTGCCTTCAGATACCCGTACGCATAAGGCCCGGAGACGGTGATCGTGGCACTCTTTATGCCGGCCTCCTCGCCCTGGAGCAGGTCGACGATCTCGGTCTTGAAACCCTTCTTTTCAGCCCACCTCAGGTACATCCTCATGAGCATCTGGGCCCAGTCCTGGCTCTCCGTACCACCGGCGCCCGGATGTATCTCGATTATGGCGTTACTGCGGTCCAGTTCGCCTGAGAGCAGGTGCTTCAGCTCGAGCTCCTCGACATCCTTCTTCAGCCTGTTGAGCTCTCCGAGGAACTCCTCCAGGAACAGCTCACCCTCCTCCTCGTTGAGTATGTCCGCAGACTCCTCGAGGTAGGCGAGCCTTTCGGTGGCATTCAGAAACGGCAGAACTATATCTTCGATTGCGGCCTTTCTCTTCTGCAGGGTGCGTAACTTGTGAGGGTCTGACCAGACCTCCTCCCTGCCGAGGTCCTGTTCCGTCCTTTCGAGCTCATCTTTGAGTGAATCTACCTCAAAGATAACCTCGCAGGTCTTCTATCTTTCTCCTCAGCGTGCCGAGTTCCTCTTTTATCTCCTTTTCGTTGATCATGTAATCCCTCTCCTCCTCATGTTTTTAAATTGCTCAAATTATTCCTTTACCTTCACTAATATCCTCATGTAGATCAGTACGGCCGACAGTATGTTCAGGAAGCTGAATATGTCGCCGAACCTCGTATAGAGGCTCGTATACTCACCTATCCTGACGTCACCGGTCATGAACGTCTCTTCGAAGAGGGCTGTCCTCTTCACGACCCTGCCTGTTTCGTCGATGAAGGCCGATATGCCGGTGTTTGCGGCCCTCACGAGGGGCTTCCTGTTCTCTACGGCCCTGAAGACGGACATCGAGAAGTGCTGGTAAGGACCGTTGGTCGTGCCGAACCAGGCGTCATTGGTTATGTTTACGATGAGATTCCCCCCGTGCCTGAAAAACTTCCTGACGAGTCCCGGAAATATGGCCTCGTAACAGATGATGGTGCCGAACTGCCCCCACGTTAAGTCGGCCTTGACGTAATTCGTACCCGGCGTGTAGTCACCGATGCCTTCTACGAGCTTGTCCAGAAAGAAAAGGGTGTTTTTTAGGGGGACATATTCACCAAAGGGCACCAAGTGTATTTTATCATAAAAGTAGACCGGGTTTCCAGAGCCGTCGATCAAGACGGCGCTGTTCGACAGCCTGTAGCCGGTTCCGGTGTCTTCGCCTGACGGCCTCTTCCTGATGAGGACGGTTCCGGTCAGGAGGGGCACGCCCGAGTTCTTGACGAACTCCCTCAGCTCGGCCGTCCGGTCGTCGGTGCCGAAGTAGAACGGCAGCGCGGTCTCGGGCCAGACCACCAAGTCCGGGCCGTCCCTGAGCGCCTCTGTGGTGAGCCTCTTGTACGTGTCGAATACTTTCCGCTGATATGCGGGATTCCACTTCTTGTCCTGCTCTATGCTGCCCTGGATGATGCTGACCCTCACCCGTTCGGCATCGGCACCTGCGGCGCTGAAAGTCCTGAGTCTATAGAATCCGTAAAGCAGGGTTGCAGCCACCAGCAAGGCTGTGACCGCGGTGGAAGCGACGGTCCTCCAGGCCGGGAAGAGGGGTTTTTCCCTCTGCCGCGCCCTGAGCAGGCATAGGTCTGCAATGGCGGCGTTGACGAGGATGACGAGGAAGGAGACTCCGTAGACCCCGGTGACGTCGGATATCTGTATGAGCGGCAGGGAGCCGTACTGTGTGTAGCCGAGCAGTGACCACGGAAAGCCGGTGAAGAGGTAACCTCGTATGTACTCGAGGGTGGACCAGAGAGGGACGGCGGTAACGGTCAGTGGGAGGTCCGTTCTCCTTGACGCCTTGGCGAAGAGGAGGCCGAATGCGGCCGTGTACAGGCTCTCGTACAGGCTCAGCAGCAGCACTATCAGGAGGCTCGGCAGCAGTGATATCCCGCCGTAGTGGTTGACCGAGTAGTATATCCACGACTGGGTGCCGAAGAAGTACGGAAGCCCGAAGAGGAGGCCTGCACGGAAGGCCGTACGGCCTTCCATCCCGTGGAGCGAGACCAGGAACGGGACGATGCACACCCAGGCGAGCAGCGACAGATCGAAGGTCGGATATGCGAACACGAGGGCCGCTCCAGAGAGGATGGCCGGGAGGTATCTCGTGAGGCTGATCTCGGATGATCTGTTCATGGACCTCTTTGCTGAAGAAATTGCCTTTTTCAGGTTAGTTATTTTATCATAAAAATCACTTTTATTTGTCCTCTGTTCAGGGCAGGTAGCTCAGTCGGTAGAGCAGAGGCCTGAAAAGCCTCGTGTCGGCGGTTCGATTCCGTCCCTGCCCACCACGGACTGCACATATGGGTGACATTGACAGAGACCAGGACATACAGGTCTTCAAAGTCCTCATCCCTCCAGGACCAGACGGTGGAAGACCCGGCGCTTGAGGCATGCAACCGAAAGACATCCTTTTTTTAGGACACTCTCTCATAGAGTTTTACGACTGGCGGAAGAGGTTTCCGGGCCACAGGGTGGCCGGCCTCGGCGTGGCCGGTGAGACGGCAGCGGGGCTCCTGTCGAGACTCGGCCGTATAACCGAGCAGCATCCCAGGGCCGACCTCGTCTTCGTCATGACGGGTACGAACGACGTGGCCATGGAGGACTTCGGCTTCGTCGACGTCTACAGGGAGATAGTGGAGAGGCTGTCAGGGGCATACCCCGGGGCCGCCATCCACGTCCACAGCATACTGCCCATGATGATCGAGTGGATCACGGCCGAGGATATACAGCGGGTCAATCGCGCCATCAAGGAGATGGCCCGCGAAAGAGGGGTGGTCTTCGTCGACATCTACAGCCTGTTCACAGACGCAGGCGGCATGGCCGTCAAGGAGTACTTCGCGGAAGACGGGGTGCATCTCAGTGATGAAGGCTATGCCGTATGGACCGGGGTCATCGAGAAGATAGTGAACCAGTAGCACGCGCGTTATCGGCCTGCGGCGCATCAGCCCGCGGGTATGGGCGGATAGGTCGTGAAAGAGATACCGAAGGTTGCATTATGCCTCTTGTTTCTCTCCGTCGTCCTGATCTCTCTCCCTGAAGAGGTCAAGGCGATGGAGGCCTTTGCCGAGTACGGCAGGGGAGACCTTCTGAGCAACGGTAATTCACCGTGGAGCCCGGCGTTCGCCAGGTCTGAAAACATATGGACCGTCGGTGTCCGCGGCAGGCCTGAATGGATGCGTAAGAGCTGGATGTACACGGAGGTCGTCGGCGGCATATTCGACGGTGCGGGCTGGATCGGGGGAAACCTGGGCGCAGAGGCGAGGTTCGGCAACGCCGTGATCGCCGGCGGCTTCGGAGCAGCCTACGTGGACAGGTCGTCGATGAATATCGAGGAGGGCGAGTGCCCGCGGCTCGGTTCCAACGCCAACTTCCTCATAAGGCTGAGGACGGGCTTCAGGGCCGGGAGGTGGAGCCCTTACGTCACGTACACCCACCTCTCGAACGGCGGCCTGACGAACAAGCCGTGTGTGGAGGACAACTACGGTGAGGACGTCTTTTCATTCGGCTTAGGCTATACGTTCGACGTCACGGACATCTTCAGGTTTTGAGCACCTTGCAGGAGCCCCTTTGGTGTAAAATATTGGTAAGTAGGAACACCGCGTGATCAAAAGGAGGGTCTGTTATGGAGAGGGAGGATTTTGCAAAAGTGACGGGAGCCTTTCTCGTCGGGGGGCTTGTCGGTTCTTTGATCGCGCTCCTGTACGCGCCGCAGTCGGGCAGGAAGACGAGGCGCGACATATCGAGGACGGCGAAGAAGGTCGGTAGAGAGGCTCGCGAGATGGCCGAGGAGACGATCGACACCATCGGCGGCTTCATCGAGGACCTCAACGACCGGACCTCTGAGCTCATCTCCAGGGGAAAGGAACTGTCCGGGGACGTGAAGGAGAGGGTCATAAATACAATCGAAGAGGGCCAGAGGACGCTCGAGAGGCAGAAGGCGAGGCTCGAGAGGCTCATTGGATAGCTTCGCCGCCAGCGGTCTAAGGATGCTCGAGCTCGCGGAGGTGCGGAACTATCTCTCTGTACTCCTTGAACCCTACGCCTGCCGTCCAGTGCCCTGAGGCCTTGGCTGTCATGATGCCGCCCCAGAAGATCGCGATTACCATCAGGATGTGAACGAGGGGACTCAGCCGTCTCATGCCGGGCAGGGCGGGATCGAGCGCTCCATCGGAAGGACAGCGGCTTACGCAGGTGAGGCACCCTGTGCATTCAGGGGAATATATCCTCTCCTTCTCCTCGACGGGCAGCATGGCCGGGCAGCTCCGCGTGCACCTGTGGCAGTGTATGCACCGCTGGGGATATCGCGTCACCTTCACCGGACTCAACAGGCTGAGGAGCCCGAGCAGCGCACCGTATGGACAGAGATAGCGGCACCAGAAGTTTTTGACCAGGAGGGACGAGATCAGGAGAATCGACAGCACGGTGAAGGTCGTGGCCGACATCTCCGTGAAGAATACGAGGAGCTTCAGGTCAGCCACCTTCCAGTACGGGGTGAAGAGAAAGGCACGGATCGACTGGGGGGACATCTTCAATACGATGATGTAGAGGAAGAACGCCATCAGCACGTATTTCACGGACCGGAGAGCGTAGTCGAGATACCACGGCGGGGAGAGGTTCCTGCCGAGCAATGCCCTGCCTGCCTTGTACGTGAGTTCCGAGACCGTGCCCACCGGGCATATCCACCCGCAGAACCCCTTCTTCAGCAGGAGCGAGACGAGAAGCGCGCATATGAAGATGACGAGTGCCGCAGGGTGGACGGGATCGAACAGACCTTCCGCTACCCAGAGCTTGAGGGCCATCAGGGCACCTATGGGCATGAATCCCTCGACAGAGAGGGGTTTTTCGAAGAGGGGCCTCTGGGCCGCCTCGATGCTATCGAGAAACCAGTAGAGGCGTATGCCGCCGTATGCCACGGTGAAGACGACGCTCCACTGTATCAGGTACCGTATGACCCTGATGCCGGACCTCGCGGGCCTCGATCCTTGCTCTTGTCTGACCGAAGGGGCCGCCATAGACCATATTTTAACCCGGCCTGCCGCAGGGCTGCTATGATCTCGATCAGGTTTGTGCTGCCGGCACCGGACGGACTCTCCGTGAAGCGGGGTAGGATGCTATTTTTTTGCGGGAATCGGTTATAATATCCAATCTCTATCTCGTAAAAAGAGGGGGGGCCGGAGAGGCGGCCCCGACACAACCGTGACAGAAGGAGGCGCTTGGGTGGGAAAGGCCGTCATCATAATGGGTTCCAAGGGAGACCTTGAATGGTCGAAGAGGATAGCCGCCGCGCTCGAGACGTTCGGTGTAGGCGCGGTGCTGAGGATCGCCTCCGCGCACAAGGCGCCGATGCGGTGTTATGATGTCATAAAGGAATACGAGAAGGAGGACGTGGTGTTCATCACGGTTGCGGGCAGGAGCAACGCGCTGAGCGGGTTCACCGACGCCCAGACACACTGTCCCGTCATAGCCTGCCCGCCGTACAGCGAGCGCTTCGGCGGCGCGGACGTGTTTTCGAGCCTGAGGATGCCCTCGGCAGTGGCCCCACTGGTGGTCCTCGAACCCGAGGGAGCGGCACTCGCGGCGGCAAAGATACTCGGCCTCAGGGCTCCGGACATACAGGAGCGGGTGAAGGCATACCAGGCCGATGCGAGGCAGCGCATCGAGAGGGATGACGAGGAGGTGTGCGGTGGGTAGTGTAAAGGATCTCGAGGTCTTGGTGCCGCCCGAAGGTGACGTGACCGGGACGGGCAGGTTCCGCTTCTCCGACAGGTACTCCGTGTTCGACTGGGGCGAGATGCCGGACCTGATCCCTGACAAGGGGGCCTCCATCGCCCTGCTGAGCGCGTATTTCTTTGAAAAACTCGAAGATTCCGGCATGAAGACCCACTATCTCGGGCTCGTCGAGGACGGCGGGGCAAAGCCGCTCGCTGAGCTTAAGGGGCCGTCCACCACCATGGAGATACGGCTGCTGCGGGTCCTGAAGCCGGAGTTCGCCGACGGTGCTTACGATTATTCCTGCTATGAGGGTGAGAAGGGAAACTTCCTGATCCCCCTCGAGATCATCTACAGGAACTCCCTGCCCGAGGGAAGCAGCGTATTCAGGCGCCTGAGCAGCGGCGAGGTGAGGCCCGAGGATTTCGGGCTCGACCGGATGCCGGTCCCCGGCGAGGAGCTCGAAGAGCCGATACTGGATGTATCGACCAAGCTCGAGGTCACAGACCGTTACATCTCCTGGGAAGAGGCGAGGCGCATCGCCGGACTATCCGAGGCCGAAATCGAGGATATAAAGGGGGTCGCCCTCACCGTGAACAGGATGATCACGGATGAGTTTTCGAGGATAGGACTCAAGAACGAGGACGGAAAGATCGAGCTCGGGTTCGACCCCGAGAGGAGGCTGATGCTGGTCGACGTGCTGGGGACGCTCGACGAGTGCAGGTTCACGTACAGGGGGATTCCGGTCAGCAAGGAGATCGCGAGGATATACTACCGGAACACCGCATGGTATGGTGCGGTCGAGGAGGCAAAGGCCGCCGACAGGATGCGATGGAAGGAACTCGTCAGGGAGGCCCCGGAGCCGCTGCCGCCGAGGCTCCGCACACTGATCTCACAGGTGTATGCCTCGTGCACGAACGAGATAACGGGCAGGGAGTGGTTCAGGGAGATACCGCCCGTGGAGGAGATACTGGGAGAGGTGAAGGAATTTCTCTCCGGCAGGACGGCCGTCGCCTGACCGGGCGCCGGGGAGGCGATCAAAATAGACGGGAGGTTTCTATGAGGTTGAGGCCGCTTCATGACTGGGTCCTGTTGAGGATCGAGAGAGAGGAGAAGAGCCCGGGAGGGATCGTGATACCCGATACCGCGAAAGAGAGGCCCAGGGAGGGGATCGTCGTTGCCGCCGGTCCGGGCCGCTACGAGGAGCCTGAGGAGGCCGGGAAGGGGGAGAAGAGGTTCATCGCCACAGAGGTGGAGCCGGGACAGAGGGTCCTCTACGAACCCTGGGCAGCCAACGAGGTAAGGCTCGACGGCGAGGAGTTCATCCTCGTCAGGGAGAGGAACATTCTCGGAATAAAGGAGGGCTGATGGACATAGAAGTCACTGTCGGAGGAGAAGCTCTTTCAATAACCGTGGAGAACCCCTTTCACATGGATACCGAAGGGGTGATCGCGCAGATACGGGAGTTTGCAGGCAAGAAGGGGGTGCAGCTGGAGGGGCTGGATATCGAGGGCCTGCTTCCGAAGATGGTAAGGGGGGTCGTCGGGTGTGAGGAGGGTTGCCCGGCCAACGCTAAGAGCCTCGTGGCTCAGGGATATGGAGACTTTCACCTGGAGTACATAGAGGGTGGAATCCTGGCCGCAAGCTGCCGCATCAACGGTTCAAGCAGCATGACAATAAAGGTATTCCCCGAGTTTTAACCCTTGGAGCCGAGTTCCCTGAGCCCCTTCAACGCCTCTTCGTTGCCGGGATCGAACTTGAGGGCCTTCTCGAACTGTGTGCTCGCGCGCTTTTTCAGTCCGGCCTTGAGATATATCCATCCGAGCCGGGCTTGGTGATCGCCGTTGAAGGGGTCGAGCCGTATGGCCTCACGTAGTGCCTCTTCGGCCTGCTTGAGCCTTCCCGGCAGCCTCGTCAGTGCAAGGGAGAGGCGGCTCCAGTACTTCGGCTCGGCCGGGTTCAGGCGGGTCGCCCACCTGAACGCGTCGACCGCCTGCCAGTAGTTGCCGGCCTTGTACTCGTGGACTCCGCGGCGGTACTGCTCTTCGGCGCGGGCCTCCTGGTCTGGAGGATGTGCCTCGGGGGTCTCTTCACGGGCGGGCTCTCCAGCGGCTGAGCCGTTCTTGAGGGTCTCGTACGACCTGCTTATGGCCTCGAAGATGTCGGTCAGTTTCTCTCTGAGGCCGTCTTCTGCGGAGCTGTAATGGCGGTCCGGATGAAAACGGCGGGCCATCCTGTAGTAGCCGCGCTTCAGGGTCTCGGCGTCAGCCCCCTCAGGGATGCCCAGCAACTCGTGCGGGGCGAGACTTTCGAGCCTGGCATGCAGCCCGGCCACCTCTTTGATGAAATCCGCCTCTTCGGTGTTCATTCAACAGATGGAGTTTGAAGGTCCTTCTCTTTTACGGCTGCATTGCCGGTGCCGGCGGCGGACTCTTCGGTGACGGAAGTTTCGTCCGCACACCTCGCGGCGTCGAGCTTCAGTGTCTCAATCTCGAGCCTCAGGGTGTCGGCCTCGAGGCTCAGTGACCTCAGCTTGTCGTGTGCGTCGTAGAGCTGGCGGCGCAGACTCACTATGTACAGGGCAGCGAAGAGCAGCAGGGCGACGAGCAGGACCACGATGCCTCTCCACTGCTTGCCCCGGTTCTGAACCCTCTCAAGTTCCTGTTCGAGTCTCGTCTTTTCGTTCAATGGAATCTTTTTACTTCAAAACGGTAGATTTCACACTCTTCGTCACGTGGAGAGAGCCCGGCCTTCATCTTTGCAATCCGAAGCTGCTCATCCACGGTATCAACCCCCTCGAGGTCCGGCAGCAGGAGCCCTTTACGGGGCCCCTTGACGACGATGACTCCGTAGCGCCTCGGGTCGAGCTCGGTCTGGTCAGAGACCGGTTCAGGCTCTGAGAGGACGTCTACCGAATAGGTTATAGATTCCAGCTCTTCCTCACCGACCGGTGCGAACCTCGGGTCCTGAGTGGCTGCTGCTATTGCGTTCTTGATGGTCTCCTCCGCCACGTTCGCCGTCGTGGGGGCGAAGGTGCCTATGCATCCCCTGAGTTGACCGCCCTTCTTGAGTGATACGAAGACGCCGGCCTTCTTCTCCATCTCCGGTGTCAGGTCTTCGGGTGGGTCGATGACGTGTCCGTGCCTCACATACTCCTCGACGGCCCGTTTTGCGAGAGAGACGAGGGGGTGCATCAGCTGCTCCTGTAGAGGGCGTAGTCGGCGAGGCAAGAGAGTGCTTCGCTGACCGGAGAGGAGGCAAAGACCTCCAGGGCCTCTTTCGCCTCCCTCACAAGACCCTTGGCGCGATTCATCGATTCTTCTATGGTATTGTACTTGCGGAAGAGGACCGAGAGCCTCGCAAGCCGCTCGTCGTTTCCCTTGTCGGTCCCCATGCCGGTCACGATCTCCTTCACTTCCCTCTTCTCGTCTTCGTCACAGACCTGGAGCAGGTAAATGAGCGGCATCGTTATCTTGCCTTCCTCGAGGTCCTTTCCGGGCCTCTTGCCGAGCCTCGACTCCACCGCCATGTAGTCGAGTATGTCGTCCATCATCTGAAAAGCCATGCCCGTCTTCATTCCGAAGTCGGAGAGGGCCTCCTCGTAACGCCTCTCCTTGTTGCCGAGTATGGCGCCGATCCTGCAGGCAGCGGATATCAGGGCGCCCGTCTTTGCGGAGATTATCTGTAGGTATTCCGCCTCCTTTATCTCCGGGTCTCCTATCTTGCTCAACTGGAGCAGTTCTCCCTCGGTCATCCGTGCGGTCGCCTCGGATAGGGCCTCCATGATCTTCTGGTTCTTCTGGCTCACGGCCACCCGCAAGGCGTTGGAGTAGAGGAAGTCGCCGACGAGCACAACGATCTGGTTGCCCCAGACCGAGTGGGCCGTCGGGCTGCCCCTCCTGAGCTCTGCGCTGTCGACCACGTCGTCGTGGAGCAGCGACGCAGTGTGTATGGCCTCTATGACACTGGCGAGGACTATCCTGGCATGCCCCCTGTATCCGCACAGTTCGGCGCCGAGCACGAGGAAGAGCGGACGGAGTCTCTTGCCGCCGCTGCGAACGACGTGGCTGCCGATGGACGGTATCATGAGGGCTGAACTGTTGAACAGGTTCAGGAGTTCGGCTTCCACTTTGCCAAGCTCTCCCGAATAGGTGGAAAAGACAGTGTTTACATCACAGGTTAGTTCTGGCATACCTTGTTTTTCGGGGATATCTGTAAGATTCGTTACACATAGCATAACATACAGATGACATGATATGGGATATCCAGCCCTAAAGTCAAGACTTCAACCTCAACTCTGATGGATCTGTCCCTGTTTCTGCCAGCTTTTTCAGGTCTTCAGGCCTGAAGGCACCCTTCTCGGTTATTATGGCGGTTATGTAACGCGCGGGGGTGACGTCGAAGGCCATGTTGACGACACCGACCCCCTCAGGAGCGATCCGGCATCCGCATACATGGGTGACCTCCTCGGCAGGGCGCTCCTCGATCGGTATCTCCTCTCCTGAGGAGAGCGTGAAGTCGATGCTGCTGAAGGGGGCGGCCACGTAGAAGGGGACACCGTTTTCCCGGGCGAGAACCGCCACGGAATAGGTGCCGATCTTGTTTGCAACGTCGCCGTTTCTCACCGTGCGGTCCGTGCCGACGATGCAGAGGTCTATCGCGCCCTTTCTCATCAAGGCGCCGGCGGAGTTGTCGGTTATGAGGGTCACGGGCACGCCCGACTGCATCAGCTCCCAGGTGGTCAGCCTCGCGCCCTGGAGCACAGGCCTCGTCTCATCGGCGATCACCCGGACCTCTTTTCCCTGCTCCATGGCCACGAGGATCGGCGCCGTGGCCGTGCCGTAGCCGCCTGTAGCGAGCGCTCCTGCGTTGCAGTGTGTCAGGACGGTTGCGCCGTCCCTGATGAACTCTGCGCCCCACGTGCCGATGGCCCTGTTCACGGCTATGTCTTCGGCGAGTATGGCCTCGGCTTCATCGACGAGGAGCCTCTTCAGTGCCTCGATCCCTTCATGCCGGTTCTCGTCCAGGAGGGTCTTGAGCCGTTCCATGGCCCAGCGGATGTTGACGGCAGTCGGTCTGGTCGATAGCATGGTGTCGATGACGGGACCGAGGGAGGCCATGAACTCTTCGTAATCGGCGGCCTTCAAGCCCTGTGCATGGAGGGCGACGCCCATTGCAGCGGCTATCCCGATGGCCGGGGCTCCCCGTATCTTCAGGGTCTTGATCGCATCGGCCACCATCCGGTAATCCGTACACTCGATGTAGGAAACCTCATGGGGCAGCCTGCTCTGGTCGAGTATCCGGACCCGGTCATCCGCCCATTCGATGCTCTTTATCACTCCTCGCCCTCTCTCTGAACACGCAGTGGCCTTCCACGCGGCACTTCGGCCGGTCGATGTTCGAAATACCCTCCTGCAGATAGATTAATTATAGCACAAAGAGGAACAGCAGCATGAATACGGTGAGGATGACTATTACGCTCACCGTGGCCCATGCCACGATGTTGAAGAGACGGGAGTTTGTGTATTCGCCCATGAGCTTCCTGTTGTTGGCCAGCCTCAGGGCGTAGAAGAGGACGAAGGGGAGGATGAGGCCGTTTACGACCGACGAGAGGACCATGAGCGTGACGAGAGGGGCTCCGGGTATCAGGACGAGGAGCGAGGCGATTATGACGATGGATGTGTATATCCACATGAACTGCGGGGCCTCCTTGAAGGTCTTGTTGACCCCGGCCTCCCATCCCATCGCCTCGCACGTATAATAGGCTGTCGCAAGGGGCACGATGATCGCACCGAGCAGAGAGGCGTTTGCAAGGCTCACGGCGAAGATAACCGAGGAGAACCTCCCGGCAAAGGGCCCGAGTGCCAAGGCAGCCTCGCTCGCCTCGTTGATCCTGATCCCGGCCGGAAAGAGCACCGTCGCGCAGGTGACTATTATGAAGAACGAGACAATGTCCGTTATGCTGCATCCGAGTATCACGTCGAGCTTTGATGCCCCGTAGTCCACCTTCTTTATCCCCTTCTCCGCGATCGAGGACTGCAGGTAGAACTGCATCCACGGAGTTATGGTCGTACCGATTATGGCGATTGTCAGCATGATGTACTCGGGGTCCGTCTTGACCTCGGGCACTATGAGTCTCTTGAAGACGAGCGACCAGTCCGGTTTCGCCATGATGCCGGACACCACGTAGCCGATATAGATTATGCATGCCAGCAGGAGCACGCGCTCCACCGTGCGGTAAGTGCCCTTCGTGACGAGCAGCCAGATGGCGGTCGAGCCCACCGGGACCATCACGTACTTGCTGAACCCGAGTATCTCCATGCTTGCAGCCCAGCCGGCGAGGTTTGCTGTGGTGGTTCCGAGGTTTGCGACGAATAGGCCGACCATCATGTAGAAGGTGACCTTCACCCCGAAGTTCTCCCTGATGAGGTCAGAGAGCCCCTTGCCGGTGACGACACCCATGCGGGCGATCATCTCCTGCACGACTATCAGCGACACGGTGGTGGGAAGCAGGGTCCACAGCAGTGCGTAGCCGAACCGTGCGCCCGCAACCGAGTATGTGGTGATACCGCTTGCATCGTTGTCGATGTTCGCGGTGATTATCCCCGGTCCGAGTACAGAGAAAAAGAGAGCTATCTTCTTAAAAAGTCTCTTCATTTCAGCTCCAGGCCCTGACATGTCCGTGCAGAGCCGTCTTCTCGAAACATCACGTCGTCACTTCGTCCAGCCGGTGGTTCTTCAAGAAAAGGGTCCACGAGAACGTGCATGGTTCAAGAGATGATCGGCGGCGCACCTGTCCGGGTCAGACCTTCTTGCGCTTTCGCTTGGCCTTGGGCGGCAGAATCCTGTCGATGATGTCGTCCATTGTCACAATGCCGAGCAGTACGTTCTCCTTGTCGACCACTGGTATCGCCGCGAGGTTGTACTTTGATATGGCAGCCGCCGCCACGTTTTCATCATCCTCGGGACTGAGGGTCTTCAGGTTTGTGACCATTATGCCCGAAAGGGTCTTGTCCGGGTCTGCAAGGAGCAGCTCCCTCAGGGAGAGGACCCCCAGCAGCCTCTCTTGGTCGTCTATAATATAGATGTAATAAATGGTCTCTATCTCGGCGGCATCCTTCTTGAATCTCTCCATCGCCTCTGAGACCTTGATGTCGGGCTCATATGCGATGAACTCGTTGGTCATCAGGCCGCCGGCCGTGTTCTCCTCGTGTTCGAGCAGCTCCTGTATGTCCTCTGCATCCTCCTTGTCTATCCTCTCGAGCAATGCCTTCATCTTCTCAGTGGGCAGATCACCGAGAATGTCCGCAGCCTCGTCAGGGGGCATCTCCTCTATGATGTCCGACGCCTTTTCAGGCTCCATCTCGGTTATTATGCTCGCCTGCACGTCGGGATCGAGCTCCGACAGGGTCTCGGCGGCGGTCTTCAGGTCGAGGTCCGTAAACAGGCTCGTCCCCTCCTCGCGCGAGACCGAGCTTATGATCTCGGCGATGTCGGCGGGATGCAGGTTGGTGACCATCTGCCTCGGCACGGTCAGTGCGATGGTCTTGAGCTTGGGCTCGAGGGGCTGTATGTAGGTCCAGCTGATCAGGTTGTGCGGCAGCTCGATCCTGAAGAGCTTGAAGAACTCGTTTCCTTGACGCTCTATGCCGAGTCTCCTCAGGATTCCCCTCATCCCCACATCCACCGCCACGAGTACGGCCTTTCCCTCGAAGCCCTCGAGCTTTATGTCGTTGACCCTCACCACCTTGGCCCCAGTGGCATCGACGATCTGCTTGTCGAGGATGTCCCTGACGGCGAGCAGGTCCTCATCCGAGGGTTCATAGGGGACGAGACCGTCGGCGTTCAGCGTGGAGGCCATGATCCTCTTGTTGAAGATGGTCATCGTCTCCCAGGGCACCGAAAAGCCCTTCTTCTTCCTCGATACGATCAGTGACTTCAATACCGGGAGGGGCTCCCCGCGGACGATGATTATGTCCTTGAGGTTGCCGAGGGTGTCTCCCTTGAAGTCGAGGATCGGTTTCTTAAGGAGTTCGCTTATGAAGAGTTCACCAAAAATCGGCATACGGTTTCCCCTTGGATGCAATGATGACGCGTTTTACTTTAACCTTTTGTCGCGGGGTATGGCAAGATGAAAGAGTTCCGGCTCCGGGGATGTGCTTGCTTTTTTCCGGAACGGATTGATAATGTACACTATGTTGTTTCTACCCGTCTCCCTGATGCTCTTCATCCTCTTTCTCTTGCTGATTCCGCTCCTCTTCGCGCTCGCGCCGGCCGTGGCGTTTGCAAAGTTGGGGCTGAGCCCTGTGTGCGGCTATCTCTTCTTCATACTCTGCCTGTTCGGAAGCAGCATAAACATTCCCGTGCACAGGGAGGAGGTCACGGATATCCTCCCCTTCGACGACGTATCCTCCATGTTTTACAGTTTCTTGGGCATAAGGCTCCCCAGGGTCTCCGAGCGGGTAATCGCCGTAAACCTCGGAGGGGCCGTCTTTCCCGGCCTGCTCAGCCTCTATCTGCTGAGACAGGTGCCCGTCTCCACGGCCCTTGCGGCCACCGCCGTCACCTCGCTTGCCGCCTTCATGCTGAGCAAGCCCGTACAGGGCGTCGGCGTTGTCATGCCGGCCTTTGTGCCTCCCATAATCTCAGCGGTGGTGGCGGTCCTGATGGCGAGGGAGTATGCGCCCCAGGTCGCTTACATATCGGGCGTGATGGGCACGCTGATAGGGGCCGACCTGTTGAGGCTCCGCCAGATACGGAGGTTGAAGGCCCCGTTCCTGAGCATAGGGGGTGCCGGGGTCTTTGACGGCATATACCTCGTCGGCCTCGTATCCGTGCTACTCGCCTGAACTACTGGTGCGGGTCCGGCGGTGTAGGGGAGGCGGCGGCCCGAGGGGCGGACTTTGAGTTAAAATAGGGATTATGACGGAAGGACGGGTCGACCTGTCGGAGAAGCTGAGGAGCGTTCCGGAGAAACCCGGTGTCTACATGTTCAGGGACCGGAAGGAGAGGATCCTCTATGTCGGCAAGGCGAGAAACCTCAAAAACAGGCTGAAGAGCTACTTTCTGCAGTCCGCAAGGCTCGAGCCGAGGAAGGCCGCCATGCTGAAGCGGGTGAGGGACTTTGCCTTCGTGGTTACAGAGACCGAGGTCGAGGCCCTTGCCCTCGAGGCGAACCTCATAAAGCAGCACAAACCCCGCTATAACGTCGTACTGAGGGACGACAAGAACTACCCCTACCTGAAACTCACGCTGAACGAGGAGTGGCCGCGCCTGGAGGTGGTGAGGAGGATAACCCGGGACGGCGCCCTCTATTTCGGGCCCTACATTCCGGCCTCGTCAGTGCGTGAGACGCTCGCCTTTATCAGGAGGCACTTCAACATAAGGCCCTGCCGCTACAGGCTCGACAGGCCCATGCGCCCATGCATCCAGTACCAGATGGGCAGGTGCCCGGCCCCGTGTGCGGGCCTCATCTCCAGGGGCGACTACCTCAAGGCCGTGAGGGAGGCGGAGCGGTTCCTGAAGGGCGAGAAGAAGGAGCTGATCGAGGAGCTCGAGGCGAGGATGCAGAGGTATGCCGAAGAGCTGAGATTCGAAGAGGCCGCAAAGACAAGGGACAGGCTGCAGGCGCTCAGGGTGGCCTTCGAGTCGCAGAAGGTCGTCTCTCCCGAGCTTGGGGACCTGGACGTCATCGGGTTTCACCGCGAGGGGGTCGATGTGGTCTTTCAGGTATTCTTCATAAGGAACGGCATATTGATCAGTGCAAAGGACTTCTACCTGAAGGAGACGGACTTCATTGCGGACGAAGAGCTCCTTGAAGAGTTCATCACGCTGTTTTATGCAAAAGAGATAATCCCGCCGAAAGAGATTTTGGTTCAGGTCAGGCCCCCCGGCCTGGAGGGGCTCGGGAAGTGGCTGTCTGAAAAGAGGGGGGAGAGGGTGAGTATCAGGCTCCCGGTTAAGGGCAAGAAGCGGGACCTGGTCGGCATGGCCTCGGAGAATGCGCGGCTCGGCCTGCTTGCAAGAAAAGGCGCGGCGACACGGGAGGTGATGAAGAGACTCGAGGAGAGGCTCGGCCTCAAGAAGACCCCTGTCTCCATCGGTGCCTTCGACGTATCGACCACGTTCGGCAGCCACTCTGTCGGCGCCTTTGTCTGGTGGGAGGACGGTGAGTTCAGAAAAGACCTCTACAGGCGCCTGAAGATCAGGGATGTGAGCGGTATGGACGATTACTCGATGATGAGGGAGATAATCGTCCGTACGAGCGGCAACCTCGGGGGGAACATGCCGGACCTCTTGTTGATAGACGGTGGAAAGGGACACCTTGAGGCCGCATTGAGCGCCCTTTCGGAGGCGGGGGGGGATGCGGCGGCCCGGGTGGATGTCGTGGCGGTGGCAAAGGGGCCTGACAGGGTGTTCCTGGCGGACGGCTCGAGCCTCCTCATCGATGACAGCTCCCCCGAGTCCCTCCTGCTGAGGCGCATCCGCGACGAGGTGCACCGGTTTGCGATCAGCTTTCACAGGAGGCTAAGGGGTAAGGGGCTGCTCGAGTCAAGGATCGAGAATATACCAGGCATAGGGAAGAAGAGGAGGCTCGCCCTGCTTCGGCGCTTCGGCTCGGTCGAGGCCATCAAGAGGGCCTCGGTCGAGGAGGTTGCCGCGGTTGAGGGCATGAACAGGAAGGTGGCCGAAAGGCTCCTCTCGGAGCTCTGAGCGGGCTCGGCGGTCACATGTCGGAGATGGTGCAGCCCGGTATTATCTTTACGCGGCAGTCGGCATCGGCGTCATAGGAGAGGTACTTCTCGTAGTCGATCTCCTTGCAGTACGCCGTCTCGCACGTGAGGTCGGAAAATATCTCCACGGTGTCACCCGGCTTGATCACGAATATCTTGTTCCGCTTCCACTTGAAACAGTCTCCGCCGTTCTTCCTGTACCAGCGGTCGAGGGTCGTCAGGTTCTTCACCACGATTCCCGATTCCCTGCAACGGTCCTCCTGTGCGTCCGCCGCGCTCGGCCTCACGGCAGGCACGACCGCGAGCACCAGAGCGAGTATGAACGAAGACACGATCCGTCTCATGCCGCCCCTCCTTTTCGCCGGCTTGATGCCGTCCGGCGTATATTTCTTGTTATTGTATCATATTCCGAAAAAAAAGCCTTGACAAAGCAAATCAACTTCGTCGATCATAAGAACTGCTGCAAGCAAACACATCTAAAGCCAACAGAGGGGGGTTATCATGAGTTTTCGCAAAATCTGTCTGTTTTTTGCAGGCTTGGTACTGCTGTTGCCGTTTGTCAAGAGCATAGGCGCACAACCGGTTACGATAGTTTCTCCTCAGGACGCTACAATCGTCGACACAACCACTCCGGACCTGATTACAACGAGTGAAGAGCTCAATATATTTTACAGCTGGGATTCGGGACTTGAAATCCCCGGGTGTAGAGAGTGCACGAGTTACAGCACAACTTACGGCGAGTATGAACACGAGTATGACAACTCACTTGGAGTGAACGGAGAGCCTTTGAATAATTTGGTCGGACTGTGGCATGCAAACGAAAACAACGGTTTTACCTTGTATGATGCCTCTGCAAGAGGCAATGACGGGCTGTTGAACTGGGATACAGACATAAAGGTTGCCGAGTTTTCCTATGATGATCCTTCCACGCATTTTTCCGATCTGTGTTATCGGAGTCCCGGGTCGGATACTTCCAGCACGAGTGATGACGTGTATCTCTATGTGTACACGGAATATAGCGGTATTCTGGATCCTCCGAATAATGCACCGAGCACTTATGAAAGCCGCATTAAAGCCGTTCGTTTCACAAAAGCTGGAACAAGTGAAGAGACTACTGTTTATGATCCGAACAAAGATGAACCGGAAACTTATTATTTTCGGTGGGTCAATGGAATACCTCCACAGATGATACTCGACCCTTCATGCTATGTATTTAAGGGAGAGGTGTATGTTGCCGCAACCCACTTGCAGCCGGACCTTCCAACCTTACCACCCGATTACGAGAAACAGCCCCGTCAGCATATAATGCTCTACAAGAAAACCGGTACCAGCTGGGTGAAGGTCAAAAGCACTTACCAGACACAAGAAGACGAGGCGAAGGCAAGTGGCACGGCAGCCAAGAGTTTCTTCACCGTGGAGTTATTCGAATACAACGGCCACCTGATGGGGATCGGCACCTACGGAAAAGAGAGAAACCAACAGGTTTATAACTATAGTACGCCTTCGGAAACCAATTTGCGGGTTTATGATTTTGGGGAAAACCCTGATCAGGGCGCTGTAGACAGCGGGAGTTTTATTTATGATTACAGGGATCCGAACAATTATATAAGCTCACCCGATGTGACAAAAATAGGTAATACGTATTATATTGCCTATTATGAAGCCCCTCCCGTCGACGTAGCCACCAAGGACGCACCGTTCAACGCTGATGTTAAACTCATAACCACAACTGACTTTGCAAGCTTCACGCCCTCGATATGTGTAAGCGGCAACTGTGCCAGCAGTGAGACAACGATCGAGAACAAGTGGCCGGCAATTTCCAAACTTCCGGATGGGAGATTGTTTGTCGCCTATGCATCAAGGGTAGCCGGGCAGCTCGATACCGTTTACAGGACATCCTCACCGCCATACGATACATTCTCCGACACCTACGGCACTATTGGTGACGGTAAGGGTGTGGAATACTATGTCGCAACAGCCCTGAACTCCAAGGGTAATATGGAAGTAGTCTACCAGAGGACTCTTTCCGGCTTTGTGGAGAATTTTTTTATGACAGACGGTTTGAACTGGGCGGACGGGAGATTCGGGCCTGGATTGAATTTGGACGGTGCGGCTGACTATGTGGATGTCGGGAACGATCCAAGCCTGAAAATAACCGGAAAGCAGATTACAGTAGCTGCGTGGATCAAAGCGTCGTCAGACACGGCCGTTGGAAATGAGCGGATCGTTGGAAAGGGAATAAAGGGAGATCCGAGTCCTTACTACAGGTACCTCCTCTACAGGATGGACCAGACGACAGAGCTGAGGTTTGGAATCTCCACTGCTGGGGCAACCTCACCCACCAGGGCCATATTCACGGGAGTACAGGCTGGCGTATGGATGCATGCTGTAGGGGTGTACGACGGTGAGATAACCGACGGTGATAACGTCTTTCTGTACATTAACGGCAAGTTGGCTGCGAGCGCGCGGACGCCCGTCGATACAGTCGATTACAATATCGGCGATACGGATGAACCCGTCGTCATAGGCGCCAACACCTCGGTTTCGCCACCGTTTCAGTTCTTTAAAGGAGTCGTCGATGACGTGATGATATTTGACAGGGCCCTGGATGCAACCGAGATTGAAACTCTTTATAACAAGACCCTCTCGGAGGGCGGTCATACCGTGGCAGTACGGGCGAGGAATGTGTCAGGCGATGAAGTAGCCGTGACAACGAGTGATTTTTGCGCCAGGGATGGAGCCTACAGCACGGCATGTGATTGGTACGATACCGGCTGGCGGTACCGGCAAAAGATAACCATCAGTAAGGATATGACCCTGAACTCGGATCAGACGGACTTCCCGTTACTGGTAAAGATACCCGCTGGCAACCGGGTCTTTGCAAACGCGCAGAGCGGCGGAGAGGACATCCTCTTTACCTCGTCCGACCGCACGACCAAGTTATACCACGAGATAGAGAAATTCGACAATACGCCCGGAGGCGAAGAACTTGTTGCATGGGTCAGGATTCCCCGCTTGTCTACGTCGTCGGACACGGTGATTTATATGTACTACGGCAATCCCGACGCATCTGTCCAGGAAAATCCTCAAGGCGTCTGGGTCAACGGTTACAAGGGGGTATGGCACCTGAGAGAGGAGTCTGCCGGCACCGGCGCTATCGCCTTGTATAAAGACTCAACCGGTAACAACAACGACGGAGATGACTACGTTTCGGCAGTTGGCCTGGAAGGTCAGATTAACGGCGGCAGAGAATTCGACGGAGTCGATGATTATATTGCGGTTCCTGACAGTCCGAGCCTGAAATTCGGCACCGGAGACTTTTCGGTCTCCCTCTGGGTCAAGCTCGACGATCCAGGCACTACACAGTATCTCATAAACAAATATCCCGGTGGCGGTGTGCCGGGGTTTCATGTGAGCTTGAACTCAAGTGGAGTCCTCTGGGTGATGGAGCACGGAAACACTTTGGATTTCAGCGTCTTTGGGACTACAAAGATCAACAACTCCTCGTGGCACTATCTGACCTATGTGAGGCGCAGCAGCACCGGTTATCGGGAGATCTGGGTGGACGGTGCCAGGCAAGCCAATGCTATCTATGGTGTAGACAACATTGACACAACGGATCGGATGGTCTTCAGCGGCAGGTACACGACCCCCGCCACTACCTGGGCAAAGGGAAGGATCGATGAAATCAGACTTTCCGGAACGGCAAGAAGCGCGGATTGGATTAAAACAGCCTATAACAACCAAAAGTATCCTGAACTCTATATAGTTTCGGGAACGGAAGAAAAAGTGCCTTATTAGCCGCTGGACTGTTTTTTAAAATCAACACGCAGCCGGCGGCCAGCTGCTGATCGTTCGTCAATCAGCGTTGGCTGCCGGAACAATTCATCCGCGGTATATGTCCTTGAAACTGAAAAGCAGGACCTTTGCGTATCCCAGGTTGGTCTTCAGGTCCTTGAAAGACCTCATCTTCAGAGCCTGCTTCAATATCTGACTCGGCCTCAGGTAATAGCTTCTGAGGGCCTTTTTCTGAGCCTTCAGAAGGTCATTGATGCTGAGGTGCGGCGTTTCTACTATCGCGGTATTGTACACGAAGCTGTTCCAGTCATCGGTTCTCAGGTACTTGTGCTCTTTTGCCCACTCAAAGAACTCGGTTCCGGGGAACGGTATTGCGATGGTGAACCCCACGAGGTCGGGATTGATCTCCTTGGCCAGGCGTATGGTGTCCTTGAGCGTCTCCTTTGTCTCACCGGGAAGCCCGACCATAAAGTAGCCGTGAACTTCGAGACCTACTTTTTTTGTCAGCCTGAAGGCTTCCTTTATCTGCTCAATCGTTGTATTCCTTGCGGCCCTGTTCAATATTTCCTGGTTGCCGGACTCCACGCCGTACTGGATCTGCCAGCATCCGGACTCCTTCATGATTCGCAGTAGTTCTTCATCCACGTAGTTCACCCGTCCGTTACATTCCCAGGAGATGTCGAGACCACGCTTGATGATCAGTCGGCATATCTCCTTTATACGTTCCTTGTTCAGGTTGAATATACTGTCCCTGAAAGAGACGTTTCTGACGTTGAACTCCTTGTACAGGTACTCGAGCTCGTCTACCACGTGTTCTGGGCTGTGTGTGCGGTATCTCCTGCCGAAGGTGATCCGCACGTCACAGTATGTGCAGCTGTGAGGACAGCCCCGGCTCGTTATTATGTTTGCATAGTTTCCGTCCGTTCTTTTTGACCAGGCTGCCGGAGGGTTGTATTTGCCGATCGGCAGCAAGTGGTATGCCGGCCGCGGCAATTCATCCAGGTTTTTGATCATCTCGCGGCTTTTGGTTCTGACCACCCGGCCGTCTTTGTCCTGATAAATAATACCTGCAACGCTTTCGATATCTTTTCCGTTCTCTAAAGCACGGACCAGCTCCAGCATCGTGTTTTCGCCTTCGCCTATGACCCCTATGTCCACTTCGTCATGTGTAACGACCTCGTGGCCGAGTGCGGTGATGTGCGGTCCTCCCAACACTACACGTGTTTCCGGTGAATGTTCCTTTACAATCTTTGCTATTTCCAGACCCTGCTTCGCCCGCGGGGTTACGACACTGACACCCACAATGTCAGGCGAGTAGTCGTCGAGTGCTTTTACGAGCCTCTCCCGGTTCAGGCCCTCTATGTAGCCGTCTATAATCCTGACGTCAATATTGTTCTGCTCAAGCACCGATGCAATGTATCCCAAGCCCAGTGGTAAGGAGTTGAACAGAGGAGGCGTGTCCTCCGTCATGCTGATAGGGGGATGAATCAATAGTACTTTCATCTGTTGTCACCTTCTGATCTGAATTTTTGGTTTACAGTAAACGTTACTTGAGTAATGAACGGATGTATCTTTTGCCGTATGATAAAATTGGACGAGGGGATGCAGAAAATATAACATTGGGCTCAAAGTAGCAGTGCAAGAGACACCCCTTGCAGTTGTCCACTATACTGAGGTGTGTTCCAAGCTCGTCCCAGAGTTCCTTGAAACTCTTGTCGTGAAACGAACCTGTGCACTCCTTGAAGAATTCATAGCATGTCCCGAGCCTGCCGTCAGGCGATATCCCGCAGCTTAGATAGCCGGAGATGCACCTCATCTTCGGTATCTTGAACGTGTACATCGCGTCAAGCATCATGTTGCTCATTGTGATGGGATAACCTTTGTCCCGCAGCTCCCTTATTTTTAATATTGCATTTCTGTAGTTTTCGATGCCGCCGTATATATCGTCATATCTTTTTTCAAGTTCATCCAGGTTTTTATAATTAAAATGCGTGATAAGGGGGAAAAAAGTGAAGGTCTTGATGCCGAGTTCACTGCCGTATTCCACGATGTTGTCGATCTCCTGTGTAGATATCCTGGTCAGTACCACGTTCAACGAGACATAGGGCACCCTCTCCACCGCCGCCTTTATCCCCTCTATCACCGCTTCGTCGAGGACCTTTATAAGCCCCACATCCTCGGGAACGTTCGGGTTCATGGTATCGAAAGAAAAACTCATCATATCCACGTAGTCGCAGATCTCGTCGATTCTCTTTGTTACGAGTGAACCGTTTGTGGCGACTTTCGCCATCATGCCCCGTTCCTTTATCCGCTTGAGTATCTCGGGCAGGTCTTTTCGAAGGAGGGGTTCACCGCCGCTTATGGCGTATATTACACAGCCCATGTCGGCAATCTGATCCACGAGGTCTATTACCTGGGCAGTGTCCAGTTCCTTGAGACTGTCACCCCAGAGAGAGCAGTAAGAACACTTGTAGTTGCATTTGTGGGTTATCCTGTGGCCTACCTTGATCAGACTCCTCTTTTTGAAGAGATTGAACTGGATTGCGGCATTTAACATTCTAAGGGGTTTTTTCAGCATGTGGCGTTCTTTGGCTCGTGACCTGCAGTTTTACTACAGAGCGATTCCATGCGACAGATTCATAATAATATTTTATATGCTTATAAAACTTAAAGTCAAGGTGACGGCATTCCTCAAAAATAATCTACACGAAGGGGAGTAGTTTACTCATAATTGACATTAGATCAAAAAATATCCCTGAACTGAATCTGGTTAGATCAAAATAGATGTCACCCGAGCATATAATTCCCTGACTGAAGATTTGTATCATCAGGGAGGATATGAGAGTAGAGACAAGGAGTTTGAGGTGAAGCTACTGAAAAGGCTCTGAGAATCGCCCTTTCCCTGAAAAGCTCAAAGGCGTCTGCCCGGTTTTGGTATATCTGTCCATACACTGAAAGGAGCCCCCAACCAGAACCGGCGCACTCAGAATGAGGCCTTTGCTGCCCTGTCTATCAGTTCCAAGAATATACGAAGCAGCTATGCAAACCACAATCCCGAGCCCGATGATTCCGAGCTTGAGGAACTTGTTCATGGAGGTCCAGTTGTAGGCAAAGAGAAAGACTATACCGGCCGATACCAGCGTACTACCGAAAAAAAAAGAAGCATTCGGTTGGAACACAAAACGTTTACATGATCTTTCCGTGTTATCGAGACACGGCCAGAAAAGAGCACATCCTCTGTGATCATTTTTGCCGGCATGCCCTGCCTTGTAGATGCCGGAGCTGAGCGCCCACTACCCTGCGGAACAAAACCGGTCGCCGTCATCGGCTTTGGGACGCCTTCTTTCCGCTGTATATGGCAAACACCCCGTATTTGTAATTGCAGTCAACCTCCTTGAACCCGATCTCTTTCAGGGCGGCCAGCTGTTCCTCCAGCGTGTCGGGCTTATTGTCCGTGTTGTCCTTGTAGCGCCTGACCACATCATCAAAGTATTCCCCGTCGATTCCTCGCAGGGTCTTCTGTTCGCCTATCCATTCCTGCCACAGTCGCATGTACCATCCGTCGAGAGCCTCCGCCGGTGGAAGCACTACGTCGATATTCATGAAATAACCGTCCCTTTTCAGGTGCGAGTGGATCAGCCTGAAAAGCTCCCTCTTTTCACTCATCGTGAGGTGATGTATCGCGAGGGAGGAGACGATGAAGTCAAAGTCCTGCCCGAGGATGTCGCCCTCGAGCATCTCCTGAAAACTCGTCTTCACGTAGCAGGCGCCGTCGAAGCCTTCAAGGCGTCTCCTTGCCAGGGAGAGCATATCCTCGGACGGGTCTATCAGGGTGGCCTTGATCATTCTGTCAACGGAGAGTATCTCTTGAACAGCGATCCCGTCGCCGCAACCGAGGTCGAGGACGGAAACAGCCCCTCTTCCAGCAAAGTGGAAGCGGTAGAAGGATTTCATTATATCGAGCAGTCTCCGCCGCTCTATGATATAGACGTCTGCATTGTCGCTGAACTCCCTGCTGAATTCAGGCCGAGCCCAGTTAGATTCGTTGAAATCCGTGCCGGTGAACTTGTTTCGATCTCTCAAGATTTAATCCTCATCGAGAGGAGGGCCATGATAAAGTTCGAACTGAATGCACGCGGCCTCTCGAATGTTTTCAACGGAGCACGTGCTTATTAGTAGTATAATACAAAAGTCCCTTGGACTCAAGCACATCCGTACTGATGTCATGGCGACTGCAGAGTGAGTATAAATCACCGGCCGCCATTGTGAATTAGTCATGCTTGTGCAGTTGTAAATTCCTTTGGCTTCTGGTATCATGGCGTAGGTGGTGCAGAGGACGGGCACACTAACGGATGCCCGTTGCGGCATAAGGATAGCGGTGTACTTCCAAATCTTTGAAGGTGGGGCCTGAACATGCATGGATTGAGGATGAGAGGACAGTGTGCTTGGTTAAACGTTTTGGAGCAGAACGAACACAACATTCGGCGATACCCGTTGGAGGAAAAGTGAAATGAATAAAGAGTCGATCAAGCGTATGAGTCATCTGATCGAACGGCTCAACTCGAAGCCTTTGATGCTGGTTTTGTTGCTCGCAGCCGTGGGATTTTTCTGGTTGTTCAATTTCTCAGCCCTACCGTTTTCGAATCCTGAACTGACGAAACTGAGCGGCGGCGAAGGTTTGCTGGACCTGATGCTTTACTATTCTGCCGAAGAAGCATTCACGGCACTGAATCACTATGGTGTTGCAGGGCGTGAACTGTACGTCAGGTTCCTTGCAGCGGATTTCATTTTCATTGGAGTTTACAGTCTCGGTTTCGCTTTGTTGATGATGCGGACCGTTCGTGCTGTTTGCAGTGAATCCTCCACTTGGCGATGGCTGAACATTCTGCCGCTGGGTATCGGCCTCTTCGACAGCATGGAGAACCTCTCCATACTCGGAATGCTCGCTTTGTATCCGGATGCAAGCGTAGGACTTGGCACGCTCTCGGGTGTTTTTACGTTGTGCAAGCATCTTTTGACACTAACAGCCTTGTTGGCCTTGGGCTATGGGGGACTTGTTCTGTTGCTGCGCAAGCTTGGTTTCAAGCTTTGCGCCGGATGCCAGCACTAAGGCGCATGTTGCCGCCCAGCTCGGCCTGCAGGGGGCAGGTCTTGAATTTCCGATCTTCCCGCAAGACTTCTCTGCTGTAAGACGGCAGCAGGGTTTCGGTGTTTCCCTGCAGCCATGCACCCGCTTGAACCTCTCTTCCGCCTTCAGGAGAGCCGACGCCGCCCACCCCCCCTTTCAGTGATCGCCCTTGTTGCCGGGTCACGTTGCGAGCGGTTCCGCGGCCGGCAGCACCTGGATATGTACCTTAAGAATTTTAGATGTTGTATTGCTGCCTGTTCGGAGATATAATAGTCGTATCTCCCGCCCGAAGGTGGAGCACGATACCAGGGGAGGCCAGGAAATGCACTGAAAGAGCTGTTTCGACTTCCTTGTCTCTTTGAAGTCCAGTCCGAGGGACCGGCCTGGCTGTATCCGGCCAGGCCATGTGTCGCAGTGAGCGGGACTCGTGAACGAAGGGGCCTCTTCAAACGGATGCGGGAAGGAGGCAAAAGTGGCCAAGAGCGAGGATTACGAAAAGTTGTCGGTAGACGAAACCATCAAGGCCCTGCAGACCGACAAGGCAAAGGGGCTGTCATCAGCAGAGGCTGCAAAGAGGTTACAACAGTATGGTTACAACGAGATACCCGAAAAAGAGGAGTCCACTCTACACAGGGTTCTTAGGCGCTTCTGGGGGCCGATACCGGGAATGATAGAGGTCGCGGCCCTGCTCTCTGCAGCGGTCCGCAGGTGGGAGGACTTCATAATCATAATGATCCTGCTCTTCACCAATGCATTCATAGATTTCTGGCAGGAGTCGAAGGCGTTGAATGCTTTGAAGGTGCTGAAGGAGAAGCTGGCCAAGAAGGCACTCGTCCTGCGGGATGGAGAGTTTAAGACGATCGATGCACGAGACCTCGTTCCCGGAGACATCATAAAGATAAAGATAGGCGATCTGATCCCCGCTGACGTGAAGCTCATCGAGGGGGATTTCATTCAGGCCGATCAGTCCGCACTGACAGGGGAATCACTGCCCGTCGGCAAGAAGGTCGGGGATATCGCGTATTCCAACTCCATTGTAAAGCAGGGAGAGATGCTGTCGGTCGTCACCGGCACGGCACTGAACACCTTCTTCGGCAAGACCGTCGCGCTCGTTGCCAGGGCTCAGAGAGAGGAGAAGAGCCACTTCCAGAAGGCCGTTGTCCACATAGGAAATTACCTGATCATCATAACCGTCTTCCTGGCCGCGATCATCCTCGTGACCGCGATGTTCAGGCACGAGAACATGATAGAGATACTCCGCTTCACCCTCGTCCTGACCGTTGCAGCGATCCCTGTTGCACTGCCTGCGGTGCTCTCCGTGACGATGGCTGTCGGCGCCATGCACCTGGCAAGGAAACAGGCCATAGTGAGCCGTCTCGTCTCCATAGAAGAACTCGCAGGGGTCGACGTCCTCTGCTCCGACAAGACCGGCACCCTGACCAAGAACCGGATGACCGTCTCTGATCCGGTCGCCTTCTACGGGCACACGGCCGGGCAATTGATGCTCTATGCGGCACTTGCATCGAGCGAGGAGAACAAGGACCCCATCGAGACACCCATATTCGAATACCTCAAGAAGGCCGGACAGGTGGAAGAGCTCCGACAGTATCAACAGGTGAAGTTCACGCCCTTCGACCCGGTGAGCAAGAGGACTGAGGCTGTCGTGCAGTCTGGTGACAGGAGGCTTGTGGTTACCAAGGGGGCCTCCCAGGTGATACTGGAGTTGTGCGGAGAGCAGGTCGACGGCCGGGAGATCCTGGAGCGGGTGGAGGATTTCGCTGAAAAGGGGTTCAGGACGATAGGTGTCGCCATAAGGCAACCGGACGACGAACACTATGAGTTCATAGGCCTGATTCCGCTGTTTGATCCGCCGAGAGAAGACTCGAAGGATACGATCGAGGAGGCGAAGCGGCTCGGGCTGGACGTCAAGATGGTCACAGGGGACAATGTAGCCATCGCCAAGCACATTGCTGACATCCTGGGAGTGGGCGAAAACATCCTGGATGCCAGAGACCTCAAGGGGGCGAACAACAAGGAACTCATACTGCTGGGAGAGATAATCGCCAGGTCGGTATACAGAAGACTGGCCCCCGGCGCCACCGAGGAGGATGCCCGGAGGGTCGCCGCTGCGATCGTGAAGGAGCTGGAGAGAGAACTCGAGGGGGTGAAGCTGCCGAAGGGTTATGTCAGGAGGCACGAATCCGAGATCATCGAGGTGATAGAGGATGCAGACGGCTTTGCCCAGGTCTTCCCGGAGGACAAGTATCTTATCGTCGACAAACTCCAGAAGGCCGGGCACATCGTGGGCATGACGGGTGACGGCGTCAACGACGCTCCTGCACTGAAGAAGGCGGATGCCGGCATAGCGGTCTCAGGAGCCACGGATGCCGCAAGGGCGGCTGCTGATCTCGTGCTGCTGGCCCCTGGACTCTCCGTGATCGTGGATGCAATAAAGGGGGCGAGGGTCACGTTCGAAAGGATGAAGAGTTACAGCATCTACAGGATCGCCGAGACGATCAGGGTGATACTCTTCATGACGGCATCGATCGTGATATTCAACTTCTACCCTGTGACGGCGATCATGATCATCATCCTCGCTTTCCTGAACGACCTGCCCATACTCGCCATTGCATATGACAGGACACGTGTGGATGCCAAGCCCGTAAAATGGAACATGGGAGAAGTGATGAGCATATCCACGGTGCTCGGTATCCTGGGAGTCATCTCGAGCTTTGGAATCTTCTATATAGCCGAGGAGTACATGCACTTCTCGGAGCCGGTCGTTCAGAGCTTCATATTCTTGAAGCTGGCGGTGGCCGGACACCTGACCATATTCATAACGCGGACCGAGGACCGTTTCTGGCGGAGGCCCCATCCAGCCCCCGTACTGCTGTGGGCCGCAGCCCTCACGAAGGTACTCGCAACCCTCTTCGTGGTATACGGATGGTTCGTGGCCCCGATCGGCTGGAAGTACGCCCTGCTGGTCTGGGGATACGCCATCGCCTGGTTCGTGATCAACGACTTCGTCAAGATATGGACGTACAGGCTTCTGCGGAAGGACAAGGTCATCGCTTGAGACCGTGCACCGGCATGACATGCACAATGGTGAGAGCTGGCGCTGATGCACCGGGGCATGGTTGAATACCCGGGAGGAAAGGCCGTGAATACCGGTATTGTCGGGCTTGGAAACATGGGCACCGCCATCGCAAACCTGATAGCTTCCAATGGGTATAAAGTGACCGGCTGGGAGCATGACGGTGGTGTCGTGGACGAGATAAACCGCAGGCATCTGAACTCCAGGTTCCTGCCGGGTGTGGCACTCAGCACGAACCTCAAGGCCACAAAGGAACTGGGTGAAGTGTTCGAGGAAGCCGAGGCCGTCTTCATAGCCGTTCCTTCGGCCTTCATCAAGGACGTCCTCGCCGCGGTCAAGGACGAGGTCGGCGAGGAGACCATACTGGTGAACCTGGCCAAGGGGCTTGACAGGCATACCGGCCTGACATCGTTTCAGACGGTCGCCTCGCTGTTCCCGCGAAACAGGACCGTAATGCTGTCGGGCCCGTCGATCGCCAATGAGTTCTCAAGGAGGATGCCCACCGTGGTCGTGCTCGCAGGCAGGGAGCGGGCGGACCTGACCGCGGTGGCGCGCATGCTGGACAACGGATACTTCAGGACGCGGTTCTCGGACGACGCTACCGGCGTGGAACTGGGCGGCATACTCAAGAACATCTATGCCATCGGGCTTGGAATGTTCGATGGAAAGGGAATCCGGAGCGTCAACTTCAGATCGGCATACCTGACGATCGCCCTGGAAGAGATGGCGAACATAGGCGCCCGCATGGGGGCGCGGCGGGAGACCTTCTTCTATCTCTCCGGCCTCGGGGACCTGATCGCAACGTCCCTGAGCGAGCACAGCCACAACAGGAGGATGGGCGAGCTGCTGGCCGGCGGATTCGACCTCCGGGAGATAAGGCGCCGGATGGGCATCCTGCCCGAGGGCTATGCCGCCATGCTGAGCATCCTGTACATGGCCGAGAAGCTGCACGTCTCTGCGCCCCTGATGAAGAACCTCTGGGATGTGATCAACGGGAGGTATGAAGTCGAGAGATTCATCTCCCTCTTCATACAGGACTTCATCGAGGAGGCCCGGGATGGAGGTGCAGACATGCAGGAGGAAGGATGAAGGTCGTCGTGGCGATCGATCTCGGCACCACCGGAAACAGGGCCATCGCCTTTTCAGCGGACGGGAGCGCGGTCGCAAGCTCCTACTATGAATTCCCACAGATATTTCCGCGGCCCGGCTGGGTCGAGCACGACCCGTTAGACATATTGAAGACCACGATGAAGGCCCTGAGAGACGTCCTCGGCTCGATAGGGACGGCGGAGGTCGTCTCCATCGGCATAACGAACCAGCGCGAGACCGCCATACTGTGGGACAGGAGGACCGGAAAGCCGCTCTACAACGCAATCGTATGGCAGTGCCGGAGGACGAAGTCCATATGCGACCGTCTCGCCGGGTATGCTCCGGTCATAAGGGCGAAGACCGGGCTTCCGCTGGATCCGTACTTCTCGGCAACGAAGATCATGTGGATGATCGAGAATGTCGGCGGCGTCAGGGAGGGTATCGAACGTGGAGACATACTCTTCGGGACGGTCGACAGCTGGCTGCTCTGGAACCTGACAGGGGGCAAGGTGCATGCGACAGAGCCGGGCAACGCCTCCCGCACGCTCTGCTACAACATACGCACACTCGACTACGACGACGAACTGCTCGGAATATTCGGGCTCCCGAGGGAGATATTCCCGGAGGTCAGAGAGAGCGGGGGTGGTTTCGGCAACACGGTCAAGGAGCTCACGGGAAGGGAGATCCCGGTGAGCGGGATCCTCGGTGACCAGCAGGCTTCCCTGTTCGCACAGGGCGGGTGGCAGGAGGGTGTGGTTAAGAACACCTACGGCACCGGCCTGTTCCTCGTGACGTCGACCGGCCGGAAGGTGCCGGCTTCCGGAAGGCTGCTCAATACCATAGCATGGATGACAGGCGGTGAGGTCTGCTATGCAATGGAGGGGAGCGTCTTTGTGGGAGGCTCGTGCATACAGTGGCTCAGAGACGGCCTCGGTATCATCCGCTCGTCCGCCGAGACGGAATCCCTGGCTGCGTCTCTCGACTCCAACGAGGGTGTGTACTTTGTGCCCGCCCTGACCGGCCTGGGTGCGCCGTACTGGGACCCTGCGGCGAGGGGAATGGTGATCGGGATCACGCGCGGAACCCGCAGGGAGCACTTGGTCAGGGCGGCCCTTGAGGCGATAGCATATCAGACGCGCGATGTGATCGAAGAGATGAAGAGGGCCACGGGGATGGACTTCAGGCAGGTGAGGGTGGACGGCGGGGCCTCGAGGAACGACTTTCTCATGCAGTTTCAGGCCGACTTGCTCGGCACAGACATTGAGAGGCCGGCACTCACCGAGACGACCGCCTTTGGAGCAGCCGGCATCGCGGGAATCGCCTCCGGTTTCTGGACCAGGGAAGCGTTTTTCGCTACAAGAAAGGTCGAACGGGTCTTCACCCCCCGGATGGATGAAAGCGAGGCGGACCGCTGCTACTCGCAGTGGCGGAAGGCGGTGGAGCGGGCAATGAACTGGGTTGAAGACTGAATCCGGTAAGGTGACGGGATGGTCGATCCGTATCCGGATGCGTATGGCGAAGCCGCGTCGGAGGAGGAGGGTCAACGATGACGGAATCTGTCGGTAAGGAGAGGTTTCCGAGCATCCCTGAGCGGATAAGCGGCCTCGGCGAACTGGCCTACAACCTGTGGTGGAGCTGGCATCCCGAGGCGAGGATGCTCTTCAAGATGCTCAGCCGCGCTGCATGGAAGGTGAGCGTACACAACCCGGTGAAGATGCTTCATGACCTCGACGTCGAGGTCCTCGACGCAGCGTCGAGGGACCCGCGGTTCCTGAGGCATTACGACGCCGTGATGGCGAGGTTCAGGGCCGAGGTGAAGACCGCGTCAGGCTGGTTCCATTCGAACATCACCGACCCGGGGATGTCCCCGATCGCATATTTTTCAGCCGAGTACGGCCTTCATCATTCGCTTCCTTTCTATGCCGGAGGACTCGGCTTCCTTGCAGGGGACTTTCTCAAGGAGTGCAGCGACCTCGGCGTGCCCGTGGTCGCCGTGGGGTTCATGTATCCCGAGGGGTATCTGCGGCAGAGGATAAGGCCCGACGGGTGGCAGGAGAGCGAGAGCGAGGCCCTCGACAGGGAGAATGCACCCATACGGCGGGTTCTCGACGAGAGGGGTGAGCGCCTGATAGTGAAGGTGCCTTTCATAGAGCCGCCGGTCCATGTGGAGGTATGGAAGGTGCAGGTTGGAAGGGTGTCGCTCTACCTGATGGACACGGACATCGAGTTGAACGACCCGTGGAACCGCAGCATATCGGCGCGCCTGTACATAGGGAGTCCGGAGCAGCGCCTGAAGCAGGAGGTGGTGCTCGGCATAGGCGGAGCCGAGGTCCTGAACGTCCTCGGCATAAGACACTCGATCCTGCATCTCAACGAAGGGCACCCGGCCTTCGCCATCCTCGAACGCATAAGGGAGCGGGTGGCCTCCGGCATGACCTTCGACGAGGCATCGAGGCAGGTGAGGGCCACCACGGTATTCACGACGCATACGCCGGTGCCGGCGGGCCACGACGTATTTCCGTTCTCCCTTATGGAGCGGTATTTTCACAGCTACTGGCCTTCGCTCGGCCTCGACAGAGAGTCGTTCATGAAACTCGGAATGAATCCTGCCGACCCCGGGGCAGGCTTCAACATGACGGCGTTCGCCTTGAGGATGTCTGGATACCGCAACGCCGTGAGCAAGAGACACGGCGAGGTTACGCGCAGGATGTGGCAGCCGCTGTGGCCAGAGCTTCCCGAGGAGAGCGTGCCGATAGAGTCGGTGACGAACGGCATACATATTCCCACGTGGATCGAGCCGAGGATACAGCTCCTGCTCAACAAGTTCGTCGACATGGACTGGATGAACGAACACGACGTTGCCGAGACGTGGAGGCTCGTCGATGACATCAGCGACGAGGAGTTGTGGAAGACGCACTTCTGGGTGAAGATGAAGCTGATAATCAGAATGAGGGAGCGGGTGAGGCAGAGGTGGCTCTACGAGAATGCAGACCCCGGGATCATACTCGCCTCAGGCGTGCTGCTCGATCCGAACGCCCTCACCATAGGGTTTGCCCGGAGGTTCGCCACGTACAAACGGGCCGACCTCATACTGCACGACCTGGAGAGGCTCAAAGGGATACTCAACGACCGGTGGAGACCCGTGCAGATAATATTCGCCGGAAAGGCTCATCCCGACGACGACCCGGGCAAACAGCTCCTCCAGCGGGTCTTCAATGCCGCACGGGACCCCTCGTTCGGTGGCCGGATAGCCTTTGTCGAGGACTACGACGAGCAACTCGCCCAGTACCTCGTACACGGGGTGGACGTATGGCTCAACAACCCGCAACCGCCTCTCGAGGCCTGCGGAACGAGCGGCATGAAGGCCTCTCTCAACGGCGTCCCCCACCTGAGCATACTCGACGGCTGGTGGGTGGAGGGCTTCAACGGCAAGAACGGCTGGGCCTTCGGCGGCGACGACATGCCGGACAGGGATGCCGCCGATGCGGAAGCCGTCTACAGGATTCTCGAAGACGAGGTGATTCCGCTTTATTACGATGTCGGTGACGACGGCATCCCTCACGGGTGGGTCGGGACCATGAAAGAGGCGATGATAAGCACCTCGCCCCTGTTCAGCGCCCGCAGGATGGTAAAGGAGTATGCCGGCAGGTTCTACCAGGCGGCGCTCAAATCAGCCGAAGAAGGAGATTTCTGAATCCCGGGACGTGAATCGTATGGCACTGAACGTCTTTCTGTTGAACGAAAACCGGTATCTGGAGCCCTCCTCTGTTGAGGCGTTCTTCGGCGGTGGATCAGGAGGCGCACCCTTCTGGGTCGACATGACAGGGCCCGACGAGGCAGCCCTGAAGGAGTTTCTGTCACCGCTGCGGCTGCATCCGCTGATCCTGGAGACAAGCCTTGACCCCTCGGCCGGCACCCGCATCGCACCGTATGAACAGGCCCTCTTGATCAAACTGCCGACACAGCCCAGATGGGACAGGATCGACCAGTCCTTCCTCACGATCATCTGCCTGCCCCACGATGTACTCACCATTCACGACGCGGCCGTCCCAGTCCTGACGGAGATGGCGAAAGAATTCTCGACAGCGGTGCGGTTTCATACGCAGAGCACATCGGCCGTCATATACCAGATACTCGACCGGCTGATCGATGAAGACATGGCTTATGCCCTGGAGGCACGCCGCGAGATCGACTCGCTCGAAGAGGCCATAGACAGGGAAGAAGAGCTCGACATAGACAAGGCACTCACACTGAAGCAGCGATTGGCCCGCCTTTCGATCACCTTTGAAGAGCAGCATCATTGTGTTACAACCCTGCAGGCGATAGAGTCCGAGTTCCTCGACTTCAAAGACTTCCGCGAATACTACCGCGACTCCCTCGCAAACCTGGAATACGCCATCCGCTCGGTCAATCGGCAACAGGCCCACCTCTCGGAACTCCGCCAGCACTATATGGTCACCTTGCAGGACAGGACGAACAAACGCCTCAGGCTCCTCACCATCATCTCCGCCATATTCATGCCCCTGACGCTGATAGCCGGCATTTACGGAATGAACTTCCGGCACATGCCGGAACTCGAGTGGCGCTGCGGCTACCCCGCAGTGCTCGCAGTCATGCTCGCAATTGCCGCGGGACTGCTCTGGATATTCCATCGCAGGGGATGGTTCAGGTGAATCGCTACACTGCCTAATCCGATCCCCCGGCCGTCATGGCAATGCGGGGCCGGCTGTTTTGCTCTATCCATTCGACTTATGATATATTCCAGGCAGGGTCGGGTGCATGAAACCGACAACCGGACGAAAACCGCGTGTGGGCGGAACACGCATACCGCGCAGACCAAAGAATGTGAAGACACTTCTCATGCTGAACACAGGAGAGGCTGTAATGCGCTGTGAAGACACCAAAAACGCTCCCCTTCTCGTCTCTCAGAAAAGCGGCGCTGCGTGTAGTCGGTGCAAGCAGGTGAAGGCGCTGAAAACGGCATTCCTGCTCGTCCTGTCTCTCTTGTTCATCTTGACCCCCTCTCGTTCCGAGGGAAATAGGGACGGGCTCAACGTGGTGGTCACCATCCCGGTACTCGCAGACTTCGCCCGTAATGTCGGGGGTGACCTCGTGTCTGTCGAGTCCATCATGACAGGTCTTGAGACCCCCCACACCTATGAACCGAGGGGCAGCGATGTAAAGGCCCTTGCAGGGGCTGACCTGTTTGTCCGGGTGGGGCTCGGTCTCGAGACATGGGCGGACAAGCTGGTGAGGAACTCCGGCAATTCACGGCTTGTCCAGGTGAGTGCTTCACGCGGCTGCAACGTAATCGACGACAATCCCCACGTCTGGATGGACATAGAGAACGCGAAACGGATGGTTGCTGCAGTAACGGACGGCATGGTCAGGGCAGACCCGGCCCATACGGACGCGTACAGAAGGAACGCGGAACTCTACATCAGGCGACTGTCGGCCCTCGACAGGGAGATCGAGAACATGCTCGCCCCGCTGTCGGGCAAGGCAGTGGTTACGGCCGTGCCTGCCTTGTCGTATTTCCTCAGGCGTTACGGCATCGAGGAGGCGGCGACCATAATCAGCGTGCCGGGCAGAGAACCCTCCGGCCGTCATCTCCGCAGAGTCATAACCCTGATGCGTAAACGAGGCATACGGACGATCCTTACGGTGCCGCAGTTTCCACCGGGGATTCCGCAGCTTGTGGCTGAAGAGACAGGGGCGGAGGTGGTAGTGGTTACCCAGCTTCCTGGCTCCTTGCCGGGGACCGGCACATACATTGAGATGCTGAGAGAGGACGCCCGGAGAATCGTACATGCCGCCGTCAAAGAGGATCAGGAGGGATGAAGGGCAGCAGGGGAATGGACCGATTGGGAGGTGAAGGCCCTGCAGGGGATCGCATAGTGTTCGAAGGCGTAACCCTGGGGTACGCGGGTGAGACCGTTCTGCGCGATATCGACCTGGAGATATCGAGGGGCGAGTCCATCGGCATAATCGGTCCCAACGGCTGCGGCAAGACCACGCTCCTGAAATCACTGGTCGGGTTGATACGCCCCCTGAGTGGTCGTATCACGGTCTTCGGAGAGCCGGTGATCTCCGCCCGCAGGCGGATCGGCTATGTCCCGCAGAGGGAGACGCTCGATATATCCTATCCGGCGACGGTCTTCGACATGGTCATCATGGGCAGGTATGCCCGTATCGGCCTCTTCAGGCGTCCAAGGGACCTCGACCGCATGCGGGCAGGGCAGGCCATAGCGGATGTAGGCTTGGCAGAGCAGGCGCATACCCCCATCGCTCACCTCTCGGGCGGGCAGCGGCAGCGCGTTCTGATTGCACGGGCGCTCTCCGCAGACCCGGAGGTGGTGCTCCTCGATGAGCCCACGGCTGCAGTCGACGTGAGGGCCCAGCGTGAGATCGTGGCGCTGCTTGAGAATCTGAAGAGGGAGAGGAACCTGACCGTACTGCTGGTCACGCACGACGTAAACCTCGTATATCCAATCGTCGACCGGATAATCTACATGGCGGACGGACGGGTCTTCATCGGCAGACCCGAGGAGATGCTGACCCAGGAGAAGCTCCAGCGCATATACAACGCCAATGTAATAGTCACCGAGGCGGACGGACGGATATGTGTCATAGTGGGAGACGTTCACCATGGATGACTCCCTTGCACAGGTCGTCTCGGACTTCTTCACCTTTGCATTCATGCAGCGGGCACTGCTTGCCGCTGTCCTGACCGGGACACTCTGCTCCGTGATAGGCGTGTTCGTGGTTGTAAGGGGCTTCTCCTTCATTGGCGCAGGCATCGCCCACGCATCCTTTGCCGGGGTGACGCTCGGGTTCCTGCTCGGAATACATCCGCTGTTCCTCGCCTTCCTCTTCAGCCTCCTGATGGTCTTCCTCGTCGGCTGGGCGACACACCGCGGCGAGCTGAAGCTCGATATATCCGTGGGCATCTTCTTCGCCTTCACCATGGCGCTTGCCATCCTCTTCATCGGACTGATGAAGCAGTACCAGGCGGGGGTGTACGGCTACCTGTTCGGCGACATCCTCTCGGTCACCTCCTCCGATCTCTGGCTGATCACGGCGACCGCGGTCCTGGTCCTGACGGCGGTGGGCCTGCTCTACAAGGAACTGCAGTTCGTCACCTTCGACCAGGAGATGGCCGCGGCCTGCGGGCTGCCGGTCACATTCCTGTACTACCTGCTGCTCGTGCTCATCGCCATGACCGTGGTGGTCTCGCTGAAGTCCGTAGGGGTCATTCTCGTGTTTGCACTGATCGTCACGCCGGCTGCTGCGGCTTATCAGCTCGTCCACAGGCTGACGCCCATGGTATTCGTCTCCGCAGCAATCGGCACTGGGGGCTCTGTCGCGGGCCTGATCCTGTCGTATGTCTGGGATGTGCCCTCAGGGGCCACCATCGTCTCACTCCTGACCCTGATCTTTTTCGTCTCTTTGTGGTGGTCGCCGAAGAGAAGGCGTTGCAGCTGCAAGGAGTGAGGGCGGAATCTACTCTCCGTGTCTGCCGGCGCTGATACGCTTTCTTGTCTCCTCTGCTGTCTGCGATAAAAGAGATATAGAACTTCGCCCTGCACGCCCTGGCAAGATGCAATGCATACCTTGCTGAGACTTCCGAATTAAGGTGCTCGTTGACCGCTGAGAGAATCTTTTCATACATGATTCAGCCTCCGGGAGTGCGGCTCATGGATTCGGCACGTTGACCGAAGTCAGCAACAGGAAGGCGCTCGACCATCATGAAGGAGCGGTGCCGGTATTCAGCCTCTCCTCCCTGTGGAACTCTTCTTCCTGTACATCTCGAGTCCGGTTATGCATATGCTCAACCAGAACATCCCTCCGGCGTAGCCGGCGAGCACGTCGCTCAGGTAGTGTACCTGTAGATATATCCTGCTCAGGCCTATCATGAAGACGAGGGACCCTGCTGCCGTAACCATGAAGAGACGAAACCTCCACGACACCGCCTCACGGACCAGAAAGTAGGCTGCCATACCATATAATATCACGGACATCATGGCGTGACCACTCGGAAAGCTCCACCCTCCGATGCTCACAAGTGAGGTTTCAGAGATCGGCCTCATCCGATGGATCGACCTTTTCAACACGGTTACGAGGATTCCTCCTCCGGTTATCGCCGTTGCATAGGTGACGAGGCAATCAAATCGCCTCCTCGACACCAACCAGGCTCCGACGACCAGGCTGACGACCACTATCGCCTCACCTCCGCCAAACCGTGTAAGGATGAGCATGAAACGGCTCACAGATGGGGTTCTGAAGTAGAGCACACGGGATAGGACCCACCTGTCTACAGCCAAGAAGGGGTCACCCGTAAGTATATCCTCGGTTATCCCTCCGAATATCCACACGAAGACGGCGCTCAGCAGGAGGCCCACCGTGAGGTGGAGGCCGAGATACCCTTCGGGCGAGAGCCGTTCCCTGACGAACAGGACCACCCTCGGATGACGCTCCTTGAATCTCCTCACAGGCGGGGCAGAGACGACGGCCGAGTATCGGGACCTGAGCCATCCTGATATCTCCTGCTGTCTGCCGAGCAGGGACCTGAAGAGATAGCCGAGGCCTGCGACCACAAGGAGTATGAAGAAGGCGAAGGTCCCTGCGCGTCCGGCCCACGTCTCGATCAACCTCCAGCTGTGGCCGAAGAAGTATCCCAGCAGCGTGAAGCTCACGGCCCAGAGGACGCCTCCGGCGAGATTGTATGCGAGGAACCTTCCGTAGGGCATCCGCGCCATTCCGGCTGCAAACGGGGCCATGGCGCGGAGAAAACCGACGAACCTGCCGAAGAAGATCGTCTTGCCGCCGTGCCTCTCAAAGTACCTGTCCACCCTGGCTATGTGTTGCTCCTTGAGGAAGAGCAGCCTCCTGTGCCGTTCGAAGTAGCCCCTGCCGAGGGCCTTGCCGAGGCTGTACCCGACGCTGTCGCCGAGCACGGCACCGAGGGATATCACCCAGATGCAATCGACGATGTCTAAGTAGCCCTGTGATGCGAGGACCCCTGCAAGGACAACCACGCTCTCACCCGGCACGAGCAGGCCCATGAACGCCGAGCTCTCGAGGAAGGCCGCCAGGAATATCGCCAGGTATCCCCAGCGGCCGAGCAGGCTGATCGTGTCGAGAACCCTGTCGAGCATACCGTATCCTAACCTCACTGCGCTGAGGAGAGCCTCCCGCTCCGGTCACCAGCTCTTTGAGAAGGCCAGGCCGTAGAAACCGCCGCCCGCGACCGGTGTCACGGTCCCCCCATACGGGGTCGTGAACCAGTAGCTGCTCAGGACCCCTATGGCGGCACCGGCCGCCACGTCCACCACGTAATGCCTGCGCGCATGGACCCTGCTGTAGCCCGTGAATGCCGCTCCGGCATACGCCGGTATCGCGTACCTCCATCCATAGCGTTTCTGGATGAAAGCGGCACCCTGAAACGTCGCCGACGCGTGCAGGGAGGGAAACGAGCGGTTGTCACTCCCGTCCGGGCGCTCCTTGTCTATCGAAAACTTCAAGGCGAGCGTGACACCGAGGTTTGTCAGAAACGACCTGTAGAACTGTGTCTTTCCGCTTTCGTCATCGAGGAAGAATGCGGTTCCATAGGCTGCGGCAGGAATGAGCAGCAGCAATACATCACCTGCCCTCTCCGTATCGCCTTCCCCGGCATTCGAGACACCGGCCGCAGTCAGCAGAGATATCAGCAGTATAAACACGCACAGTATGTTCCGTCCCCTGTTTCTATTCATTAAAAGGAGCTTTCCTGAGACTTGGGGAGATGTTTTAATATATTATATAAAATGGATTGATAATATCTTTTACACAACACCTTTTCTTCTGCTAACCCTGCTGTTTTATGATCTCCGCATGTCCTGGTACAAATGTAGTCAGCACCGGGACCACAATGAGTGTTGATATTGTACCTGAAACAAGACCGCCGATTACCGTAATGGCAAACGGCTGAAAAATGTTGGAGCCCAAGGTTGTCCCAACCGCGGTCGGGATCAGGGCAAAGAGAGTAGTCAGCGCCGTCATCAGGATGGGACGAAGGCGCACGGAGGCAGCAGACAGGAGCGCCTCCTTGATTGTCTCTCCGGCGGCAATCCTCTTGTTTGAGTAATCCAGTAGAACGATGGCATTGTTGACGGAGATACCGGCAAGGGTCACAATACCCATACCTACCGATACATCAAGCCCCTGCCCGCTTAGAAACAAGGCCGTGGAAGCACCAACCATGGACAGCGGTATGGTAGTGAGGATGACAAGCGGCTGCAGCAGGGAGCGGAATTGCATGGCCATGATAAGATAAATCAAGGTTATGGCTCCCAGCACCACAAAGACCATGTCCCTGGCAGTTCGCATTAATGACTTGTACTGGCCGGTAAAGTCGATACTGTAACCTTTGGGCAGCCTGATAGAGCGGAAGCGCTCCTTCAAGCGGGATACAAGCGCCGGGATACTGCCCTCAACTTCGGATACAAGGGTTACTTCCCGCTGACCGTTAAGCCGTGTAATGGATGAGGGAACCTGTATAATCCTGAAATCTGCAAGTCGGTCGAGGGGTATTATATCGCCTCTGCCGGTAGGGACGGGAAGTTCCCTGATTGAGTCGATATCGTGTGGCCTGTCAAAGTCTATCTTTACAAGTACGCCGATATTCTCCCTCTGCCGGACGATCCTTGTTGCCTCCACCCCCAACCCTGCCGCCCGGAGCGTGTTGAGGATATCCACGGATGAGACACCGTACTGTGCAAGTTGAGGGTACTTTATCCGAACCACTATCCCGGATGCCTTCACTTTGGTATTGTTTATGATATTTGAGACTGCAGGATCCCCCGCCATAATCCTTTCCACCTCGTTTGACAGGGATGCAAGCCTGTTCGTATCCGTTCCATAGATCGTTACACCAAACAGTGCAGAGAGGCCGGAAAAGCTCTCGTCTATCTTCTCCTGAGTCGGCTGGTGGTACAGGAAGACCATCCCGCCGAACCTCCCATACTCCCTCTTCAGCGCATCCATAATCTCGGCAACAGACCGTTTTCGTCTGTTTTTCGGCTTCAGTTTGATCATAATCTCACCCATGTTTACACCCTCTATCTGGTATCCCTGCACCGGGGAGCCCGTTCTCCGGTAGACACATGTTACGTCAGGGTCGGAAAGGGCTATGCGCTCCAGGGCGTCGCCGATACGGTTGCTCTCCGTCAGAGCCGTTCCAGGCGGCATAATATACTCGATCAGGATTGCCCCTTCGTCTATAGGAGGCAGCAGGTTTGTACTGCCCAGGAAGGCGGTAATGCCGATTAAACTTAGCGAGAGAAAGGCTATGAAGATTGTCAGCCTCCTGTGCTGGAAACAGAACTGAAGAGAGGCGTGTAATGCCGTATCCAGCCTTCTGAGCAGCCGGGCGCCCACAAAGCCGGTTCCGGGCGGGGTTATCCCTTTCATGCTGAACGCCATGGGGATAAAACTTAGTGACAGCAGCAGCGATACCACAAGGGCGGCGCTGATCGTTAATCCAAAGGGCTTGAGAAATACGGCAGCCAGCCCGGTTAAGAGTATCTGGGGCAGGAAGGCGGCAACGGTCGTAAAAGTACCTGATGCATCTGCCCCTGCTATTTCAATTGTCCCGTCCATGCCTGCATCCTGTTCATTCTTTCCCATCTGGCGGTGCCTGAAGATGTTCTCTGATACCACGATTGCATCGTCCACGATCAACCCAACAGCGAGTGTCAATGCCGACATGGTAACCACGTTGAGGCCGAGACCGAAAACGCTCATCAGCGCGAGGGTTGCAATCAGGGTAACCGGTATGGTTGCCGCCACAATGAGGGTGAGCCTCAACGCCCCAAGGAAAAAGTAAAGCACCACGACAGCCAGCAGTGCACCGGTCAGGAGCCCGTAAAAAATACTGTCGCGTGCCTCGGTGATGATTTCCGACTGGTCATAGAATTTCTTTATCCTGGTCCCGGGGGGGAAGAGTTTACGTAGTCTGGTAACCTCTGCATTGACACGGCTGGCAACACGGATGGCGCTTGCTCCCGGTTGTTTGCGAACTATAAAGGCAACTGCGGGGACACCATCTCCATGCACCACATAGTGTCTCGGCATTGCCCCCGGCGACACAGAGGCAACAGAGCCAAGGAGCACGGAACGGTCAGCCTTTGCAATAACCGGGAGTGAGCGTAAGTCATTCAGTGTCATCAACCTGGCATCACCGCGAATCAGGTATTCCTGGGAAGACCGGTCAAGATAACCTGCCACTGCCGTCATATTGTTCCGCCTGATGGTCTTCACTATGTCGTCCACCGTCAGGTGCAGAGAGATGAGTTTTTCCGGTCTTATCCGTACAATAAAGGCGCGTTGGTCGCCCCCGAGCACCTCGACATAGGAGACACCGTCTATGGCCATGAGCCGGCTGGCGAGATTATAGCGGACATTGTTTCTCAGGGTGATCAGGTCCTGTCCGCCGTAGACGACATAGCTGACGACATTCTGGAGGGTCGTCCCGATGTTTTCAATACGGGGGAGGGTGCCCGCAGGAAGGATGTTTCTGACACGTGCGAGCCGTGCCTGTATGAGCTGGCGGGCATCCCTGATGCCCATTCCCCATGTAAATTCCACCGTGATCCGAGATATCCCCTGAACAGATGAGGAGGCGACCCGTTTTACGCCCTGAATGCCCCTTACCTCGTCCTCGATCGGACGGGTGATGAGAAGCTCCATGTCCTCAGGTGAAGCGCCGGGATAATGGGTGATGATGTTTACCACGGGGATATCGAGGTTTGGAAAGAGGTCAACCGGCATATGGATGGCGGCATAGAGACCCGTAAAGGTAATCACAATAACTGCAAATGCCATGACAAGCGGATTGTCAATCACGAATCTCTGCAGTCTCTTCATCAGTCCGGCACCCTGTACGTCTTGTTAAAATCCCGGTAGAACAATTCATACGCCCCTTTTGTAACCACTTCATCATTGCCGGTTATCCCGGAGATGACCTCCAGCCAATTGCCGGACTTGAGGCCCGTATGCACCTCCTGTTTCTTGTAGCCTTCAGCCTGTTTTATAAAGACATACTGTCTTTGGTCCCTGCCGTAGACAATGGCGCCTTGAGGGAGGGCAAGGGCTGCATGTCTTGTCTCGAGAATGACCTCACCCCTTACCGTCTCCCCTGTCTTGAGGTTATGATTGACCTCGCCGCCCTCGATCCATACAATGGTTCCTCCTGCAGGGCCATGTTCCGGAAGCACCCTGGTTATTTTGCCGGTAATTTCCCGGCCCCCTGCCGTGTGCGCGATTGCCGTCTTACCCTGAAGAAAAACAGCCGGGCCGGGAAACAGTGTTGCAACAATCCTCAGGTGCCGGGGATCCGTGATATAGCCGAGGATGGCTCCTTTTTCCACATCCTGCCCCACGGTTACGGTCCTCCGGGTAAAGACGCCGCCGACAGGTGCTCTGAGCCTAGTCAGGTCTTCAAGGAGTTGGAGGTCATGCCTTGCTTTGCTCAGACCTGTCTGAATCCGGGCGAGGGTATCTTCTGCCGCCTCAAGTTCATCCCGGGAGGAGAACCGCTGTTTTACGGCCTGTCTCTTCCGTTTGACCCGGGCCTCTGATATGGATAATCGCTGCCGTAAAGAGGCGACTTTCTCCCTCAGATAGGCGAGTCGGTTATCAATACGGGGACCCCCCATGGTAAACAGCAGGTCTCCCTTTTTGACGGCTGCTTCATCCGCCGTATCAACAGATGTAATCCTGCCCTCCTCCAGGGCAACGACCTTCACCAGGTAACGGCTTTCAACCCGGCCGATCCACACGGCCGAGCGTCTGAAGTCTCGATGTGACGGCCTGCCGGTCTCTATCAACCCGGGCTGGGGTCTGCTGCCGGCTGATGCTTCTCCGCCACGGTGTTTCATCAGGAAATATCCGGCTGCCAGTGCTATTCCAACAATTGAAATGATAGCGATTCCCGATATCTGTCGTTTCATTCCGGCTCCTTTCCATTGCCTGCCTTTGCAGGCAAGGGAGGTGAAACGCCTCTGGTGCCCGGCAGGTACTCTCCTGCCGCCACCTCGAGTGCAATGCCCATATCACTCAATAACTGCCTTAATTTTATGATCTTTATCTGTTTTGCCGTCAGCTCGTTCTGTACCCTGTAATAACTCACGAGGTCTGTACTGCCTTGCTCCAGTGCCCTCCTGTAAGTCTGTGTCAGGTTTTTCAGCACAGGCAGGGACCCGGCAGTGGCGCTCAACTCCTTTCTCAGGAATTTCATTTCCGACAGGATAACCGCAACCTCTGAGCGTGCCTTAAACAGGCGGGCAATATATTCATCAAACAACCGTTTCCGCGTCGCGCGTTCAACGGCAATGTTGCCTTGATTATGGTCAAAAAACGGGAGGTCAATGCTGACCTCGACCCCGGTGGTTACGATGCTTCCCGTATCACGTGCATGGTTCAGACCGATACTTATTCCCGGAAACTGCGAAAGGATGGCTGCCCGCACACTTGCCTCCCGGCTCAGGTATCCCATCCTCAAGGCAAGGAGGTCGAGTCGGCGGCCCTCTATTCCCTTCACAATCTCGGCCCGTGAGGGCAGTGACCGCCATGAGGGAAGAGAGATATCTCCTTGAACGGGAATAATCCGGTCGGAAGGGATACCGAGTGTCCTGTTAAGGGCAAGTCTCTCCTGTTCCCTTGCCTTTTCCGTGGTCAAGACAGAGGCATGTGCCTGCTGGAGGGCCATCTCTGCGACTGCAAGGTCTTTATCCGTCTTCTCCCCTGAGGCAACCGATTTTTTGACAGCCTCAAGGGTTTCCCTGAGCCGTTGCTCTGCCTCTTTTGTCAGTAACAGTTGCCTGCCAAGGTAAAACAGGCGGAAGAGATGCAGTTTTGCAGCCTCCGCCACCTGCCACTCCTGCCACGCTATATCAAGGTCCACAGAGGCGGCATGTGTCCGGGCTGCATCCACCCTTGCACTCCTGGTAACAAGGGCCTGGATATCCCAGCCAACGCCGAACCCATACCCGTTATCCGCACCCTCCTTATCTCTGCCTGTGGGGATATCCAGACTATAAGAGAGCCGGGGATTGGGAAGGATACCCGCTTGGATGATCTGGGCCCCGGCAATCCCCCTCAGGTCCCGAACGGCACGGAGGGCAGGGTTGGCGATAACGGCCATGACAGCCGCTTCATCAGGAGAAAGACCGTTGCTGATATCAAAATCAACGGGTCTTAATATCGGATGCCTGATTGCCCCTGCCTTGATCCTGACAACCTCCATTGCCGGTGGTTTTAGGGCCTTTTTCACGGCAGGCCCGTCAATCGGCTCGGGATGATAGGTGGCACAACCATACAGCAGGGTCAAAAAAGCCGCAAGGATTAAGTTCTTCGTACGGCCGGTCATAATACCTGATTATATAGCAGGGACATTGCCGGAAGATTTCCTGAAGATTACACTTATGAAAGGTTTTTAAAAGAGAGAGGGGGGTAATATCTAAGCAGCGTTTACAGGTAGATATATTACAAATCCGGAACCCCTTTCAGGTTCACTGTAAACCTCGACAGAGCCCATATGTGCATGGACCACCGCCTTCACGAGACTCAGCCCCAGGCCCAGGCCCCTTGCAGAACGGCTCTGCTCTCCACGGTAAAGGCGGCCCCATATCTTCGGCAGTTCCTCCTCGGAGATTCCGATTCCGTTATCTTCCACCCTGACAATGACATGGTCACCCTCCCGGGAGGCTTCGACATACACCCGGCCGCCCGCAGGGGTATATTTAACGGCATTGTCCAGTAGGTTTGCAATAACCTGCCGCATCCGGCTATGGTCGGCAGTCAGAAAAAGCCCCCCGGGTGTCTTTACATAAATGGCTATATTCCTCTCCTCTGCAACATATCGGTACAGGTCGACCACATCCTCAATCAACAAAGAGAGATTTATTCTCTCCAGCCTCAGCCTCATCACCCCTGTCTCTGCCTCTGATATGTCCATGAGTGTGTTCAGCATCGTGAGTATTTGATCCGATTCCTCCAGGCAGTCGGACAGGGCTTCCCGGCAGACCTCCATCCCCTGTCCGGATTGAAGGGCCATCTCCGCCGTACCCCGCAGTCTCGTCAGGGGAGTACGCAGGTCATGGGCCACATTATCCAGTGCACTCCGCATCCCGTTGATCAGGACCTCTATCCGCTGAAGCATCCCGTTAAACAATACCGTCAGTTCCTCCAGTTCATCCCCGGTATGGCGGACGGTGACACGGGCATCCAGCCTGCCCTTATCTATGGACCTGACTGTCTTTATTATATTTCTAATAGGCATAAGTGCCCTGAAGGCAAACAACACACCCCCGGTAAAGCCGAGCAGTATCACCGGGATGATGATACCGGCAAAGGTCTTACGAAACCTATCCAGAAACTCTTCCCTCTCACCCCTGCTCATGCCGACCTGTAGGATACGTCCATCCGGCAGGTTGGTTGAGGCTATATCCAGCACACCTCCCTTATCCCCCTTTGCAGGCAGATGCATCCATCGTCCGCTGCCTGCAACAGCCCTGTTCTCAATCTGCCTTGTATCAAACCCCTCCCCCATCATGGCGGGGATATTCACAAAAAGGGTATTCCCCCGGGATCCTGACACCCTGACAAAAAAGAGGTTTCCGGAGTGTTCCTCAAAACCGACTTCCCTCTTCAGGGCCTCTATCCCTCCCCTCTGGTACTGGGCTGAAAACTCCCTCAGTTTTGACTGAATCGTATACCGCTCTTCCTGTCTGAAAGAAGAAGAAATTAAAAAATAAACAATCACAAAAAGTATAAGAGAACTCACGATAAAGAGGGCTGAATACCAGAGGGTGAGTCGGAATCCGATGGTCCTCCATATACGGTTAAGAGGCCTTAAGGACATAACCAACTCCCCTGATGGTGTGGATCATCTTTTCTTTAAAACCCCTGTCCACCTTGTTTCTTACCCTGCATACCAGCACATCCACCACATTGGTTTGGGGGTCAAAGTCATAGTTCCAGACGTGCTCCATGATCATGGTCCTCGTAATGACCCTGCCTGCACTGGACATCATGTATTCAAGCAAGGCAAACTCGCGTGGCTGTAAATCGATCTTCCTGCCTGCACGAATAACCTCCCGCCTTAAGAGGTCCATTGACAGATCTCCAACCTGAAGATGTGAGGGGTCAGCGGTGCCGCTGCTTGACCTTCGGATAAGCGCCTGCACACGTGCCAGCAGCTCTGCAAAGGAAAAGGGTTTTGTCAGGTAGTCGTCACTGCCCGTCTGAAGCCCTTTAACACGATCGTCCACTGAGCCCCTGGCACTAAGGATAATAATGGGTGTACCGACCCCCCGGCTCCGAAGTTCTTTGATAAGGCTGAGGCCGTCCAGTTCCGGCAGCATGACGTCAATAATGGCTGCATCGTAGGACGTGGTAAGCGCAAGATGGAGCCCGTCCTCGCCGTTGGCGGCATGATCTACGGCAAACCCGGCCTCCTTGAGTCCTTTAACAACAAAAGATGATATCTTTACGTCATCCTCTACAAGCAGTACCCGCAAGGGGTACCCCCTTTCATTTTA
>Ga0256830_1000153_pt1 | contig 62145 bp, 61 predicted proteins | sample 128326metaG_FD_190537 | JGI IMG/M metagenome (GOLD analysis project Ga0256830, IMG submission 190537) | Hydrothermal vent microbial communities from Lau Basin, Pacific Ocean - 128-326 | ecosystem: Environmental > Aquatic > Marine > Hydrothermal vents | place: Pacific Ocean: Lau Basin | collected... | reverse complement strand
CAGGCACATTCACAGACGGTACGATCACCGGCGTGACCCTGAAGAAGTACGACACCAACGGGTATTGATCAGCCAGGGGTCAAAATAAAGAGCGGTCAGAATAAAGACTTGACCATCTTTACTCTCTCCCGGGTTCGACAGTCGTAGACAAATGAAACGTGATTTTACATGTAAAATCAAGACGTTATGAAGGTATCGGATTTTTGGCGTGTTACTGCAGGATTAACCCTTCAGGTTGACCTTATAGACCTTCGGAGGATGAGGAATATTCAGTTTTTTCAATATGTTAGACTGCTCGGGGGTCAGCTCGGTGCGCTGTAGAATACGTCCATCTTTTGATTCAAAAGTTACAAGATGAATACGGTCCATGATCGTCCTTATACGGTTCCAGCTAAGCCCTTGTCAATGGTCATCGAAAAATGCACCACTTTTGGGGCTCCTGAATTTACAATAAAACTCAGTTCCTCATCAGTGAAGCCGGCGTGAAAGCGGTACCGCCTCTTTTCCCCGCGTCATGGCAACCGGCCTGCCTGCTTTCACCCTCTTTATCCCCTCCGGGTTTCCTCTTGCTCATCCGAGACCATTCTTCAGCTCTCGGCCGTACCGCCCCCCTCCTGGTCCCAGCGGGATTCGGCTCGTGCATGCGGCGCGATCATGGGCGCCGCAAGAGCGGGAAAGCACACGGCCGGTGTCTCGAAAAAGAGCACTTATGACAACCTTTCTCATCATGGATGTCAAAGGGGCGGGCAAACTTAACATCCGCTTAACACTGCCGTAACATGCGGCTGCTATCGTAAAGTCAGGGGGCGTGAGGCAGGCCCCGGCTGTTCAAAGGGCGCGGTGGAACGTCCGGTCCGTAGGCGGCCGCCGTCTTGAAAACCGATCTCTTCAGTGGAGGTCCGCAGAGATGAAATGCCCGTTTCTGAGGGAATGGATGGCATCGCCGTGCAGGGCCGGCGACACACCCTATGTGCCGAGCGGCTTTCAGCTTACCGAGTATTGCCGGAGCACGGACCACAGGAAGTGCCCGTTCTTCTCGGACAGGCATGGCCGGCGGAAGGACACGCAGGCCGCGGAACCGGCATAAAGGAGGCGGCGGGCCGGGCCACCGGTTGGAGGAAGTGCCGTTCATCCGCGTGTCCGCCCGATCACCCAGCCTGAAAGACCGCTGCACCGGTATTTGCGGGTGGCGAGACCGAGCAGGCATGGTACCTGAGGTTCTCACCCGATCCCCTTCCGTAGTAGTGCCATTTCGGAAAATTGAAGTCCGACGTGACCGACGCAGGGTTGAGAAGGATCGCCTGGAGGAACGCCTCGAGGTCCGGCACGTTGTATACGTTCACCTCCCAACCCCACTCCTGCAGCCTCTCCAGCAGCAGCCGCAGGTGCGGCGTCTTCCAGCTGAGCGATAGGCGGTTGACGCCCCAACCCCGGAAGGTGTCGAGCACGGCCTTCGCCATGTCGGGAAGGCCGGTGGCGAGGGAATACATGAAGTCAACCGGGCACTGAACTATGGAGCCGGGGAACCTCTTTGAGAGCCTGCGGAACCCTTCTTCACCGAGCACCTCGACATTGCCGTTGAACCAGAGCCGTGAATCGTGGAGACCGTAGGCATCCGGCAGCTCGATGGCCCTGTCGAGCAGGACGCCGGCCTCCTTCAGGTCCAGCTTCAGTGATCTTCCATCGGCCTCTACGATGCGGCCGAGGACTTCCTCGACGGTGACGAGTTCCTCGCCCTCGCGGAGGGGTGTCTCATCGAACGAGTCATGCCTGAGTATCACGCGGTCTCCGCCTGTATCGAGCCTCAGGTCGCACTCGCACCACTGAATGTCGGAAGCCAGGAACTGGCGCAGGTTGGCCTTGTCGTTGACGCCGTGCCAAACAAGCTGGATGTGACGGGGCAGCATGTCTTTGCTGATCAGCTCGGTGATGTCGTACGTCCTGCCGCCGATCGCCGCACCGGGCAGATGTATCCGCTCAGACTCGAAGATGGTGTCTGCATGGAGAAGGAGTATATCACCCCAGTCATCGATCTCGGAAACCCTCTTCAGGTTGAGAGGCTCGTTGTCGACGAACGCAAACACGCGGTATCCGGCCTCCTGGAAGTGCCTCACCCCGGCCGCCTTGGAGTCTTCAACCTTCTCCTCCCAGCCGAGCGGATTCATGTAGAGCAGGTCGTTGCAGAAGGAGACCTTGAATTCCCTGCCGAGCTCGTTGAGCGATGCAAGTGTCTCGGCCCTGACGCACTCCGGCCTCCCGGTGTTGAGTCCGACGTACGTGCCGGGCTGCATCTGGAACCACCGTATCACTTCCATGACGCCTCGGAACGGACGGTGCGAATTCATCATCGCAGCACGGCTCCACCGTTCTTCGATGTACCAATCGTGTATCCGCTCGGCCTCGGGCCGGGGGATGCCTGACCGTTCAAGCAGGGCCCCCACCTGATTCTCGTGGACGGTGACGTCCGAAACACTCAGGCCATCGAAGTAGGAGGTGCCGTGCCTTCTGTCGAAGAGCCTCAGGAGATACACGACCATGTGCCTCATGTCGAGAATGGTTCCGTCGATGTCGAAGAGGATCATCAGCTTGTCGGCGGGATGGAGTCTCCTCACCTTCTCGTAGTGGCCGGCGAGCCGCCTCATCCAGTTCCACTCTCCGCGCTCCACGGGCGGAGAGGAGCGGGCCTGCGGCGCCTCCTTCACGGACTGCATCGTCATACCTTGCAGTATAACGGCACCCTGTTACACGCTCATTACGCTCACGTTAATTTTTGAAGACCACCGGTTACGGCCCCGGGTGTCTCTTACATACGGCACGCTTTAACGGAAAGTTAACCTCCCCTTAATCACCGTGTAACGGGCGGGACGTATAATTCCATCATGCTGTTGTGTGACTTCCACATTCACACCAGGTACTCAGACGGTACCGCGGACCTCGGGAGTACGGTCGATCTCTTCGGACATGCGGGCTTCGATGTAATCGTGATCACCGACCATGCAGTCAACGGCGGCAACACTCTCGGAAGGCTCACGCACAGGCGGAAAAAACATTGCGATGGCTTATGGAAGGAGGTGAGCGCAATGGTATGCAAGTACTTCATCGAGAACACGAGAAGATGCATGAACGGGCTGCCCGTGGTCTCGTCGTTCAGCAGTCTCATATGCAACCGGAACCCCGTGAAATGTCCTGTCTTCCTGTGGAAGACAGCCGCCTGAAAGCATCGCCGTATCGGTGCCGGGGAACAGCTCCGGCAGGCTCAATTTGCACACCCGCCCCCCGTTCCGGCTTCAAGCATGCGTGCATACACTGCAGTCCGCCGGGCAGCACCACGGGCGAGCCATCCCTCCTCCACCGTCCCGGAGCGCCCGTCACTCACCGGTTTCTCCGAATCTTAATACAACCTTAATATCACTGTAGCATTGTCGTGTTAGTATCTGGGCAGGACTTGGGCTCTCCAGCCCCTCCGCGGAAGCGCGCCCGCCTTGGTACGGGCATGAAGTATCCGGACCGCGGAGGGTGCGGAGTGAAAAAACCCTCAACGACAAACAGGAGGTGCATGGTGAGGAGAGAGGATCGATTGAAGGGGCTTCTTGCAGCAGGGCTGATGCTTCTCGTCCTCTGCGTCCTGACGGTCGCAGCCCATGGGGCCGGGCCGGAGCAGTGGTTCGAGAACGGACGGAGGGCGGTTGAGGCCGCCAAGAGGCTCAGGCAGGTCAGGAGGCGTGCAAAGAACGTAATACTCTTCATCGGCGACGGGATGGGGGTCTCGACCGTCACCGCCGCCAGGATATTAGAGGGACAGCTCAGGGGGAACTCCGGAGAGGAGAACCTGCTGAGCTTCGAGAGACTCCCCTATGTAGCGCTCTCGAAGACCTACAACACCAACCAGCAGGTGCCAGACTCCGCCGGCGCCATGACAGCCATGGTGACGGGCGTAAAGACCAAGGCGGGCCTTATAGCGGTCAACCAGAACGTCGTCCGCGGCGATTACTCCACAGTCTCGGGAAACGAACTGACCACGATAGTCGAGCTTGCAGAGGAGGCGGGAATGTCGACCGGAGTGGTGACCACCGCACGCATTACCCATGCAACACCGGCCGCAACATACGCGCACAGTCCTGAGCGCAACTGGGAAGACGACCGCGACCTTCCGGCTGACGCAAAGGCGGCCGACTTCCCCGACATCGCCCGCCAACTGATAGAGTTTCCCTACGGCGACGGGCTGGAGGTCGCACTCGGCGGCGGGCGACGCAGTTTCCTGCCGGCGACGATGCCTGATCCAGAGTATCCCGACCTGACCGGTGAGAGAGACGACGGCCGCAATCTGGCCGGTGAGTGGCTCGATAGGTATCCGTTCTCGGAATACGTCTGGAACAAGGCCCAGTTTGACGCAGTCGACCCTTACGACACGGAACACCTGCTCGGGCTGTTCGAGCCCTCCCACATGAAGTACGAATACGACCGTTCCTCGGACGCGGCCGGAGAGCCGTCTCTCAGCGAAATGACCTCGAAGGCCCTCGACATACTTTCAAGGAATGAAAAGGGCTTCCTCCTGATGGTCGAGGGGGGCCGTATAGACCACGCCCACCATGCCGGCAATGCCTTCCGCGCCCTCACGGAGACGATCGAGTTCTCGAATGCCGTCGAGACGGCCCTTGACAGGGTCGACCTGAAAGAGACACTGGTGATAGTCACCGCAGATCACAGCCATGCATTCACCATGTCGGGCTATCCGACCCGTGGAAACGACATCCTCGGAAAAGTCGTCGGCAACGACGGCAGGGGAGAGCCTTCGGCCGACTATGCGACCGACTCCGGCGGCCTGCCCTACACCACGCTCGGCTATGCCAACGGGCCCGGCTACATCCCCGGAGAAAGGCCCGACCTCAGCAGTGTGGATACCGCTTCTGCAGACTACAGGCAGGAGGCAGCGGTTCCCATGCGCAGCGAGACACACTCTGGCGAGGACGTTGCGATCTATGCCGGGGGGCCGGGGGCCTACCTGTTGCACGGGGTTCAGGAGCAGAACGTGATCTACCACGTCATCGAAGAGGCATTGAGGAGAGGCGGTTCCGAGAGCAAGGGACGCCACGTCGGGCGGTAATCAGTGGAAGGTGAGAACCCCGGGAAATTTAACGTGCCTGTAATACTGCCGTAACATGCGGATGCTACTATCTTGTACCCGCAGCCCGGAGACGGCGGACGGCGGCGTGACGGCGTCCGGCTCTCAGCGCGGCTCCTCACTGTGCCGCCGTCTCCCGGCCGATTCTTCTCAGAGGGAGGTGAGACATGAACAGAGACATCCCTGTTTAACACAACTGTAACACAGCTGTAACATTCCTGTAACATGTCCTGAAGTAAAATCTATCAAAGGGAGGCCACATGAAGAGAATCTTGTCGTTGATAGCAGCACTCGCAATAGTCTTTTCGTTCAGCACGGCCGGAGCAGTGGAAACACTGAACGGTGCAGGGGCGTCCTTCCCCTACCCGGTCTACTCGGCGTGGGGATACGAATACAACAAGGCCACGGGCGTCAGGCTCAACTACCAGTCGATAGGCTCAGGGGGCGGCGTCAGGCAGATCGTGAACAGGACGGTCGACTTCGGTGCATCCGATGCCCCGCTGAAGCCTGAAAAGGTGGAAAAGGAGAACCTGATCCAGTTCCCTGCGGTGATCGGCGGTGTCGTTCCGGTAGTCAACCTGCCGGGTACGGGGCCGGGGGACCTGAGGCTGACTCCCGGCTTGCTCTGCAGGATACTGCTTGGAGAGATAAAGTACTGGGACGACGGGGATATAAAGGAGCTGAATCCCGCTCTGCCGCTCAAGCGCAAGAAGATCACTGTGGTCAGGAGGTCCGACGGCTCGGGCACGACCGCTATATACACGACGTATCTGAGCCAGGTCTGTTCCGAGTGGAAGGAGAAGGTCGGTGCCGGAAAGGCGGTCAAGTGGCCTGTCGGCATAGGCGGAAAGGGCAACGAAGGGGTCGCCAACTACGTGAAGAAGGTCAAGTATTCGATCGGCTATGTGGAGTTCGCCTATGCAAAGCAGAACAGGCTCTCCTACGTGAGGCTCAAGAACGCAGCGGGCAACTTCGTCGAGCCGAGCTTCGAGAGCTTCCAGGACGCGGCGGCCTCAGGGGACTTCGATCCCTCAAAGCACTTCTACCTCTGGCTGACCAACGCACCGGGCAAGAACGCCTGGCCCATATCGGGGGCGACGTTCATACTCCTTGCAAGGGAGAAGAAGGAGTCGAACCCCAAGGTCGTCAAGTTCTTCGACTGGGCGTTCAGAAACGGCGACGAGATCGCCAAGAGGCTCGTCTACGTGCCGCTGCCCGCTCCGCTCAAGGAGAAGATCAGGCGCTACTGGAAGTCTCACGGTATCTACTGAGACAGCGGATACCGCTTATCGAGTATACGGAAAAACAGGGCCGGGCGTCAGGGCGGCGACATGATGCTTGGCCCTATCCGTCTGCCTGAACTGCATGCAGGAAGGAGAGGAGAGCATTGCCTGTACTGTTCAAGAAGAACCCGGTCGACATAGTATTCTCGGTCATAACCGCAGCAGCCTCCGTGTCGGTCCTCGTCTTCATAGTCGGCATACTCTATGTCCTGTTCGCCGAGTCCTCTCCGGCCATCGAGAAGTTCGGGGTTGTGAGGTTCCTCACATCGACGGACTGGGACCCGGTGAGGGAGTCCTTCGGGGCGGCGACGTCCCTCTACGGCACGGCCGTGGCAACGGCCATATCACTGCTTATAGCGATACCCGTCGCCATAGGCATAGCGGTATTCATAACCGAGATAGCCCCCGACTTTCTGAAGACACCCATCGGGGTCGCCATCGAGCTGCTCGCCGCGATACCGAGTATCATCTACGGCATGTGGGGGCTCTTCACCCTCGCGCCGATAATGGCCGACTACATAGAGCCCGCACTCCAGGCCACACTCGGCAGGGTCCCGGGCCTCGGGATACTCTTCGAGGGCACGCCCATGGGGATCGACCTCCTGACGGCCGGTATCATACTCAGCATCATGATCATACCCTTTACGGCGAGCATATCGAGGGATGCGTTCAACCTGACGCCTGAAGTGGTGAAGGAGTCTGCCTACGCCTTAGGCGCCACCAAGTGGGAGGTGGTCAAGAACGTGGTCATCCCCTATTCCAAGCTCGGCGTCTTTGGAGGCATAGTGCTCTCCCTCGGCAGGGCGCTCGGCGAGACAATGGCCGTAGCCTTCGTGCTCGGCAACAATCACCAGATAACGTCATCGATCCTCGATGCCGCGGCAACGATCACGGTCACGCTCGCGAACGAGTTCACCGAGGCGGACACGGACGTGTACCTCGCCTCCCTCTTCTACCTCGCCCTCATACTATTCGTGCTCAGCTTCGTCACGCTCGCCGTCGCAAAGTTCTTCCTGCTCAGGGCGGAACAGAGGACTTCGCGATGACGATGCAGCGTAAGAGGAAGATCGAGAGCTTCGTAGCCCTGTCGCTCAGCACGATTGCCGCCCTCTTCGGGCTATTCTGGCTCGTCTTCATCCTCGGCGACGTACTCGTTGAGGGGATCGAAGCACTCAGCCCCGCCCTCTTTCTGAACGATCCGGCACCGCCGGGCATGGCCGGAGGCGGCCTGAGGAACGCGTTCGTGGGGCAGCTGATGATAACCTTCTTCGCCACGCTCATCGGCGTGCCCGTCGGAGTGCTCGGGGGCACGTTCCTCGCCGAGTACGCCCGTGGCAGGAAGATCGCCCGCATGATAAGCATACTCTCTGACATAATGGTCAGTGTGCCCTCCATCGTGATCGGAACCTTCATATACGCGATCCTCGTCAAGCCCGTCGGCCACTTCAACGGATGGGCGGGAGCGGTTGCGCTGGCGATCATAATGATCCCCGTGGTTCTGAGAACCACCGAGGACATGCTCTCGCTCGTACCGTGGACACTACGCGAGGCCGCCTTCGCCCTCGGGGCCCCATACTACAAGGTGATCATTCAGGTGGTCTACAGGGGGGCTGCCGCCGGCATACTCACCGGCATCCTGCTGTCGATAGCGAGGGTGGCCGGAGAGACCGCGCCTCTACTCTTCACGTCGTTCAACAACTCCTACTTCTCGATGAACATGAACGAACCGATAGCATCGCTCACCGTGAGCATCTTCCAGTACGCCATGGGCCCCTACGACACCTGGCACGCACAGGCCTGGGCCGCTTCGCTCATGATAACGCTCTTCATCCTGATGCTGACGATACTGGGCAGGGTGATAATCAGATGGAGGTACGGGAAAAGATGAGCAGCACCGTGGAACTCGAAGTCAACAGGCTCAACTTCTACTACTCCGGCGGCGTACACGCCCTGAAGGACATCTCTCTTCCGGCATACAAGAACAACGTAATCGCCCTCATCGGGCCCTCCGGCTGCGGAAAGACGACCCTCCTGAGGTGCTTCAACAGGATGCACGACCTCTATCCCGGCAACCGGTATGAAGGAGAGATCAGGTTCAAGGGCAACAACATCCTCTCGAGGGAGATCGACCTGATCGACCTCAGGAGCCGCATCGGCATGGTCTTCCAGAAACCCACGCCGTTTCCCATGAGCATATTCGACAACATAGCCTACGGCCTCAAGCTCAAGGGGATTCGGGCCAGGACGGAGCTATCAGAACGCGTTGAACAGGCGCTCAGGCACGCGGCCCTCTGGGACGAGGTCAAGGACAAGCTCCATTCGAGCGCATACGCCCTGTCCGGCGGTCAGCAGCAGAGGCTCGTCATAGCGAGGGCCCTCGCTGTGGAGCCCGAAGTTCTCCTGTTCGATGAACCCACCTCCGCGCTCGATCCCATCTCGACGGCTAAGATCGAGGAACTCGCCATAAAACTGAAGCAGGAGATAACGATCATCATCGTCACGCACAACATGCAGCAGGCGGCGAGGATATCGGACTGGACCGGGTTTCTCATGCTCGGCGAGTTGATAGAATTCGACAGAACTGATAAAATCTTTACAAGCCCCTCACAGAAGCTGACCGAAGACTACATAACAGGGAGGTTCGGATAAATGCCCGTACGTGAAGACGAGTTGAAGCACCTCAACGGCATGCTCCTCCAGATGGCCGGCCTCGTAGAGACGTCCATCAGGGAATCCATAAAGTCGCTCACCGAGAGGAACTCCGAGCTGGCACGCAAGGTCATCGAGGAAGACCACAAGATAAACACCTACGACGTGAGGATAGACGAGGAGTGCATAAGGCTCCTTGCACTCAAGCAGCCGATGGGAAAGGACCTGAGGTTCATAACAACGGCCATGAAGATAACCACCGATCTCGAGCGCATCGCCGACAATGCCGTGAACATATCCGAGAGGGCGCTCGAGCTGAACAAGGAACCCCTCCTAAAGCCCTACATCGACATTCCGCGCATGAGGGAGATCGCACAGGGTATGGTCAGGGACGCCATAGACGCATTCGTGAACGAGGACAAGAGGCTCGCCATGGACGTCATCATGCGCGACGACGAGGTGGACGACCTCAACGACATCGTGCTAAAGGAACTTATGTTCATAATGACGCAGGACCCCTCGACCGTGTACAGGGCTATGAAGATCAGTTACGTATCGAAATACCTCGAGCGCATCGCCGACCACGCCACCAACATTGCCGAGATGGTCGTATACATGGTCAAGGGAAAGATAATCAGGCACATGGCCCCGCGAGAGATCGAGATATAGACCTCGATTCATCCCCTCCGCCCCCACCAAAAAAATACCTGTTGACAGTGCCCGGAATTTCTGCTACCATCTTGGTTAAGACATGATCTTCAGGACCCTGACAAAAGAGAGTCTGCCGGGCTTCTTGGACACCGTAAGCGGGAGCTACAGGCTGGTGGTTCCAGAGCAGAAGGGCCGAGATACATACGCTTTCAGGCCCTACAGCGGCTTCCACAAGGTTGCCATGGGGTTTCTCCGCACCGTCATCCCGCCGAAGCAGTTCTTCTTTCCGCCAAGGGAGGGCCTCTTTCAGTTCACGACCGGAGCCGGGATCGAGACCGCCACGGATGAGCCCCCTTCCAGCATCATCTTCGGCCTACACCCCTGCGACCTTCACGGCATAGACATACTGGACAGGGTCTTCTCGTACGGGGAGAGGGACACCTTCTACTGGAGGCGGCGCGAGAAGACCGGGTTTATCGGCCTGAGCTGCCTGCCGGACAAGTACTGCCTCTGCAAGTCCATGCACACGGACTTCATAGTGGACATCTACGACCTCTTCCTCTACACCCTCGACGATGTATACATGGTGAGCGTGCGGACCGCGCTCGGTGACGACCTGGTGAGGCTCAGGCCGGACCTCTTCAGGGAGCCCACCGCCGGGGAGATCGCGGAGTACAAGGACCGGATCGAGGAGCGGGAGGCTAAGTTCACGCGCATAATGGACATCACGAACCTCGCAGACCTCCTGACGCTCGAGTACAAGAGCGATGTCTGGGAGCGGTTCAGTCAGCGCTGCCTCTTCTGCGGCAGTTGCGTAATGGTCTGCCCTACGTGCCAGTGCTTCGACGTCTTCGACTCGACAGACCCGCTGACCAACACCACGGTGAGGTGGCGCAGGTGGGATGCCTGCATGCGCAAGGACTACGCCCTCGTCACGGGCGGGCACAACTTCCGCGGTGCAAGGCCCGAGCGCTTCAGGTTCCGGTACCTTCACAAGGAGATAGGCTTTGCCGAGATGCACGGCAAACCCACGTGTACCGGCTGCGGCCGCTGCAGTGAGACCTGCCCGGCAGGCATAGACATGGTAGAGGTGGTAAGGAGCATAAGGGAATGAGCCTCGTTCCGCAAACGGCCACGCTCGTTGAAAAGAGGTATCTCGACCCTCAGCACAGCCTCTTCAGGTTCGTCTTCGATGACGAAGGCGTGAGGGAGTCGTTCTCGTTCAGTCCGGGGCAGTTCGTCATGCTGAGCATCTTCGGGGTGGGAGAGGCCCCGATATCCATCACGTCGGGACCGGACGAGAAGGGGTTCGTCGAGCTCTGCGTCAGGCAGGCAGGCAGGGTGACCGGTGCGCTTCACGCGCTCGAGGAGAATGCAACGGTCGGCCTCCGCGGCCCTTACGGCAACGGTTACCCGGTCGACGTCATGGAGGGCGGAAACCTGCTCATTGTGGCCGGGGGGCTCGGGATCGCCCCGCTGAGGTCGCTCATACGTTATGTGCTCTACAGGAGGGACCGCTTCAGGGAGGTCGGCATCGGTTACGGCGCAAGGAATCCCGAGAGCGTCCTGTTCAGCGGGGAGATGCAGAACCTGGTCGCAAGGACCGACATCAAGTGCATCCTCTCCGTAGACAGCGTGCCCGAGGCCTGCAGGTGGGACGGGCATGTCGGCCGCGTCACCGAGATCATCGACAGGATAAACATGCCGATCGAGGGCACCTCGGTGGCCGTCTGCGGGCCTCCGGTGTTCTACAAGTTCGTCCTCGAGAAGCTGCTCAGCCTCGGCTACTCAAAGGGAAGCATATACATGTCGCTCGAACGCCGGATGGAGTGCGGCCTCGGAAAGTGCGGTCACTGCGTGGTGGGACACAAGTACACGTGCATCGAGGGGCCGATATTCACGTACTGGGATGCAATAAATCTGCCGGAGATATTCTGAGATGAACACGTCCAATGACAGGCCGAAGCTCGGTCTCTACTCGCTGACCTCGTGCTCGGGAGACATTCTCGAGATAACGAACCTCGAGGAGGACCTCCTCAGGCTGCTCGACGTCGTCGAGGTCGTTGACCTCAACGTAGCCATGCCCTCTACGGGCAAGAGCCCGGACATCGCACTCGTGGAGGGGGCGGTCACCCAACCGGACGAGGCGAGGTTTCTCAGGAGACTGAGGAAAAAGGCGAAGCACATCGTCTCCATCGGCACCTGTGCATGCACCGGGGGTGTCGTGGCAAGGGGGACCAAGAAGAGGAAGGAGTGGCTTCGGGAGGTCTATCCCGAGACCGGTGAGGGCTTCACCTCCACGTTTCCGCGGCCGGTCAGCGACGTCGTGCCCGTGGACTTCTCGGTCCCGGGCTGCCCCATAGAGCGCGGCTATCTCATGCACTGCCTCGGCTACCTGCTCAAGGGTGTTACGCCCGAGGTGCCCAACTACCCGCTCTGCATGGAGTGCAAGATGAAGGGCAACGAGTGCCTGCTCAGGTACAGGGGCCTCCCGTGCCTGGGTCCTGTGACAAGGGCGGGCTGCGGCGCGAGGCAGCCGTCGGTCGGCAGGCCGTGTGACGGCTGTTTCGGGCCCTACGAAGACGCGAACAAGGAGGCCCTCGTCGAGATATTCAGGCGGATGGGACTCGGTGAGGACGAGATCAGGATGAGGTTCGACCTCTTCTGGGAAAGGTGACGATGAAGAAGACGCTCATAAGCCGTGTAGAGGGCCATGGAAGCATAGGCCTCAGGATAAAGGGCAGGCGCGTGGAGTCGGTCGAGCTCGACATACTCACTCCGCCGAGACTGTTTGAAAAACTGATAGTGGGCAGGCACTTCAGCGACGTGCCCACCGTTGTCTCGCGTATATGCTCAATATGCTCGGCCTCACACAGGGTCGTCTCGGTCATGGCGATCGAGGACGCCTTCGGCGTCAAGGTGCCCCAGGAGGCCGTGCTCCTCAGGGAGCTCCTGCTGCATGCCGAAACGCTCGAGAGCCACGGACTCCACCTCTTCCTGCTCGCCCTGCCCGACTACTACGGATACGCATCCCTAACGGCCATGGCGGCCGAAAGGCCTGAGGCCGCCACGCTCGGGTTCAAGGTGAAGGGGCTCGGCAACAGGCTCCAGGAGTGTGTCGGCGGCCGCGCGATACACCAGATAACACCCGTCGTAGGGGGCATGAGTGCAGGGCCCTCACGTGAAGGCCTCAAACGCATCCGGCACGAGGCCGAGGCGCTGTCGGCTGAGGTCGCGCGGTTCCTGTCGAGCGATATACCCGAGATCGAGTACGCCCGCCTCGTCGAGGTGAACAAGAGCGTCTCGCTCTCGGCCAGGGGGTACGGATACATAGGATCGCACATCGTGATAGACGGCAAGGAGAAGGTGAAGACAGGGGATTTTTACAGGAGGTTCCACGAGTCGGCCCTGCCGCCGTCGTACACGAAACACACCCTCTGCGACGGAGAGCCCTTCATGGTTGGGGCCTTGCCGAGGGTGCTCAACTCGGGCGGCAAGCTGAGGGGCAGGGCAGGAGCGCTCGTGAAGAGGCTCGGGCTGAGAGAGGACCGCAGCACCTTTATGAACAACATGGCACAGGGTGTAGAGATAGTCTTCTCCCTCGACAGGGTGGCGGAGATCACCGGCCGGCTGATCGAACTCGGGCTCCCGGAGGGCCAGGACGGCGCCATTGCGGCGAGGGTCAGGCCGGTTGCAGGCAGGGGCACGGCTGCGATCGAGGCCCCGAGGGGCCTGCTCGTTCATACCTACACGTTCGATGAAAAGGGATACGTCATGGACGGAGACATAACCACGCCGACGGCCATGAACCTCGCGGACATGGAGCGCACGCTCAGGAGCATGGCCGAAGCACTCATCAAGGAGCGCTCCGACATCAGGCCCGCGCTCGAGACACTCGTACGTGCCTACGACCCCTGCATATCCTGCTCAGTGCATATTGTGAGGCTTTAAAGGAGAGACGCTGCTCAGGCAGCGGCCTTCTTCTTTTTCTTCTCTTCCGCCATTGCAAAGACCTCGCGTGCGTTGAAGGTCCCGTCGATGGCCTGCTTGGGACAGCGCGCCGTACAGATGCCGCAGCCGATGCACTTGCCCTGGTCGATCGTATGCACCTTCTTCAGCTCACCCTCGGCGGCGTCCACGGGGCACACCTTCATGCACATATTGCAGCCAATGCACTTGGCCTTTATGACATATGCCTTCGACCTCTCGGGTATGTGATCCACGATGGCCTTGGTCGGACACTTCCTGACACAGAGCCCGCAGACGCGGCACTTATCGAGTATGATCCTCGACAGGCCGTCCTCGAGCACTGCGGCGTCGAACGGACAGACCTTCACGCAGACGCCGCAGGCGATGCAGCCCACCTGGCAGTGCTTCCTCGTCTCGGCCCCCTTGTCCCTCGAGTGGCACGCAACGAGCACCGGCTTGCCGGCAGGCAGTATCTCGATGACCTTCTTGGGGCAGGCGGCCTCGCACTTGCGGCACCCCGTGCACTTTGTTATATCCACAACCGGGAGATGGTCCTCGTTCATATGGATGGCGTCGAACGGGCAGACCCTCTCACAGGTGCCGTAACCGAGGCATCCGTAGACACAGGACTTGTCGCCGCCGCCTGCGAGGACAACCGCCCGGCAGTCCTCGACGCCCTCGTACTTGAACCTCTTCACCGACTTCCGCCAGTCTCCCTGGCACATGATCCTCGAGAATATGGGCTCGGTGGCCTCCACCTTCTTCCCGGTGATCATGGCGACCAGTTCGGCGGTCTTCGCGCCTCCCGGCGTGCAGAGGTTCGGCGAGACATCCGGGTTCGCGACGACCGCCTCTGCATACTGTTCACAGCCCGCATAGCCGCAGGCGCCGCAGTGGGCGCTGGCAAGGACCTCGCGCACCTGCTCCACCCTCGGGTCCTTCTTGACAGCGAATCTCTTTGCTGCAAAGGCGAGGCCCAGCCCGAAGGTGGCCCCGACTCCCAGGACGAAGATGAACGTGAACTCGAGTGTCGATACGAAGTCCACGCTCTCCTTCGCCTCGATGCCGCCGCCGACTCCGGCATGGGGCAGCGGGATCAGGTTGATTATATTTGCAAGGTCGAGACCTCTTATTACGTTCACAACCTCTGAAACGGCCTGTAAATCCATCATCCTCTGATACCTCCGGATTTATCGTTGGTCATCCGGGATCGGCCCGCCCCTCTTTGTGAGGCAGGGAGCGGCAATCCGCGAATCGTTCAGGTACTCCCTAAAACAGTCATCACCGTTGTGGTCACAGGGTGATCAGTCCCGAGAACCCCGTAAACGCCAGTGCGATCAGCGCCGTGGTGACCCAGGCGATCGGCATGCCCCTGAAGGGCCGCGGAACATCGGCAAGTTCGAGCTTCTCACGGATGCTCGCCATGATCGTCAGTGCAAGGCCGAAGCCGAGCCCGGAGCCGAGACCGAATACGAGGCTCTCTATGAATGTCCGCTTCTCTCCGGCGTTTATCAGTGGAACCGCAATGATGATGCAGTTGGTGGCGATGAGCGCGAGATAGACACCGAGCTTGTAGTAGAGCCCCGGGCTTACCTTCCTGATTATTGTATCCGACGCCTGGACAAATGCGGCGACGATCCCGATGAATATGACTATCTTCAGGAACGTGATCTCGAGCGGGATCATGATGTAGAAGAAGACAAGCCAGCTCAGTGCGGCGGAGACGACCATGACCGCCGTAAACGTGATGGTCATACCGATGGCGGTCTCCATCTTCTTGGAGACACCGAAGAATATACAGAGGCCGAGAAACCTCGTGAAGACGAAGTTGTTTATGACCGATGCCGCAATGAAGAGTTCGAAAAGCTTCAAGAATTCCTTTTCCATAATATCCTATCCTCCGCTGTGTTGAAGTCGTCTCCGGAGATCAGTGTCCTCCGGCGCCTCCCGCACCCTTTCCGCCGTAGAATCTCATGTCTATCCAGTTGAAGAAGCCCATCAGCAGGCCAGTGACGAGAAATCCTCCGGCAGGCAGGATCATGATGAGCATCGGTTTCACCGGCACTATGGTGAGGCCCACAAGGGTGCCCTTTCCGAGGAGCTCCCTGAAGAAGCTGATTATGACGAGGGCCAGGAGGAATCCGAGGCCTGATCCGAGTCCGTCGAAGAACGACGCCCCCACCTTGTTCTTGCTCGCGAAGACCTCTGCACGGGCGAGGATCGAGGCGAACGCGACTATTATCTGAATGTACAGGCCTATCTCCTTGTAAGCGGCACGCGCGTATGCAGCCATGAGCATGTCGACGACCGTCACCCAGCCCGAGATGATGAGCATGAATATGGGGATCCTGATCCTCGGATGGATGAAGTTCCTCAGGAGGGCCACCGTCGAGTTGACCATCGCCTGCACGAAGAGCACTGCAGAGCCGAGCAGGAAACCGTTACGCACGCTGTTGGTGACCGCTATCGCCGGGCAGAGGCTGATGACCAGCCTGAAGATCGTATTCTCCTTGATAACGCCGTTTTTGAGTAAAGCCCAGTAGCTAACCTTCTCTTGATGCTGATGACTCATCTTTCACCTCTCCTTTCAGGGCTTGCTGCAAGAACTCGAGACCGTTCCTGACGCCGTCTTCAGCCACGGCCCTCGTTGAAATGGTCGCCCCTGTGATGGCCTGTATGTATTCGGTGGTCTCGGTCTTCACGACCTTCAGGTGCTCGATGTCCTTGCCCTTGAAACGGTTCTTGAAGTAATCGAGCTCTATCTCGTCCCCGAGCCCGGGAGTCTCGGCGTGGTGGAGGATGTCTATCTTCTGTACAGTGAACTTGTCGTCGACCGAGAAGAGTATGTTTATGTAGCTCGAGTAGCCCTTTCCGAACGTCTGGACTATGTATCCGATCACCTTCGGATCGATGCACTCCTTCTTCTCCCTCACTATGCCGGCCTCTTCGTCCTTAACCTTGTCGATCTTCACCTCACCGCACTTCTTCGCCACGAAGTACTCGGCATGCTTCTCGTGTGGATACCAATCGCCGAGCTTCTCTATGACGTCGGCCTCGGGCATCATCCTCTGGAGGGCTTCCTTCTTCTCCTCTTCGTTCTTCTTGAAGATGATGGGGGAGGTCTTTGCGTATACCGCAGCCAGCAGGAGACCGCCGGCCAGATACAGGACCACGAGGTTAGCGGTTATCTTCAGGATATCCTTAAAGGTCATTTCCGGGCCTCCTTTTTCAGTCCGAACACCTTGGACTTCAGATTCCTGTCGATCATCGGTGCAAAGCAGTTCATCAACAGTATGGCAAACATCACCCCTTCAGGATATCCGGCCTTCAGCCTTATCAGGATCGTGAGCACTCCACAGCCTATGCCGAAGACGACCTGTCCCAGCCTCGTGGATGGACAGGTCACGTAGTCGGTGGCCATGAATATGGCTCCGAGCATCAAGCCTCCGCTCAACAGATGAAGCAGCGGATCCCCTGTGAAGAGCCCTCCCTTGCCCCCGAAGGCCCAGGCCAGCAAGGCCACGGTTCCAAGGAAGGAGACCGGGATATGCCAGGTTATGTATCTCTTGTAGAGGAGGAACGCGCCTCCAACGAGGAGCGCGATCACCGAGGTCTCGCCGAGGGAGCCTGCCCTGTGCCCGAGCAGCAGGTCCGTGTAAAGGCTCGCCTTGTCGCCGAAGACCTCGAGGAGCTTCTGCATTCCTCCCTCCTTGAGGAGTCCGAGCGGTGTGGCCGTCGTCTTTGCATCGAGACCGACGAATGCGGCCGTCGGCTCGGTCCACGAGGTCATCGCCCTCGGCCAGGTTATGAGTGCAAAGGCTCGGCCAATGAGCGCGGGATTGAATATGTTGTAACCGATCCCGCCGAAGAGCTGCTTGGTTATGGCCACGGCGACGAATGAGCTCACGAGCGGAATGTAGAACGGAGCACTCGCCGGCATGTTCATGCCGAGGAGGAGGCCTGTCAGAAAGGCGCTTCCGTCCCCGAGGGTCACCTCCCTGCCGGTCATCTTCTGCACCAGCCACTCACTGAACAGCGACCCTACTATGCAGAGCGCCGTCACGTAGACCGCCTTAGGGCCGAAGTAATAGACTCCAAATACAAAGGCAGGCAGCAGGCTGAGGCTCACAGTCCACATGATCCTGCCGACCGTCTCGTCGCTCCTGATGTGCGGGCTGACGGTTACCAACAATTCCTGTTCTTTCTTTGCCACTGCCATGCTATCAGCTCCTTTACAAGTGTTTGGTCGTTAGCCGATCCCGTCCGTCACCCGACGGAGAGCAGCACTTCCCGGCCGCCGGGTCATGCTCTGCTCAAGCAGACCGGCCTGAGACTCCGTCATCTCTTGATCAAGGACTTCGCGAGGCGGATAAACTGGACTATAGGCCTCTTGGCCGGACAGACATAGGTGCACGTGCCGCACTCGAAGCAGTCGAGTATGTTGTAGTCCTTCGTCTCCTCATAAAAGCCCTTTTCGGAGAATATGCTGAGCAGCGACGGCATCAGTCCCATGGGGCAGGCGTCTATGCAGTTGCCGCACCTTATACAGTGGCCGAACTTTCCCGACGCACTGTGCTCTTCTTCGGACATGACGAGTACGCCCGATGTCCCCTTGGCAACGGGCACGTCGAGCGTGTACTGGGCGAAGCCCATCATGGGGCCCCCGAGTACGACCTTCACGGGGTTGTCGTTGAGGCCGCCGCAAGCCTCGATCAGCTCCCGCACAGGGGTGCCGATCTTCGCCATGAGGTTGCCGGGACTCTTCACCCCGCGCCCCGTGACCGTGACCACCCGCTCGATCAGCGGCTTGCCGTAACGGCATGCCTCGAATATCGCGAGGGCCGTGCCGACGTTCTGCACCACCACGCCGACGTCCATGGGCAGTCCGCCCGCAGGCACCTCCCTGTCGGTGATGGCCTTTATCAGCATCTTCTCGGCACCCTGCGGGTACTTGACCTCGAGCTCGACGACCTCTATGCCGGCCTCGCCCGAGGCCGCCTCCTTCATCTTCTCTACGGCATCGGGCTTGTTGCTCTCGATCCCCACATATCCCTTCTCTACACCGAGTATCCTCATTATGACCTTCAGGCCCTCCAGGACCTCGGCCGGGGACTCGACCATCAGCCTGTGGTCAGCCGTCAGGTAGGGCTCGCACTCGGCGCCGTTGATGATGACTACGTCGATGGGCTTCTCCTTTGGAGGCGAGAGTTTCACGTGTGTCGGAAACGTGGCGCCGCCCATCCCCACGATACCCGCATCCTTTACCTTCTCCCTCAGTTCCTCGGGTGCAAGCCTCATATAGTCGGGGTTGTCCTTCAGCTGCGCCCACTCCTCCTTGCCGTTGTTCTCTATCACAACCGCGGGCACCATCCTGCCCATGGCGTTCGGTACGTCCATCAAGGCCACCACCTTGCCGGACACCGAGGAGTGGACCGGAGCAGATACGAAGCCCGTGGGTTCCCCGATAAGGTCTCCCTTCTTGACCTCCTGTCCGATCTTCACGGTACACTTGCACGGTGCACCTATATGCTGGCTCAATGGGATGAGGACCTGTGAAGGGGAAGGCGCCTCTTTTACGGGTGCTCCTGCGGAGAGTTCCTTGTGGTCAGGGGGATGAACTCCACCCTTGAAAGTTGGAAGTGCCATTGATCCTCCTGTTTAACCGTTGTGGTTAAAAAACGTATAATTAATAACATTAAGCGGGCTAATAAGTCAAGGTGCAATTATCAGATGATCTTCAGCGGACACTTTGCCGTCCCTGCCGATCCGACCCCGCGGGAGGCCTGCGAGGGGGTGAATATTGTATCATATGCAGATGACGCCCCTTGAATACCTCTACTACATCGGCTACACACTGCACAAGAAGTACCGTCTCTCCGCGCGGAAGAGGCTTGACGGCTGGGTGTTGAGCATCGGCAATCTCACGCTCGGCGGGACCGGCAAGACCCCTGCGGCGATAGCCGTTGCGAGGGAGGCCGTGAAGAGGAACCTGCGTCCCTGCATCCTGACGAGGGGATACAAGGGGCATGGAAGTGGTGCGGTCATTGTCAGCAAGGGCGGCGGGCCCCTTGCCTCGTGGGACGAGGCGGGGGACGAGGCGGTCCTGATGGCCGAGCGCCTCAAGGACGTATGGGTGATAAAGGACCCGAACCGCTACAGGGGGGGACTCATCGCGAGCAGCAGGGACGTCTTCATTCTCGATGACGGTTTTCAGCACTGGAGGCTTCACCGAGACGTCGACATCCTGATCGTAGACGCAACAGACCCGTTCGGAAACGGAAGGATGATCCCCATGGGGAGGCTGAGGGAACCGGTCTCGGAGATGCGGCGGGCCGACGTCATAATAATCAACAAGGCACGCGGAGAAGAACCGGACCTGGAGAGGACGATACGCAGGCACAACACGAGGGCCCCGCTGTTCTATGCAGACTACCGGGTGGACGGCCTTACGTCGATCGACGGGAAGACCCTCTCCGCCGACACGCTCAGAGACAGGAGGGTCTTCGCCTTCTCCGGCATCGGGAACCCCGGGGAGTTCATCGCAGGCCTCAGCGGGCTCGGCGCCTCGGTCACGGGCCACAAGGCCTTCAGGGACCACCACTGCTACAGGGACAAGGACCTGCAGAGGATTACGAGAAAGGCCCTCGACGGCCGTGCCGAGATGATCGTGACCACGGAGAAGGACATGGTCAAGCTGAGGGAGCTGAAGACGGCCGGAGAGTTCAGGGACATCTTCGCCCTGAAGATATCCCTGCAGGTGAAGAGCGCGGAGTTTTATGATATCATATTCGAGGGCGCGGGTCGGGAAGAACGAACGAGAGCCCCGGGAGGGCCGAGTGAGTAACACATGGGAGGCATGCTGTGATCAAACACATAAACGTGAAGAGCGGCGCAAGGGTAGATCTCATCGACATTACTCCAGAGGTTGAAGGCCTCGTCAAGGAGTCGGGGGTACAGGAGGGTGTATGCCACCTGTACGTCCCCCACACCACGGCGGGGATCACGATAAACGAGGGTGCCGACCCCTCGGTAAGGCGGGACATCATACACTCCCTGCAGGGTCTCGTTCCGAGGGATGCTGGCTACACCCACCTTGAGGGCAACTCCGACGCCCACATCAAGTCGAGCCTTCTGGGCGCATCGGCACTCGTCATGATCGAGCAGGGCAGGCTGCAGCTCGGCACCTGGCAGTCCATCTTCTTCTGTGAATTCGACGGGCCGAGGCACAGGAGGGTCGCAGTGAAGATCGTGGCCGGATAAGGGACGACAGGCACGTGTACGGCCTTAAAAAGGTCACGGCAGGGGCTTACGTGTCCCGCCGCCGAGGCGTCAGGGACGCCGCGAGCCTGACCGCCTCCTTCATGCTCTCAGGCCTTGCCGCCCCCTTCCATGCTATGTCATAGGCGGTGCCGTGGTCCGGTGACGTCCTTATCAGGGGAAGGCCGAGTGTCACATTGACACCCTCGTCGAAGGCGATCATCTTGAGCGGTATCAGGCCCTGGTCGTGATACATGGCGACCACCATGTCGACCTCGCCCGTGTAGGCGAGCCTGAAGACTACGTCAGGCGGAAAGGGGCCGCTCGCGTTGACCCCCTTCTGCCGGGCCGCCTCAACCGCAGGCCTGATCACCTCGATCTCCTCCCGGCCGAAGAGCCCGCCTTCACCTCCATGTGGATTGAGGCCCGATACCGCAATCGAATGGGATTGGAGCCCAAGCATCCTGCAGGCCTCGTCAGCGAGTTCTATCTTCCCGGCTATGGCCTCCTTGGAGAGCATGTCCGGGACCTCCCTCAAAGGGACGTGTATCGTTACGAGCACTACGCGAAGGGGGCCGCCCACGAGCATCATCGCGTATCTCTGCGCTGATGTGAGCTCTGCGAGCATCTCCGTATGGCCGGGCCATGGGAGCCCGGCCATCCTCAGGGCCTCCTTTGAGATCGGGGCCGTCACCATAGCGTGAAAATCCCCCCTGAGACAGCCGTCCACGGCATACTTTACGTACGCATAGGACGCCTCGCCGCTCCGGGGCGACGGCCTCCCCTTGGGTACGTCGCCGACCGGCTGCGGCTGAATGACCTCCGTCTCCTCGGGGTCGAGGCAGAGGCCGGAAACTCGGGCGGCCTCACCGAGGACCTCCCTGTCGCCGATCAGACAGGGCCGGCAGACCCTCCGCACGTCCTCGGACAGGGCGGCCTTCACCGCCACCTCGGGCCCTACGCCCCCGGCATCACCCATGGTGATCGCGATCCTCTTCATGATCCCGTCCGTCACGCTCCAACCCGTCTCCGGATGACATTATAACGCATCCGAGCCTGTTTTGACCGTCTTGAAAAAAAAGACTTGACTTTCGGATACGGAAGATGCCATCCTTAGTTACAGGAACAAAAAAAACAGGCGATCAACACGGAAAGTTTCAGAAGTTTTTGTCACAAGACGGGCCACAAAGACTTTTTGCTTTGTGGCCCTTTTTATTAAGGACCGGCCCCACGGGCGTCCGGTTCATCAAGCAAGGAGGTAACTCAGCATGGCGAACGGAACTGTAAAGTGGTTCAACGAGTCCAAGGGGTTCGGCTTCATAACCCAGGATGACGGAGCCGATGTCTTTGCGCACTATTCCGAGATTCAGGGCGACGGATTCAAGAGCCTCGCCGAAGGCGATGCAGTGAGCTTCGACGTCGTTGAAGGCGACAAGGGCCCCAAGGCGACGAACATCGAAAAGCTGTAGAAACACGGTGAGCAGGCCCTGCTGCAGAGCGGGGCCTGCCCGCAAATAGAGACTCCGCATTTCAAGAAATCAACCAATCAGGTGAGGAAACTATGGCGATGCGTTCCCCCATGTACAAACAGAACAAGCGGAAAAAAGAGCTGATGCGGCAGAAGAAGCAGGAAGAGAAGAGGCTGCGACGCCAGAAGAGCTCGAAGGGCTCCTCTCAAAGCGCCGGCGGGAATGTCGAGCAGGAGACCCCGTCAGGGGGCGGTGCCGACTCAGCCGGCAAAGACGACTGAGACGCCCATGGACCGCAGACGGCGCCTGGACCATACCGCGCCGTGCCGGGGGATCACCCGAAAAGCTCCTTGATCTTTCCCCTGATGTCTTCGGCCTCCATGAACGCCGTACCCACCAGCACCGCGTCCACACGGGTGGCGGCGAGCAGGCCCACATCCCTGCGGCTGCCGATGCCGCTCTCGCTCACCACGGTCTTTCCGGCAGGGATATCCTTGACGAGCTCCAGGGTCGTATTCAGGTCGATCTTGAGGGAGCGGAGGTCGCGGTTGTTTATGCCTATAATGGGGACGTCGATGAGGAGGGCTGTGTCGAGTTCCCTCCAGTGATGGACCTCGAACAGGACCGGCAGGGAGAGCTCACCGGCAAGGTGAAAGAGTTCTCCGGCCTGCTGCCTGCTCAGCATAGCGGCGATCAGGAGGATCGCGTCCGCTCCATAGGCCCTCGCCTCGTATACCTGGTACTCGTCGAAGATGAAGTCCTTCCTGAGCACGGGCAGCCCGGCGGCCTCTTTCACGATCGGAATGTAGTCGATGCCGCCCTGGAAGAAGTCCTCCTCGGTGAGCACCGATACGGCGGATGCCCCGCACTCCCTGTATATGCCGGCGATCCCGGCAGGGTCGAAGTCCTCCCGTATCAGGCCTCTCGATGGTGACGCCTTCTTTATCTCGGCGATGAGCCGCAGCCTCCCGCCCTCCGGCCTCTTGACGGCAGCGGAGAAGTCGAGCGGTTCAGGGGCGTCATGGGCACGCGCCCTCATCTCGGCAAGCGGCCTTTCCGACCTGCAGGCGGAAAGCCGCTCCTTCTTCTTTTCTACGATCGCCTCGAGTATGCTCATGATCGGTGTCGTCCCCGGCAGCCGCAGCGGCCGCCGAATCTATTATACAACAAACCCTCAGCCGGGTCACGGACGGCGCGGCGGAGCCGGCCTGTAGAAATCGGCACGAAATCCTGTTAAACTCTTAATTGATGGGCGGGGCACACCACAAAAATAAAGAAAGGAGGCTCGATGATACTGACGAACATTGAGACGATCCCCGGAAAGGAGATCGTCGAACACTTCGGCATAGTTTCAGGGAGCACGGTCAGGGCCAAGCACATCGGCCGTGACATCATGGCGGGACTGAAGAACATAGTAGGCGGTGAGTTGAAGGGATACACCGAACTGCTTCAGGACTCCCGCAGGCAGGCCATGGAACGGATGATCAAGCAGGCCGAGGAGTTCGGCGCCAACGCGGTCATCAACATACGGTTCGCCACGTCCTCGGTGACCCAGGGGGCGTCGGAACTCTTTGTATACGGCACGGCCGTGCGTGTCGTGTGAGGGAGGTGGAGGCATGCAGGACCTGATCGTATTCGCAGTGCTGCTCTCGCTCGGATACTTCGCCGGCAGCGTGGCGGAGTCGAGGCATTACCGCTCCATCAAGAGGAGGGAGCGCGAACTGCTGAATCTCCCGGCTGTGACGGCGGCCGACTTCCTGGACGAAGGTGCGGAGGTCGTGGATGCAAGGCTCGTCCACGGCAGCGTGGTGATCTCCATAGACTACTTCAAGCGTATCCTGGCCGGGCTGCGAAACCTCTTCGGCGGAGAGGTGAACTCCTACCTGACGCTCATAGACAGGGCGCGCAGGGAGGCCGTGCTCAGGATGAAGGAAGAGGCCGGGGGTGCCGACGTCATCCTGAACCTCAGGATCGAGACGTCCGTCATCGGCCGGAACGCGGACAGGCGCAAGACCGTCGGCAGCATAGAGGTCATGGCTTACGGCACGGCCGTTACGCTGAAAAGGGGATGAAGTATACGCCAAAGGTGCCGGCGGAGGGCGTCAACGCGCCGCGAAGGTCGCCCTTGAGAGAGTTCTTCGTGCTCTCGGGAGGACTCCTCGCCGTGACCCTGCTCGTCTATGCCGCACTCGGCCTTGCAGTCGATCACGTGGTGCAGCGGCTTCCAGCAGGGATCGAACAGCGCCTCGGCGCCATGTACGGCAGCATGTACGCAGGCACGGAGGACGCAAGGACCGGGGAGGGGATACAGCAGATACTCGACGGCCTCGTCGCCGTCCAGCCCCGAGGCGGGGGGACGGGGTACAGGGTCCACGTCGTGCGGGATGCAAGGATAAACGCCCTTGCACTGCCGGGCGGGCGGATCGTCCTCTTCTCGGGGCTCCTCGACGTGGTCGGCTCTGAGAACGAGCTCGCCTTCGTTCTCGCCCATGAACTGGGCCACTTCGCGCACAGGGACCACCTCAGGGGACTCGGGCGCAGGCTGGTCATGCTCGCCATGGTGACCCCGGTATTCGGCCGGGACAGTTCGGTAAGCAGGTTCATCTACACTTCCCTGATGGATGTCGAGATGAAGTTCTCGCAGAGACAGGAAGAGGCAGCCGACCTCTGGGCAGTCGACCTCCTGAACGCGAGATACGGCCATGCAGGCGGGGCGGTGGGTTTCCTCGAGACCATGGCCGCAAAGGAGAGGCGGGGCCGTTCTGCATACTTCTTCTCAACGCATCCGCATCCCCTGCGTCGTGTAAAGGTGCTGAAAGAGTATATAATGGAGAGAGGCTACGCGGTCGGGGAGGAGGTTCCCATCGAGGGCTTCCCGACGGCGTGCGGAGACGATGAACAACAAGGAGGTTCCAAATGAGTTCACCGAAGGCCGGCATCGTCGTTATGGCCCTGGCAGCGCTCTTCTCCATCGGTTGCTCTGTCGACGGCTCGGAACTCTTCCGCAAGGAGGGGTGCATCAACTGCCACAGGTTCAAGGGTGAGGGCGGCAGCATATGCCCCGATCTCACGGGCGTCACAGAGAGGAGGAGCGAGAAGTGGATCCGGCAGCAGATCAAGGACCCGGGGGTGAACTTCCCGGACTCCACCATGCCGGGGTTCGAAGACCTGTCGGACAAGGAGATACAGGCGATAATAGACTATCTGAAGAGCTGACATCCTCAACGGATGCAGCGCCATGGAAGAGGCCTTCACAGCATGCCCAAGACCATATGGATAACCGGCCTGCCCGGAAGCGGCAAGAGCACTGTGGCCGAGGCCTTGAGGAAGAGGCATCCCGAGTTCGTGGTACTGAGGATGGACGAACTGAGGAGGATGGTCACCCCGAGGCCCTCCTACTCGGATGCCGAACGGGAACTGGTCTACCGCTGCATAGTCTATACCGCAAAGATACTCGCGGAACTCGGACACGACGTCATCATCGACGCCACCGGAAACAGGAGGAGGTGGCGCGAGCTTGCAAGAAAGGAGATACCGGGCTTTGCCGAGGTCTACTTGAAGTGCTCCCCGGCGGAGTGCCGCAGGCGGGAGGAACTCAGGCGTGAAACCCACGCCGCCCCGCGACGCATATATGAAAAGGGTGAGAAGGGCTGGCCCGTCCCCGGCGTGACCGTCCCCTACGAGGAGCCGATCGAGCCCGAGGTGGTGATCGACACAGAGGTCACGGACGTCGAGGCCGCGGTCGGGATCATCGAAGAGGCACTCAGATACCGCTGAAGCTCACGGTGCCGAGGCCTTTCAGCTCGACGAGAAAGAGGATGCTGTAGTCGTCCGGCCTCCTGTTGAATGTGACGTTCATCCCCCAGCACTGGGCTGAATAGTCTGCAACGAGCCTCAGGTCCTCGAGCCTCCCGGCCTCGGCATCGTACCAGAGTGAGGAACTCAAGGCCAGGTTCCTCGTTACCGGCAGTGAGACCCCCCCGCTGTAAAAGAGTATGCCGTCATCCCTCGAATACCTCTGCCCGAACGAGACTCCCGCCCTGCCCCTCCTCCACGAGGCACTGTAGTTGACCTGCTCGAAGAGGCCGGATTCCGGGTCGTAAGAGGTATCCAGCCTGAAAGACAGGGGGCGGAAGAGGGCGGCCTCGAGCCGTATGCCGCCGAATGCAGCGCCAGCAGCGTGGGTGTCGTAACTTCCGGTGAGCCGCACAGAGGCCAAGCGGCCCTTGTCGTCGAAGAAGTGACTCCTGAGGCCGAAATCGAACACCGAACTCCTCAGATCGAGTTCCGTGCTGTCGAGCAGGGGGACATCCGCCTCGACAGGGGGGACAAACCTGTAGCCGACCTCCGGCTCCACGACATGGGTGAAGGCGGGGTATCTCCTCCGGAGCCTTGCGTGGAGCCTCACTCTGTAGTCTAAGACCCCGCGGTTCATGTTGTCTGGAAAGTCACCGGAGTTGTCGATGCTGTAAAGGGTCTCGCGCAGACTGACGACCTGGCTCAACTGCACGGCGTCACCCGCCGTATGGTAGATCGTGGGCCGGATGTCGAGCCTCCTGACCCGTTCGAAGTCCTTTGAGTAGAAGTTGCTGAACCTGGCCTGCAGCGACACGTAGAGGGGCCCCTTCTTCGACGGATACAGCGAGAGGCCTGCCTCGGGGACCTTCTGAAGTACTCCGCCGGAGGACTCCTTGAGGTCCTGCCACGCCCTTCCGAAGAGAAAGGCCCTCCCCTTCCCGAAGGAGTAGGAGGCCTCTGCCGTGGACTCGAGGAACCTGCGGGTCCTCAACTGCACCATCTGGCTGTATTCCCGGTAGAAGCTCCTGTCGCTGATATAATGAATGTTCAGGAAGCCCGAGGCCCCCACCTTCCTGCTGAGTGCGTGCTCTCCCCTGAACTCGAAGAAATCCTTTCCGAGTTCCCGGTCTCTCAGGTGATAGAGCCACCACTTGCCGGCCCCGGCTCTCCTCTCGATATAACGGTACTCGAGCCCCTCTCCGATCCCCCTCCTCGTGTAGAGGTCGAAGTAGAGGGTCGCATCCCTGTTGCCGGCAAGCACCAGGAAGAGGGGCTGGCGGTAGAAGAAGCCCTTGTCGCTCCTGAAGCCCGGTTCGGGCAGTAGGAGGCCGCTCTTGCGTTCTGTATAGATAGGGGCCCAGAGGAGCGGGCTGTAGAGGACCGGGAGGCCCTTGATCCTGAAGAGCACGTTTCTCGCCTTCAGCCTGTCGCCTATCCTGACGTCCGTCTTCCTCGAGCTGAAGCACCACGCAGGCAGGGGCGCATCACACGTGGTGAACGTGGCCTTCCTTATAACGTAGTCCCTCTCTCCGAGCCGCTCGATCTCTTCAGCCCTGATGCGGTAGTTGTCCTTCTTTACAAAGAGGCGCGCGTTGTAGGCCAGGCCCCTCTTCGTCGCTATGTTGATCCTGAGCTGATCGGCCTCGATGACGACCAGCCCGTCTTCATACCTCACGTCTCCGGACGCCCTCGCCTCCCGGGTCTTTTCGATGAAATCCGCCTCATCGGCCCTCAAGAGGGAATCGAGCCTCCTTATGCGCACATCACCCCTCAGGTGATAGACCTGCCGCGCGGAATCGTATGTCAGGCTCTCCGCCTCGATGACGGTCTCGGCCTCCTCGGCACCGCCCGTGGAGGGAAAGATTGAAGGGATGAAGACCGACAGGACGACTACAGCCGCAAACAGCAGGGCCCGCCTCTTCAGGAGTCCGCGTCCGTGCATCAGGCCCTATCCATGCTCCCTCAGTCTGGAGAGGACAGCCCTCTCTCCCAAGGCCTCCTTTGCCTCTCCGACTGTATAGAAGGAACCCGACACGACGACAATCTCGTCCCTGCGGAGGAGACTTGCGGCGAGATCGAGGGCCTCTTCCACTGAAGGCGCCGCGTGGAGGGATGGGCCGCCTCCTGTCCCGCCTCTGTCGAGTATCTCGCCGGCCAGCCCGATCAGCCTCTCAGGGGACTCGGACCGTCCGTATGACGGGGCGGTGAATACGACGGCGCGGGCAAGCGGAAGCAGGGGGCCGAGTATCTCCCCGATATCCTTGTCGGCCATGGCGCCGAATATCAGTATCAGGCCCTCATAGCCGGCCGAGCCGCCTGAAGAGGCGAGGAAGACTTTCCGCAGCGTCTCCGACAGTGCCCGGGCCGCCTCTGGGTTGTGCGCACCGTCCAGAAGCACGGGCATCCCCCTGAACTCAGCAAGTTCGCACCTGCCGGGCCAGCATGTTCTCGACAGCCCCGAACGTATCAGTCGGGGGAGCACGTCGGTCCCAAAACCGCAGGAGCCGAGCACGAGTTCCGCCGTCTTGACCGCCACGGCGCCGTTCACCGCCTGGTAGGCGCCCGTGAGCGGGATGAAGAGTCCCCGCATCCGGCCGCCCTGGGACAGCGCCGTATAGTCGAACCTGACCCCCGCCGCCGTCATCTCCTGCAGGTCCGCCCTGAAATCATCGCCGTACCTGTATACCGGCGCACTCCTCCCGCCCGCAACCCTCAGTATGACACTCAGCGCCTCCGGAACCTGAGGAGCGAGCACGAGGGGGACGCCCTCCTTTATGATTCCAGCCTTCTCGAAGGCGATCTCCTCGATCGTCTCACCGAGGAACTCCCTGTGGTCGAGCCCCACGGGTGTGATGACCGTGACGTGAGGGCTTATCACGTTGGTGGCATCGAATCTGCCGCCCATGCCGGTCTCCAACACGGCCCACTCGACCCCCTGCTCCCTGAAGTAGACGAGGGCCATGGCCGTGACGAACTCGAAGAACGTGGGTGTCAGGTCCGCAGCAGCCTCCACACGGCCCCTGATCAGACGGGCGAGCCTTATCACGTCGTCCTCTGCAATCCGCTCGCCGTCGACCGCGATCCTCTCGGTGAAGCTGACGAGGTGGGGAGACGTGAAGGTCCCGGTCCTGATGCCAGCCTCCCTCAGCACGGAGGCGATCATCGATACCGTCGAGCCCTTGCCGTTCGTGCCGGCGACGTGGATGCAGCGGTACGAGGTCTGGGGATCGCCTGAGAGGGAGAGGAGCCTCGCGGTGTTCTCAAGCCCCAGCTTTATCCCGTGGTGCCTGAGGTTGTAGAGGTAGCCGAGGGTCTCGCCGTAGTTCATTTCAGAAGAGTGAGAATCCTGGAGATCGTCTCTCTCAAGTCCTTCCTGCTGACGATCATGTCTATGAGGCCGTGACTCAAGAGGAACTCCGCCCGCTGGAAGTCGGGCGGAAGCTGCTGCTTTATCGTCTGCTCGATCACCCTCGGACCGGCAAACCCGATCAGGCTCCTCGGTTCGGCTATTATGATGTCGCCGAGCATTGCGAAGCTCGCACTCACCCCGCCGAATGTAGGGTCTGTCAGGACCGATATGTACGGCACCCCCCCGTCCTTGAGCCTGCCGACGGCAGCGGAGACCTTCGCCATCTGCATCAGCGAGAACATGCCCTCCTGCATCCTCGCCCCGCCCGAGGCCGAGACCGCTATCAGGGGTATCCGCTTTGCAAGGGCGAGCTCAGCGGTCCTGGTCACCTTCTCACCGACCACAGAGCCCATGCTGCCGCCCATGAAGGAGAAGTCCATGACAGCCACGGCCGCAGGGATCCCCCTGATCAGGACCTCGCCGCTGATGATCGCATCGCTGAGCCCGCTTTTCTTCCGGTTCTCAGCCAGCCTCTCGCTGTAGGGGATGCTGTCCCTGAACCTCAGGGGGTCGGTTGAGGCGAGATCAGGGTCCAGTTCCCGGAAAGAGCCGGGGTCTATGAGGAGCTTCAACCTCTCGGCTGCGCTTATGCGGAAGTGGTAATTACACTTGGGACATACCTTGAGGTTCCTCTCGACCTCCTTCCGGTACACGATCTCCTTGCAGTTGTCGCACTTGACCCAGAGACCCTCGGGAATCTTCACCCTCCTGTCCGCCTTCTGTTCCTTTGTCCGCTTGAACCACGCCATGGACGGTCTTCTATATCGCCCTTCTCAGCGACGTGAGGTATCGCTCGAGTCCCCTGTAGTTGTCGCTTATCATCCTGACGATCGAGCTCCCTACTATCACCCCGTCCGATATCTCCGCAACCGCCCTTGCGTCCTCGGGGCTCTTCACGCCGAACCCCACTGCAACCGGCTTTGCGGATGCGGTCCTTATCTTCCCGATCATCCTCTCCATGACACCGTCGATGGTCAGGGCCGCACCGGTGATCCCCGTCAGGGAGACATAGTATATGAAACCGGTCGACGCACGGCTGACCAGCCGTATCCTCTCATCGGTCGAGGTCGGTGCAAGGAGAAAGACGGTCGAGAGATCCCGCGGCCGTGCAAGCCTTATCAGGTCTCCGGCCTCGTCAGGGGGCAGGTCAGGCACTATCAGCCCGTCGACACCTGCGCCTGAGGCGTCATCCACGAAGGACTCGAGCCCGTACTTGAACACGGGGTTGAAGTAGGTCATCAGGACTATGGGTACGGACGTCTTCCTCCTCAGCCTCCCGACGGCTCCGAGGACCTTCCTGAGCGTCACCCCCCTCCTTACCGCTCGCTCCGCAGCCGCCTGTATGGTGGGCCCGTCTGCAAGGGGGTCGGTGAAGGGGACACCGAGCTCTATGACGTCGGCACCACAGTCCTCGAGCAACAGCACGAGCTCTTCCGTCTTCTTCAGCGACGGATACCCCGTCATTATATACGGGATGAAGGCCTTACGGCCCCTCACCTTCAGCTCATTGAAGAGACTCTCTATCCTCCCCATGCCCGTGTTATCTCCCTGAATCGATGTCGGCCTCGTGGAATACAGCTCTGAGCCGTCTCTTTCATCATGTCCCCGCACATACCGGATATTATGGATAAGGGTTATTATAACACAGTCCCGCCTGTATTTGACTTTTGCAGCAGCGGTCGACTATTTTAACCTGACCGATTCGTTAAGAGGGGCTTAGGCGGTGGTAACCCGGCGTTTTTTCCAATCAAACACCACGGCAACGGGGGGCTGGAGATGACCGAAAATCTCTCTTCCAAGGGGCGTTCGATCGAGACGGACAGCTTTGAGGTCATCAGGGGGCTCTTGAAGGGCAGGCACTTCTCAGCAGAGGAACTGCCGGTGGTCATGCGCGTCATCCACGCAACCGGAGACCCCCTGTATGAAGAGCTGATGGAGTTTCACCCGGCGGCGGTTGAGACTGCGCTCAGGTCCATCAGGGAGGGACGCGACATACTCGTCGACGTCAAGATGGTGGAGGCGGGCATAAGCAGGAGCATGCTGGAGCGTTTCGGCGGAAGGACCGTCTGCCTGATATCAGACGGCGACGTGATCGAGACTGCAAAGGCCGAGGGCAAGACGAGGGCCGAGGCCGCCATGGAGAAGGCAGCGGCATCGGCCAAGGGCATCGGCATCGTCGCCATCGGGAACGCGCCGACGGCACTCATGAAGGCGATGGAACTGGCCGACAGCGGCTCCTTCAATCCGGACCTGATAGTCGGCGTGCCGGTGGGGTTCATCATGGCCGAAGAGTCGAAGGCTGAACTCATGAAGAGGGACTATCCCTTCATCAGCTGCAGGGGCAGAAAAGGGGGAAGTCCGGTTGCCGCGGCAGTGATCAACGCCCTCCTCAGGATGGCCATCGAGGGTGCGTGACACTCGTGATCCGGCCATCCGACACCGGCCCTGCCGGGATATGCGGCTTCCACAGGCCGCCGCTTGACTGCGCCGAGACTGATCTGCTTAAATATAGGCCTGCCAGTGCATGAATTTTTCTTCGCTGGCACGGATGGATGTGTGGAAGAGGGGTGCAGCCGTACCGGAGTGCCGCATCTCCGGAAGACCGGCGATTCCCCCGCTGCCCCGCAGCCGTAAAGGGAACGAAAGCCCGTGCAGCAGGCGCCGAGCCTCTGCAAAAGCCACTGGGAGAGTGCCGTCGAGACGGCCTCCTGGGAAGGCGGGCGAGTAGGAATGCAGGCGGCAAACGGCAGGCAGGCGACAGGGTTCTTTCCCGTCACCTGCAGCCTGCCGACTGACGCTTGAACGCCCTGAGCCGGAATACCCTTCCATCTGCAAATACCTCGCGGGAGGTGAGCATTATGAAGACAGCCCTGTCCTCATCCGGTATCTTACCTTATGATCCGCCGTAGAGCAGGCCGCATGACGCTGAGGTATTCACAGTAGTGGTCTAATCAAACTGCACATGGAGGAAAGCATGCAGACAAGGGTTCTCTCTGCCTGTTGCGTGTTGCTCTGCACAATCGTTACAGCGGCACTGCTCTTGACGTCCTCACCGGCCTTTGCAGGTGAACCGGGAGCACTGCTTGACATCCTGCTGAAGAAGGGACTGATCAGCAAGCAGGAGTACGATGAACTCGCTGCCGGCAGGGAGACAGCGGGAAGAGAGGAGGCGGCGGCTTCAGCCGGCACGGAACTGCCCGACAGGGTCAAGGTCGAGGGTGCGCTCGAGGGCGAATACAGGTGGATGCGGCACGGCGGGTCGAGTGCCGGAGATTCCGCATCAGACCTGTACCTGAGGTCCTTGGAACTCAGCACGGGGATAAGGCTCAACGAGTGGATATCGGCCTCATCGGTGCTCATCTCCGAGTGGATCGGGGATGAACTGAATGCCGGAGACGAGATGCTCACGGTCGACGAGGCATTCATCACCCTCCAGGACGAGGGCTTCCCCCTCTACCTGGTCACCGGAAAGAGGACGCAGCCGTTCGGCCTCTTCGAGAGCCACCTCATCACCGACCCGATGACCCAGGACGGCTACGAGACCAAGAGGGTGGGCCTGACAGCAGGCCTCACGGGCCCGGCGGGCACCGACCTCTCGGTGACCGTGTACAAGGGTGAGGAGCAGATGAACCACCTCTTCGAGTCGGGCCTCTTCGATACCGAGAGCATAAGCAGGACCGGCGGGGAGACGAACGACGTCGGATCCTTCATCGTATCAGCCTCTGCATCGCCGCTCGAGGATACGCTGACGATCTTTGCCGCGTACCTCTCCGAGCCGGGTTCAGGCGGCAGAAACGAGACACTGAACGCAGGGTTCAATCTCGTCCCGCCCTTCCTTGAAAACCTGAGGCTCGACGCCGAGTACATGAAGGCGCTGAGGCGCGAGAGATACGACGGCGCAGGCAGGGAGTTCAGGGAGGGAGTGATATCGGTGGCGGCAGCCTACGAGCTCATACTGAGGGAGAGGGAGATAATCGGCGGCGGGCTCTTCGAGGAGAGGAGGGCGCACATAGTCTCCGAACCCCTCGAGGTCTCTCTCAGGTACGAGTACTTCGACGACGGCGGCCTCACAGCCGATACCGGCGCATGGAGCGTGAAGTACCGCTTCAGCACCGGGGCGAGATACAGCTTCTACAATGACGAGCCGTCCGGACTGATCGCCTTCGCCGCAGTCGAGTACAGGCACACGGGCACGAGGGCCGCCGGTAAAAACGACGAATTCTATGCAAAGATGGGCATCAACTTCTGACATTCACCAAAACACGAAACGGAGGTAAAACGACCATGAGTACGAGATACACGATCTTTACAGTAGCATCCCTGACGGCTTTCATCCTTTTTGCACTTGCAGGCAACGTGTTCGCCATGCTCAAGACCATGACGCTCAAGAAAGAACCAGCAATAGTAATCGCAGCGTTCGGCACCACAACGAGGGCGCAGGCGACCTACGACTTCTTCGAGGAGCAGCTGAGGAAGGAGCTTCCTGAAAAATACAGGAACTACGAGATACGCTGGGCGTTCACATCCGAGATAGTGCGCGAAAGGGCGAACAAGAAGTTCAAGAAGGCGGGCATCGACAAGAGGTACCGCAGCCTCGCCCAGGTGGTCTCCAACCTCGAAGACGAGGGGTACAGGAAGATCGTGGTCCAGCCGCTCCATATCTTTCCCGGCATAGAGTACGAGAGCGTCCTGCGCATGGTCGAGGGTCTGAGGGATGCGTTCACCGACTTCAACCTCAGGATAGAGGTCGGAGAACCGCTGCTGCAGTACTGGTGGGACCTCGAGACCGTGGCCGAGGTGCTCGGGAAGGACATGCTTGCATCAGGAGAGGGCTGTAACGTGCTCGCCTCTCACGGTACGGGCGAGACCGCAGTGGGCAGCAACATCACCTATCTCGGCCTCGAGAGGACGCTGTCGCAGATGTACGACAACGCGTTTCTCGGAAGCGTCGAGGGCATAACGTCGAGGGCCTCAGCCCTTGCAAAGGCGAAGGCCTGCAAGGCCAAGAAGGTGAAGTTCATCCCCTTCATGTACGTTGCAGGCGACCATGTGATGAACGACATCATGGGTGCAGAGCCGGACGAGGAAGGAGGGCTCTCGTGGTCCCTCGAGATGAAGAAGGAGGGTTTCGAGACCGAGGCCACGACCGTGGTCTACAAGGGGAAGGAGTATTACAAGGGCCTCGGGTTCTACCCCGAGATCAACAGGATATTCATCAAGAGCATCGTCAGGCTGTTGAAGAAGTTCGAGTTCTGACATGCCGTCGCTCGACTCGAAGACTACGCGGCTCATGCGCAAGATACACAGATGGGGCGGCCTGCTTCTGGCCGCCTTCATCATCTTCTACTGCGTCACCGGCATCCTGCTCAACCACAGGGGCTTCTTCGACTACTTCGTCTTCAGGAAGAAGACCGATTCACGGGTTCCGGCATCCGACATAGGGCTGATGAAGTCGTTCGTCGAGTTCTACAAGAAGCAGATAAACCGCAGCGACGACCCGGTCGTCATAAGGATACGGGAGGGCAAGACCATCGAGTTCCTCTACGGCTCGCACGGAAAGACGACTTACATCATCAACCCGGAGGAGGGAACCATGAGGAAGATCGAGAAGGAGCCGCGGCAGCCCCTCTACTGGCTGAACAACCTGCACAAGGCGTTCAAGACCGGTACGCTCTGGATACTGCTCTCCGACCTCGCCTCCGCGGTCATCGTGGTGGTGACGATAACGGGTCTGGTAATTCTGAGGTACCGTATGGTTGACTATATCATGCTGTTCGCCGGCGTACTGATACTGGCGGCGGGAGCGCTCCTGTCGTGATGAAGGCTTCGATGTCAGAGGGTGCGGCGGCATTGAGCGTGGAAGGGCTCGTCAAGAGGTTCGGCAAGAGGAAGGCCCTCAGGGGCATCAGCTTCAGGGTGGAGGGCGGAGACTTCATCGGCCTCCTCGGTCCCAACGGTGCTGGGAAGACCACGACCATAAAGATACTGACGGGCCTCATAAAGCCCACAGAAGGAGGAGTCCGCTACTACGGTAGGGACTTCGCCGCGCATCCGCGCGAGGCCAAGAGGTTCATCGGCATGGTTCCGCAGCAGAGCAACCTCGACAGGGACCTCACGGCGTATGAAAACCTCTACCTCCACACCATACTACACGGGATACCCAAGCCCGCGAGGAAGGAGAGGATCGAGGAGGCACTCGAGTTTGCAGGACTCACCGAGTACAGGGACCGCCAGGTCAAGACCTTCTCAGGAGGCATGCGCAGGAGGCTCGTCATCGTGAGGGCACTGCTGCACGAGCCGAGGATACTCTTCCTCGACGAACCCACCGTCGGTCTCGACCCGCAGATAAGGCGCACTCTCTGGGACCTCATACTGAAGGTGAACCAGGTGAAGGGGACGGCCATACTCCTGACCACCCATTACATCGAGGAGGCAGAGAAGCTCTGCGGCAGGGTCCTGATCATCAACAAGGGCAGGATCATCGCCGAAGGCCCGCCGGATGACCTCAAGAGGGAGATAGGCAGGTACGTGCTCGAGATATTCCTCGAGGACAGGATAGAGGAAGAGTTCTTCCCTTCGAGGGACGAGGCCCTGGAGAGGCTCAAGGAGTGCGACCACTCGTGCAAGGTCAGGGAGGTCACGCTCGAGGACGTCTTCCTTCGGCTCACGGGCAGGAGGATCAATGTTTAACGGGTTCAAGGGTGTACTGTACAGGGAACTGAGCGTCTACCGCAAGAGGGCGAGGAAGCAGATACTGGCATCCTCCCTCTCGCCGCTTCTGTACCTGATAGCCTTCGGCTGGAGCCTCGGCAGGGGGGTGAGCGTGGACGGGCTCCCGTACATAAGCTTCCTCATACCCGGACTGATAACCATGAGCAGCCTCAACCAGAGCTACGGGATCGCGCAGGAGCTGAACATAACGAGGTTCTACTTCCACGTCTTCGACGAGTACCTGATAGCCCCCATCTCGCACGCCGAGATCGTTCTCGGCGAGGCAGCCTACGGCATGTTCAAGGGACTGCTGAGCACGGTGCTCATATTCGTCTACGCCGTGCTCTTCGGCGTCAAGCTCGTCCTGACACCGGTCTTCTTCGTGGCGATACTGCTGCACACGTTCCTCTTTGCCGCACTCGGCATTACGGTCGCCATGCTCGTGCGCGACCACGGGACACAGGCGACGGTGAACACATTCGTGATAACGCCGATGATATTCCTCTCCGGGACGTTCTTCCCGGTCGACAAGCTGCCCTACATCTTCAAGGTGCTCGTATACGCGCTGCCGCTCACATACTCAACGAAGGTGATAAGGGCCTCTCTCACGGGCGGGGCGGTCAACCTCTTCTTTGTACTCCTGCTGGTGATCTTCGCCGTGCTGTTCTTCACCTCGGCGCTCTGGGCCGTACGGAGGGTTGAGGCATGAGGCCCCGGCAGGTGGGAAGCGGCCGTCTCGAAGGGGTGCGGGGTGTGACATGATCAGCCTGAAGAGAACCAACCTGGCCATGGCCGTCAGCGCATCCCTGCTCGCGGTCATCACGGTCATCGCCGTATCGAAGGGAGCCGTGGAGATACACCTGCTCGGCATGACCGAGGTGCAGAGGGACATCCTCCTCTACGTGAGGATACCCCGCGTACTGCTTGCAGGACTGGTGGGTGCCTCTCTGGTGCTGAGCGGGACCCTCTTTCAGTATGTCATGAAGAACCCGCTCGCCGACTCGTTCACCACAGGGGTCTCCGCCTCATCAGCCATGGGTGCGGTTGTGGCGATCATGCTCGGGCTGGGCCCGGTCCTGCCGGTGTTCGCCCTTGCCGGCGGCCTCACGGGACTGGCGGCCGTCTACAAGATATCGTCCGTCAGGGGAAGGGTTCAGCCCATAACCATGCTCCTTGCAGGCATCGTCATAAGCACCTTCGCCTCGGCAACGATCAGCCTCATGAAGTTCCTGAGCGACGATGCGGTCAGTTCCATCATCTTCTGGCTCATGGGCGGCTTCCAGTCCGCCTCCATGGGCAAGGTGGCGACACTCGCCGGGGTCCTCGCCGCATCGTTCGCCGTCATACGGAGGGACTACCTCAGCCTCGACATCATCTGTTTCGACGACACGACGGCATCGTCGAGCGGTGTGGACGTCGCACGCCTGAGGCGGAAGGCGTTCTTCATCGCCGCGCTGCTCACCGCCTTCAGCGTCGGATACGCGGGGATCATCGGCTTCGTGGGCCTCGTAGTGCCCCATGTCGTGAGGCTCCTCAGGTATGTGAAGGCCGCGGAGCTGATACCGCTGAGCCTCCTCTGCGGGGCGTTGTTCATGATACTGAACGACCTCGTGGCAAGGACCGTGCTCTCTGAGGGCCAGGAACTCCCGGTCGGGATAATCACCTCGTCGATCGGCGGGGTCTTCTTCCTCTACCTGCTGATAAAGAGAAAGAAGGAGCTCTACTACTTTGATTGAACTCCGAGGGATAAAGGCGAGACAGGGAGGGTTCACGCTCAGCGTGGAGGGAGTCACGCTGAAGCAGGGAGAGTTCGTGGCCGTGCTCGGAAACAACGGAAGCGGCAAGTCGACCTTCCTCTCGGTCCTTGCAGGGCTCAGGAATTACGAGGGCGGCTACCTCTTAGACGGCAGGGACTTCCGGGAGCTGCCGCCGCCGGAGAGGCACGGCCGGATCAGCCTGCTTCCGCAGATGACCACACTGAACATGCCCTTCGACGTCTTCTACGTGGTCCTCACCGGCAGGTTCATCCACACGAACGGCCTGAACTACACGGAGGCTGACATCGAGGCGACCGAGCAGGCCATGGAGGCACTCGACATCACTCACCTGAGGGAACGGCAGTTCAACGAGCTCTCGGGCGGCGAGAAGCAGCGCGTCCTCCTCGCAAGGACCATAAACAAGGACACGAGCGTCATACTGCTCGATGAACCGCTCAGCGGCATAGACATCCTGCATCAGCACGACTCCATAAGGCTCCTCAAGGATCTGAGCAGGAAGAAACTCGTGATGGTAGTGATACACGACCTGTCGCTTGCACTCAGGGAGTTCGAGAGGTTCCTCTTCTTCACCGGCGGCACGCTCTCCTACGTGGCCGGCAAACACGAGCTCGAAGAGGAGAGGCTCTCCGAGATATTCGGCGTGCGCGTCAACTTCCTGAGACACGACAAGGGCATACTGGTATACACGGAGGGAAGATGACCATGGCACTGTATTCGAGATTCTCTACACGTCTCTTCATAACCGTCCTGGTGCTGCTTGCACCGCTGTTTTCCTTGAAAGCGCCCCGAGCGGCAGACGCATACGACAGGGTCGTGGTGCTATATGCCGCTGCAAGCCCCATAATCAAGGAACTCGGTGCCGGCAACAGGGTGGTCGGCATCACCAGGACCGACCACGTCTTCAGTGACGCGGTCAAGGTCGGCTCCCACCTGAAGCCGAACATCGAGATGATTAACGCACTGAGGCCGGACCTGATAGTGGCGGGCTCGAAGAGGGCCTTCCCCAGGGAGATGGCCGAGAGGGTCAGGGCCGACGTCTTCTACTACGACCCGAGGACCCTCGAGGAGATACTCAGTAAGGTGGCCGACCTCGGAAGGCTCCTCGGTAATGAGGAGGAGGCCGCGGCCCTCGCCGGGAGGCTCAGGCGCAAGCTGGCCTCTGTGAGGCCCCTGCCCTCAAGGCCCACGGTCGTATACGAGATAAGCGCGAAATCGCTCAGGGTGGCCGGCGCAAGGAGCATCATCACCTCCATCATAGAGGCCGCCGGCGGTGAGAACGCCGTAAAGGTCGACAAGAAACACGTCCTGCTCTCCCCGGAAAGGGTCCTGGAGCTTAACCCGGACTTCTACGTCTACCAGGTGGGCCCCATGAACAAGAACCCCGAGCCCCCACTGAAGCGGCCCTTCTTCAGGTCTCTCCGCAGCAAGGTGGTCGAGGTTCCGGAGTTCGAGTTCGCAAGGCCCGGCATCAATGCATTCGATGCCGTAGTGGACCTAAACAAGATATTCAACGGAGAATACTGATGAACAATACAGTCTACTCGATAGGACTCGGTCCCGGCGACCCCGAGCTCCTGACGGTCAGGGCAAGGAGGCTGCTCGAGGAGTCGGACGTCGTGGTCGTCCCCCAGTCGGACGAGACCGGCAGGAGCGTGGCGAGGGATATCATCCTGCACTACATAGAGCCTTCAAAGATACTCATGTACTACTTCCCCATGAACAACGACAGGGAGGAGCTCGACAGGAGATACACCGACCTCGCCCGGAGGGTCAGGGACCTCGTGGAGGAAGGCAAGATGGTCTCCTACGTGACGATGGGGGACCCGACCATTTTCAGCACGTCGAACTACATCACGGAAAAACTGAGGGCCGTGGGCCTCGAGGTGATGCACGTCCCGGGGATAAGCTCCATAAACGCCGCCTCCACCATGCTGGGCCTCCCCCTCTGCGTAAAGGGGGAACACTTCGGCGTCTACGAGATGCCCGGCGATGTCGGCGAGGCAGTGAGCCTGATCAGGAGGCATCCGACCACGGTCTTCATGAAGGTGAACAGGAAGCTGCCCGTGCTCGTCGAGGCGGTCAGGAAGGCAGCACCCGAAAGGGCGTACCTCGCCCGCAGGATAGGGCTCGACGAGGAGGTCTTCTACGACATGCTCAACTGCTCGCCCCCGCCGGAGGCCGCGTACCTCTCGGTTGCGGTGATCAGGAGGGGACGGCCTGCTGGATAGAATCGTGCAGGATACAGGACGATTCGGCTGTTGTGAAGATGACTTGAAAATGGGTTTACGGCTGCCCCGCGTCTACGAGCGGAATCCGTCGGGGAAGAGTAGTTGTGAAGACGACATGAGAAAGGGTTTTACAACCGGAACGGCCGCTGCAGCAGCGGCAAAGGCGGCGGCGATGCTCCTTGTCCGGGGCAGAAAGCGGTGCCCTGCGGGTTACGTCGAGATTCCGATCCCGGGCAACAAGAGGCTCCGCGTCAGGGTTCACAGCGCGCGGCTCCTCGATCAGGGACCGGCTCCGCTCGCCACGGCGTCGGTGGTCAAGGACGCCGGCGGCGACCCCGACGTCACGGACGGGCTGGAGATAGTAGCAAGGGTGAAGAGGCTCGGCAGCACCGGAGACATTGAGATAAGAGGCGGTGAGGGTGTCGGGGTGGTGACAAGGCCGGGACTTCAGGTCCCGGTGGGTGAACCGGCGATCAACCCGGTGCCGAGAGAGATGATAAGAGAGGCGGTCAGGGAGGTGTTGCCCGAGGCCGGGGTCGAGGTCGAGATATCGGTCCCGGAGGGCCGGAGGATCGCTGCAAAGACCTTCAACCAGAGGCTCGGCATCGTCGGCGGCATATCGATAATCGGTACGACCGGGATCGTCGAGCCAATGAGCATCGAGGCCCTGAAGGCGACCATCAGGTGCGAGATCGACGTGGCATGGGAGGAGATCAGGCACTCACGTTCTCCACTCTTTCTCGCACCCGGCAGGATCGGGGAAGACGCCCTGAAGAGGCTCTTCGGTGACATACGGGTCGTGCAGATGAGCAACTTCGCCGGTGTCGCCCTCGAGTATGCCAGGGAGAAGGGTGTGAGCGGCATTGTCTTGGGCGGCCACCCCGGAAAGCTCGCCAAGATACTGATGGGACACCTCGACACGCACTCGGCGCGTTCGCCTCAGGCCGCCGGGTTCGTGGCCGGGTTCCTCGGCCTCGACAGGGAGTTCAACACGGTCGAGGAGATCATACAGGCACTCGGCGGGAACCCGGGACGGAAACAGGCGTTCTCGGGCCTTGCATCAGCTGTTGCAGGGGAGGTGAAGGAGGGGTTCGGCTTCGATGCGGTCGAGGTCTGCCTCTTCGACATGAAGAAAGAACTGATAGGCAGAGGCCGATGCACAGGATAAGGATAATAAGCGCAGGTCCCGGCGGAAGGGGATACATCACGGGCATTGCACTGCAGAAGGCCCGGCAGTGCGACGTGATCATAGGCACGGAGCAGCAGGTGGCCGCGGCAGGGCATGAACCCGGGCAGACCGTCCACAAGGAGAACTCCGTGGAGGGGATAATGCGGCTGATCGAGCAGCACGAGGGCGAACTCGTCGGCGTGCTCGTCACGGGTGACGCCGGTATCTACAGCCTCGCTCAGAGGATCATCGCGAGGTTCGGCAAGGAGGCGGTCGAAGAGGTGATCCCCGGGGTGTCGAGCATACAGGCGGCCTTTGCAAGGGTCAAGGAACCCTGGCTCAACGTGCGCGTCTTCTCTTTCCACGGAAGGCCCCTCGAGGGCCTCGGCGAGATACTGCACTGCGACAGGGCGGCGATCCTGTGCGACAGGGAACACGACGCAAAGGCCGTGCTCTCAGCACTGGCACGGCTCGGCCTCTTCACAGGGCAGCTGGACGTATACGTATGCCGTAACCTCACGATGGAGGACGAAGAGGTCATCGAGGTGAGAGGCCCCGGGGATATAGAGGGCATCGGGACAGGGAGAAGGGAGATCGTGCTGTTGATCAAAACAAGCAATTCGGAATCACGTCTGCAGAGGTGATCGATGTCAGTATACGGCATGACAGGACCTTCAGTCATTCCCGGCGGGCATCCAGCCCGTCTCCGAGGCAATTTTGTGATTCACCATCCAGGTGAATCCTATACAAGACTTAAAACCCATCAGGCCCGGTCATGCCGTTACCTATATCGCTGCTTCCCGCTTCCCAGTGTCTCGCCGCCCCTGCGGTCTCAACCGGATATTCCAGCGATATGATGAAGACAGCGGTAATAGCGATAACCAAAAAAGGCGCTGAAACGGCACGGCGGATCGCCTCGGCAACGGGCGCGGACCTCCACATCCGGGAGGGGTGCCTGAAGGGGGCTGACGGCGCAGTCGCCTTCGACAGCCTCTCTGCGCATGTAAGGGGCATATTCCATGAATACGACGGCCTCGTCTTCGTCATGTCCCTCGGCATAGTGAACAGGGTCATCGCCCCGATGATAAGGAGCAAGCACACGGACCCGGCCGTGGTCTGCCACGACGAGGTCGGAAGGTTCGTGATAAGCGTCCTCTCCGGCCACGAGGGCGGAGCGAACAGGCTCACCTACCTTGTGAGTTCAGCCACGGGGGCGGAGCCGGTCGTCACCACGGCCACAGAGGCGAACAGGCTCTACACGTGCGGGATCGGCTGCAGGAGAGGGGTCTCTGCCGGAGAAATCGTAAGGGCCGTAAAAGGGGCCTGCACGATGGCCGGCATCTCGGTCGGGGATGTAAGGTGCCTTGCCTCGGCATGGATCAAGCGAGACGAGCCCGGCCTGCTCGAGGCAGCCGAGGAGCTGGGCCTCCACCTGAGGTTCATACCCCGGTGGATGATCGAGGACTATTACGAGAGGAACCCGCGGGCCGCGAGGTCCGAGTTCGTGCATGAGAGGATCGGGGTGCATGGTGTATCAGAGCCGTGTGCAGTGCTGTCGTCGAGGAATGCATCCCTGGTACTGAGGAAGACGGGCTTCGGGGGCATAACCGTTGCAGTGGCAAGGGAGCGACTCACCGGAGGCAGCGCTGATGCCGGTGTCACGAAGGGGAAAGGCAGGGTCCTCCTCCTCGGCGGCACCACAGAGGCCACGGGTGTGGCTGAGCGGCTGGCGGACGAGGGCAGGGAGTTCTTCGTAACCACAGCCACGGAATACGGCCGGGACCTCTTTGCAGAGAGGTTCGGCGGCAGGGTGATAAAGGAACGGTTCACCGAGGAGTCACTCCGCAGATTCATAAGGGAGAAGGGGATAGAGACGGTGATCGACTGCACGCACCCCTATGCCGGGCTCATCACTGCGGCGGCGAAGGGCGCCTGCAGGTCGGAAGGAATAGAGTACGTCTCGGGGATACGCGACACCGGGAGCGACGAGGAAGCCGCCGCTTACGGCAGGACGGTGACCGTCTCTTCCCTCAGGGAGGCTGCAGAGAGGATCGCCGCGCTCGGCGCCAGGAGGCCGCTCTTCACCACAGGGAGTAAAGACCTCGGCTTTATTGATATACTTAACGGCATGGACGTCTTCGTCCGGGTGCTGCCGTACGAGGACTCCCTGAGGGCCTGCCTCGAGGCCGGCCTCAGGAGGCGCAACATCATAGCCATGCAGGGCCCGTTCTCCGCAGGGCTGAACGCCGCGCTGATAAGGCAGTACGGCATAGACTGCCTGGTGACCAAGGAGACCGGCAGGCAGGGCGGCTTCCACGAGAAGCTCGCCGCAGCACGGGAGTGCGGAATATGGTTCGTTGTGGTCGAAAACAGGGAGAGGTCGGAGATGTGACGATGTCGAAGGTATACTTCATAGGCGCAGGTCCAGGAGACCCTGAGCTCATGACGCTCAAGGGCAGGCGGCTGCTCGACGAGGCCCAACTGGTCATCTTCGCCGGAAGCCTCGTCAATCCCGAGATCGTCAAGGGCCTGAAGGCCGAGGTCCACGACTCATCGGGCATGTCCCTCGACGAGATCGTAGGGCTCATGAGCAGGGCCGCGGAGGAAGGCAGGACGGTGGCGAGGCTGCACACCGGCGACCCGGCCTTCTACAGCGCCATATCAGAGCAGATCGAGAGGCTCCGGGCCCTCGGCATAGAGTACGAGGTCGTCCCCGGCGTCTCCTCCGCCGGGGCCGGGGCCGCCGTCCTCGGGCAGGAGCTGACCATACCCGAGGTGAGCCAGACGGTCGTGATCACGCGTCTCGAGGGCAGGACCCCGGTGCCGGAGACCGAGAGGCTGAGGGACCTCGCCGCGCACAGGGCGACCATGGTGATATTCCTGAGCGTATCCATGATAGAGCGGGTGAGGGACGAACTGTTGCACGGCTATCCCCCGGACACACCCGTTGCAGTTGTGGAGAAGGCGTCCTGGCCTGAGGAGAGGGTCATCTACGGCACGCTCGGTGAGATCGCCGGGGCTGTGAACGCCGCAGGCATAAAGAAGACGGCCCTGATCTTTGTCGGAGAGGCCCTCAGGGCGTCGAGGGAGGCAACGGGCAGGGAATCCAGGCTCTACAGCAGGGACTTCAGGCATGGGTACAGAAGATAACACCACGGCTGCAGCATCGCCGTTCTTCAGCGGAGACACCGGGCATGGGCACTGAAGAGAGGGGCAGGCTCTACATAGTCGGGATCGGCCCTGGCGGCAGGGAGCACGTCACGCCTGCGGCCCTGAGGGCGATCGCGGCCTCGGAGGTCGTCGTGGGCTACACGACTTACATCAGGCTGATAGAGGATATAGTCACGGGCAAGGAGGTCGTCACCACGGGCATGACCAGGGAGGTGCAACGCTGTACAAAGGCCCTGGAGGCCGCCTCCTCGGGCAGGACCGCGGCCCTCATATGCAGCGGAGATCCGGGCATATACGCCATGGCAGGCCTCGTGTTCGAGCTGGCGAGGAACCGCTCCGCCTCCGGCATGGTGCCGGCAATCGAGGTCATCCCCGGGGTTCCCGCCCTGTCGGCGTCGGCATCGAGGCTCGGCGCCCCTCTGATGCACGACTTCGCTGCAATAAGCCTCTCGGACAGGCTCACGCCCTGGGAGGAGATCGACAGGAGGCTCCACGCAGCGGCTGGGGCCGATTTCGTCATCGTCATCTACAACCCGAGGAGCAGGGGCAGGAAGGACCACCTCGAGAGGGCTGTCAGCATCATATCCGGCTACAGGAGGGCCGACACCCCCGTCGGGATCGTGAAGGCCGCCACGAGGAAAGACGAGAGGATAATAGTCACAGCACTCGGCAGCGTGCCCTTCGAAGAGGTCGACATGCAGAGCACGATCATCGTCGGCAACAGCAGGACCTTCGTCTGGGACGGCCGGATGGTCACCCCGAGGGGATATGCCGGCAAGTACGAATTATAACGCTGCACCGGGCGGGCGGCCGAGGGCTCGAGTGCGTGGTTCCGGAACTCATGGAACCTGAAACCGAACAGGATGAAACCGAATAGAGAGAGGAGGCCGGTGAATGACCCAGATTGAACGTGCAAGAACGGGAGAGACAACCGAAGAGATCAGGGAGGTCGCAGCAGAGGAGGGCATTGACCCGGAAACCGTCAGGCGGAGGGTCGCAGAGGGCCGGATAGTGATCCCGGCCAACAGGAACCGCTCCGCACGCGTGGTGGGCATAGGCAAGGGGCTGAGGACCAAGGTGAACGCCTCGATCGGGACATCAACGGACATTGCCGACATGGCCATGGAGGTCGAAAAGGCCCGCGTCGCCGAAAGATACGGGGCCGACACACTGATGGACCTGAGCGTGGGCGGAGACATTGCCGCCGTAAGGAGGGCCGTGATGGATGCAACAGGCCTGCCGGTCGGCACGGTCCCCCTTTACGAGGCCTTCTCGACCGCGATCGAGAAGTACGGCGCCGCCGTGGAGATGCCGGCGGAACTCCTCTTCGAGATCACGGAGAGGCAGTGCGCCGAAGGTGTGGCGTTCATGGCGATCCACTGCGGCATCAACAGGAGGACCGTCGAGATGCTGAGGAGACAGCATTACCGCTACGGCGGGCTCGTCTCAAAGGGCGGCTCATACATGGTTGCATGGATGGAGCACAACAACATGGAAAACCCCCTTTACGAGCACTTCGACCGCGTGGTGGAGATTCTGAAGAGATACGACGTGGTGCTGAGCCTCGGAAACGGTTTCAGGGCAGGCGCCATCCACGACTCCACCGACAGGGTCCAGATCCAGGAGCTGCTCATAAACTGCGAACTCGCCGAGACCGGCAGAGAGATGGGGTGCCAGACCATGGTCGAAGGCCCGGGCCACATCCCGATAGACGAGATAGAGGCGAACATCATCCTCCAGAAGAGGATGTCCGGAGAGGCCCCCTTCTATATGCTCGGGCCGATAACGACGGACGTGGCGCCGGGGTACGACCACATCACGTCCGCCATAGGTGCAGCCCTCTCCTCTGCTTACGGGACCGACTTCATCTGCTACGTCACCCCATCTGAACACCTCGGGCTACCCTACCCTGAAGACGTGAGGGAAGGCGTTACGGCAGCGAGGATAGCGGCCCACATAGGCGACATGATCAAGTACAAGAGACGGGACAGGGACAAGGAGATGTCTATGGCGAGGAGGGACATGGACTGGCGCAAGCAGTTCGCCCTCGCCATAGACCCGGAGAGGGCGAGGGAGATAAAGGCGAAGCGGGGAAACGGCGATTCCCACACCTGCACCATGTGCGGCAGCTTCTGCGCAAACGAGATACTGAGCGGCATGTTCGAAGAGGACAAGAAGGGCTCTGACAAGGAGTAGGAGCGCTCTGCTTGAATGACCGGGTTATCACCGGCGCGAGACCGCTCGGGGGGGGACGGAGGGTGGTTGACTTTTTGACCACTCGGCGGTTAGATTGCTACACCTTGACTGAAAAGCCAAGGTCATTTCACGAAGATTTTGCAGTTTTCTCTTAAAAAAACTGCTCGAGAGGGAGTGCGTCAGGTGATGCCCTGAAATACCTGTAAAAAGGAGAATGCTTCGGTTATTCTTTTACACCCCGAAACTCAAAAGAAAGGAGAACCGAGGCCCATGGAAAGGATGCGCCGAGCAGGGAAACAGGCAGGGAGCTCAAGGAGCTTTCAACAGGAAGGTTGGTGGGGGAGAACCTGTTGAGTTCGGTTTTGCAATGGGGGAAGCAGCTTATCGTGCAGGAGATGATCGAGGCCTAAGAAGACGGATATACCCCCATTTTCTAAAACAGGATAAATACGGGGGACTGTCCACCTCCCGTGTTTTTGAGTTAGTTCAACATTTGCACAGTCGGTGGACAGTCCCTGATACGGAACTTACTAAAAATGCATTCAAGCTATTGCGTTTTACCGCCTTGCTTCTGTATTATTTGTTATATTTGAAATTATTACTTAAAGGGTACTTATCATGAACAGAGTTTATAGTAATCCTCCCATTATTGAAGCTTTATGTGAATTTCAATTTATCCCAAGCCAGCCATGGGATTTAACAATACCTGGCTTGATATATGAAAAGGTCAAAGACCAATTCCCTGATCGGCAACAGCAATTAGGCATTGGGGTGCAATTTACACCAACAGAGAAAGGAATTGAACATAAAATAGAGCCTGCCCCTCCACGTATACAGTTTCATAGAAGGGATAAGACTGCATTAATACAGGTAGCCCCCGATCTGCTTGTAGTTAATCAATTACGCCCATACCCTAAATGGGAAAATTTTAAACCCCTGATTTTAAACGCCTTGCAAACTTACATAGAAATTGTTTCACCAAGAGGATTTAAAAGAATTGGTTTAAGATATATCAACAAATTAAATATTAATGATAAAACCATTGAAATTAGCGATTATTTAAATTTCTACCCATCAGTACCTGAAGACATACCATCAGTATATACAAACTTTATTTGTCGTGTGGAAGTCCCTTATAATTATAATAAAGAAAGGGATTTAATGCTATTAACAGTTGCAACTTCACCACCTGAGAATCAAGAAGTTTTAAGTATTGTTTTAGACCTTGATTATATATTAGCTAAACACGAAGCCATCTCTATAGGCGAGGTTGAGGACTGGTTAGAAATAGCTCATGCTACTATAGAATCCACCTTTGAGTCTTGTATAACTGACAAGTGTAGAATTTTATTTGAAGAGGTCCGGTCATGAAACTGTCTCACAGTAAATATAAATCAACAATATCTGAAGAAGTTTCTTCTTCACTTTATAAAGGTAGCTCGTATACCTTTGCAAAAAGTGAGGCCACTGAGGGGTCTTTTTATTCTTCTATTTCCTCTTCTGTAACAATAGATATCCCAGCTAAGTTGTTTGGAGAACTTATTGAATGGAAAAATTTACCAAATTATCCATTACCTATTCAGATCTTTGAGTTGCGTAATTTTGAAAAAACCTTAGAGCAACTCAATGCCTTAGAATCTATAACAGGAATATTAAACGAGCTAACTCCAAAGCAAATAGAAATTTTTGAAGAGGAAATAAAAAGGAGACCACTCTTTGAATGAATTATATCCTTGATACGAATATTATCTCCTCGATCCTAAAAGGAAATCAAGAACTCAAAAAAAAGATTGCAAAGGTATTATTAGATGGAAAAGAAGTTCTAATTCACTCTATATGTTACTATGAAATAAAGAGGGGCTTATTAGCAGCAGATGCTATATCTCAATTAAAGCGTTTTGAAGATTTTGTGAATAAGTTTAAGATTCTTTTTCTTGATAATAGAGCCGTTTTTGATGATGCATCTAAAATATATGCAACTCTAAAAAGAAAAGGTAAACCAATTGAAGATGCGGATATCTTAATAGCTGCCTCATGTAAACAACATGGCTGTGTAATTGTGACTGACAATATCAAACATTTTGAAAGAATAAAAGACATAAAGTTTGAAAATTGGCTTGCTGAGTAGTTTTTTATGAAAAAGCTTAGATAATGGTCAACGAATCTGGACTGTACAAATGATCCGCTTCTGCATCGAGCATCGCATTCCATTTCGAATAAACCGCTGGTTTTATTCTGCTCGACTTCGTCCTTTGCGGGGGCTGACTCCTCTCCTCAATTCAATTCGGTTGCAGCTGATCAGGACGTGGCTTGCGGGAGAAGTATTCCTCGGCAACCTCTTCTGGCACTTCTGATTCATTCCCGTCATAGAGCGGTAGCCCGTAATCGAACCAACCGCGCAATCCGGTCTTCAGTGAGCTCACTCGCGTAAAGCCCATCTGCTTCATGGTGTAAGCCGCCAATACGCTGCGATTGCCGGAACGGCAGATCACCACGATTTCCCGGTCCCGGCCACCTGCCAGTTCCGGCACTGTATATTCGTAGTTCCAGTCACAGGAGGCCTCAAGAATACCGCGAGGGACATTGATGGAGTTCTTAATATGAACAGTGGCGTATTCATCCGGCTCGGTAACATCCACCAGCAGAATACTGTCGTTTTCCGCCAGCTTCTCCTCCAGGTCCCAGGGAAACAGCTCGTCGACTTCAGATAATGCTTCTTCGACTAATTGCTTGAATGTTTTCATGTCTGCATTATTCCTTCACTGACAGATAAGAAATCGCTTTTAAGTCTGTTGTAATTTTAACAGAAAAATGCTGATCATGCAAGCTAAAACCTTAGACTTCCGGAAAAAAAACCGACAAATAATCGGGGCCGCCTCGTAAACTGAGCGAACTGACAAGCCACGAAGGCACAGTTCGGCGGACGGGCCCCTGTAAACGCGATTAGTGACAGGCACAAGTCTTCAAGATGTCATGGAACAACCGTGTAATGCTTTGTCAACAGAGAGGCACGTGCCTCTCTTCAGGGGCTTGGAGGGCCTCAAGCTGAGGCTCAATGCCTGACGAGCAACACGTACTCGTTCAACGGCAATGACAAAAGGGCCCGCCTTAAGCATCCTGGGTCTCTGTCTCCTCTGTCTCCTGCGTCTCCTCGATCTCCTCCGAGTCCCTCTTCACGAACGTGTTCCTGTATCTCAGCATCCCGGTCCCTGCGGGGATGATCCTGCCCATTATCACGTTCTCCTTGAGGCCCCTCAGCTCGTCGACCTTGCCCTCGAGGGCCGCCTCGGTCAGGACGCGGGTGGTCTCCTGGAACGAGGCAGCAGCCACCCAGCTGTAAGTCGACAGCGAAGCCTTTGTTATGCCGAGCAGCATGGGCTTGCCGGTTGCGGGCCTGCCTCCCTTTGCCCTGACGCGTTCGTTCTCTTCGATGAACTCCAGCCTGTCAACCTGGTCGCCCATCAGGAAGACCGTGTCTCCCGGGTCCTCGATCTTTATCTTCCGCATCATCTGCCTGACTATGATCTCGATGTGCTTGTCGTTGATGGTGACGCCCTGCAGCCTGTAGACCTTCTGCACCTCGTCAACGAGGTAGCCCTGCAGCTCACGCGGTCCGAGGATGTCGAGTATGCTGTGCGGGTTGACGGCACCGTCCATCAGTGGCTCGCCGGCCCTCACCCAGTCACCCTCGTGCACGGTCACGTGCTTCCCCTTGGGAATCATGTATTCCTTGACAGTATCACCGGCCCTGACCACAACGACCCTCTGTCCCTTGGGCGCGCTCTTGAACTCCACGACCCCGTCTATCTCCGAGACGATGGCGTGCTCTTTCGGCTTTCTCGCCTCGAAGAGCTCGGCGACCCTCGGGAGGCCTCCGGTGATGTCCTTTGTCTTGGTGGTCTCGCGGGGTATCTTGGCGAGTATGTCTCCGGGACGCACGATGTCGCCCTTCTCCACCAGTATGTGGGCCCCTGCCGGCAGGAGGTACCGCGCGAGGTGGTTGGTGCCCGGTATCTTCAGCGTGGCCTTACCGTGTTCGTCCTTTATGGAGATACGGGGCCTCATGTTGGGCGGATAGTCGATTATCACCTTCTGGCTCAGTCCGGTTATCTCGTCGACCTCCTCCTTGACGGTAACGCCCTCGGTTATGTCCCCGAGCGCTATGCGGCCGCCGACCTCGGTCAGGATGGGCACCGAGTAGGGGTCCCACTCGACGAGCTTCTGGCCTATCTTTACGGTCTGCCCGTCCTCGACCAGCAGCCTGGCGCCGTAGACGAGGTTGTACTTCTCCTTCTCCCTTCCCTGGCTGTCCACTATTGCAAAGGTCGCGTTCCTGTTGAGTACGACGAGGCTCCCCTCCCTGTTTCTCACGGCATTGACGTTTATGAACTTGACCTTGCCGGAGTTCTTGGCCTCGAGAACGGCCTGCTCGATCACCTTGGTCGCCGTGCCGCCTATATGGAACGTCCTCATCGTGAGCTGCGTGCCCGGCTCTCCGATCGACTGTGCAGCCATTATGCCGACGGTCTCACCGTTTTCGACAAACGCGCCCCTGCTGAGGTCCCTGCCGTAGCAGGTGGCGCAGACCCCGAACTTGGTCTCGCACGTGAGCACTGATCTTATCTTCACGCTCCCTATGCCGGCCTCGGATATCCTCTTGAGGGCCGCCTCGTCAATCTCACCGTTCCTCTTGAGAATCACCTCCGAGGTCAGCGGGTCCTTTATGTCTTCTGCGGCGGTCCTGCCGAGAATACGGTCCTCGAGCGACTGTATGATCTCTCCGCCTTCTATCAGGGCGGTGACCACTATGCCCTCATGCGTGCCGCAGTCGTGCTCGGTTATGATCACATCCTGGGCGACATCCACGAGCCTCCTCGTGAGGTACCCGGCGTTTGCCGTCTTGAGCGCGGTGTCTGCGAGGCCTTTCCTTGCACCGTGGGTCGAGATGAAGTACTGGAGCGGGCTGACACCCTCGCGGAAGTTGGCCGTGATCGGCGTCTCTATGATCTCGCCCGAAGGCTTGGCCATCAGTCCCCTCATGCCTGCAAGCTGCCTTATCTGGGCCGCCGATCCCCTCGCGCCCGAGTCCGCCATCATGAAGATGCTGTTGAACGACCGCCTCTCCATCAGCTCCTCTTCACTGAGCTTCTTGCCGTCCTCGGCGCCGAGTTCCTTCATCATCTCCTCGGCGACCCTCTCGGTGACGTTCGCCCAGATGTCGATGACCTTGTTGTAGCGCTCGCCGTGGGTTATCAGGCCGTCTGAATACTGCTTGTAGACCTCGAGGACCTGCTGCTCGGCCTGCTTTATGAGCTCTGCCTTCTTCGAGGGTATGTGCATGTCCTCGATGCATATCGATATGCCCGACTTGGTGGCATACTCGAAACCGAGCCTCTCGAGGTTGTCGAGGAGTATGACCGCGGTCCTCCTGCCGACGTTCTTGTAGCAGTGGTCCACGAGGTTCTGTATCTCCTTCTTGCTCAGCTCCTTGTTTATGGTCGAGAAGGGTATCTCCTCGGGCAGTATCTCGCTGAATACGACCCTGCCGACGGTGGTCTCCACCAGTTCGCCGTCCATCCTCACCTTTATCCTCGCATGCTCGGAGACGACCCCGGCATTATAGGCGTCCCTCACGTCTTCACGGTCCGCAAAGACCATCCCCTCACCGCGGGCACCCTTGCGCTCCTTCGTGAGATAGTAGAGGCCGAGGACCATGTCCTGAGTGGGAAAGACTATCGGCTTTCCGTTGGCAGGCGAGAGCAGGTTGTTGACGGACATCATGAGCACCCTCGCCTCGATCTGCGCCTCTATGGAGAGCGGCACGTGCACCGCCATCTGGTCGCCGTCGAAGTCGGCGTTGTAGGCCGTGCAGACGAGCGGGTGGAGCTTTATCGCCTTGCCCTCGACGAGCACGGGATCGAACGCCTGGATGCCGAGCTTGTGGAGCGTGGGCGCCCTGTTCAGCAGCACGGGGTGTTCCTTGATTACGTCCTCGAGGGCGTCCCACACCTCGGGGGTCTCCATCTCCACCAGCCGCTTGGCCTGTTTGATGGTGGTCGCGTGGCCCTTCTCTTCCAGCTTGTTGAAGACGAACGGCTTGAAGAGCTCCAGGGCCATCACCTTGGGCAGGCCGCACTGGTGAAGCTTCAACTCAGGCCCGACGACTATGACCGAACGGCCCGAGTAGTCGACCCTCTTGCCGAGGAGGTTCTGGCGGAAACGTCCCTGCTTGCCCTTTATCATGTCGCTCAGCGACTTCAGCGGCCTCTTCGAGGAGGTCTTCATCGCCCGCGTGCGCTTGGTGTTGTCGAAAAGGGCGTCCACGGCCTCCTGGAGCATCCTCTTCTCGTTCTTGATGATGACGCTCGGGGCCTTCAGCTCCATCAGCCTCTTCAGCCTGTTGTTCCTGTTTATCACCCTACGGTAGAGGTCGTTCAGGTCTGACGTGGCAAACCTTCCGCCGTCGAGATGGACGAGCGGTCTCAGGTCCGGCGGAAGCACGGGGACCACGTCGAGTATCATCCACTCGGGCTTGTTGCCCGATTTCCTGAATGCCTCGATCACCTTGAGGCGCTTGGTGAGCTTCCTCTTCTGGCCGACCGAGGTCGACTCCTGTATCTTCGTCTTGAGCTCCACGCTGAGGGCGTCGAGGTCGACCTTTCTGAGCAGTTCCCGTATGGCCTCCGCTCCCATGCCGGCCTTGAACGCGTTCCCGTACTCGGCGGTCATCTTCTTGTATTCCTCTTCAGTGAGGAGCTGCTTCTCCTTGAGCGGGGTGTCTCCGGCGTCTATCACTATGTAGTTCTCGAAATAGAGGACCTTCTCGAGGTAGCGCATCGTCATGTCGAGCAGCGTGCCTATCCTGCTCGGGACCCCCTTCAGGAACCATATGTGTGCCACTGGGGTCGCAAGCTCGATATGGCCGAGCCTCTCCCTGCGGACCCTCGCCTGTATCACCTCGACCCCGCACTTGTCGCAGACAACCCCCCTGTGCTTCATCCTCTTGTACTTGCCGCAGAGGCACTCCCAGTCCTTCACCGGACCGAATATCTTCGCGCAGAAGAGTCCGTCCCTCTCGGGCTTGAAGGTCCTGTAGTTGATGGTCTCGGGCTTCTTGACCTCACCGAAAGACCACTCGCGGATCCTGTCGGGCGAGGCCAGCTTTATCCTGATCGCATCGAAATCCCTCGGGTTCCTCGGCTTCTGGTACAGGGAGTAAATCTCCTCCATCGGAGACTTCGTCTCGACCTCAGGGGCCTTCTTGTCGGCCGACCTTGCTTCACTCTGCAAAGCATCCATCATCTATTCCCCCTTCTTCCTTTTTTCCAGTATCTCGACATCCAGGCAGAGGCTCTTCAACTCCTTGATGAGGACGTTGAAGGACTCCGGCACACCGGACTCGAGGGAGGCCTCGCCCTTGACGATCGCCTCGTACATCTTTCCGCGGCCCTGGACGTCGTCGCTCTTGATGGTCAGGAACTCCTGGAGTGTATATGCCGCTCCGTACGCCTCGAGCGCCCAGACCTCCATCTCTCCCAACCTCTGCCCGCCGAACTGCGCCTTTCCGCCGAGAGGCTGCTGTGTGACGAGCGAATACGGGCCTATCGACCTCGCGTGCACCTTGTCGTCGACGAGGTGGTGCAGTTTCATCATGTACATGGTTCCGACCGTCACCGGCCTCTGGAAGGGCTCGCCGGTCCTTCCGTCGAAGAGGACCGTCTGGCCGTTGGTGGGCAGTCCTGCCTTCTTCAGCAGGGCCTTTATCTCGCTCTCCTTCGCCCCTTCGAAGACCGGCGAGGCGACGTGCAGACCGAGCGCCCTTGCAGCCCAGCCGAGGTGTGTCTCGAGAATCTGGCCCACGTTCATCCTCGAGGGGACACCGAGGGGGTTCAGGACTATGTCGACCGGCGTGCCGTCCGGGAGGTAAGGCATGTCCTCCTCGGGCAGAACCATCGCAATCACTCCCTTGTTGCCGTGCCTCCCGGCCATCTTGTCGCCGCTCTGTATCTTCCTCTTCATGGCGATGTATACCTTCACGAGCTTGTTCACGCCCGGCGGGAGGTCGTCGCCTTTCCTGAGGCGGTCCACCTTCTCGTCGTACTCTGCCTGAAGGTGCTTGGTATAGTCCTTTATCTCTTTCATGTAGCGGTCTATCTTCGCCTGCACATCGGCGTTCTGCACCTTGAACCTGCCGAGGTGCTGGTCCTTCACCTTATCGAGCTGTTTTGCGGTGATCTTCCTGCCCTTCGCACAGATGACCTCCTTGGTCTTCGGCATCTTGACATCCTCGGCGGCCTTCTGCCCCACGAGGAGTTCCCTTATCCTCTGGTAGACCTCCTCGGTCGCTATGCGGAGCCTCTCCTCCAGGTCGCGCTGGAGCTCCTTCATCTCTTCTTCCTCTATGCTCTTCGAACGCGCATCCTTCTTGGCGCCCTTTCTCGAGAATATCCGCACGTCCACGACCGCCCCCGAGATGCCCGGCGGCACCCTCAGCGAGGAGTCCTTCACGTCCTCGGCCTTTTCACCGAAGATCGCCCTGAGCAGTTTCTCCTCGGACGTGAGCTGGGACTCACCCTTGGGCGTGACCTTGCCGACTATGATGTCGCCCGGGCCCACCTCGGCGCCGATCCTCACTATGCCGCTCTCGTCGAGGTCCTTAAGCGCGTCCTCTCCAACGTTGGGAATGTCTCTCGTGATCTCCTCAGGACCGAGCTTCGTCTCGCGGGCCTCCACCTCGAACTCCTCTATGTGTATCGAGGTGTAAACGTCGTCCTTCACGAGCCTCTCGCATATGAGTATCGCGTCCTCGAAGTTGTAACCGCCCCATGGCATGAAGGCGACAAGCACATTCTTGCCTGGTGCAAGCTCTCCAAGATCGGTGCACGGGCCGTCGGCGAGCACGTCTCCCTTCTCGACCCTGTCACCCTCCTTCACTATCGGCTTCTGGTTGAAGCACGTGCCCTGGTTCGAGCGGGCGAACTTCATCAGGTTGTATATGTCGACCCTTCCGCCCTTCTCGGGGTCGAGCAGCCCGAACTCGGACTCCTCGCCACCGCCGCCGTTGTCGGTCACCCTGACGACGATCCGCGTGGAGTCCACGCTCTCTACGACCCCCGACCTCTTCGCGATCACGACGACACCGGAGTCCTTCGCCGCGATCCCTTCCATGCCCGTGCCGACGAGCGGGGCCTCCGAGGTAAGCAGCGGTACCGCCTGGCGCTGCATGTTCGAACCCATGAGCGCCCGGTTGGCGTCGTCGTTCTCGAGAAACGGAATCAGGCTCGCCGAGACACCGACGATCTGCTTGGGCGAGACGTCCATGTACTGGACCTCGTCCGGGGTCACCATCTTGAAGTCGCCGGCGAGCCTCGCAGGGACGGCCTCGCCGAGGAGCTTGCCCTTCTTGCCTATCGGGACCGTGGCCTCGGCGATCACGTACTTCTCGCTGTCTATGGCCGTGAGGTACTCGACCTCGTCGGTGACCACTCCGGCCTTTACCTTTCTGTACGGAGCCTCAATGAAGCCGTACTCGTTTATCCGCGCGTAAGTGGCAAGCGATGTTATCAGGCCGATGTTCGGCCCCTCAGGGGTCTCGATGGGACAGATCCTTCCATAGTGCGTCGGGTGTACGTCCCTGACCTCAAACCCGGCACGCTCCCTCGTAAGTCCACCGGGGCCGAGCGCGCTCAGCCTCCTCTTGTGGGTTATCTCGGAGAGCGGGTTGGTCTGGTCCATGAACTGGCTCAGCTGGCTCGAACCGAAGAACTCCTTCACCGCTGCCATTACAGGCTTGGCGTTTATGATGTCGTGGGGCATCACCTCTTCGAGCTCGGTGAGGGTCATCTTCTCCTTTATCGCCCTCTCCATGCGGATGAGCCCGATGCGGAACTGATTCTCCAGGAGTTCGCCGACCCCCCTCACCCTCCTGTTTCCGAGGTGGTCTATGTCATCCACCTCGCCTTGTCCGGTCCTGAGTTTAAGGAGGTACTTCACTATCTCTATTATGTCCCTGTCCGTCAGGACCTTCGTCTCCAGAGGAATGTCGAGCCCGAGCTTCTTGTTGATCTTCAGCCTGCCGACCGGTGAGAGGTCGTACCTCTTCTCGTCGAAGAAGAGCCCGTTGAAGAGCTCCTCTGCCGCCTCGACGGTCGAGGGCTCGCCCGGACGGAGCTTCTTGTATATCTCGATGAGGGCCTCTTCCCTGCTGTTCACCCTGTCGGTGATGATGGTGTCCCTCAGCGACGGCAGGTACCTCACGTTGTCTATGAAGAGGAGCTCAACGGAGTCGAGCTTCAGTGCCACGAGCCTTTCGAGCACCTCCTCGGTTATGGGCTCGTTGCTCTCGAGGATCACCTCGCCGGTCTCGGGGTCTATGATATCCTTCAGCGTGATCCTGCCGATTATCTCCTCGCGCGCGATGGGTATCTCCTCGATGCCCGCGTTTGCGAGCCTCCTGAGGGAGACCTTCGTTATCTTGCTCCCCTCCTTCAGGATCACGTCGCCGGTCTTCGGGTCCTTGACCTCGAACCTCGACTTCACGCCTGCCAGTATCTCGGTTACCGGCCTCGCAAACTCCTCCTTGCCCTTTATCTTGATGGTCTCAGAGGGATAGAACGTGCTGAGCAGCTCCTCGTTGCTGTAGCCGAGGGCCTTCAGCACTATCGTGGCCGGTATCTTCCTCCGCCGGTCTATCCTCACGTAGAGTACGTCCTTGGTATCGAACTCGAAGTCGAGCCACGACCCCCTCGATGGGATCACCCTCGATGTGTAGAGCGGCCTGCCGCTGACGTGGGTCTTCGTCTTGTCAGGACTGAAGAAGACGCCGGGAGAGCGGTGCAGCTGGCTCACGATGACCCTCTCGGTGCCGTTTATGATGAAGGTGCCCGTGTCCGTCATGAGCGGTATCTCGCCCATGTAGACCTCCTGCTCCCTCGACTCCTTCAGAACCTTGTTCTTGGACTCGTCCATCTCGTACAGGTCGAGCCTGACCTTTATCTTAAGGGGAGCCCCGTAGGTGATGCCCTTGTGAAGGCACTCCCTCATCGTGAACTTGGGTTTCTTTACGTCGTACTCAATGAACTCTATGGTCGCCGTCTCGTTGTAGTCCGAGATCGGAAAGACGCTCTTGAAGGCCGCCTGCAGTCCTATGTCCTTCCTCTCATCCGGGGGGGTGTCCTTCTGAAGGAACCTGTCATAGGAAACCTTCTGAAACTCGATCAAGTAGGGTACGTCCAGCAATGGAGGAACCTTTCCAAAACTGAGTCTCTCTCTTAAAACCCTTTTCATGGTTCTCCTTTCAAGATTCGTTGAATTGTATACGTGCCATCACGCATCAAGAAAACGGCCGCGCCGCCATGCGCCGCCCCGAGACCCCCGCTGCAGCACATGACGGCCGACCGGATTACTTAAACCTGATCACTTGATCTCCACGGCGGCTCCCTGCTCCTCGAGCTTGGCCTTCACGGCCTCTGCCTCATCCTTGGAGACACCCTCCTTGACAGGAGCCGGAGCACCGTCGACCAGGGCCTTCGCCTCCTTCAGCCCAAGCCCGGTGATCTCCCTGACGACCTTGATCACCTGTATCTTCTTGTCGCCTGCAGAGGAGAGGATCACGTCGAAGCTCGTCTTCTCCTCTTCAGGTGCCTCGGCCGCAGCAGCACCGGCCGGCATCGAGGCCATGGCCACCGGGGCCGCTGCCTGCACGCCGTACCTCTCCTCGAACTCCTTGATGAACTGCGACATCTCGAGGACCGTCATGTTGTCGATGAATTCAAAGACCTGTTCCTTCGTAACTTCCGCCATTCTTTATATCCTCCTGTAGGAATTGTTTGTTTTCTCTCCTCCGGCAAAACCGGCCGCTACTGACCCTTCTTCTCTTTCAGCGCGTTGAGGGCATAGCCGAACCTCTGTATGGTCGCCTGCAGCAGAGACGCCATCTTCGACATGGGAGCAGCCATGGCACCGGCGAGCATCGCAAGCTGCACATCCCTCGACGGAAGGGTCGCCACGCTCTTGAGTTCGTCGAGGTCCACCAGCTTGCCCTCGATCACGCCGTCCTTGACCTCGAAGGTCTCGTTCTGCTTCGCATACTCGAGCACCTTCTTTGCAACCAGCACCGGATCGTCATATCCGATCGCGATGCCGACGGGACCGACGAACCGGTCCTTGGCCACGGCCACAGGGGTCTCCTCGGCGGCGATCCTCGCAAGGGTGTTCTTCACCACCCTGTACTCGATGTCCGACGCCTTGAGCAGCCTCCTCATCTCCGAGATCTCCGCCACGGTCAGACCCTTGTAGTCCGTGAAGACCACTCCCTTCGCCCTCTGGAACTTGTCCTTCAGTGCATCGAGTTCCTCGGACTTCTGCTTTCTGGTTTTCAGGTTCTACCTCCTTTCCCAGAGACAACAACGCCGACTTCGGACTGAGAATCCACGATCAACGGCACGAGGGCCGCTGACCGCAGACGAGGTCAATCCCACCGGTCTCGGCAGGCCGGCAACTACACCGCCCGGTTCATACCGCCGGAGCCGGGGCTTGCCGTTTAATATCCCAACCTGCTGTCTCTGACCGAAAATTCGACCGGGTAATACCCGGCAATCAATGAACAACACAAAGAATCAAGCCGCTTACGGATGCCCTGCGGCGATGTTGATGTAGCATGGAGTAGTGAGAGTCAAGGTTGCCACCCCCCTGAGCAGCGGACGCGATGAGCGACTGATCCGGTGTATCAATATCAAGCGGCCTTTTTCACGACGGTATTTATATCGACCTTAATCCCGGGTCCCATGGTCGTAGAAAGCACGACACCCCTTATGTACTTGCCCTTGGCGGCCGGGGGCTTCGCCTTCATTATGGCGTTCAGTGCGGCCTGCACGTTCTCTGCAAGTTTCTCCTTGTCGAATGAGACCTTGCCGACCGACATGTGCACTATGCCGCCCTTCTCGACCCTGAAGTCGACCTTACCCGCCTTTATCTCCTTCACCGCCTTGCCGACGTCGAAGGTGACCGTGCCGAGTTTCGGGTTCGGCATCAGCCCCCTCGGGCCGAGTATCTTTCCGATCCTGCCCACGAGTCCCATCATGTCCGGAGTAGCCACGGCCTTGTCGAAATCGAGCCACCCCTTCTGTATCTTCTCGACGAGGTCTTCGGCCCCGACATAGTCGGCACCGGCATCGAGCGCCTCCTTCTCCTTCTCTCCCCTGGCGAAGACGAGGACCCTCACCTTCTTTCCGGTCCCGTGCGGCAGCGTGACCGTCCCCCTGACGATCTGGTCCGACTTCTTCGGGTCGACCCCGAGCTTCACCGCGAGGTCCACGCTCTCGTCGAACTTTGCAAAGGATGTCTCCTTTATGACGTCCAGGGCCTCGTCGAGGTAATACTCCCTCGTGCTGTCCACCTTCTTCTTGGCCTCTATGATCTTCTTACCCATAAACCTCTATCATCCTCCTTTTTGCTTTACGGTCGACGCCCTCGGCGACTCCCGACCGTCAACTCTCGACCACCTCGATCCCCATGCTCCTGGCCGTACCCTCTATGATCTTCACTGCATCGTCAACCGTGTAGGCATTGAGGTCCGGCATCTTCGTCGTGGCTATCTCCTTCGCCTGCTCGATGGTTATCCTCCCCACGGTCTCCTTTCCTGTCTCGGACGCCCCCTTGATCACTCCCGCAGCCTTCTTGATCAGCTCGGCCGCAGGCGGTGTCTTCGTGATGAAGGAAAAGGACCTGTCCGAGTATATGGTGAGGACAGCGGGAATTATCGTGTCACCCATGGACTCGGTCTTTGCATTGAACTGCTTGCAGAAGTCCATTATATTTATCCCGTGGGGACCAAGGGCAGGACCTACAGGGGGCGCGGGTGATGCCTTGCCCGCCTGTATCTGCAACCTGACTTCCGCTATTACTTCCTTGGCCATCTCATTCCTCCCTTTCGATCTTTGCGTGTTGCACGGCGATGCGCCCCGGAATCGGGCACCGCCGTGTCCTGTCTATATTCTCACGTCTTCTCGACCTGGTAGAAGCTCAGCTCAACAGGGGTCTGCCTGCCGAATATGCTCACCATGACCTTCAGCCTTCCATGGTCTATGTCTATCTCGTCGACCACACCCACGAAGTTAGCAAACGGCCCGTCGATTATGCGAACGTTCTCACCCCTCTGGTACTGCGTCTTCGGGGGCTCCTGCGGTGCCCTCTCCAGCTGCTGGAGCACGATGTCGACCTCTTCCGCAGGCAGGGCTATCGGCCTGGTTCCGCCGACGAAGCCGGTCACCCTCGGGATGCTCCTTATCAGGTGCCAGGTCTCGTCGTCGAGCACCATCTCAACCAGTATGTACCCGGGATAGAACTTCTTGTCCGTCTCCTTCTTCTTGCCGCTCTTGAGCTCGACGACCCGTTCCGTCGGTATGAGCACCCGGGTTATCTTCTCCTCCAAGCCCTTTCTCTTAACCTTGTCCTCTATCGCATCCTTCACCTTCTCCTCGAACCCGGAATATGTATGCACAACGTACCAGTTTTTCTCCATCACCCCTACCTTAAGATAAATTTCACGAATTTTGACAGGACAAAATCAACCAGCCCAAGGAATACCGCTACTATGATGGTGGATATGATGACCACCCAGGTGGAACCGATCAACTCATCCTTTGTGGGAAACAGGACCTTCTTCGTCTCCAGCTTCACCTCTCTGAGGAAGTTCTTTATCCCGTTCAGCATGCGCCGGTTCCCGTTCCTGCAGTATGTTCAATCACTCGTGACATCTCGGTCCTTTCTGCATCCGTCTGCTGTTTGTATATAAAAAACTCAAAATAAAGTGCAAAATATGGCAGGCCAGGCAGGATTCGAACCCGCAACCCTCGGATTTGGAGTCCGACGCTCTACCAATTAGAGCTACTGGCCTGTAAAAAAGCGCTTCATGCGACGATTGATAATTTTATATTTTTCACCACCAATAGTCAACACTCAGCGGGGCGTTCACGCCTTCGTCTCCTTGTGCGCGGTGTGCCTCCTGCAATGACGGCAGTACTTACGGAGCTGAAGTTTGTCCGTCGTGTTCTTCTTGTTCTTCATCGTCGAATAGTTCTTGTTCTTGCACTCCGAACACTGTAAAAGAATGATATCCCTCATCTCTCCTCATCCTATTCCTCGAGTAACGACCGCTTTCTACTCGATTATCTTGGTAACGACACCGGCACCCACGGTACGGCCGCCTTCCCTTATTGCAAACCTCACTCCCTCTTCCATCGCCACCGTCGTTATCAGCTCCACCTCGACGTTCACGTTGTCTCCG